>Ga0265318_10000019_pt1 | contig 169214 bp, 132 predicted proteins | sample 4821metaG_FD_192431 | JGI IMG/M metagenome (GOLD analysis project Ga0265318, IMG submission 192431) | Rhizosphere microbial communities from Carex aquatilis grown in University of Washington, Seatle, WA, United States - 4-8-21 metaG | ecosystem: Host-associated > Plants > Roots > Rhizosphere...
TGAGCTGCCCGAGATCGTCCCCCATCCTGAGCCAACAACCTAGTGCTCCTCCCGCGAAATAGCGGCAATGATCCGCCGTGGAGGCGAAGGCCCCGCGAGGCGCGACGACGACCAATACCCCTTGGTATTGCGAGGAGGAGCAACGAAGCGGGGGCGAAGGCTCGGCGGCGCAACGTTGTCGGTATTTCGCGGGAGGAGCACTAGACGAGAGCCCCGCGAACGAACGTCTCAGCCCCCTGCCCGCGAAGGATCCGCTTTCGCGGGGCGAGAGGTAACCGCGGGCTGCGGTCGAGGCTCTTGGCGGCTCGCTCGATGAGCTGGGCCACGGCCTCCGGCCTCGAGACATACACGGCGTGGCTGCCTTCGACCTCGACCGTGGTCGCCCCGGCACGCTTGGACATGGACCGCTGCGCCGGGGGCGGGATCATCTTGTCGCTGGTCGCGACCAGGTACCAGCTCGGCTTCGACTTCCAGGCCGGAGTCGTGACGGTGCCATCCAGAGCCTGCACCCCCCATGGAACCTGAGAGGCCGCCATGACCTCGCCACCTCCGGCTTGACGTCGGCGGCGAACGAGGCCGCGAGCTTCTCCTTGTCGAGGAACAAGAAGCCGTCTTTTGGAGGCGGGATCGGCGGGACCGGAGCCCCGGGAGGCGGATCCTTGATGAGCGACGACACCGACTCCCCACGATCCGGCGCGAAGGCGGTGATGTATACCAGCCCCGCGACGTTGGGCGCGGTCCCGGCTTCGGTGATCACCACGCCGCCGTAGGAATGGCCGACCAGGATCGCCGGGCCGTTCAACCCGGCGAGCGCACGCTTCGTGCCCGCCACGTCGTTCGCCAGCGAGACCGTCGAGTTCTGGACCACCGAGACGTTGAAGCCTCGTTTCTCGAGGATCTGATACACCCCGTCCCAGCCTGAGCCGTCGACGAATCCGCCGTGCACGAGGGCGACATTTTTGATGTGTGGCGTGGTGTTTGCGTGTGACATTCGAGCCCCCCAGTTGCTGAAGATGAGAGTGACCATGCAGAGGACGACCTGCCGAGCCCTGCCTACCCGTGGAGAAATGCAACCTGCCATCGTGACCTCGCTGTGTTTGCGGTTGGAGTTGCGACCGGACGTTGAACAACCGACGCAGCAACCGACGTACCAGGCCTGAGTCACCGGGATGAAAGGCCTGCCAACGCCGGCGCTCGCGAGCCGTCACGAGCCCTCGCGAAGATTCGAGAGCCCAGCACCCGAGCGTGCTCGATGGGCGTGAACGGCAGCTCGGGCGCAAGCACGGCTCGTCAACCAGCAGGTATTGGACTATTTCGGCCGAACGCTGGACGAGCTCAAACGCTGGGGCACGAGCGATGCTCTCCACCCGACGATCTCCCGGGCGCCGTCGCGACCTGGCAACGCTCCGTGGAGACCGGCGCTCCCTACGAATGCGAGCACCGGCTCCGGCGCGCCGACGACGTCTATCGGTGGTTCCAGTCGCGCGGCGCCCCGTTGCGCGATCCCGAGGGGAATGTCATCCGCTGGTGCAACTCGCTCACGGACGTCGAGGATCGGAGGCAGACCGAGGCCCAGCTCCGCCGCGGTGAGGGTGCTGCAAGAGCGGCAGATCGAGCGGGTCGGTCGATGTCCCGCCGCTCCGCCAGCACCACGAGGACATCCCGCTCCTCGTCGAGTACTTCGTCCGGCGCTTCGCCGAGAAGATGAAGAAGCGGATCCGCCGGGTGGACGAGTCCGCGCTGGAGCGGTGCAAGGCCTACGCTTGGCCGGGAAACATCCGAGAGCTGCAAAACATCGTCGAGAGGGCGGTGATCCTCTGCTCCGGGACGCGCTGGCGATCGACGAGGCGTGGCTGACGGGACGTGCCCCCGTATCGGAGTTCCTGCCCGAGGCCCTCCGGGACCAGGAAGGGTTCGCATCGAGGTGGCGCTGGCGCATTGTCATGGCAAGGTGGCTGGCGCCGATGGCGCCGCGGCACGGCTCGGCGTCCCGGCGTCGACCCTGGAATCCAAGATCCGCCAGCTCAAGATCGAGAAGGGACGTTACTCACGGTCTTCCCGATAGGGCCCGGACCAGCCAGGGCCTGGCGCTCCTTGGCCACCCGCACCGTGGCGGCCTTCCTCACTCTCGACTATCAGTTCGTGTACCACCCGGCCTACAACCGGGACCGCGGGTCGGTGTCGGTGTTCGGACTCCGCGTCCGCCTCGAGCTGTGACGCCCTCCCCCGCCGCATCCATGACCCGCGACCCGAGGAACTTCTAGACGAGGTAGTAGGCCGCGCCCGGCGCCTCCCTGGAGCTGTGGACCCGGGCCGCGCAGTGCTGGCAGTGGTTGTCCGGGCCGAGCAGCGCGTAGGCCCTTCGCACCGCGAGCAGGGTCGCCGAGTCGGCATCGTCGCCCTCCTCGACGAAGATGCGGTCGCTCGGGAACCAGTCGGTGAACCGCAAGCGCCGGATGCCGTCCAGGAGATCCGGTCGCACGCCAGCCAGGATCACCACCAGCCCGGACCGGCCCGCGTCCCGCAGGAAGACCTCCAGCTTCTCGAGACAGACGGCGTCCGGGTTGCGCAGCCGCTTGAGTCGAAGCACGACGTGGCGGCACCCCTCCCCCTTCGCGTGCTCGGCGGCCTCCTAGAGCTGCGCCTCGAAGGCGTGGGCAGCGCCGAAGAAGAGCTCGCCCTCCAGATCGTAGATCGTGATGGCGGTGCAGGGCGGGTCGCTCGGCACCCGCTCGCGGACGATCCGCTCGTCCGTGACCACCAGCTCGGAGACCCGCATGCGCGCCGCCCGCGGGACGAAGAGCACGATGGAGATCGCGACGCCGACCAGGATGGCGAACTCCACGCCGACCACCAGGGCGGCCAGGCCCGTCGCCACCAGCAAGACGGCGTCGTAGCGGGAGGCCCGCGCGATGTACCGCAACCGCTCGAGATCGATGAGACGGGCGGCCGCCACGATCAGCAGCCCGGCCAGCGCGGCCTTGGGGATGTAGCGGGTGAGGGGAGCCAGCAAGAGGACCATCACCCCGACGAACACCGCCGTGAAGAGCCCGGACGCCTTGGACACCGCCCCGGCCTGATAGTTGATGGCCGAGCGTGACAGCGAGCCCGACCCCGGCATGCAGCGAAAGAAGGCGCCCAGCAGGTTGCCCACGCCCTCGGCCAGGCACTGCCGGTTGAAGTCCAGCTTCTGGCGGGTCTTGTAGGCGATGGCCTTGGCGATGGCGAGGGCCTCGAGCAAGCCCAGGATCCCGATGGCGAGCGCGCTCGACGACATCTGTCCGATCCAGCCCCACCGGATCTCGGGGATGTGGGCCCCCGGCAAGCTGGCCGGCACCGCCTCGATCAGCGAGACCGCGGTCCGCGCGGTGCCGGTGGCGCGCGACCACCCGAACAGGTAGGCGGGGGTCGCCACCAGCAGGAGCACCGTGAACATGTCGAGCTGGGGCAGCCGGTAGCGCCGCACCAACCGACGGGCCAGCACCGCGAGGACGATCGCTCCCCCGCTGATGGCCACCGCCCTCGGGTTGATGTGTCCGGCCTGGGTCAAGGTCAGCCACAGCCGGTAGAAGACGTGCTGGTGCCCGGTCCCGAGGTTCTTGAGCCCGAGCGCGTTCCCGATCTGGCCGACGCCGGTCAAGATCGCCGCGCCCACCATGAACCCCGTGACCACCGACTCCGAGATGTAGCGGGTCAGATCCCCGAGCTTGAGCACCGCGATGGCGATCTGCACGATCCCGATCATGGCGGTGAGCAGGAACATCGCCTCGAAGGCGCTGAGACGGGCCTCGGGATCGATGAACGAGAGCGCGCTGAAGGTCACGAGCGAGACCGCCCCGGTCGGCCCGTTGATGAGGTGCGAGGAGGAGCCGAGCACGGCGGCGATGGCGGTGAACACGATCGCGGTGTACAGCCCGAAGCGCGGGTCGACCCCGGCGATGAGGGCATACGCCATGCTCTGCGGCAACGAGATGGCCGCGACCGTGATCGCCGCCTGCACGTCGCTGCGCAGCGCCACCCAACCGTAGGAACGTTGCTTGTCTGTGCTCATTTGGCTCGGTCCTGCTGCCACGCCGACCCTGGCGGAGGTTGGCCGGCTAGCGTGGCTTTGGTCGATACACCGTCTCGATGATGCCGTTCTCGGCGAAGAACCGTTGCTGGGCGTCCTCCCAGTCCCGGGCCACCGCCGTGACCGGGAACAGGTCGAGCTCGGGGAAGCGCTCCCGGTGCCGCTTCAAGATCTCGGGCTTGAAGGGGCGATAGCCATTCTCGGCGATGATCTCCTGGGCCTCGTCGGTGAAGAGGAACCCGAGGTAGGCTCGGGCCGCGCTCTCGGTGCCGTGGCGGGCCACGTTCGCGTCCACCCAGGCCACCGTCGGCTCCGCCAGGATGCTCACCTTGGGGTAGACGAGCTCGAGCTCGCCCTTGGATTCGGCCACTTCCCGGAGCGCCTCGTTCTCCCAGGCGAGGTGGACGTCCCCCAGCTTCTCCACCGCGAAGGCGATGCCGGCGGCGCGTGCGCCGATCTCGAGGAACGGCGCGTGTTCGTAGAGGGCCTCGAGGTAGGCGCGGGCGTCGGCCTCGCTGCCGCCCCTCGTGACGATGGCCCCCCAGGCCGCCAGCGCGCTGAGCTTGCCGTTGCCCGAGGTCTTCGGATCGGGCGTGATGATCTCGAGCGACCCGCGCACGAGGTCTGGCCAGTCCCGGATCCCGAAGGGGTTCCCGCGGCGGACCACGAAGACGATGGTGGAATAGTAGGGCTGGGAGTGATTGGGCAGGCGGGCCGACCAGCCGTCCGCGATCAGCCCGCGCTTGTGGAGCGCCTCGACGTCGGAGCGCAGGCCCAGGGTCACGACATCGGCCGGCTGATCGCCCGCGATGACGGTCCGCGCCTGGCGCGACGAGCCCCCGTGAGACTGGGTGACGAGGATCTTCCGCCCGGTCTCCCGGCCAAAGGTGGCGGCGAAGCGCGGGTTGAGCTTCTGGTAGAGCTCCCGGGTCGGATCGTACGAGACGTTCAGGAGCTTGACGTCCGCGTTCCTCTCGAAGTTCTTGGCCCCGATGGCCAGCACGGCCATGCCCGCCAGGGCCACCGCCGCGACATCGATCTGTCGACCGGAGATTTTCACTATAATAGACACTCGTCTACCACAATTCGGTGGTTCGGCAACGCCAAAGCAACGGTTCGGTGTCGGTGACCGCGAAGTCCCGCGCGGGCCCGGATTGCGCGAGCTGCTCGAGGAATCGGCGCCCCACCAATCCCGTTACCGAGGACGACCGGCCGCCGCCAGCCCGACCCGTCGCGCGCCGAGCCATCCCGCGCCTCCCCGTGGGGCGCGTCTTGCCGCGATGCGCCTGGCAGGTCTCGCCATGCGCTGTGGCCTGAGCCACAACCGAGCCGTCCGGGCACTGCCCACCCGACCAAGGACGGCCCGAGGCCTCCGCCGGCACCGGGCGCGAGCTGGCGAGAGCCGGCTCGAGGGCCCGGCCCGAGGGGCGCGGGCTTCACGGAAGGACGAGACCACCATGGCAAGAGACCACCGAGAACGGGCTTGGGCGCCGACGCTGTGCCTCCCCCTGTCACTGACGCTGTCGCTGACGCTGGCGGTGGGCGCCTGCTCCTCGTCGACCGGCGCGAACCCAGGACAGGGAAGCTCCGGTGGGAGCGGCGGCGGGGCCGGCCCCTCGGCTCCCACCGGCTCCGGCGGCACCACCACCCCACCCGCGCAGAGCGGCGGGAGCTCCGGGGCTGCCAGCGACGGCACGGGGGGCGCCTCGAGCGGTGGCGCGACCGGCACGGGCGGGGCGGCCACCGGCGGGACGCTCGCCGCCGGAGGAAGGGGCGGCTCGGTGTCCGCCTCCGGAGGCGCCGGCGGCGCCGCGACGACCAACCTCGGCGGTCGGGGCGCGAGCGCAGGCGGGAGCGCGGGCGCAGCCGCGGGCGGGAACCTGGGCGGGAGCGGCGGCGCGGCCGGCGGTGGCGCGGTGGTGGTGACCACCGCCACCGACGGCAAGCAGACCATCACGGGGCCTTACCTCGCCCCGCCGGAGGCGACCCGTCAACCCGGCGTACCGCAGGCGACGCTCGACAAGTTCGTCTTCAGCACGAGCAAGATCTTCCCCAACACCAGTCGCAACGTGAACATCTTCATTCCCGCCCAGTACGTCGCGGGAACGGCGGTTCCGTTCATGGTCATCCAGGACGGCGACGAGCAGCTGATGTCCTTCAAGACGGACATCGTGATGGAGAACCTCATCGCCCAGAAACGCCTGCCGGTGATGGCGGCGGTGTTCGTGCACAACCCCGACAACTTCGGCCCGGAGCGGAGCCTCGAATACGACTGCCTGGATGCCGACTACTCCAACTTCGTGACGACCGAGCTCTTGCCCGAGGTGATGCGCCGACATCCCGAGCTCAACCTCACCACCGATCCCAACGGCCGGGGCGCCCTCGGCAAGAGCTCCGGCGGGCCGGCGTCCTTCACGCTCGGGTGGCTGCACCCGGAGCTGTTTCGTCGCATCCTGACCCTGAACGGCAGCTTCGTGAACATCTGCAAGGATGGACCGGGAGCCGGCACCTACCCCGCCCTCGTGATGGCCGCCGATCCGAAGCCGCTGCGGGTCTACATGTTCTCGGGCAGCAACGACAACAACGGCTTTGCGGCCGGCAACCAGGCGCTGGCGGACGCCCTCCAGGCGAAGGGATACGCCTGGCGCTACGTCTACGGCGAGGGCGCCATGCACGCCAACAACTACGGCGCCTCCCTGATGACCGAAGCGCTGCTCTGGACCTGGGCCGGCTACCCGCTCTGACGGAGGTGGCGGTGGGTCGGGGCCGGGGTCAGGGCGTGGGTCGGGAAGCGAGGTCGCTCCGGAGTCGGGCAACCGCCGGATCGTCGGGGCGCAGCGCGCCGAGCTGCTCGGCGTAAGCGAGCGCGGTGGCCCGGTGGCCGAGATCGCGGTGGAAGGTGGCGAGCGCGAAGATCACCTCCGCATCGCCAGGCGCGGCGCGGTGAAGACGCTCGAGGGTTGCGAGCGCCGCCTCGGGCATCCCGGCGCTCTTCTGCGCGAGCGCGTAGGCATATCCGAAGTGTGGGTTTCCCGGAGCGAGGGCGCTCGCGCGCTCGAGCTCGGCCAGCGCCTCCTTGATCCGCCCCGTGCGCACCAGCAACAGGCCAAGCGAATGGTGGACGTCCGCCCGGGCGGGAGCCAGCTCCAGCGCATCTCGCAGGACTTGCTCGGCCTCCCGCTCGCGGCCTTCGGCGCGCAACAGGTCCGCGAGATCGACGTGGGCCTCGGCAAACGCCGGCCGCAGGCGGATGGCGGTGCGGTAGGCCTGCTCGGCCGCCGCGCTCTTCCCCGACTCGGCGTAGAGCACCCCGAGGTTGACGTGCGCCTCCGGGCGATCGCCGTTCAGCAGCTGGGCGGCCACGTAGTCGTCGGTCGCCCGGGCCAGCGCCACCCGCTCGGCATCGCTCAGGGTCGCGCCGGGCACGGGCGCCAGCCCCTTGCCCGCGGTGATCCGCACGGCGCGCACGGGATCGCCCACGACCTCGAGCAGGAGCCGCCGCAGCCCCGGCGCCGGCGGGCCATCCGCCAGGGCCTCGGCGGCTCCGAGGCGCACCAGGGGCTCCGGATCCGCCAGGGCGACCTTCAGAGCCTGCACGGCCTGCGGACCCATGTAGCGACGGAGCTCCCACAGCGCCGTCGCGCGCGCGATGGCCGGCGCGGTGGGACGGGCGGCCAGCTCGACGAGGCCGCTGGCCGCGCCGGTCGTCCCGTCACGGGCGGCCTGCAGGGTCGAGGCATAGTCCTGATACCCACCGGGCGCGTGACCGAAGATCTGCGTGAGCTTGGCGAGCGCCCAGGCCGGCGTCTCGCGACGGTGGCAGTCGTTGCAGGCGTTCGGGATGCCGTCGCGCATGGTCAAGTCCGGTCGGGGGATCCGAAAGCCGTGATCGTGACGGCGATCCACGACCATGTAGGTGCTGGCGGGCATGTGGCACTCCGGGCAATGCGAGCCGGCCGAGCCTGCCTTGTGAAAGAAGTGCTTCTCGGAGTCGTAGGTGGTGGCCCGATGGCACTGGGTGCAGACGGCGTTGCCCTCCGCGCGCAGCGCGAGCCCGTGAGGCTCGTGGCAGTCGTTGCAGTTGACGCCCGCCCGGTACATCTTGCTCTGCAGGAACGACCCGTAGTTGAAGACCTCATCCTGCATCCGACCGTCGGGATAGTAGCGGTCGGTGGTGAGCAGCTCCGGGATGTAGCTGTCGAGAAACGGAGCCGCGGACGAGGACGCCACGGCGATCTGCGAGCGCCGCGCGTGACAGCGGCTGCACAGCTCCGTCTCCTGCCGCCCGCCGACGGCGTCGCCCGACAGCGCCGCCCTCGGTGCTGCGTCGGCTGGAGCCGTCACGGTCACTGGCAGCGCCCCGGGAAGCGCCGACGCCGAGACCGAGACCGACAATTTCGGCCACGACGTCCGCACCGCGTGCGACAGCCGGATCGGGAGCAGGTCGTCGGGCGCGCGCGGGGCCGGTGTCCCGGCCCAGGTGAGATGGGCCGAGCCCGGCCCGTGGCAAGCCTCGCAGGCCACGTTGATCTCCGACCAGGTGGTGTCGAAGCGGTCGTGGGCGAGATCGAAGTTCTTGCGCAGGTTGGTCGAGTGACACTCCGCGCACATGTGATTCCAGTTCTGATCGATCCCCGTCCAGTGGATCGTCTCGCCGGCCCGCACGCGATCCTTCGGGTAGAGGTGGAACCAGCGCTGGCCGCCGCGCTCGCGCGGGCGGCTGTCCCAGGCGATGCCGAGCGCCTGCAAGCGCCCATCCGGAAACTCGATCAGGTACTGCTGCAGCGGAAAGAATCCGAAGGTGTACCGGATCCGAAAATCCGCGAGCTGGCCGTCGGCCCCGTCGGTGCGCACGAAGAAGTCGTCCCCGCGCCGATGGAACCGCGAGCTCACCCCGAAGTACCGGAAGGTGGACTGGTGGTCGAAGTTGCCGAGCACCGACCGCGCGGTCGCCGGCTGCATCGCGAGCGCGTGGGGCGAGGCCCGCCAGAGCTCGACCTCCTTTGCGTGACACTGCCCGCAGACCTTGGCCCCGACGAAGGTCGCCACCGGGCTGCCCCCGCCGGCGGGACGAGCGCCCGAGATGCGCGCGTCCGCAGGCGGCTCGCCGCGGACCGAGCCGGCGCGACGACAGCCCGCCCACGCGAGCAGCAACCCGCTCACGACGAGGGGCCAGCACGTCGAGGCGTGTGATCGAGCCTGAGACGACATTTCGACAGCTCGCGGCGCGGGTGGCGCTGCGGCCACCACGCGGCGGCTCCCGTCCTTACTACGGTTTGATCAGGCTGTCATCCAGCCAGCCGTACCCGAAGTCGTAGCCGAGCTCGATGACGTTGTTCTGGCTCGCATAGGCCCGCCAGTCCCGGATGAGCTCCCCGAGCTTGGCGCGCGCCAGAGCCCGTGGCTCGGGCTCCGTCCGAACGCTCCACCCCGGGGCGTCGTCGCGGTCACCGTCACCCCGCCGCCAGGCCTCCTGCGACCGGTCTCGCGACCGATCTCGAAGCCCGTGGCGTGCCACCAGGTCGACGAGCTCGGCGGGATCCTCGGCCAGGTTGAAGAGCTGCCATTCCCCGTCGCCGACGGGAGGGTAGAGGCGCACGATCTTCCAGTCGCCCTTGCGCAAGGCGCTGCGCCCGAAGAGCTCGAACCCGAACGGGGTGCCCGGGCCGTGGACGGCGCTGTCGCTTCCCCGCAGGTACGGCAAGATCGACGTCCCCTCGATGGGCAGGATGTTCCGGCCCTGGTAGACGATCCCGGGATGCCTCGTGCCCGCGACCTCCAGCAGCGTCGGCAGGATGTCCCGCACGGTCACGATCGCGCTGGACTTGCCCGGCTCGAGGAAGCGCGGATAGTGCACGAAGGCCGGGGTGTGGACGCCGCCCTCGGTGGTGGTGCCCTTGTACAGCCGGTTCGGCAAGGCGCTGGTCTGCCCCCAGGCTTCCTTGAGGAAGACGTAGGAGTTCTTGCGACCGATGTTCTCCAGGCTGTTGTCGAAGGTTCGGCCGAGCCAGCCGTAGTACCCATCGTAGTATTGCTGCCCGGTGACCGGGAGCGCCGTGACGCCTTCCTTGCCCAGATCGTTGCCCTCCGCACCGTTGTCCGACAGGAAGACGATGAAGGTGTCGTCGAGCTCGCCCCGTGAGCGCAGGTGCTGGATCAGGCGGCCGACGTTGTCGTCGAGCGCCTCGACCGCGGCCGCATAGGCCTCGTAGGTGCGGGCCGAGCGGACCTTGTCCTCCGGGGAGAGGCGGCTCCAGGCCGGAATTCCGGCGGGCAAGGGCGGCTGCTCGGCATCCCGAGCCGCGAGGCCCAGCACCTTTTGACGGGCGAACCGCCGCTCCGCGATCACGTCGTAGCCGACATCGTAGCGACCACGCACCTTGGCCAGGTTGGAATCGGGTGCCTGGATGGGCCAGTGCGGTGCCGTGTAGGCCGCGTAAGCGAAGAAGGGCTTGCCCGAGGAGAGCCCCGAGTCGATGTACTCGATGAGCTTGTCCGTGTAGGTCTTGCTCGAGAAGAAGTCATCGGGGAGCGTGACCGGCAGGTCATTCTCCGTGTAGCGGGGCTCGGGGGCCTCCTCGAACAGGCGCTGCACGTCCTGCTTGAAGTGCGACGCCCCGCCCGGCAACAGCGCAAACGAGCGATCGAATCCTCGCGCACCCGGGAGATGATCGGGGGCGCCGCCGAGGTGCCACTTGCCCGCGAGATAGGTGTTGTAGCCGGCGTCGCGCAGCAAGCTCGACAGAGGCGCGACGCGACTGTCGAGCACGCCTTCGTAACCCGGCTTGCCGACCTGCTCGGGGGCCAGCTCCTCCAGCATGCTCCCCACGCCCGCCAGGTGGTGGTCGGTGCCCGAGAAGAGCTCGGAGCGCGTCGGCGAGCAGGTGGGCTGCGCGTAGAAGTTGCGCAGGATCCGTCCCTGATTCGCCAGGCGATCGATGTTCGGCGTCTGGATCTCGCTGCCGAAGGCGCCGAGATCCGAGTAGCCGAGATCGTCGGCCACGATCACCAGGATGTTGGGTCTCCTGGCCGGCGCCGCGTCAGCGGGTGTCGCGGCGACGAGCGCGACGCCGACCAGAGCCACGGTCAATGAGGAGCGCGCTCCGAACCACCGAAGCCCCTCGGGGCTCGAGCCCTGGATCCGACGAGATGGTGTCACGGCGAGGCAGTCAGCAGGCGGCGTGCCAGGCGAAGGCGGCGCCCAGGCGCGAGGATCCCGACCGGATCAGCCTGGTCGTGGTCTCTCCGGAAGCAGTCGCTCCGCAGTGCCTGCTGGCAGGGAGACAGCGTGCGCGTCGGGCAACTTCCGCGAGGGCGGGGACCACGGCGCCGCCAGTGAGCCGCCACACGATCTGGCGGCCTGTCTCTTGCACACCGCACCCTCCGAGATCCATGTCCACACCCAGGTACACGCGGCGCCAGACCCTCGGCGGAGCCGTACGCGGGGGCGCATCCCTCGCCCTCGGAGCCACCGGGCTCGGGCTCTTCGGCCCGGACCGCGAGATGGGTTCGGCTGGTACGGCCCGGGCTGCCGAACCCGTCAGGACCCTGCGCATCGGGTACCAGAAGTCGAGCACGCTGCTCCTCGCCAAGCTGGACGGCAACCTCGAACGACGGCTCGCGGCGCGGGGCGTGCGAACCGAGTGGGGCGAGTTCTCTTCCGGGCCGCCCCTCTTGTCGGCCATCGCGGTCAGCGCCCTCGACGTGGGAGAGGTCGGGGACGCGCCCGGGGTGTTCGCGCAGGCGGCCGGTGCCCCGGTCAAGTACGTGGCGTACGCCAAGGCCAGCCCGGCCAGCGTCGGCCTGCTGGTGAGGTGGGACTCGCCCGTGAAGACCGTGGCCGAGCTCCTCGGCAAGCGGATCGGGCTCGCCAAGGGCTCGAGCGCCCACTATTTCCTGATCAAGACCCTGAAGGAAGCCGGTCTGTCGTATCGGGACATCACACCGGTCTTCCTGCAGCCCCCGGAGGGTCGGGCCGCCTTCGACACGGGAGACATCGACGCCTGGGCGGTGTGGGATCCCTTCTTCGCGGCGGCCGAGCTCGGGTCGCGGGCGCGGCTGCTCCGCGACGGCCGGGGGCTCATCCCGTTTTACGGGTTCTATCTCGCTTCGGACGCATTCCTCGCCAGCTCGTCGGACCTGGTCGCGCCGCTGCTCGAGGAGCTGGAGGTGCTGGAGTCCAGGGCGAAGAAGGATGTCGGAAAGACCGCCGCGACGCTGGCGCGCCAGCTCGGGATCCCACTCGAGGTCGCGACCCGCTACGAGACCCGCAAGCAGCGCTACGGCGGAAAGCCCCTCACCCCCGAGATCATCGCGAGCCAGCAGGAGATCGCCGATCTGTTCCTGGCGGACGGGCTCATCTCGAAGCCCATCGCGGTGAAGGACTACGTCTGGACCCGCCGCGCGGATCCGAGGTCGAAGCCGGAGCCACAGCCGAAGTAGGCGGCAGGCTCGGGCAGGCCCGAGGTCGGAAAGTGGGCATTCTCCCTGCGGTGCTCAGTCAGCCACGAGTCCCGCCTCCTGCCACTGGCGATAGAGGGTCGCGTAGAGGCCGCCCCGTTCGAGGAGCTCGGCGTGCGAGCCGAGCTCGGCGATGCCCGCGTCGGCCACGACCGCGATGCGATCGACGCGCTCCATGGTCGAGAGCCGGTGCGCGATCAGCACGACCGTGCGGTCCACCATCAGGCGTTCGAGCGCGCGGTTGATCTGCTGCTCGGTCCCGGGATCGAGGCTCGAGGTGGCCTCGTCGAGGATCAGGACGTCGGCGTCGAGCAGGGCCAGCCGGGCCAGCGCCACCAGCTGGCGCTCCCCGGAGGAGAGCAGCGCGCCGCGGGCCCCGACCGGCGAGGCCAGGCCGTGGGAGAAGGCGGCAAACCGCTCGTAGGCGTCGATGCGCCGGAGCGCGTCCTCGATGTCGGCGTCGCTGGCCTCTGGCCGCACGGCCCGGATGTTGTCGGCGATGCTGCCCTGAAACAGGTGGCCCTCCTGGGCCACCGTCACCACCCGCCGCCGGAGGGCCTCGGAGCTGGCCTCGCGCAGATCCACGCCACCGTAGCGGACGCTGCCGGTGGTCGGGTCGTGGAGGCGGGCCAGCAGCTTGGCCAGGGTCGACTTCCCGGCTCCGGTCGCGCCCACCAGAGCCAGGCGTGCGCCGTGCGGGATGGCGAGGGTCACCCCGGTGAGGGTCGGGGGCAGGGCCGGAGCATACGCGAAGCCGGCATCGTGCACCGTGAGCTCGGCGCGCTCGGGGAGCTCGGCGTGGCCGGGGCGCACATCGAGGGGCTCGTCGAGCAGACCGAACAGCTTGTCGAGCGCGGCACCGGCCGACTGCAGGGTATTGAACAGGAAGCTCAGGGATTGAATGGGCTCGAAGGCCATCAAGAGATACAGGGCAAAGGCGCTCACGGTGCCGAGGCTGACCCAGCCGCGCGCCACGCCCCAGCCGCCCGCCGCCAGGGTGAGGACGGTGGTGAAGAGGGTCGAGAGCTCGACAATGGGCAGAAAGCGTGCCTGGACCCGGATGGCGCCGAGGTTCGCGTCGAGCTGCCGCCGGTTGTCGTCGAGGAAGCGCCCGAGCCGCGCCGGCTCCTGTCCGAAGGACTGCACCACCTTGATACCGGCCAGGCTCTCGACCAGCGTCCCGAGCGTCTGGCCCACGCGCTCACGGACCTGCAGATACGCGCGGCGAGACTGCGCCTGAAATGCCCGCGATGCCACCGCCAGGAAGGGCACCGGCAAGAGAGCCACCAGCGCCAGACGCCAGGACAGGACGAAAAGCAGCCCTCCGAGCGCGCACAGGGTGAAGGCGCCCTGGACGAACTGCACGAGCGCGAGCTGCACCAGATCCTGCAACGCATCCACGTCGGCGGTGAGCCGCGAGATCAGGCGCCCGGCCGGAGCGGCGTCGAAGAAGCGGGTAGACATCCCGACCAGGTGGCTGAACACGCGGTTGCGCAGATCGCGAATGAACCGCTCCCCAACGATTCCGGAGAGGCGGGTGTGACCGTACGTCAGGCCCACCGACGCGAGGGCGAGCGCCAGGTATACGCGGGTGGCTCGTCCGATCACGTCGAGATCGAGATCCGCGCCGGTGCGGAGGCGCAGGGTCGTCCGACCGGTGGGGCCGGCTGGCCCGTGCGGCACGCCGAGGCCGCGCAGGCCATGGTCAATCGCGTAGCGCAGCACGATCGGGCCAGCGAGCGCGCACAACGTGCTCGCGACCAGGAGGACGACGGCGGGGATCGCCAGCCCGGCCGATGGTGCGAGCAGGCGCAGCGCGCGACCGAGCACCCGCCCGGAGCCAGCGGGCGCCACCGGGGCCTCGGCGGTGGTCGGAGCAACGAACATCAAACGGCTCGTCGGACTGGGCCCGGTTCCCATCGCGGAGCACCGTCCGCCACGGCCGACGGCGATGCCGCCGCCGACGCCGACACCGACGCCGACGCCGACACCGACGCCGACACCGACGATGACGACATGCCGGCCGCAGCCTCCAGACGGTCCCGCCCGGAAGCCAGGATCTGACGATAGCGGGCGCAGCGGGACAGCAGCGCCGCATGCGTGCCCGCCTCGACGATCCGCCCCCCCTCGAGCACCAGGACCCGGTCCGCGAGCCGCAGGGTGGCGGGTCGGTGCGCCACCACGATGGTGGTGCGCCCCCCGCGCACCTGGAGCAGGGCCTGGCGAATCTCCTCCTCCTTCGCCGCGTCGACCGCGCCGGTGGCGGCATCGAGGATCAGGACCCGGGGATTGGACAGCAAGGCCCGCGCCAGCGTGATGCGCTGGCGCTGCCCTCCCGACAGGCTGAGGCCGCGCTCGCCAACCCGGGTGTCGTACCCGTGCTCGAGCCCGACGATGAAGTCGTGCGCACCCGCCGCCACCGCCGCCGCCTCGACGTCCTGCTGGACGGCCCCGGGGGCCATCGAGGCAGGCGTGAAGGCGATGTTGTCGCGCACCGAGCCACTGAACAAGAAGGCATCCTCGAACACCATGCCGATGTTCGCGCGCAGCGCTCCGAGCGGCAGGTCCCGCACGTCTCGCCCATCGAGGGTGATCCGACCGGCCCGCACGTCGTAGAAACGCGCGATGAGCGCGGCCAGGGTGGACTTGCCGGCCCCGGTGGTTCCCACCAGGGCGACCGTCTCGCCGGCGCGCACATGCAGATCGAGACCGCGCAGGAGCGACGGATCGTCGCCGTAGCCGAACTCGACCCCCTCGAAGCGGATCTCGCCCCCGGCGCCGCCGCCCGGGACGACGTCCGGGCCGAGGAGCGCAGCCGGGAACGAGGCTGGCGGGCGCGCGGCGATGCGGGGCGCAATCGCGAGCAGACCCGCGAGGCGATCCGCCGAGACCACGGCGCGCTGGAGCTGGGCGACGGTGATCCCGGTCATGCGCAGGGGCCCCACCAGCATCACGACGTAGTAGCTCACCTGCACCAGGCTGCCGACCGTCATGCGACCCGCCAGCACCCGCTGGCTGCCGAACCACAGCACGCCGATGAGACCGACCGCCGGGAGGAGCTCGAGGATCGGCATGAAGCGGGCACGCACCCGGTTGAGGTGCACCGCCGCCGAATACACCGCCTCGGTCTGCCGGCCCACCCGCTGGCGCTCCACCGACTCGAGCCCGAGTCCCTTGATGGCACGGATGCCCGCGACGGTCTCCTCGATGGTGCTGGCCAGGCTCCCGAGGGTCTGTTGCAGCTCGTGCGCCCGCGGCCCGAGGCGCACCGTGAAGCGCCTGGCCACCAGGAACACCAGGAAGGTCGGACCGAGCGCGACCAGCGTCAGCCCCGGATCGATCCGCAGCGACAGCCAGCTCGCCCCGAGCAGCATCACCGCGTTCGAGACGGTGAGCGGGATGTTCACGAAGGGCTGCTGGATCTGCTGCAGATCGGTCGCCGACCGCGAGACCAGCTGTCCGGCCGGCCAGCAGGCGTGGAAGCCCAGATCGAGCTGCAAGAGGTGGCGGAACAGGCGGGCCCGGAGATCGGTCTCGATGCGCGCGGCCACCGACTGGGCCAGGTAGCGCCGGGTGCCGGCCAGCCCCGCGCCGACGACGCCGACAACCAGCAAGCCGAGGACCGCCCGCCGGAGCTCACCGGCGTTGCCCTCGCGGATTCCGAGGTCGAGGACCCGCCGGATGAAGACTGGCGCCGCGAGCTTGCCGAGGCTCCAGGCGAGGCCCACCCCGATCCCCAGCAACGCGTGCACGCGATGGGCGTGCAGGGCGCCGAGCAGCAGCCGCAGCCCCCCGCTCCCTCGCGGGACCGACTCGCTGCCGGAGGGAGGGGGGCTTCTATTCGCGATCACGGCGACACTTCCCGGATGGCACGGTGGTGACCGAGCTATCGAGCGTCGCTGCTCTTGGCGGCAGCAGCGTGCGGTGCGGGCCCAGGCTTGCCAGGCGACGGCTTGTTCCAGTCGTTCAGGCCGGGCGGGCGCGCCTCGGCTGCCAGCAGGCACTCGTGCAAGATCCCGTAGAGGCGCGCGGTGGTCTCGGCTCCGAGGAGGAACGGGTTGGGCTGGCCCGGCTTGCGCGCGCGGGCGGCCGCCAGACGGTCGAGGCCTCCATCCGCGAACACGTGGGTGTTGAGGAGCCCGACCGCCCCGGCCTTGCGGCCGAGCTGTCCGAAACGCACCACCGACCGATCGTAGAGGCGCTGTCCTCCGCTCTGCGGGGTGGGCTCGAGGCTGGGCGGAAACGCGACGCTGCCGAAGAGCGAGAGCAGGTAGGTCTTGCCTGCCTCGCGCACCGGCACCAGCGCCGACACCGTGGCCGGGGTGTGGCCTGGCGTCAGGTACAGGGTGACCTTGGTGTCCCCGAGCGCGAGGGTGTACCCGTCGGTCACCACGAGATCGCGGCGCGGGATCGGGTGATGGCTGGTCTCAAGCGCGTTCGCCGGCGCCTTCTCGATCAGATCCCAGTCCGCCCCACCGAGGGCCACCCGGGCCCCGAAGGTGCTCTGCAGGTACGCCGCCCCACCGAAGTGGTCCCAGTGCCCATGGGTCACCACCACCACCTTGATGCCGGCGGGATCGAGCCCGAGCTTCCGGAGGCCAGGGACCAGGTGGTGCTCGGCCTCGTCGGCGCTGCTGCTGGAATCGAAGAGGATCAGCCCGTCGCTGGTGCGCAGGATCCACACCCCCACGAACTCGTTGCCCACGAAGAAGAGGTTGTCGAAGACCTTGGTGGGCTCGACCCATCGCTTCGAACCGCTCTCCAGGTTCTGTTTGACGATGGCGGTGCTGTCGGGGAGGCACAAGAAGAGCGGCACCTTCAGGTCCTCGCCGGCCAGCTTCCGCGCGGCCTCGACGTGAAGGAGCGCCGCCGGGGTGTCGGTCGGCGCGGCCCGGGTGGCGGGGGAAGCCTCCCGGTCGGTGAGGGGGCCGGCCAAGGCCGGCGATGCGGCCGGCGATGCGACCAGCGACGCGACCGATACCCCGAGGACCATGCCCGCAAGCCAGGTCCGTCCGATGGGAATCCTCCAGATCCAGTCTCGACGCGCTCGGTGTTCATGTGAAAGGCTCTCTTCAAAACGGTTCCTTGTACGGGCGGAGATCGAGCTCTTGCGTCCAGGCGCTGCGCGCCTGGGCGTGGAGCTGAAAGTAGACCTCGGCGATGGCATCGAGCCCGAGCAACCCGTCCGGGCCGGCCTCGGTCACCCGCTCGGGCAGGCGGCTCCGCAGCCGTTCGCCGTCGATCCCGCCATCGATGACGATGTGAGCGACGTGGACGCCCTTCGGACCGAACTCGCGCGCGAAGCTCTGGCTCACCGAGCGGAGCCCAGCCTTGGCCGCCGCGAACGCCGCGAAGGGCGGGCGGCCACGGAGCGAGGCGGTGGCGCCGGTGAAGAGCAAGGTTCCACGCGCCGCGGGCAAGAGCAGGCGCACCACCTCCCGTCCGAAGACGAATCCCCCGAGCGTGGTGGTCCGCCAGGTGCGTTCGAACGCATCGGCGGTGAGCTCGAGCGACGAAGCCCGCTCCGCGTCGGCGGCGTTGAAGACCCCAACCTCGAGGGTGCCGAGCGCCGCCACCTTGGCCGCCAGCGCCAGCACATCGGCCTCACGGCTCACGTCACCCGGCAACGCATGCGCTACCCCACCCGCCTCGCGGATCTGGGCCACGACCGCCTCGAGGCGCGCCGGGCTGCGCCCGGTGACGACGGCGGGGTGGCCCGCCCGTGCGAATCGACGTGCGAGGGCCGCCCCGAGACCGGCGGGCACGCCAACCCCTGCGATCCAGGCCAGCCCCGGTGAATGCCCCTGCGTGCGAGTGCTCATGATACGAATACCGAGATGCCATCCCCGTGCCAACCCTCCGACCAGCAAGCTCGGGCCGGCGCCACCCGGCAATCGGCTTCCGAGGCTGCTCCGGCTGCTGGCAGAGGCGCACGCTCCCCCCCACGCTGCTCCCTGAGCAGCACTCCGTTCGAATGATGGGAACTGCCTCGCGGGGCGAGGGAACAAGAGAGGGGACCGGGCTCCGCTTTCATCCGTGACGATGCGGCGCCAGGATCCACCAGGACTCTCCGCGCTCCGAGGGGCGAAGGGGTTGGGCTCAGTCCGGGGTGGTTCATGCCTCAGGGCCACCTCCTCCAAGCGGTGGATCGGAGGTTGGCTTTGCCAACCGGAGACGGCACCAGCAAAGCAAGTCTGGGTCCGCCTCTCGTCGTCCCCGGGAGGGGCCCGCGGGGAGGGGTCCGCCCCTTCCCGCGAGCGCCGAAGGCGCTTCATTCGACCAGGAAGCCGCCCACTTGCCGGCTCCACAGTGCGGCGTAGACCCCTCCGCGCGCCAGGAGCTCGGCGTGCGTGCCGTCCTCGATGACCCGACCTTTCTGCAAGACCAGCAGCCGATCGAGGTGGGCCAGGGTCGACAGGCGGTGGGCGATGGCGATGACGGTCCTCCCCGCCATGGCCTCTTCCATGCCGGCCTGGATGTGGGCTTCGGACTCGCTGTCGAGGGCGGACGTCGCCTCGTCGAGGATCAAGAGCGGCGCGTCCTTGAGCAGCGCTCGGGCGATGGCGATGCGCTGGCGCTGGCCCCCCGAGAGCTTGACCCCGCGCTCACCCACGGGGGTCTCGTAGCCGGCGGGCAGCGCGCGGATGAACTCGTCGGCATGGGCGCGCGCGGCCGCCTCGGCCACCTCCGCGTCGCTGGCGTCCGGGCGCCCGTAGCGAATGTTTTCGCGCAAGGTGCGGTGAAAGAGCACCACGTCCTGGGGGATGAGGCCGATGGCCCGACGCAAGCTGCTCTGCGTGACCTCGGCGATGTTCCGATCCCCGAGGCGGATGGCGCCCGCCTCCACGTCGTAGAGTCGGAGCAGGAGGGCGACGAGGGTGCTCTTCCCGGCGCCGGAATGCCCGACGAGGCCCACCCGCTGCCCCGCGGGGATGGTCAGGCACAGCTCGGAGAAGACCGGCTCGCTTCGCAGCTCGCTTCCATCGTAGGAGAACCGGACGCGATCGAACGCCACCTGGCCCTGCCGCACCACGAGCTCGGTGGCGCCAGGGCGATCGGGGAGCTCGCGCGGCACCACCAGCATCCGGAGCGAGTCCCGGATGCTGCCGATCATGTCGTAGGTGTCGGGCAAGGCGTTGGCCATGTCGAACACGCTGCGCAGCAGCTGGATGAGCAGGGTGGTCACGAGCAGGAACTCGCCCACGCTGATCGCGCCGTCCACCAGGCGGCCGAGGGCCAGGGGCAAGATCAGCGCATAGATGACGACGTTCAAGGCCTGGAGGACGACCCTCATCTGCACGAAAGCGCGGTACTGGGCTCGCTGGGCGTCGTAGGTCTCGCCCACCGCCTCACCCACGATGGCGTCCTCTTGCTCGTGGCCAGCGAAGAAGATGACGTTCTTGATGTTGGTGATGGCGTCGACGATGCGCCCGGTGAGCTGCGCCTTGGCCTCGCTGTGGGCGGCCCCGAAGTCGGCGATGTGACGGCCGAACCGGACGGTCACCGTCAGGTAGACGGCGAGCCAGGCCGCGAGGATCGCACCGAAGGTGGGTCGAGCGCGGAAGAAGAGCACCAGCAAGAGGAGGCACTGGATCGCGAGCGGGAGGTAGTCCCAGTTGGTTCGCTCGAAGAGCGTCACCGTCTGCTCGGGCAGCAGCATGGTCCGGTGCGCCACCTTGCCGGTGAGCATGTTGTCGAAGTAGCTCGGGCTATGCCGCTGGGCGTAGCTGAAGACGAGCTGCCGCGCCCGTGCCAGGACCGGGATGCGGCCCGCGTACGAGCAATACCAGGCGGCCCACTCGACCACGATCCACGTCCCCACCACGGCGAAGAACTGCACGAGGGGGAGCCGCAGGGTCTTCCAGATGCCGGGGACGTGGAGATTGGCCCGCACCGCCGCGTCCACGATGCGCTTCATGGCGTAGTACTGCAGCACCGAGAGGGTGCGCAACGACAGGGAAGCCAGCATCATCAACAGGACGGTGGCGCGGTGCGGACCGGCGAAGAGCCAGAAGAGCCTCACGATGGAGGTGGGCAACGTCTCCGGCACCTCGCCCGAGGACAACCCGAGCGGCCGATCTGGCGACGAGCTCGGCGACCGGATCGACGGCGCCCCGGCGGGCCCCGAGAGCGGGAAGGGATGGCTGGGGCCCGGCCGGAAGCGCGGGCCGAAGAGGAAGCGCAAGAGAGGCGAGGGGGTGTGTGACGGTGGGTGTGAGGGAGGAAGGATGCCGAGAGCATAGCCGCAAACGCAAGCCGCGAAGCTCGAGTCCGGCTCATACTTCCGATTTCGAAGTCTCGATGGATCGCCCGGGGTGCGCGCTCAGGTGAGGCGTTCGCCCGCGGCGGAGAGCTCCGCGCGGAGCTGCTGGCGTCGCTCGCGCGAGATCGCGCCCCGGGCCAAGGTCGGAGCCGAGCCGACCAGCAACCGGGTGTAGGGGTGCCAGGGGCGCTGGACGATGGCATCGGCCGCGTCCACCTCGACGAGGGTGCCGCGGTAGAGCACGGCGATCCGATCGGTGAGGCCGGCCACCGATCCGAGATCGTGCGAGATGAAGAGCAAGGTCACGCCGCCGTGGCGCAGCTGCGAGAGGCGCTCCAGGACCTGGGCCCGGTTGGCGGCATCGAGCGCGCTCACCGGCTCGTCGAGGATCAGCAGCCGCGGCTCGGTGATGAGCGCGCGGGCGATGGCCACGCGTTGCCGCTGCCCGCCCGAGAGCTCACCGGGGTGGCGCCCGAGGAGCACGGCGCCGAGGCCCATGCGACGCAGCTGCTCGCCCACGAGCTCGCGCACCCGCGACCGGGAGAGGGCACCGGCACGACCGCCGCGAACCAGCAGCGGCTCCGCGATCGAGTCCTCGACGGTGAGATCGGGATCGAGGCTCCGCAGGGGATCCTGGAAGACGTACTGGACGACGCCCTGGCGACGGAAGTCCTTCCATTGCCGCGGGCCGAGCGCGGTGAGCTCCTGGCCGGCGAGCGTCACCCGCCCCGCCGAGGGCGCGACCAGCCCGAGCACCGCCCGCGCCAGCGTCGACTTGCCCGACCCGGTCTCGCCGATGAGGCCCACCGCTTCGCCGCGACCCAGGCGCAACGAGACGCCGCGCAGAGCGCTGGTGGCCGCCGGGCCGTGCCCGTACGACACCGAGAGCCCCTCGATGTCGAGGAGCGCCTCGGGCTCAGGAGACATGCTCGATCCCCTCGCTCCTCGGGGCGGAGGCGTCCCGCGCCGGCCGCTCGAGGCCGTAGCGGTGGTGGTCGGCGACGAGGAGGCGGGTGTACTCGTGACGAGGTCGCCTCAGGATCTCGCTCACCGGGCCGCGCTCGACGACCTGGCCCGACCTCATCACCAGCACCTCCTCGCAGAGCTGCGCCACCACCGCCAGATCGTGCGAGACCAGCACCAGCGCGAGCCCCATCCGGTCCCTGAGGTCGAGCAGCAGATCGAGGATCTCGGCCTGGACGGTGACATCGAGGGCGGTGGTCGCCTCGTCCGCGATCAGGACCGCCGGGTCGAGGGCGATGGCGGAGGCGATCAGGACCCGCTGGAGCATGCCACCCGAGAGCTCGTGCGGGTATTGCTCGAAGACGCGCTCGGGATCGCGCAGGTGCAGCGCCTCGAACAGCGCCAGCACCCGCGCCCTCGCCTCCCGCCGTCGCAGGTGCTTCTTGAGGCGAAAGATCTCCTCGACCTGTCTGCCGACCCGCTGGGAGGGGTTGAGGTACGACCCCGGATCCTGAAACACCGCCGCGACCCGCACCCCGCGGGCGGCGCTCCAGTCGGCCCGCGTGAAGCCGGCGATGTCGCGCCCGCCGAGCGCGATACCGCCACCCGAGACCTGGAAGCCAGGCGGCAAGATGCCGAGGATAGCCTTGCAGGTGAGCGTCTTGCCGCTCCCTGATTCGCCCAAGATGCCGAGGACCTGCCCCCGGCGGAGCGAGAAAGTCACCCCCTCTACCAGCTCCTCTCCCGTCGCTCGGTTGGCGATCCGGAGAGCGTCGACCGTCAGCACGGCGTCGGGCGCGGCGGTGCCAATTCCGCCGGGTGCGGCGGCGGGCGCCGTGCGCGGGCCCGGCGGCGCGGCTGCCTGGTCGGGTCGTCGCTCGGCGCCTCGCTCGACCAGCACCCGACCCGATTGCCCCGTCACGTCCCGCAGCGCGTCCGCCAGCAAGTTGAAGGCCCACACCGTGGCCAGGATCAGCGCCGTGGGGAAGAGCGGGGCGTACGGCTGGTAGGCGAGGTAGTCGAGATCGGAGGCGAGGAGCCCGCCCCAGGTCGGCTCCGGTGGCCGCACGCCGATCCCGAGGAAGGTCAAGCTGGCCACCACCACGAGGCCGTTGCCCATGGTACTGGCCAGCGCGACCGCCACGGGCGGGATGACCTTGGCCGAGAAGTGCTTCCGGATGATCCAACCCACGGACGCACCGGCGATGGTCGCCGCCTCGACGTACTCCGAGCGCACCACCGAGAGCGCCGCGGCCCGCGCCACGCGGTAGTACTGCGGAGCCACCAGGATCCCGACGGTCACCAGCGCCTCGGTGATGCCGTTGCCGATGAGCGCGGTCATCGAGACCGCAAACAGCAGGAACGGCAGCGCGATCAACGTGTCCACCACCCGCAAGGTGATCCACTCGAAGGCCGGCCCCAGGTAGACCGACAGGATCCCGGGGATCGTGCCGACGACGAGCGCGATGAGCGCCACCATCACCGCGCCGAGCACGCTGACCGGCGATCCCGCCAGCAACCGGCTGAGGACGTCGCGGCCGATGTAGTCGGTCCCGAGGAGGTGCGCGGCCGACGGGTGGGCCAGCACGGCGGAGGAGCCGGCCAGGGGGGACTGGGGCTCGAGCAGAGGTCCGAAGAGGGCGAGCGCCGCCACCACCGTGAGGAGCCCGAGCGCCAGCCGCGCACTCCGCAGGCGCCACAGGCGACGCAGCAGCATCACGGCGAGCCCCCTCGCCTGGCGGCGGGCACGAGGCGCGCGAGGAGCACGTTCACGAGCAGGTTGAATACCACCACCAGCACGACGGACACCACGAGCACCCCTTGCACCGCCGGCACGTCGCCTCGCAGCGCCGACTCGTTGGCGAAGCGGCCGTAGCCCGGCAGGCCGAACACCGCCTCGGTGACCACCGCGCCGCCGAGCAGGTGCGGCAGCTTCATGCCGAGGACGGTGAGGGCCGGGCCGAGGGCGTTTGGCAGGACGTGGACCAGGAAGATGCGGACTTCTCCGAGGCCGCGGAGCCGCGCGCCCGTCACGTGGTTCTCGCCGAGCACCCCCACCAGGCCCACCCGCAGCTGCCGCGCCAGGTCCGCGACGGTGTCGCAGCTCAGCGCCAGCGCCGGCAGGAGGAGGTGGCTGAGCCATGGCCACACGCCATCCTCGAGCGGGAGGTACCCGGCCGAAGGCAGCAGGCCGAGTCCCACCGCGAAGATCGCCACCAGGGCGATCCCCACGACGAACGAGGGCATCACCGAGATGAAGGTGGTGAAGGCGGTGATGGCGCGATCGATCCACGAGGTCTGGCGCAGCGCCGCTACCGTGCCGAGGACGGACCCCAGCCCGACGCCGATCACCAGGGCCAGGCCAGCGACCGAGAGGCTGATGACGGCGCGCGAGGCCAGGAGCCCGGCCACACGCCGGCCGTTGTACCAGCTGAGACCGAGCTCGCCGCCGCCGAGACCACGCAGCCACGCGAGGTATTGCACGAGGAACGGGCGATCGAGCCCCCACTCGTGCTCTAGGCGTGCCACCGCCGCCGGTGTGGCGGACTCGCCGAGCTGAAGGTGCGCGGGGCTGAGGCCGCTCAGCACCCCGAGCAGGTAGGTGACGAACGTCCCGAGGAGGAGCACGGGCAGGAGCATTTGAATCAACGCCGCGAGCGAGCGCAGGAGCCCGCGCCCAGACCGTCGCAGCCGCGTCACGGCGATCCTACCCGCACGCCGGTCCAGTGCACTTGCCCTGGGATGGCGGGGATCTTCGACACCCGCGCGCTCTTCACGAACAGCGTGGGCTGGCTGTACGTGAAGATGGTCGGAGAGGTCGCGAGGGCCGCCCGCGTCGCCAGCTTGAGGTTCTGGGCGTAGTCGGGGGCGTCGAGCGGCGTCTCACGCGCCCGACGAATCGCCGCCTCGAACTCGGGCGACACGAAGGGCGAGCTGAGGTTGAGTGGGCCCTTGGGACCGAAGTGCGCGGTCAAGGTCTGGACGGGAGATTCGCGCCCGGTCGTGCCGTAGATCGAGAGCGCCAGCTCCTTCGCGAAGAACGGGCGGGCCCAGTTCGGCGCCACCGAGATCCGGGCGGTGATTCCGATGGCGGCGAGCTGCGCCTGGATCACCTCCGCGGCCGGGCTGGCCGCGGAGAGCACGAAGTCGACGACGATCTGTCCGGGGGTATAGCCGGCGTCGCCCAGGATCCGCCGGGCCTTCGCCGGATCGTAGGGCCACAGGTTCTCGGACTGCTCGTCGTACGCGATGTACCCCCTCGGGAAGGGTTGATTGGTGGCGCTGCCGTAGCCGAGCGTGACCTTGTCGGCGATCTCCTGGCGGTTGATCGCGTGCCGGACCGCCAGCAGCACCGCGGGATCGTCGAAGGGTTTCTTGTGGATGTTGATGGCGAGGTTGGCCGCGTTGAAGCCCGGGTGGGCCACGATGTCGAGGCCGGCCTTCTCCGCCGCCTTCACCTGGCTGGCCGGCAGCGCCGCGAAGTCGTAGACGCCGGTCTGGATCGACGAGACCACCGTGGCGGGGTCGACCCCTGCGTAGACCTTGACTTCATCGATGAAGACGTTGGCGGCGTTCCAGTAGGCGGGGTTCTTCTTCAGGAAGACGTGGGACTCGGGGACCAGCTCCACCACGGTGAAGGGGCCGGCCCCTACCGGAAACGCGTTCAGCGCCTTCGGGTCGCGGGCCGCCCTGGGGCTGGGGATCTGGGCCACCCGCTGCCCGAGGAGCAAGGGGATCTGGTAGTCGACCTGGGTGAGCTCGAGCACGACGTCGAGGTCGCCAGCCGTGTGCACCGACGCGATCGACGTGAGATCCCCGTCGAGGGCCGAATTGGCCTGGGTCTTCGCCCGCTCGAGGTAGAGCTTCACCGCCTCGGCGTTCACCGGGGTGCCGTCGGAGAACTGGAGCCCGGGTCGAAGGTGAAAGGTGACCTCGTCGCCGGACGAGTTGTAGTCCCACGATCGCGCGAGCCCCGGGCGTGCGTTGCCCTGCTCGTCGATCTCCGTGAGCGACGCATACGCCAGCGCCAGCACCCGGAAGCCGCCGCCGCTGCCCTGGACCACCGGATCCCAGTTGGGCGGGAAGTCCGTGGCCCACTTCAAGACCCGCGGTGAGGCCGCCGCGGGGTCCGCGCCCCGCGCCGAGGCCCTCCCCTTGCAGCCGAGGCTGGGCGCCAGGAGAACAGCGAAGGCAGCCAGGGTCGCGAGGGAGGCTGCCATGGCATGGGTTGCTGCCCGCGGAGCAACGCAACGCCCGATCTGCACGTGGGGCAACAGTCCGCCGCACCCGGCAGGCACTTCTCGTCGAGACATGGTGTGCGGGCTCAGACCGCAGCAAGAACGGAGCCTGGAGACCCGTTGGGTCCACCGGGGTCGGTCACTCGAGGACGAAGCCCTTCCAGTTGCGCATGTTGGCGGCAAAGGTCGCGTTCAGGCCCCGCGCGCGGAGCTCGGGGATGGTGAGCGGGGGGCGGCGGACGTGATCCCCCGGAGCGCGAACGCGCTCGGGCCAGTCGGGGTTGGCGATGGCGGCCTTGCCGATGGCCACGGCAGCGGCACCGCGGGCGAGCGCGGCCTCGGCGTCGGCCAGGGTCCAGATGTTGCCGGCGGCGACCAGCGGCAGATCGCCCGGGAGCGCCGCCCGGAAGAGCGGCAACGGGTGCTGGTCCGGGCGCTTGGAGGTGTTGTTCGCCGCGTCCCAGAGCGACAGGTGGATGAAGTCCGCACCGTCCTCCGCCAACCAGCGCGCGACCGCGATCGACTCGTCGAGATCGAGGCCGCGCGCGTTGCCGCGGTCCTCGGGCGAGAGGCGCACGCCGACCACGAAGGCAGGGGGCACCGCGGCGCGCACCGCCCGCAGCGTCTCGCGGAGCAGCCGCGCCCGCCCGGCGAGCCCGCCGCCCCACCCGTCCGCCCGGAGGTTGATGGTCGCGCTCAGGAACTGACCGAGCAGATAACCGTGGGCCCCGTGCAGCTCGACACCACCGAAGCCCGCCGCGTGCGCGCGGACGGCGGCCGCCCGAAACTGCCCGATGACCCGCGCGATGTCCTCCCCGCTCGCCGCGCGCGAAGGCTCCGCCCCGGGCTCCTCCACGGCCGACGCGCTCCACGGCGCCTGCCCGGTCAGCTTCGAAGGGGCGCGCAGTCCGCCGTGGAAGAGCTGGACCAGCGGGAGCGCGCCCCCCTCGCGCAGCGCCGAGGCGAGGCGCGTGAGCCCAGGCAGCAGGTGATCGTCGTAGACCCCGAGCTCACCCGGCCAGCCCTGGCCGTCGAGCGCCACGTGCGACGCGCAGGTCTCGACCACCCCGAAGCCGCCCTTGGCCCGCAGCTCGAGGAAGTGCAGCTCGTCGTCCGACAGCGTGCCGTCGGGCGCGCTCTGCATGTTGGTGAGTGGCGCCAGCCAGGCCCGATTGCGCGCCTGCACCCCATTCCGGAACCGAAACGAATCAAAAAGCATCGACGCTCACCCTCTCCGTTCCGGTCTCGGGTGTCAATCCCTTGCGATCAGAAGTCGAAGGCCAGCCGGGCGTAGTACCGCCCGCCATCCGACTCGTAGGGACGCTGGCTCGGATAGACCCGGCCGTTGCTGGGGATATTCCCGGCGGCGGCGTCGGCCAGCGTGTTGGGGTACTTGGCCTTGTCGGGATAGGTGTCGAAGATGTTCTCGGCTCCGATGGTCGCCCGCACTTTCCCCGGATTTGCCCCCGCCCGAGCGGCAAAGGTGTACGACAAGGCGAGATCGAAGAACACCCGCTGACCAAAGGTCTGATTGAACACGAGCTCGCTCTTGGTCTGCGCCACGATCGTGCCCGCATTGTCCGTGTACGGGCTGAAGGGCTCGGTCCACGACCCGTAGTAGCGGGCCCGTGCGAACACGTCGAACCGCGCGAGACCGTAGTCGGCGGACAGGGTGGCGACCTGCTTCGGCAGTCGGTCCTCCTGGTATTGCTGTTGGTTGGCCGAGATCACCCCGGGATCGAAGTCCGTGACCTTGGTCTGGTTGAAGTTGGCGGCCGCCGTGATGCCGAGGCGCTGGCTGGCCGCCAGATCGGTGCGGTAACTGAGCACCAGGTCGAGCCCGGAGGTGCGGGTGGAGAACCCGTTGGTGAAGAAGTTGAAGCTGGTGAGCCCCTGCGCCGCGGCCACCCCCGAGGCCACCAGCGTCGCTTGCTGGTCGGGCGTCAGGCTGTATTGCTGAGACACACCGATCCGGTCGTGGATGATGATGATGTAGCCGTCGGCCGAGAACGTGAGGTGGTCCACCAACTGGGCGACGAAGCCCAGGCTGAAGTTGATGGACTTCTCGGGCTTGAGCTGCTTGCCCCCCACCACCGCGGCGATCGGGTTGGTCGCCGGGATGGTCCCGTTGGTCAAGATGGCCGCGCCATCGGGGCTCGGAAACTGGTTGGTGTTGGTCAGGTTTTGTTGACCGGGGGTGGGCGCGCGGAAGCCCGTGCTGACTGCGCCGCGCAGGTTGAACCCGTCGAAGACAGTGAGGCGCGCCGCGGCCTTGCCGTTCAAGGTGGAGCCAACGTCGGAGTAGCCCTCGAAGCGCCCAGCCAGATCCAGGTTGAACCGCTTGGTCACGTCCGACTCGAGATCGACGTAGCCGGCGCCGCTGGTTCGGCTCCAGGTGCCCGCCTGGCTGGGCCCGGTCCCGAAGAACCCATTGGAGCCGCCGCTGAGCCCGATCACCCCGAGCGGCCCGATGTCATAAGAGGCCGGGTCTCCCACCCCGACGTGATAGCTCTCGCCGCGGACCTCGCCTCCGAACGCCACGTTGATCGGGCGAATGGATCCGCCGGGGTTCAGGTAGTAGTTGAAGTCGAGGTTGCCCCCCCACTCGTTTTGGCGGCGCGTCCCGTCGTCGAACTCCTTGGAAGAATAGGGGCCCTCCGAGGCGTTGATGGTGTCGCGGATGTGGTAGCGAATCCGGTTGAGGCCCCAGCGCCCGCTCGCATCCCAGCTGAAGTCCGGGGTGAAGCTGCCGCGCAGTCCGAGGGCCGCCGAGCCGTCGTAGGTGTAGGCCGAGAAGCGCGGGGTGAAGCCTCCAGGATATCCCGACAGCACGGCCGGGGAGTTGTTGTACCAGGTCTGGTAGATGGCGGGCACGGTCGCGAGGTTGGTGGCCAGCAGGTCGGCGCTTTGACCCGACTTGAAGACCGAGCCCTGGTTGGGGTTGCGGTAGTTGAAATCGTTCTCGCCCCAGCCGGAGCCGAAGCTTCCAAACGTGTAGGCCTCGAGCTGGTCGGCGAGCTTGTATTTGGCGTTGAGGAAGGTGCGCAAGGTCCACACATCGGGCTGACCGAAGCGCTGCACCGCCGGCTGCTGCACGTAGGTATTCCCCGCGGCGATCAGAGCTGCCGCGTTCGGGCGCTGGTTGCTGCGCGAGGTGGCGTCGCTGCTGGCGTACTCGAAGCTCAAGTTCAAGGTCCCGCGATCCCCGAGCGGGACTCCGCCATTGCCCCCGACCTGATAGCCGAGGCCATCCCCCGCATAGTACTGCCCGAGCTCGGCGTAGCCGGTGAAGCCGGGGCGATCCTTGAGGATGATGTTGATGACGCCCGCGATGGCGTCCGAGCCGTACTGCGCCGACGCCCCGTCGCGCAGCACCTCGATGTGATCGATGGCGGCCAGCGGAATCTCGGACAGATCGACGGCCTGCGCGCCTTGAGCGGTGACGTCGATGAAGGCCGACCGATGCCGGCGCTTGCCGTTGATGAGCACCAGGGTCTGATCGGGAGACAGCCCGCGCAGCGTGGCCGGGCGATTGAAGATGGCGCCGTCGAAGAGCGGCAGCCGCTGGACATTGAACGACGGAACGACCTGGGCCAGGCGATCGTTCAGATCGGAGGAGACGGCGGTCTGCAGATCGGCGGCGGAGAGCACGTCCACCGGCACGTTGGAGTCGACGACCGTGCGCGAGGTCGTGCGCGTCCCGGTGACGATCAGCGCGGAGAGCGCCTTGGTGGACGCGTCGTCCGGAGATGCCGGGGCCGAAGCTGGCGGCGCCGACGGAGGCGCGCCCACCGGGGCTGGCACCGTCACGGCGCTGGCAGCCGGAGCCGCCGTCGCGGGGGCCGGAGCCGGGGCGGCCGGCGGCACGGGAGCCAGAACAGGAGGCGGCGCAGGAGGTAGCGCTCCCTCGGCAGGCGGAACCGGCGCCAGCGGCAGTGGCGGTGGCGGTGGCGGTGGCGTGGGCGGTGATGCCGGGGGAGGCCCCGCTTCGGCCCTCCCCTGCCGCTCAGGCGGTGCACTGCCCGGAGCTCCGGCTGCGCCCCCGGCGGCAGGATTCGACGGATCGCTCGACTGGCCGAAGGCCGTCGCCAACGGCGTCGCGCAGAGCACGGCGAACACCACGACGGATAGCGGGCTCGTTCGCGCGGCCCACCAACGGGTCGCGGGGAACTGGGTGGACCTGGGCGTCTGGGTCATGCGGGCATGGCTCCTGTCTCTCGGGAGACGTTGATTTTGACGATCGTCGAGGCGGGACGTCGCCGCGACAGGCGAGCCTCCAGCGCTCGGCGAGGTCCACGTCTCCCTGCGAGCCCGGGCGAGGGACTGGGGAAGGAGAGGCTAAGGGGATCATCACTTCCCTTGGGATCTGGCGGCGACTGCTTCGATCTCGACCAGGTAAGCGGGGTTGGCGAGGGCCGCGACCTGGACGGTGGTCCGGGCGACGATGTTGGGTTGAGCGGGGGTCCCGAAGAATTGCCCGTAGGCCTCGGAGAAGCCTTTGAAGTCGAGCTTCCCGCCCTTCTTCTGATCGCCGACCAGGAACACCGTCAGCTTCACCACGTCGCCGAGCCCGAGCCCTTCGGCGGCCAGCAGGCCCTTCAGCTTGTTGAACACGCTCGTGGCCTGGGTCTTGGTGTCGCCGTACGCCTCGACGCTGTCGGCCGGCTTGGTGGCGTCGGCCACCGCGGGAACCTGACCGCTGAGGTAGTACGTCAGGGTCCCGGCAGGTACGACCACCCCGGCGAGGATCGGCGCAGACAGAACGGAGCTCTTCACCCGCTTGATCTCGGCCGAGCTGTCGTGAGCCGCCGTGGGGCTCGCGGCCATCGCCGCACCACCGCCGGTCACGCCCGCCACCCGCGCCAGACCGACGAAGAGGACCACCAAGGCAACGATTGAGAGGGCCCCGCTGCGACCGCCACCGTTCGGTGCGGCGAGTTGCGAAGGCGCGTCGTTGGATGCCGGCTTCATGCTTTCTTCTCCTTCACGTGGGTTGCGAGCTTCTGGATGGTGTAGTGGGCGGAGCGCACGGCCCCTTCTTGCCAGCCGTTGATGTAGCTGAGGTACTCGCCGGCGAAGAAGTAGGGCCCGTCCGGCTCGAGCAGCACCGGGTACTCGGTCTTGCGCGCCTCGTCGGTCCAGCGCGTGGTGGCGCCGCTCGAGTACCTGGCCTTCCGCCAGGAGATCGACACGCCGTGCTCCAGGTACTTGCGGTACTGCGGGTGCAGGATCTCTCCGCCCTGCAAGGCCAGCTCGAGGCGATCCGCGAGCGACTTGGTCGCGAAGTCCTCTCCCCCCTCGAACAGGTAGGCGCCGACCAGGATGCCCTTGGCGGCGTTGATGCCTTGCGAGGGATACCAGACCTGGGTGATGGGATGATCGGTCCAGGAGATTCCTCCGTAGATCTGAACGTCGAGCTCCCAGAATCGGCGGGTCGCCTGGAAGGCCACCTTGGCGAGCGGGGTGCCAGAGGGGGCCGCCAGCGCCCGCCGCACCCGCGGCGTGAAGTCGTGATCGAGCGCGCCGAGGAGGCCCGGCTGAATCGTCACGATCACGTACGGGGCGTCGATCGCGCTGGCGTGACCGGTGACCGTGTCCTTCCACTCGACGCGCGCGCCCTGTCCGTGCCGACGCAGGCGCGTGACCTCGGCGCCGTAGTGGATCACCGGGCTCACCAGCGGCGAGGCCGCGATGGCCTCGGCGATCTTGGCCATTCCTCCCACCGGGCGCAGCATGGTGGGAGCCTGCACCGGTCCCTCCGCCAGCTCGTCGATGCGGCTCCAGAAGCCGACGGTGAGCAGCTGGTTGATGTCGAGCGGATCGAACCCCTGGCCAGCGTCGGCGCCGCCTCCCGGCAGCTCACGGTAGCCCCCGCGTGACCCGCCCCGATAGACGAGATCCTTGTCGAGCGCGCCGAAGTCCTTGAGGAACGCCCGCAGCTTCTCCTTGTCCTCGACGGTGACGGGATGTCCGAGGCTGGCCGTATCGATGGCCTTCGCCGCCAGCTCCGCCACGAACCCGCGCGCGTCGGCGTGGACCCGCCGGTTGCGCTGCGGCTTGCCCCCGAAGGCCTTCCCGCTGTGCAGGTACGCCGCCCGGTTCTCGTTGCTCAGGACCTCGAGCGGCACGCCCAGATCGCGGGCGTACCCGATGATCCCCTGGTGGTGCTGGGGCAGGCGCGCCGCACCGGCGTCGAAGAAGAGATCGGGCCCAGTCTCCCAAGCCACCTCCTGACGGCTGTCCAGCTCGTCGATCACCGAGCCGGCGCGCACCGTGAAGACGCGTCCCCCCGGGCGGGGACGCGCCTCGAGGACCGTCACCTCGTAGCCGGCCTTGCCGAGCTCGTACGCCGAGACCAACCCTGCGATGCCGCCGCCGAGGACCACCACCCGGGTTCCCTTGCCCGAGCGCGGACCGAGCGCGGGCGGCCCGGCGTAGGCCGGAGGAACCGCGAGGAGCCCCATCGCCACCATCGCCTCGTACGCGGCGGCGCCCCCGCCCGCGTACCCAACACCGCGCAAGAAGCGCCGTCGGCTCATTCCAAGTCTGGGCGGCTTCATTGGTCATCTCCTCTCCCAGGCGGGTCCTTGCTGACCGGCCTCATTTCTGCTCACTCAGGAAGGCGATCACGTCGTCGATGTCCCGCTCGGCCGCCAGACCGGAGAACGGCATGCGCGTGCCCTTCACCGTGCCCTGAGGGTCCCGCAGGAACTGGCGCAGGTTCTCCCTGGTCCAGGCCAGGCCCGCCCGCTTCATGGCGGTCGAGTAGCGAAAGCCCTCCACCGCCCCCGCCTTTCGCCCGATCACCCCGCCGAGCGCCGGGCCGAGCGGCTCCGAGCTGTCGTTGTGGCAGGCGGCGCAGACTCGGAAGATCTCGCGACCGCGCGCGGGATCGATTGCCGCGCGCTGCGCCTGCACCGCTTGTCCAGATTGACGGGCGGCAGCCCCGCCGACAGGCAACCGGCCGGCTGTGGAGAGGAGCACGACGGCCTGCCACACGTTCACCATCCTCCTCCTTGCAGGTGCCCGTTCACGCCTGCACCAGCGGCCCGGGACGCCCCAGGTACTGGCCGACGATCGCCCGCGCGGACCAGTACGACAGCGCCCCCACCGTGCCGGTGGGGTTGTAGCTCGCGTTCTGCGGAAACACGGAGGCCCCCACCACGAAGAGGTTGTGCGCGTCCCACGACTGCAAGTACCGGTTGACGACGCTCGTGCGCGGGTTGGTTCCCATGATGGTCCCACCGGTGTTGTGCGTGGTCTGATAGGTCAGCGCGCTGAAGGACCCGCCCCGGATGGTCGGGGCGCTCACGATGGTTGCGTTCATCGCCCGCGCCACCCGAGCCGCTACCCCCGTGCAGTAGGCGGTGAGCCGCCGGTCGTTCTCGCGGAAGTCATAGGTCATCCGGATGAGCGGGCGGCCCAGGACGTCGCGGTAGGTCGGATCGAGATCCAGGTAGTTCTCTCGGTGCGCGTAGTTCGCGCCCGACACGCCGATGGCGAAGGTGTGGTTGTACCAGGTCGCGGCGGCCTGCTTCCAGGCGTGACCCCAGCGGGGGGTGCCGGGGGGGACTGGATGGAACGCGATCGGGCGCCCGCCGCCGGTTCCCGCCGAGATCAGCGCCCCACCAAAGAACCCGAGCCCGCCATGGTCGAAGTTGTCGCCGTTGAAGTCGTCGAGGTTCATGGCGAGCGCGCCCGCCCCCATGAAGGGGTTCAGCTCCTTGTCCTTGACGAAGACCTGAACGCCCGCCCCCACCTGGTAGCAGTAGTTCTTCCCGACCGCCCCCTTGTCGGTGGCGGGATCGTAGGGCTTGCCGATCCCGGAGGTCAGCAAGAGCAGCGTGTTGTTGAACACGTAGGCCCCGAGGACCACCAGCGCCGCTGGCTGCTCGTACTCCTCGCCGTTCCGCAGATCCACGTAGCGCACGGCGGTGACCCGGCGCGCGTGGCGGTCGTGGCGCAGCTCGCGCACGTAGGCATGGGTGCGCAGCTCGAAGCCGCGATCGCCGAGCAGCTTGGGGAAGATCGTGGAGTTCGGACTGGCCTTGGCGTTGACCTCGCAACCGAAGCGCTCGCAGTGTCCGCAGTACACGCAGGCGCCGAGGGTCACGCCCTCGGGGTTGGTGTAGGCCGCGCTGGCGTTGGCGGCCGGCGCAGGGAAGGGGTGATAGCCGAGCGAGCGCGCGGCGGCATCGAACAGCTCGGCGGTCACCGTGCGGTGAAGGGGCCGGTTGGGATACTCGTCGCTGCGCGGGCCCTCGAAGATGTTGCCGCCGTCGATCAGGCGGCCGCGCAAGTTCCCAGCCTGCCCGGACACGGCGCAGACCTTCTCGAAGCGATCGTAGTCGGGCTCGAGTTCGTCGTAGGTGACCCCGAAGTCCGCGATGGACATGTCGGCCGGGATGGCCGCCCTCCCGTAGCGGGCGGTCAGGTGGCTGCGCAAGGTCAGGTCCGACGGGGTCAGGCGCCAGTGCAGGCCGTTCCAGTGGGTGCCCGCGCCGCCGAGCCCGCTGCCGGGCAAGAAGGCGAGGAGTTGGCGCATGGGCAAAGCCGTCTCCGAGGGCGCGTGGCGCAGCGTCACGGTCTCGGCCGCTGGATCCTGGAAGAGCTCGCCGCGCTGCACGTACTTGAGCTCGTCGCGCACGCCGGGCAGCGTGAAGTCCTCGCCCGGCGAGCGGTGGGCGCCGCGCTCGAGGCCCACCACCCTCAGCCCGGCGCGCGTGAGCTCGCGGGCCAGGATGGCGCCTGTCCAACCCATGCCAACCACCACCGCATCCACCGGCTTCAGCTTCTTCATGAGAAGTCCACGATCGATTGCGGCGCGTGGGGATACCGGCGGCCGTGGTAGCGGACGATGTCGATCTGATAGGTGGCGGGGAGGCCCGGATAGCCGAGCAGCTTCCAGCCGGCCTTGTCCCGGTTGCCGCCGTAGATGGGGTCGGAGAACATCCCCTCCATGGTCAAGGTCAGCAAGGCCTCGAAGAATTCGGCGCTGCCGACGGGACCGAGGTCGACGCCGCCGCGCTCCAGGAGCTGCAGCACCGCGACCCGGTCGGAGGGCGCGAGGGCGTCGAACGGCTTGTGGTGGGTATCGCGGGTCCAGGCGTTCACGAGCGCGATGCCGGTCTGGAAGAACTCGCGCGGCGTCAGGGCCAGCTGGTACCCATGCTCCGGCTTGCCCTTGAGGAACGGACCCTGGCGATAGAGACGGGCTCCGGCGCCGAAGGCGCCGGCGAGCTGGCGATCGATGAAGAACGCGACGCCGCAGTCGCTACCGGAGGGGCCGAGCGCATCGGCCGGGATCAAGGTATCCACCGCCGCCACGATGAACGCGTACTCGGTGGCGTTGAGGGCGAGCGGCGGTTCGGGTGCCGAGGTCGGGGGTGCTGGCGCCGGAGTCGATGGAGGTGGCGCAGCGGCCTGCGCGTTCACGGGCGCGGCAGGCGCCGGGGCCGAGGCAGCGACCGCGCGGGCGGCCGCGACGCTGCCGGCCACCGCGACGCCAGAGGATCCAGCGTGTCGCAAGAAACGCCGGCGGCCGAGATCCGTGCGCGCCTCTCGATCGGTCGGAGCGGTCGGAGCGGGCGCGACCGCCGGGACCTCCTTGGCACCCTCAGAAGTTGTACGCGAGTCGTCCATAGTAGAGGCCCCCGGTGGGTGCGAAGGGTGCTGGCCCGTAGCGCAGGCCGGAGGAGCCCGTGGCGGGATCGAGCGGGCCGTTCTGGTCGGGATAGACGTTGAAGACGTTCACGGCCCCCACCGAGATCTCGAGCGCGTCGGTGACGGCCAGGGTCGCATCGACGTTGGTCAGCCACTTGGCGCCGTAGGAGGTGTCTTGCGCCTGGATCTGGCTGCGAACGTAGTCGTAAGATCCGTAGCGCGTCGTGAGGACGCTGAGGCTGACCGTCCCCACCCGCCACCCGGCCCCCAGGATCAGCTTGGTGTAAGGGATGTTGACCGTCAGATCGCCGGCCGGCGCGCGTCCGAAGAACACCAGGCTGCTGGTGGTGTCCCCCGCAGCCGCCGCAGCGGCCGCCAGCGCCGCGAGGGCCGCCGGCGTGTCCGCCACCTTCGTGATGACGGTCTTGTTGGCGTTGAACGCCGCGCTGAGCGAGAGGTAACCCGCGGCCCCGAAGCCGTGCGACCACTCGGCCACCGCGTCGAGGCCACGCGTGCGCGTGTCGGCCTGGTTGGCGAAGTAGTACGTGAAGTCCGTGGCTGCGTACCCATTCGCGACCAGCACGTCTCCGATGCCTTGCCCCGCCAGGGTCCCGGTCCGGCCGATGCGATCCTTGATGCTGACCTGGTAGGCGTCCACCGTGACGCTCAGGCGATCGAACGGTCGCAACACGGTGCCGATGCCGACGTTGACGGACTTCTCGGGCTTGAGATCCTGAGCCCCGAGGGCCCGCGCCAGAGGCGAAGCGTTGCGCGCGAGGACGGTCTTGCTCGGGACGATGGCCCCCGTCACCGGATTGATGTTGGTGCGGCTGTCGGTCTGCGCGTAGGCGATCTGGGTCAGTGACGGGGCTCGAAATCCCGTACCGACCGTGCCGCGGAAGGCCACCTGGGGGAGCACGTCGATGCGCGAGTTGATCTTCCCGCCGACGGTCGTCCCCGAGCTGTCGTCATATTGCTCGCCCCGGACCGCGAGGCCGTTGTACCAGGAGGCGAGCGGGTAGACCCCGAGATCCAGGTAGCCGGCGAGCACGCTCCGGCTGAGGCGGGTGGCGTCGGCGGGCGCCAGGTTGACGCCAGCCTGGGCGCCGACCGCGGCGGGCTTGCCCAGGTTCGGATCCCCGTCTTGATCGCCCGGCTGGAAGATGTAGCCGCCATTGGCGTAGCTCAGCGGCTCTCCAGCAAAGGTCGAGAAGATGTCCGTGCGGTTCTCGACGCCGGCCGAGACCTGCAGCGGTCGCGGCAGGCCCACCTCCACCCCTTTGGTGACGTCCAGGTTCTGAACCCACTGCTCGAACTGATAGGTCGCGAGGTGCTTGAAGGCCTCGGGCGAGGAGGCTCCGAGCGACGGGTTGATCGTGAAGTCGCTGTACTGACGTACCCGATTCTTCCCGTACGACGAGCTGAAGTCGACCGAGGCCCCGCCGATCAGGCCACGGATTCCGACCACGTCCTGCAGGTCGTACTCGGCGGTGTTGTTGAGCGGGTAGTATCCATTCGGGAACAAGAGGGGATCGGCCGCGGTTCCGTTCGGTCGCCGGAAGTTGTTGCCGATGGTGGTCTTCCGTCCCCCGAAGGTCCCGAAGGAGTAGAGCCGGGCCTCCCCGAGCGGCACCTCGAGGTTGTAGGCGAGGTTGAAGGCCAGGATCTTGGGATCCCCGTTGTGCGCACCGTCGCCGTTCCAGGAAGCGTTCAGCGGATTGGTGGCGGGAGAGAACGGTGGGTTGGTGGCAAAGAAGTTGTTCCAGGTCTGTCCGCGGCGGCGGGCGTCGGCGCTGAGGTGGAGGAAGCCTCCCGGCCCGAGCCGGAAGCCGACGTCGGCCTCGCCCTTCTCGAAGTCGAGATCCCCTTTGCCCTCGTAGAGGCGACCTCCCGTCACGGCCACGTGCCCGCCCGAGGCGCCCTTCTTGAGCACGATGTTGATCACACCGGCGACCGCGTCCGACCCGTACTGCGCGGCGGCGCTGTCCTTCAGCACCTCGACATACGCGATGGCGCTGATGGGCAGCATGTCGAGATCGACCGGGTTCGAACCGCTCGTGTCGCCGCCGCCGTTCGTGAGCTGCGAGCCGTTGTGGCGACGTTTTCCATTGACCAGGACCAAGGTGTACCCCGGCCCGAGCCCTCGATTGGAGACCGGGCGCACGATGGAGGTGATGCCGCCCTGGTTGGTCCCGAAGTTGAACGAAGGCAACAAGGACGCCAGCGCCTCGCCCAGCTCCTTGCGGCCGGTGTTGAGCAGCTGCTCGTTGTTGATGACGTCGATGGGCGCCGGGCTGTTCGCGACGGTCCGCGGCGGACCCCCGCGCAGGCCCGTCACGATCACGGTGTCGAGGGACGACACCGGCGACGCCGCCACGCCGGCCGTGGCGCTTCCGTTCGCTTCGGCTGCGGTCGGCGGTGGGGGCGGCGCGGGCGACGGAGCTGGCACGGGCGACACCGCCGGCGCCGGCGGCACCGGGGCAGGCGTCGGCACGGATGGCGCCGCCGGAGCGGCTTCGACCGGGGGCGGAGACGGCGCGGGCACCGTCGTCCCCTCGGATCTCGGGCCGCCATCCAAGGAAACAGGGTCGGCTGCTGCAGCCTCTACACCGCCGTCGGCCTCCTCGGCGTGGGCCACTCCGCCGACGAGGTAACTCAGGCAGAGCCCCGCCAGCAGGACTGTCGGGGGCTTGGTCTTCTGGTGCCCGGAGCGCCACCTCTCGTGAATGAGAAGTGGGGCCCCTCTCCCTAACCCTCTCCCCGCTCCGCGGGGCGAGGGGATGGGAGGGGAGGGTGGGGCTCCGCCATCATCCGTCGGGATGAGCCGCCTCGGCGCATCGGGTCTCTCCTCCTCCCAACCTGGTCCAACCTGCACCCGTCCCGCCACGATTCCATCATTGAAGTACCGTCCCTGGAACGATGGACGTTCCTCGGTCGTTTGATTTTCTGGCAACGGCGATGATTCGGGTCCCATCCAGGCGGATTCCTTCCGGTGTGCGAAGCGATTCGAGCTCTTCTTTGATTTGTCGAACGGCCGAGGAGCGAAGCTCGGCCGGCAGATGACCCAGGTAGTTGCCAAACGAGCTGGCATCCGAGAACTCGATGGCGGCCTCGGCGCTGGGTTGCAGCTGCGCGTTCGGCTCGAGATCGATCTGGATGTCCACGAAACCCGCCCCACGCAAGAGCTCGCGGAGCTCATCGGGGGAGACCCGGTTCGGCTCTCCGTCGCGTGCCGCCGGATAGGCATCGAACGGCGGACGGGACAGGACCCGCTTCTTGATTTGCTGGATGCGATTCGGGTGCTCGCGGGAGCCAGTCGAGATTCCGACCCGCCCACCGGGCTTGAGCAGCCGATGAATCTGTCCGAGCGGGCCGGCCTTCTCGGGCAGCCAGTGGAAGACGGCGTTCAGGTAGACGACGTCGAAGGTGCCCGACGGGAGCGCGTCGAGCTCGTAGGCGTTCCCGACGGCGAATGCCAGGTTGGATCGCCTCCGCCTCTCGGCGATGGCGATCCGGAGCGGCAGCGGATCGATCCCGAGCACCGAGCCACCTGAGCCCACCAGGTTCGCCACGTGCTCAGCCAGGAGACCAGTCCCGCTCCCGACGTCCAGCACCCGATCGCCCGCCACAATTCCGAGACGGGCGACCAGTCGCTGTCCATTGCGAAACTGGCGATCGGTGCTGCGCGCCTCATAGGCCTCGGCCAGCTGTGTCGTGTCGAGCGACAAACTCACTCCACCCATTGCAGGAATCCTCCGTCGAGCGACTCCCCCTGCATGTGGCGAACCAACTGCCGGCCCCCGATGACCCCTCACCGATGAGTCGGGGAGGTGCTCCGGCACCAGCACCCCTGTCTCAGATCCAACACCCCCACTTCCCCTCCAGCACCTCTCCCGTCTTTCCCGTCTCCCCCGTCCCCGTCCTCGTCCTCGTCGCCGTCCCTCCGTCTTCCCCGCGCCCCCGCCCCGTGCGCACCCTCCCCCTAGAGCCCCCTAGTCGTCGTCGTGCCGCTCCCGCTCCCGACGCGACCCGAACCCAAAGTACCCGTAGAGGTCGGAGCGCGACGACAGCGTCCGCGCGAGGTTGTCCAGGGAAACATGCGACGGCCTCGGCAACACCCCCTTGGCGGCCGGATCCGTGCCGCCCAGGATGATGGTGTCGGCCACCGCCAGCCCGAGCCACTGACCTTGCCAGTTGTCGTACCCGAAGTGCACCCCGAGGTAGAGCCGACTGGCTCCGTTCTCGAGCTGAGCCTGGCTGAAGGTGGTCACGGCGCGGGTCGTGGTGTTCCCGGTGCCGGAGTTGGTTCCCTTGAGCCAGGGCAAGGTCGTGAGGGTCGCGGGGCTGTGGTCCGGGTTGATGTGGTCCCCGAAGAAGGCCCGCAGCACCTCGAAGCCTGCCGCGCCAGTGGTGCTATGTCCGGCTGTATTCGACGGGTGGGAGGGCGTCGCCGCGACAGGATGCCAGGCCGCGTATCCGTTCGTCACCGTCCCATCCGGATCCGCGTTGAGCGCCGTGATGGGCCGCCAGAATTTCTGGTCATACTTCGACGCGAAGGCCAGGATCCGCGCGTCGGCGAGCACGCCGTCCAGCAGCGCGAACAGCTTGGCGTTCTGATCGAGGGTCCACCCGCGGGCGCCGGAGGCAATCCGGGCCGCCTCGTTCACGAAGATCTCGGCGTCCTGCTTGTAGAAGAGGGCCTGCGCCGTCTGATCCGCGTCTCGAACCGTCAGCGGCGCGCTGTCCTGGCCGTGCGCGCGGACGTAGCGGACCTCGCGGGCATACTCGGCCCCGCCCACCACCAGCGGCCGCGGGACCTCGGCCAGCAAGGCCAGGCGCTCCCTCGGCGAGAGGCCGAACGGGGTCACGTCCCGCCAGTTGGAATCGATGCCCGCCCTTCCTTGTATGATCGTCCCCGTTGCATCGAAGCCGGTCGGAGCTCCGGTGGTCGGGTTGACGAAGGCCGCGGCCGCGTTGCTCTGTCGCCACAGGCCGATGCCCGGGTTCGAGGTCGGCGTCAGGGTGGCGCCGTAGGTGGTCACCGGCGCGGCGTTGTCGAACCGGCGCTGGAGATTGGCAGCGCTGGCGGCTTCCCGGCCCGCCGCCACCCCACCGTCGGTCGCCCCGACCCCGAGCGCAGACAGATCGGCGGCGAGCGCCGCGTCGAGCCACGTCCGCACCTGCGTCCAGCGGACATCCGCGGTGGCGTCGGTGCTGGGATCTGGCAGTTGCGCCAGCAAGACGTCGTGTGCCGCTTGCGCCGCCGCGGCCGCTGCAGAGCCATCGTGGGCCGCCGACAGCGCGTAACCCTTGGGGCTGAAGTGGTCGATGGAATTGACCGCGTCGAAGACCGCCCGCGCCTCGATGGCCTCGATGCGGGTGCCGAGGTTGGAATCCAGCGTCACGCCGACGCCCGTGGTTCCATCGAATCCTTTGGTGGCCTGGATCGTGCGCAGGTTCCAGTCGAGGACCGTGTCCGCGAAGGCGCCGCGAGCGGCGAGTCCGACCGGGGCGGCCAGAAGCAAGGGAACGGCAAATCGGAAGGTCGTGGTTCTGCGTGGAGGTCGGGTGGTCTTTGGCATGGCTTCACTCCGCGGGAGACGAACAAAAAGGGCGCCGCCGAGGTCGGACGCTCTCGCGCCGCCAGCGAGATGCTCGTGCGAACACCGCGAGCGAACGTCTGCGACCCCGGTTCGACGGCGGGATCCGAGGCCGAGCCCCCGCATCGGCCTCGGACCCGCCCGTCGAATCCTTCCCACGTGCTGCCTCCTCCCTCCCCTTCGGCTAAGCCAGTCACGCCGGCCCCGGGCTCGGATGCTGAGCTCGGGGCTCACCTGCGGCGATCGGCGTGTGTCTCTTATACGAGACAAGCCTTCTTGCGCGCAAGGGCCGCGTGACCTAGAGGATGAGTTGTGACAATTGGCCGCCCGGACCTCCGACATCCCCTCTCCCGCCTGTTCGCCTACGCGCGCAGCTATCGACGCGACGTGTGGCTCGCATCGCTGTTCTCGGTGTTGAACAAGTTCTTCGACGTCCTGCCCGAGGTCCTGATCGGGGTCGCGGTGGACGTGGTGGTGCACCGCAAGGCCTCGTTCCTGGCCCGCCTCGGGCTCATCGACCCCAAGGCCCAGATCGTCGGCCTCGCGGTGGTCACGGTGGTGATCTGGGTCGGCGAGTCTCTTTTCCAGTACCTCTACGATGTCCGCTGGCGGAACCTCGCGCAGAGCCTCCAGCACGATCTGCGGATGGAGGCCTATCGCCACATCCAGAAGCTCGAGATGGCGTGGTTCGAGAACACGCGCACCGGCAACCTGATGTCGATCCTGAACGACGACATCAACCAGATGGAGCGCTTCCTCAACGGCGGCGCCAACGACCTGATCCAGATCGCCACGGGCTCGGTGCTGGTGGGGGCGGTGTTCTTCTGGCTGGCCCCGCGGATCGCCGTCCTCGCCCTGCTCCCCGTGCCGATCATCGTGTACGGGGCGTTCTGGTTTCAGCGGCGCCTGGCCCCCCGCTACGCGCGGGTGCGCGAGGCCTCGGGCGCCCTCAACGCACGCCTCAACAACAACCTGCTCGGGATCGCGACCATCAAGGCCTACACGGCCGAAGGGTTCGAGGCCGAGCACATCGAGAAGGCCTCGGATGGCTATCGGCGCGCCAACCGGGCCGCCATCCAGTTCTCGGCCGCCATCACCCCCATCATCCGGATGGCCATCCTGGCCGGGTTCACGGTCACCCTGCTCTATGGCGGCTTCCTCGCGCTGCGCGGGTCCCTCGGGGTCGGCAGTTATTCCGTGCTTGTGTACCTCACGCAACGCCTGCTGTGGCCCATGACCCGGCTGGCCGATCTGAGCGATCTCTACCAGCGCTCCACGGCGTCGGTGAAGCGGGTCATGGATCTCGTGCAGACGCCCATCGCGATCCCGTATGGAGGGGCACGCCTGCCCTCGGCCTCCGTGGCGGGCGAGCTGGTCTTCGAGCACGTCTCCTTCGCCTACCCCGCCCAGACGGCGCCGACCCTCCGCGACATCGACCTGCGCATCCCGGCGGGGCACACGGCCGCGTTCGTGGGCGGTACGGGCGGGGGCAAGAGCACCCTCGTGAAGCTGCTGCTCCGGTTCTACGAGCCCGATCGGGGAACGATCCGGCTCGATGGACAGCCGCTCGGCGAGCTCGATCTCGAGGATCTGCGCCGGGCCATTGGCTACGTGGCCCAGGACAGCTTCCTGGCCGACGCCACGGTTGCCGAGAACATCGCGTACGGGGTCCCCTCCGCGCCGCGAGAGGCGATCGTGGCCGCCGCGGTCGCCGCCGAGGCCCATGGGTTCATCTCGAGCCTGCCCCGGGGCTACGACACCGAGGTCGGCGAGCGCGGTCAGAAGCTGTCGGGCGGGCAGCGCCAGCGCATCGCCCTGGCGCGGGCCATCCTGAAAGAGCCGCCCATCCTGGTGCTGGACGAGGCCACGAGCTCGGTCGACAACGAGACCGAGGCCGCCATCCAGCGGTCCCTCGATCGCCTGGTGGTCGGACGAACCAGCGTGATCATCGCCCATCGCCTCTCCACGGTGCGCCGCGCGGACGTCATCTATGTCATGGACGCCGGCCAGATCGTCGAGGCGGGCACGCACGACGAGCTGCGCGCGGCGGGCGGGGCCTATGCCGCGCTGTGGGAGCTCCAGACCGGGGAACGCCGCCACGCCGCCGCGGCGGCCGCCCCTGTCGCTTCTGTCTTGTAGAAAAGATCTGCGTCTGCTAAACAGGACAGACACGCAGGAGGACCCACCATGCCGCCCGAGCAAGTGTTGAATGAAGTGAATCTGCGCAGCGTCGGAGCCCTGGTCGAGCAGATCCAGAAAGAGCCCGCCCTGGCCAAGACGCTCTGGAAGTCCGAGGTCCGCTGGAAGGGCGCCTTTCGGTCGGAGTCCCAGAGCCGGAACCTGCGCCCCGTCCCTTCGGACGAGCCGGTGACCCTGGGAGGCGGTGACACCGCGCCGAACCCCGTCGAGCAGCTCCTTGGAGCGCTCGGGAACTGCCTGGCGGTTGGGTACGCGGCCAACGCCACCCTGAAGAGCATCCGCATCCTCTCGCTCAACATCGCGCTCGAAGGGGAGCTCGATCTCCACACGTTCCTCGGGCTCGGCACGGGCAATGCCGGCTTCGAATCGATCCGCGCGGTGGTCGACCTCGAGACCGACGCGTCCCCCGACCGGGTTCAGGCGTTGCACCAGAGCGTGGTGGCGACCTCACCGGTCGGGCACACCCTGAGCCGACCCGTGCCGGTGAAGATCGAGCTCCGTCGAGACACCCCACCCGCGTGATGGCGACCCGCAGCTGGCAGACGACCGACCCGTCCATCCGAACGATGCGCGACATGACGGGAGGAGATCTGGGGTCGGAATGCCCATCGGAGAGGCTGGCTGTCCGGGTCGCACAGGTGGTGGCAGCGGCGGCGGTGTTCGCCATGACGGTGATGGTGACGGTGGTCTCGAGCGTCGCTTCGCTCACGAGACGTGCGCAGGCGGCGACCGCTGCGGATGCCGGTCCCCCATCGGGGCTGTGGGACGCCACCGTCGTCGCGAACGATGTGACGGTCCCGTTCCGCTTCGAGCTGGTCTTCCCAGACAAGAGCCGGCGTCAGGGGGACAGGAACCAGGTCGAAGGCGCCTTCTTCAACGGTGATCTCCGCGTCCGCTCGACCGGGGGTCAACATGACGGCTCGGAGCTGACGCTGCAGTTCGACCACTACGCCAGCCAGCTGCGGGCGCGGTGGGACCGTGGCGCCCTGATCGGGACCTACGGGCGAAACGGTCAGCCCCCGTATCCCTTTCGAGCCACGCCCCACCTCGCGAGCGCCTCCCCGGGGTCGCAAGGCCCTCCCCCATCCATCGCGGGGCAGTGGGAGATCGCGGTCAACAGCCCCAAGGGCGAATCGGCCTGGCGCTTCTTCGTGCGGCAGTCCGGGGCGGAGGTCAGCGCCAGCATCCTGCGGGTGGATGGGGACACGGGGACGCTCTCCGGGAGCTTCCAGGGAGACAGGTTCGTCCTCAGCCACTTCTCGGGCGCGCGTCCGATGCTGCTCGAGGTCAGCCTCTTGCCGAGCGGGGCCCTCCGCCTGGTTCAGAACGGCAAGACGACGTACACCGCGGTCAAGAGCTCCGAGGCGCGCGCCAGGAATCTCCCCGAGCCCGCCGATCCGTCGCGCTGGACCAGCGTGAAGGATCCGACCGAGCCCTTCAGGTTCTCGGGCGTGGACCTGGATGGCAAGGCCGTCAACCAGGCGGACCCGCGGTTCAAGGGGCACGTGCTCCTCGTCAACATCATGGGCAGCTGGTGCCCGAACTGCCACGACGAGGCGCCATTCCTCGAGGCGCTGTACCGAACCTACCGCGGGCGCGGTCTGCGCGTGGTCTCGATCTCCTTCGAGGACGCCGAGCAGCTCGCGAACCCCACGCGGCTGCGCGCCTTCATCCGGGCCTACGGGATCGACTATCCGGTGTTGCTCGGCGGCGAGCCGGGGGAGATTGGCGCCAAGTTGCCGCAGGCCTCGAACCTCGACACCTGGCCGGCGACCTTCTTCGTCGGCAAGGACGGACGGGTTCGCGGAACCCATGCTGGCTTCGCGGGCAAGGCCACCGGTGCCGCACACGAGGCGCTCGAGGCTGAGATTCGCGCCACGGTGGAGCGCTTGCTGGCCGAGAGGGCTTCCTGAGGCCCTCGTCTAGACTAGACCCCGCCGCCCGGGCCGACCCGCCCGCCAGAGATGCTCATGAGCCTGATGGGAAAGTCTGTGCGGTCCTGCGGGACCGTGGGGCGTAGGCTCGGCCTCCTGGAATCGACCCCGGTCAGGCGCTGCTGACACCCGACCGTCCCCGCCAAGGAGATCCGCATGTCCGATCCGATCGTCCTCTACGGAAATCGACCGCTCACCAGCCCCTATGTGTTCTCGGCCTTCGTCGCCCTCGAAGAGAAGAAGCTGCCGTTCACCTTCCCCCTCCTCGATCTCGCGGCCGGGGAGCAAAATTCCCCGACGTTCGTGGCGCGCTCGCTGACCAACCGCGTGCCGACCTTGCAGCACGGCGACTTCTGGCTGGCGGAGTCCTCGGCCATCACCGAGTACCTCGACGAGGTCTTCCCGCCACCCCAGTATCCCGGGATCTACCCGCGTGACCCGCAGGGTCGGGCGCGGGTGCGGCTGGTGCAGGCGCTGATCCGCTCCGACTTCCAGGCGCTGCGTGAGGATCGCCCCACCAGCACCATCTTCGGCAAGCCGACCCCGAAGCCGCTCTCCGCGGCCGGGCAAGCCTCGGCCGAGCGCCTGATCCGGATCTCCACCGCGCTCCTCGCGCCCCACAAGACCACCCTCACCGGAGCCTTCACCATCGGCGACGCGGATCTGGCCCTGGTGCTCCAGCGCCTGGTGGTGAATGGCGATCCCCTTCCCGCCCAGCTGGGCGACTACGCCCATTCGATCTGGCAGCGTCCGTCGGTCAAGGCCTGGCTGGCCCACACGACCCCGCCCTCCAGGCCATGACCGGGCCGAGGGTGCAGCCGCTCCGACGCTCGACGACCGACGGCGGGCCGGTTGTGTGTACCACCGGACTTGTGCCGCCGGGACGGGCATGCGAGCGTACGGCCGACCAAGGAGGCGCGTGTGCCGAATCCCCTTGCTCCGCTCCCGCCCCGGCTCATCGCGACGGATCTCGACGGGACCCTCCTTCAGGGTGACGGAACCATCTCGACCCGCACCCGGTGCGCCCTGATCCGGGTGCGGGCTCACGGCATCCCGGTCGTCATGGTGACCGGCCGACCGCCCCGGCATGTGCGGCAGCTCGCCGGCACCGCGCAGCTCGCCGAGGTGGTCATCTGCATGAACGGCGCTCTGACCTACGATCTCGACGCGCGTCAGGTGCTCGACGAGACGCGGCTTCCAGCTTCGCCAGCCCAGGCGGTGGTGCAGGCCTTGCGACGGCTCTTCCCGGAGATCTGCTTCGCGGTCGAGGTGGGCCTCGCCTTCGGCTGGGAGCCGCGGTATGGGCGAGAGCGTGGCAAGGTCGAGCTCTCGGAATTCCCGGCCGAAGACGCCCTCGTCCTGTGCGAAGGCGGGGTCAACAAGCTCATCGCGTTCTCCAGCACCCGGCCCCTCTCCGAGTTGCTCGCCGGAACCCTCGCCGTGGTGACGGGGCAGGCCCTGGTCACCACGTCGGGCGCCCCCTTCCTGGAGATCAGCGCCCTCGAAGCCAACAAGGCCAGCGCCCTCGCCCGCTATTGTGCCCGGCTGGGCGTCGACCGGGGGAACGTCTGGGCCTTCGGCGACATGCCGAACGATCTGGCGATGCTCCGCTGGGCCGGACACAGCGTGGCAGTCGCCAACGCGCATCCCGACGTCCTCGGGCAGGTCGACGAGGTCACCACCAGCAACGATGACCACGGCGTCGCGCGCGTGCTCGAGCGCCTGGTCGAACGACTGGATGAAGCCTGATCGGAACTAGCGGCGATGGGGATGCCGGTGGGGCCACTCGAGCTCTGCGGCGATGACCTTGTAGTCGGGGCCGTCGTCGTTGGTGCTCCCTGGCCCTTCTTGCACGCTCGTGAGCCGGAGCCGCCGGGTGGGGATCCCGAATGACAAGCCCGCCGAACCGAGCTGCGGGGGGACCCCATCGGGCGTGCTGGGACTCGCGAAGGAGCCGTTCCAGGTGGTCACGGAGATGCCGGTCGACGTGTACTCGGTGCGCAGGAGCTTGTGCGCTCCGGTGACCTTGCCCCGCTCGTCGAGCGCCTCGACCAGGACATCGCTGTTCGCACCGGTCGGGCTGGTAGAGCTGCCCCGCTCCCAGAAGAAGAACGTCGTCGCGGGGTCTTCGAAGCGCACCTCCACGCTGGCCGTCCCCAGGTTCTCGCGCGTGACCACGATGCTGGTCAGGTTGAAGTTGCCGAGGCTGCGGGCCAGATCCTCGGAGGTCGGGGTGATGGTGGCGGGCCCCTGCCGCGCCCACGAATCCTGGACGCTCTCGATCCCCTGCCCCGACGCCAGGTTGTGTCCGCCGTGGACCAGATCGACACCATCGTCAACGAGGATGGTCGCCGAGCGGACGGTGCGCAGGTCCTCCCGCTCCCAGGTGTCGTCGCCCGCCGTCACGGCATCGAGGCGCACGTCGCCGTCGGCGTAAAGACCGCTGGTCGAGGTCCAGGAAATCAACGAGAAGACCGTGGACGAATGGCGGGCCACGCCCTCGGGGTACCCGGAGCGAGGCGCGTCGGTGACCGTGGAACTGGCTTCCAGAGCGGCCTCCGTGATGTCGACGCTGTCCGCGCCACCGCCGCCGTTGCATCCCGACGGCCCCAGGCCCAGCCCCAGCAGCAAGATTGCGTCGATCAACCCGGCGGCCCTGCTCCGACCTTCGCCTCGGTTCTCCTTCGACCGTCTGGCCCTCCCCTTCAGGTTTCGGAGACCCGGTCGTCTCGTGTGCGTACCCATGGAAGCTCCCTCCATCTGTTGGTGCGGAGGCGCTCGAGATGCCTCCTATCGCCGAACCCGAGAAAGCAAACAAAGTGCCCGCAGGCACCGGCTCCATGACCGACTCCATGACCGACTCCATGACCGACTCCATGACCGGCCTTGGCCATCTCCATGTGCTGCCCTGGAGACAAGAGGTGATCGCCATCAAGCAGTGCGCACGGTACGAAGCAGGGCGATCGGTCCGACGGCCCGGGCGTCAGGGCCCGAACGAACGCGGGCTCGACCCCAGGTCGGCCGTCGAGGACCTGTTGCTCGCGATCGGGCGATTGCTTGCGCTCCATCCGCCGCCGAGGGCCTTGATGAGCTGGACGGTCCCCGTGAACCGACGCGTGACGATCTCCGCCTGGGCACGCTCGTTGGTGAGCTGGATGGTTTGCGCGGTCAGGACCTCGAGGTAGCTGGCCACTCCCCCCCGGTAACGCTTGGTGCTGATCGAGAGCGAGCGCCGCGCCGACTCCACCGCCGCGCTCTCGGCGTCGGCCTCCTCGGCGAGGATGCGCAAGGCCGCCAGGTTGTCCTCGACCTCGCGGAATGCGTCGAGGACGCTCTGCCGGTACGCGGCGACCTCGGCCTGATAGGCATCCCGGGCCTGATCGGTGAGGGCGTGGCGGCGGCCTCCGTCGAAGAGGGTCTCGATCGCCGAGGCCCCGGCCGACCAGAAGAAGCTCGAGACCTGCAGCAAGGTGCCGAGCGCGCCACTGTCGAGACCGCCCGAGGCGCTGAGCGTGACGTTCGGATAGTAGGCCGCCAGGGCCACGCCTATCTGGGCGTTGGCGGCGGCCGTGCGCCGCTCGGCGGCGGCGATGTCGGGTCGTCGCTCGAGGAGCGTCGATGGCACCGCCTCCGGGATCGCGGGCACCTGGGCGGTGACGGCGACGGGTGCAGGGGCCATGGTCACCGCCGAGGGCGGCACCCCCACCAGGACCGCGATGGCGTGCTCGAGCTGCGTCCGCTGCACCCCGAGGTCGATCTGCTGCGCCTTGACGCTGCGGCACTGGGTCTCGGCCTGGGCCACGTCCACCTCGGTGGCGACACCCCCGGCGAGGCGCACCTCGGCCAGGTGCAGGGAGTCGAGGTCGCTGGCCAGGGTGCGCTCGAGGAGATCCCGCTGGGTGTCGAGGCCGCGCAGCTGGAAGTAGTCGAGGGCCAGCTCGGCCTGCAGGCCGAGCGCCACGTTGGCGAGATCCGCGGCGCTGGCCTCGGCGTTGGCGCGCGCCTGCTCGACGGTGCGACGAACCCGGCCCCACAGGTCCGGCTCCCAGAGTGCCTGGCCCTGGAGCGCGAAGGTATCGAACGAGTACCTGGTCACGCCCCGAACGGTGTTGGGCTGGTTGTAGGATTCCCGGGTGTGGGTGGCGGACGGCGCCACGCTCAGGGTGGGGAAATAGCCGGCGCGCGCGACCCGCACCTGATCGCGCGCCTCGAAGTACTGAGACACGGCCACCTTGAGGGTCTGGTTCGACACCGCGATGCGCTCCTCCATCGCGTCGAGCTGGGGATCGCCGAAGAGCTCCCACCACTTGCCCCGCAGCTCCCCGTCGCTCGGATGAGCCTGCCTCCAGGCGCCGCCCGGGGGGCTCGGCGGTGGTCGCTCCTTGAAGGCCAAGGCGGCAGGCGCTGGCCCTCCCACCGGAGCCGGGCGCTCGTAGCTCGGTCCCACCGAACAGCCCGCGATCGCCGCACCGAGCGCGGTGAGCAGGAGGCCCACCGCGGGTGCTCGACCGACGCCCGCCGGCCTGTCTTTACCTGCGGCTTGCATCGGTCGCCGGTTGATCGTCGCCCCCACCGGGCGGGCGGTCCTGGTTCTGCGCCTCGGGCCGAATGACCCGGACCACCTCTCCGTCGAGCAAGGAGTCCGGCGGATTCTGGATGACCTCATCGGTTGCCTGCAGCCCCCCACTCACCTCGACGGTCTTCCCGTCATCCCGGGCCAGCGTGATCGGCCGCAGCGTCGCCCGGCCATCGCGCACGACGCCCACCCGCAGGCCCTCCGATCGAAAGATCAGGGTGGACACCGGGAGGGTCAGGGCCGGTTGAGCGCTCGCGAGCTTGAAGTGCACCTGGGCGTAGGCACCCGGAAAGAGCTCGTGCTTGGCGTTGTCGACGTCCACCTCCACCAGCAAGGTTCGCGAGGTGGGATCGATGGCGCTCGAGGTGCGGACGATGGTCCCCTCGAAGGTGCGCCCGGGATACTCCGAGAGCGTGAGCCCGGCCTTGCCGCCGGGGAGGCAGGCGCGCGAGAAGATCTGCGGCACGTTGACATACACCCGCAGGACGTCGTCGGCGGCCAGGTGGAACAGCTCCTTGCTGGCCCCGGCGTCGATCAGCGTCCCCACGTCGACGTTCCGGGCCGTGATCACCCCGTCGAAGGGGGCCGTGACGCTCTCGAAGCCGGTGAGCTGTCGCAGGCGCCGGACGTTGGCGACGGCAGCCTCGACCTGGTTGCCGGTCGAGCTGGCCTGGGCCTTGAAGTTGTCCGTGTCCTGCTTCGAGACGGCGCTCTCCTGCAGCAATCCCTGGTAGCGCTCGGCCTGGGCCTGCGCATACTTCGAGTTGGCCTGCGCCGTGGCCAGATCCGCCTCGGCCTGGGCCAGCTGCTGATCGATCTCGGGGCTCTCGATCAGCGCCAGGCGCTGCCCCTTCTTCACGTGGGCCCCGATGTCGAAGCTCCACATCTTCAGGTAGCCGCTGGTCCGGGCGTAGATGGGCGAGTCGGTGAAGGCCTGGATGTTCCCCGGCAACACCACGTCCGTGGTGAGCTTCGCCACCCTGGGTCTGGCGACGAGGACGCTGGGGGCGGCCAGCGCGTCGGTCTGCCGCCGCAGCGTCGTGCGGGCGCGAACGCGGGGGACGATCCCCAGGATGGCGAGAACGATCGCCCCGGCCACCAGCACCAGACCGAGGACCACGGCCTTCCTGCCCGAGAAGGTGGGCTGCTCGCCCCCCTTCCTGCCCGAGGGGGGCTGGTCCCCCTCCGTGGCATGGCCGGCATGCTCGGGCGGGTGGTCGGGTGCAGGGTTCGACGGGTGCTTGGACGGATCATCCATCATGATGGCGGGCCTCCGGCGGTCGAGGCTTGGATGCCACCGCCGACAGTCGGTTGCGGCTGCGGCTGCGACGACGGTGGCTGCGGCTGGCCTCCCGGGGCGCGGCCCTCCCGTTCGCGCTGCCGGCGCAGCCGCCGACCGTGCATGAGGTGAAAGAAGGTGGGCACGAAGAACAAGGTCGAGACGGTCGCGAACATCAGGCCACCGATCACCGCCCGCCCGAGCGGCGCGTTCTGTTCCCCGCCGTCCCCGAGACCGAGCGCCATCGGCACCATCCCGATGCTCATCGCCAGCGCGGTCATGATCACCGGGCGGAAGCGGACGAACCCGGCGTTGAGCGCCGCGGTGCGTGCGTCGCCGCCGAGCTCGGTCAACTGCTCGCGGGCGAAGCTGACCACCAGGATGGAGTTGGAGGTCGCGACCCCCATGCACATGATCGTCCCGGTCAGGGCCGGGACGCTGATCCGGGTGTGGGTCACGAACAGAAACCACACCACCCCCGACAGGGCCACCGGGAGCGCGGAGATGATGATGAAGGGATCGAGCCAGGACTGAAAGTTCACGACGATGAGCAGGTACACGAGGAGGATCGAGAACGCCAGTCCGCTGACGAGCCCGATGAACGAGCTCCGCATGGTCTGGACCTGACCGCGAACGTTGATCTGCGAGCCGCGTGGCAGCGCGCTCCTCGAGGCCCGGACGATCTCCTCGATCTTCTGGTCCACGCTGGCGAGATCGGTGTCCACGACGTTGCCGTAGATGTCGAGAAGCGGCGCGATGTTGTAGTGGGACACGGTGCCCACCACCGCCCCGCGCTTGATGGACGCCACGTTGGCCAGGATCTGCACTGGCTGGCCTCGCATCGGGGTGTTGGCGGGGACCGCGCCTCTCTGGTTCGCGCCTGAGCCGCTGCCGCCCACCTGCGCGGCGGAGGGCGGGCCGGCGGCCGACCCCGCCGGGGTCAGCGGGATGTTCTCGAGGTCCTGCAGGGTGTCGAGCGCGTACTGCGGGGCCTGCACCGCGATGCTGTAGCTCACCCCATTGGTCGGGTTGAGCCAGAAGCTCGGCGAGGTCTGGAAGCTCCCGCTGGTAGCGGTCAGCAGGCTGCTCGCGACGTCGCGCTGCTGCAGGCCAAGCTGCAGGGCCTTGGTGCGATCGACGTCGATCATGAGCTTGGGGTTGTCGGACGGCTGCTGGATGCGCAGGTCCGCGGTCCCGGGCACGGTCTTGATCCGGTCGAGCAGCCGGTCGGCAAAGGCCCGGTTCCCCTCGAGATCGTTGCCCACGATCTGGACGTCGATGGGCGCAGGCAATCCAAAGTTCAGGATCTGCGTGATGATGTCCACCGGCAGCTCGTAGAAGGTGACCCCCGGGAAGCGCTCGGTGAGGATGGTCCGAAAGCGCTGCACGTAGGCGGCGGTCGGGTGATGCTTCGGCGCGAGGGACACCTGGATGTCGGCGTCGGCCGGGCCGACCGGCGCCGAGTTCGAGTAGGTGAGGTTGATGCCGCTGTAGGGGAGCCCGATGTTGTCGATGATGGTCACGAGCTCGTCGCTCGGGATGATCTCCCGGAAGGTCTGGTCGATCTGGTCGCAGAGCTTGGCGACCTCCTCGATCCGGGTCCCGGTATGGGCGCGCACGTGAATCTTGAACTGACCGCTGTCGACCGAGGGAAAGAAGTCCTGACCGAGGAACGGGTAGAGCAGCACGGCCGACGCCACCGCGACCCCGAAGAACGAGAGCAGGAACAGCTTGGCGTGGGTGACACAGAGCTCGAGGATGCGGTGATAGCCGCCGCGCAGGCGCTCGAACAGATGCTCGAACCCTTGCTGGAACCGCACCAGCACGTTGCGGCTGGTGCGCCGGCGTTCCTCGGCGGCGGCGTCGTGCTGGCGCAGCAGGACCTTGGCCATGGTGGGCACCACGGTGCGCGAGAGGATGTACGAGGCCAGCATGGCGAAGCAGACCGCCTCGGCCAGCGGGACGAACAGGAACTTGGCCACCCCGCCCAGGAAGAACATCGGCACGAACACGATGCAGATGGAGATGGTGGAGACCAGGGCCGGGACGGCGATCTGCGCGGCACCATCCAGGATGGCGTGCTCGATCTCCTTGCCCTGGTCGAGGTTGCGGTTGATGTTCTCGATCTCCACGGTGGCGTCGTCGACCAGGATCCCCACGGCCAAGGCCAGACCGCCCAGGGTCATGATGTTGATGGTCTGGCCCAGGGCCGACAGCGCCAGCAGCGAGGACAGGATCGCGAGCGGGATCGAGACCGCGATGATCACGGTGCTGCGCCAGCTCCCCAGGAACACCAGGATCATGATGGCGGTGAGGCAGGCGGCGATGATGGCCTCGCGCACCACCCCGTCGATGGCCGAGCGGACAAACACCGACTGGTCGGCGAGCGGGGTGATCTTCAGGTTCGATGGGAGCTGGGGCCGCAACAGGTCGAGCTTCTCGCGGATCCCCTGCACGATGTCGAGCGTGGAGGTCTCGCCGGTCTTGATCACCGACAGCAGGACCGCCCGCTGCCCGTCGACCCGCACGATGTTGGACTGGGGCGGGAAGCCATCGCGGACGTGGGCCACGTCGCGCACGAAGACCACGGCCCCGCTGGCGGCACGCACCGGCAGATCGTTCAGCTCATCGACCACCGCGGGTGAGCTGTTGGTCTCGATCTGATAGTCGAAGCCCCCGATCTTGGCCGTGCCCGAGGGCAAGATCAGGTTCTGGGCGGCGATGGCGCTCGACACGTCGGCGGGCGACAGCCCGCGCGCTTGCAGGGCGGGCAGGTTCAGGTCCACCTGGACCTGTCGCTGCTTGCCTCCGTACGGGTAGGGAATCCCCGCGCCGTCCACCGTGACGAGCTGGGTCCGGATCGCGTTCACCCCGTAGTCGTTGAGCTGCTGTTCGGAGAGCCCCTGCCCCGACAGACCGAGCTGCAGGATCGGCACGCTCGAGGCGCTGTACTGGACGATGAGGGGCGGCGTCGTGCCTGGGGGCAGCTGGCGGAGCTGGGTCTGGGCGATGGCCGTGACCTGCGCCACGGCGTTCGCGATGTTGACCTTCGGTTGAAAGAAGATCTTGATCACGGCGATGCCGTTCAGGGACTGCGACTCGATGTGCTCGATGTTGTTGACCGTGGTGGTCAACGATCGCTCGCTCGACACGGTGATCCGGTCGGCCATCTGCTGCGGGGCGAGGCCCGTGTACTGCCAGACCATCGCCACGACCGGGATGTTGATGTTCGGCAGGATGTCGGTCGGCGTGCTCAGCGCGACCAGCGGGCCGAGGATCAAGATGACCAGGGCCAGGACGGCAAAGGTATAAGGCCTGCGTAGGGCCAGGCGAACTATCCACATATGGCTTCATTTCCTCTGGATCTGCAGCGCCCCCGGTGCCCGAAGGAGGCCCCTGCTCATGCGCGTCGCGAACCAGCGATTGCTATAGCAAGCCAACGGGCGGCGGAACAGCCCGCCCGCCGCCAGCCCGGTTCGAGGATCGCCGACGGCGACCATCTGATCATCGTGCAGCTGCGCGGGTCAGCCGCGTGGGTCAGCCGCGCGCACCCGCCGAGCCTGCGAGTCGCCGCTGGCATAGCGACGAATCACGGCCGAGATGTCGAGGTCGCCATGGTCGCCGGCGGCCTCCCCGACCCAGGCGTGGGCCATCGTGGTGAGCGGGACGTACGCTTTCACGCTGCGAAAGAACCTCAGCGCGAGGTCGAGATCCTTCCGCAGGTCGCGGAGGGCGAAGAGCGTCGGCTGATGGCGGTCCTCCAGGAACCCTGCGCGGCGTAGCTCGAGCGACGGCACGAGGCGCGCCAGGACGTCCAAGGTCGCCGCCGGATCGAGCCCGGCGGCCCGGCCCGCGACCTCGAGCTCGGCGGCGCTGAGAACCACCGCCGCCAGCATGCTGTTCGCGACCAGCTTGAGGCGCGCGCCGCTGCCGAAGGGGCCGAGGTGGCGCAGCTCACCGAGCCCCTGCAACACCGGCCGGAGCCGCTCCACGTCCGAGCGCGCACCTCCGACCAGGACCAGCGCCGCGCCCTGGAGCACGACCGGGGGCGCGCCGACCAGGGGCGCGTCCACCAGGATCGAGCCGGTCCGCGCGACGAGCGGCGCCAGCTCCTGGAGCACGTCGGGGCCCACCGTGCTCATCTCGACGAAGGTCTGTCCGTGGGCCGAAGCCAGCGCGCCGCCGGGGCCCGACAGCACCGTGCGCAAGGCGTCGGGCCCGGTGAGGCTCGTGATCACGACGTCGGCCCTCCCCACCGCCTCCCCGGGGGTCGCCACGACGGTGCCGATCCCGAGCTCCTCGGCGCGCGAGCGCGTCCGGTTCCACAGCGTGAGCTCGAGTCCTGTTCCGGCAAGGCGGCGCGCGATGGCCGAGCCCATGCGCCCCGTGCCGAGGACCGCCACCCGCGGGCTCACGCCGCGGCCTTTCGCGAGGCGACGCTGACCGGTCCTGACCCCGCTGCGGTCCGGTCGATCGCTGCGGCGATCGCCTCGAGCTCTCGGCCCTCGAGCTCGAGGGAGCCCCCGGCGATCCACCCGTCCACCTGCTCGGGGCTGCGCGCTCCGACGATGGCGCCGGTCACCCCGGGCCACGTGAGCGTCCACGCCACCGCGACGGCCGACACCGTGACGCCGTGGCGCTCGGCGATGGGTCGCAGGGCGTCCCGCAGCCCGAGGTTCCGCGAGAGCCGCGGGTCGGAGAACTGCGCGGAGCCGCGCCGCCAATCGTCGTTCGCCATCGCCGCCAGGCGATTGGAAGAGAAGGCGTCGGTGAGCAGCCCCGATTGCAACGGGCTGTAAACGATGACGCCCGTCCGGTGATCGAGCGCCCAGGGGATCAGCTTGGCGGCTGCGTCGCGCCGGATCAGCGAGAATGGCGGCTGGAGGCTGTCGACGTGGCGCACGCTCTCGGCGCGTTCGAGCAGCGCGAGGTCGAAGTTCGAGACGCCCGCCGCGCGGACCTTTCCTTCCTGGACCAGGCGAGCCAGCTCCGCCCACGAGTCCTCGACCGGCGTCCCGGTCTCGTCGGGCCAGTGGAACTGGTAGAGATCGATGCGCTCGACGCCGAGACGGCTGAGGGAAGCCTCGACCTCGCGACGGATCGACTCGGGCCGCAGGTCGCGCGCCGGCTCCTCGTACGGCCTCTGCTGGTGCGGGATCATGCCACCTTTGGTGAACACGAACGGCCGTTCCGAGGCGGGCAGCTCGCGGAGCGCGCGCCCCACCACCTCCTCCGAGTGCCCGAGGCCGTAGATCGCCGCGGTGTCGATCCAGTTCACGCCACGGCGGACGGCGTGGTGAATGGCGGCGACCGAGCTCGCGTCGTCCTGCGGACCCCAGCTGTACGCCCAGCCGCCGCCACCGATTGCCCAGGCGCCGAGGCCCACGGTCGTGAGCTCGAGGTCCGTGGTTCCGAGTCGTCGCCTCTTCAATGATGTTGCTTGCATGTGAGTCGCTCCTTTCCACTCCTTCAATCGACCAGCCAGAGCCAGCCGAAGGACTCCGGGCTGGCAGCATGTATCTTTCCAGGAAGATACTTCTCAGAAAGCTTCGTGTCAAGTCTCTTGCCAGCTCGTTGAATCCGTGTCAGCTTCGGGGCCTGACCAAGGACGAGATCGACCGCATCGTTGACGAGTGGAGGCAGGAGCGCCCCGACCTGGACACCTCGCCAACCCAGGTGCTGCAGCGGATCACCCGGCTCAACCTGCTGCAGGAGGCAAGCTTTGCCCAGGTCTTCGGGCGACATGGGCTGAGCTGGGGCGAGTACCTGGTCCTGGCGGCCCTCCGTCGCTCCGGTCCCCCCTACCAGATGAACCCGACCGCCCTGTACGGGTCGGTGATCCTGTCCTCCGGGGGGATGACCAAGCGCCTCGACGGGCTCGAGGCGGCCGGGCTGATCGAGCGCCGTTCAGACCCGGCGGATCGAAGGGGACGACTGGTGGCGCTCACCCCGAAGGGCAAGCAGACCGTCGATCGTGCGGTGCTCGATCACCTCGCCAACCAGGAGCGTTTGCTCGCTGCCCTGTCCTCGGCCGAGCGACGCAAGCTCGGCGACCTGCTGCGAAAGCTCCTGACCTCGGAGCCTTTCCTGGCCCTGGATCCCTTGCCCTTGCCCTTGCCGGCGAGATCGGTAGGCGGACCGAAACGCTAGTGCTCCTCCCGCGAACGCAGCGCTGTTGCGCCAGGAGCACGCGCGCCCTCCGACTGCCTCGGGACGAGCAAGGGCTTGCGGCCGACCTCCACCGGAAGGCGGTGGCACGTTACGTGCTAGCGTCCCGCAAATGCCACGAATCCGGCGAATGCGCGGCCCGCTCACTCCAGCGCTCTGCGCGTTGACCCTGCTCTTCGCCTCGGCGCCGGTCCCGGCCGTGGAGGCGGGGGCGATCCCCGCGTCCGCGCGGGCCCTCCACGAGGAGCTCTTGACCCTCGACAGCCACCTCGACACCCCCGCCAACTTCGCCGTCCTGGGATGGGACGTCGCGGCCCGCCACGACCTCGATCGCGATGGCAGCCAGGTGGATCTCCCGCGCCTGCTCGAAGGGGGGCTCGGTGGGGGCTTCTGGGCGATCTTCACCCCCCAGGGCCCCGTCACGCCGGAGGGAGACCGCGCCGCGCGCGACTTCGCCCTCATGAGGGCCGTGTCCATCCGGGAGACCGTGGCCGCCCATCCGCACGACTTCGAGATCGCGCTCCGGGCCGACGACGCCGCCCGGATCGCCGCCAGCCACAAGCGGATCGTCTTCCTCAGCCTCGAGAACGGCTCCCCCGTGGCCGGCGATCTCAGCCTGCTCACGTCGTTCTACGGCCTTGGTGTCCGGCTCGCGGGGCTGGTCCACTTCGCGAACAACGGGCTCGCCGACTCCTCGACCGATCCCCAGGGTCCGCGGTGGAAGGGCCTCAGCGAGAAGGGACGCGGGTTCGTCGAGGAAGCCAACCGCCTCGGCATCGTGCTCGACGCCTCCCATGCCTCGGACCAGGTCCTCGATCAGCTCCTCGTGCTCTCCCGGACCCCCATCGTGCTTTCGCACTCGGGGGTCAAGGCGGTCTTCAACCACCCCCGCAACATCGACGACGAGCGCCTGCGTCGCCTGGCCCGGCAGGGAGGGGTCATCCAGATCAACTTCATGTCGGAGTACCTGATCGAACGGCCGAAGATTTCCGAGCGTGAGGCGGCCCTTGCGCCCGTGCGAGAGGCCTACCGCAACCCGCACCCGACCCTGGCCGATCGCGAGGCGCTCACCGCCAGGCGGCGGGAGATCGACCGCCGCTGGCCGGTCCCACGCGCCACGTTCGAGGACGCGATTGCCCATCTGAAGCACGCCATCGCCGTCGCGGGGATCGAACACGTGGGCATCGGCGCCGACCTCGACGGTGGCGGCGGGGTCGTCGGGTTCGAAGATGCCCGCGACTATCCCAAGATCACCGCGCGCCTGCTCCGCGACGGCTTCAGCCGCGACGATCTCCAGAAGGTCTGGAGCGGGAACCTGCTGCGGGTCCTGCGCGCCGCCGAGCACTACGCGCAGAGCCGAGCCGTGGCCAGCCAGCCCGGGCTTGCGCCGCGGCCTCCCGCGCGCTAGAGCACGCGACCCCATGCTAGGCTTCGTGACGCGTTCGTCGGCCCGGAAGCACTCGGACCTCGAGTTCATCGCGCTCATGGCGCTGACGACCTCACTGGTGGCGATGGCCATCGACACCATGCTCCCCGCCCTCGGGATCATGGCGACCGAGCTCGGGGCCATGAGGGCGAATGATCGACAGCTCATCCTCGGGGTCTTCTTTGCTGGAATGTCCATCGGGCAGCTGCTCTACGGACCGGCCTCGGACAGCACCGGCCGAAAGCCCGCCCTGTACGTGGGGATCGCCTTCTTCGTGCTGGGCGGAGTCGTCTGTGCCGTCACCCGGAGCTTCACCTGGTTGCTGATCGGGAGGTTCATCGCGGGGTTCGGCGCCGCAGGACCCCGCATCGTCTCCATCGCGCTGGTCCGGGACGCCCACAGCGGCGCCAGCATGGCCCGGATCATGTCGTTCGTGCAGATGGTCTTCATCCTGGTCCCAGTGCTCGCCCCATCGGTGGGTCAGGCGGTCGTGGCCGTCACCAGCTGGCGAACCATCTTCGTGGGGCTGGTGAGCGTGGCGGCCCTGAACTTCCTGTGGATTGCGCTGCGGCAGCCCGAGACTCTGCCTCCGTCGCGCCGCATTCCGTTCTCGCTGCGCACGATCGGCCGTGCCTGCATCGAGACCTGTCGCAACCGGATCGCCCTTGGCTACACGCTGGCGAGCGGCTTCGTGTTCGGTGGCTTCATTGGCTACCTGTCGATGTCCCAGCAGGTCTTCCAGGAGCAGTACGGCCTCGGCCGGTTGTTCCCGGTGTTCTTCGGCCTGCTGGCGAGCACCATCGGCCTCGCGTCGTTCGTCAACGGCAAGCTGGTCATGCGCTTCGGGATGCGGCGGCTGTCGCGTCGGGCCTTGCTCGCCGACGGCGCCGTCTGCGTGGCCGCCCTCGGCGTCACCTGGGTCTTGCATGGCCACCCGCCCCTCCTGGTCTTCATGTCCTTCATGCTGGCGTGCTTCTTCCTGAACGGCATCCTGTTCGGCAACTTCAGCGCCCGCGCCATGGAGCCGCTCGGGCACATCGCGGGCGTGGCCTCCGCGGTGATGGGCTCGGTGTCGGGGCTGGTGGCCCTCGGGCTCGGCAGCCTGTTCGGCCGCGCCTACGACGGCACCGTCCTGCCGCTGGTGGGCGGCTTCACCACGGCGGCGCTGCTGGCCCTGGTGGCGACCGAGCTCGCCGAGCGCGTGGCGGAGCCGGCGCTTGCCCAGCATCCGCAGGATCGACGACAAGATTTGCGCGATCCCTCGCCCGATCACCTGGCGATGCCGGAGGCGGAGATCGAGGCGGCCAGCGCCGAGTAGCGGGAGCACGTCGGCGCTGGTCGCGTGCGCCCCATATTTGGGGTTGTCATAACTGGCTGTTGCCGATCTCGTTTGTCGCCCAGGCACCTTCGTATAACCATGGTTGGTCGTGAGGACCAGGGAGTTGCCATGAGCCAAAGGAAGTCAGCGACGCCCCGCCAGCTCAAGCTCGGCCACATCATCGAGGGGGCTGGCCGGACCTGGACCGACTGGCGTCATCCGGCCGCCGAGCCCGGCGCAAGCACCAGCCTCCCGTACTACCGGCGCCGCGCGGAGCTGGCCGAGAAGGCCAAGCTCGACTTCATCTTCATCGCCGACAGCCTTTTCATCACGGAGACCTCGAGCCCCCACTACCTGAACCGGTTCGAGCCGCTGACCCTCCTGTCGGCCTTGGCGGCGGTGACCTCGCACATCGGCCTCGTCGCCACGGTGACCGCCAGCTACGCCGAGCCGTTCAACGTCGCCCGACAGTTCGCCTCTCTCGATCACCTCAGCGGCGGACGGGCCGCCTGGAACATCGTGACCTCCTGGCTGGACGGCACCGCCGCCAACTTCAGCCAGACCACGCACCTCGGTCACGACGACCGTTACCGCCGGGCTGCCGAGTTCGTCGAGGTGGTGCGCGGGCTCTGGGACAGCTGGGAGGACGACGCCCTGGTTCACGACAAGGCGAGCGGGCGGTTCTTTCGCCCCGACGGGCTGCACCGGCTGGACCACGAGGGCGAATTCTTCAAGGTTCGGGGCCCCCTCAACATCGCGCGATCGCCACAGGGACAACCGGTGCTGTTTCAGGCCGGCTCCTCCGAGGCCGGGCGGAGCTTCGCCGCCGGGCATGCCGACGCGATCTTCGTCGGACAGGACGACCTCGGCGAGGCTCAGGCCTACCACCAGGATCTGAAGGCCCGGGCCGCTGCCTTCGGCCGCGATCCCGATTCACTCTTCATTCTCCCCGCCGCGGCGCCCGTGGTGGGCAGCACCGAGGCGGAGGCCGAGGCCCTCTGGCGCGAGCGCGCCAACCTGGTCTCGACCGAGGCGGCCCTGCGCATGCTCGGCCGCAGCTTCAACGACCACGACTTCACCCAGTACGATCTCGACGCCCCCTTCCCGGATATCGGCCCGCAGGCCCTGAACAGCTCGCAGGGCGCCGTCCTGAAGATCTCGCGAGTGGCGGCGGACGAGAAGCTCAGCCTGCGCGAGGTGGCCCTGCGCTTCGCGACGCCGAAGGGCACCTTCGTGGGCACGCCGGAGCAAGTCGCCGACCAGCTCGAGCACTGGCTGACCGTGCGGGCGTCGGATGGCTTCGTCCTCGGCGAGTCCCTCCCCGGGCAATTCGCGCGCTTCACCGAGACCGTGATTCCGATCCTGCAGAAGCGCGGGCTCTTTCGTCAGGAATACGAGGGCTCCACCTTACGGTCGAGCCTCGGCCTCGAGCTCCCGGAGAACCGCTACACCGAGGCCCGTAACCGACGCAGCGTCGCCTGACTCCCTCAGGAGGCGCGGGCCAGGGGGTGGCGTGAGGCCGTCTCCTGGCGCACGAGCGGAATCAGCTCGCGCCCGTACGCGATGGCATCCTCGAGCGGGTCGAAGCCTCGAATCAGGAAGGTGGTGATGCCGAGATCCCAGTAGTCGAGCAGCGACTCGGTGACCTGCTCGGCGGTCCCCACCAGCGCGGTCGAGTTACCGCTGCCACCCGTCAGGGCCGCGATCTCGGTCCACAGCCGCTTGTCGCGGACGCGGCCCCCGGCGGCGGCCTCGATCAAGCGCCGGGAGCCGACGTTCTCGGGGGTAGCCCCGTTCTTGCTGAAGATGGAGCGGCGCCGCTCGCTCCCCCCGCTGCCGGCGGCCGCGGCCCGTGCCGCCTCCAGGATGCGCGCAGCCCGTGCCCAGGCCTCCTCCTCGGTCCGCCCCAGGATGGGTCGCAACGAGAGGCTGAAGCGAACGGCCCCCGCCCGTCCGTGGCGGGTGGCCGCGGCCCGCACCTTGGTGATGGTCTCACGCGCCTGCTCGAGGGTCTCGCCCCAGAAGGCGTAGACCTCGGCGTGCTTGCCCGCGACCTCGATGGCCTCGTCCGACGAGCCGCCGAAGAAGATGGGCACGTGGGGTTGCTGCACGGGCTTGACCGACGCGAAGCTGTCCTCGACGCGGTAGAAGCGGCCGGCGTGGTCGAAGGGGACCGGACTGGTCCAGGTCTTCTTCAGCACCTCGATGTACTCGGCGGTTCGAGCGTAACGTTCGGCCTTGCCGAGGAAGTCACCGTCGCGGGCTTGCTCGTGATCGGCCCCACCGGTGATGATGTGAACCGCCAGTCGGCCATCGGTGAGCTGGTCGAGGGTCGCGAGCTGCCGCGCCGCCAGCGTGGGCGCCACGAAGCCCGGTCGGTGCGCGAGCAGCAGCTTGAGGCGCGAGGTCCGGGTCCCGACGTAGGTCGCGAGCTGCAACCCGTCGGGCGCCGAGCTGAAATATCCGATCAGCACCTGATCGAAGCCGGCGTTCTCGTGCGCCAGCGCGAACGTCGCGAGGTAGGTCTTGTCCACCACCGGACCGACGGGGGGACGGCCCTCCCCCCCGCCTTGCTGTGCCCCGATCGCCCCTATGATCTCGACGGTCATCACGGATCCTCCCTTCATTCCTTCGTAAAGGCGCTGCCTGTTCGAGCGGTCCTCAATCCTTCATCTTGACGGGATAGTTCGGGGACAACCGGTACCCTGCCCCGCGCACCGTCTCCACCAGCGCTCCGGCGGGTCCGAGCTTGGTGCGCAGGCGATTGACGTGGGTGTCGGGTGAACGGGTCGAGACGCTGGTGCTGTAACCCCAGACGTCCTTGAGCAAGTCCTTGCGGGTCCGCACGCTGCCGTGATTCTCCACCAGATAGGCGAGCAGGCGCATCTCCAGGTTGCTCATGTGGATGGCCTTTCCGTTCACGAGCACGGAGTACCCTTCCACGTCGAGCTCGAGCGGGCCCACGACGTAACGCCGGCGCTGCACCGCCCCCACCGCCGCCGCGCCGCCCGCCACGACCAGCGGCCCTCCCTGAGCGATCTGCCGCGAGCGAACGATCTCGTCGATGCGCAGGACCAGCGAGCGGACCGAGAGTGGATAGAGCACGAAGTCGCACGGCCCGAGGTCGAGACCGATGCTGGGGTCGATGTCCGCCTCGTTCCGGATCAGGGCCAGCACCGCGGAGCGCAGCCCGGGGCGCTCGTCCGCGCGCAGGCGACGCCAGACCTGGGTGGAAGGGAAGTCGGGTGCACGCGAATCGAGCAGGACCACGTCCGGACAGAACTGGCGCGCGAAGGCCAGCCCGTCGAGCCAGCTCTCGGTCGCATGCGCCGCGAAGCCAGACGCGGCCAGACAATAGGCCAGCACCGCGCCCACCTGGCCATCGCTGACGAGCACCAGCACCTTCCCGGGCAGGTGCCGCTCGGCGCGGTCGGTCGGCAGGTTGGCGTCGGGGGGCAAGAGAAATTCCCGCAGTCTCCCCGGGCCAGCGGCCATCCAGGCCGGGAAGGGGGTCGCCGGATGGGCAACCCCCGTCGCTCGGCCAGGCAAGCGCGGAAGGTCCACGGTCTCGAGGCGCGGATGAGGAACTGCCCACGGCGGACTCTGACTCATCGGTGCATCCCCCTCCTGGTGGGACGTCTGATTCTCCACACAACCGCCTTCATGTCTAGTATAGAAGACAAAAGGAATCCACGGCAAGCTGTCCCCGCGACTTCGGGTGGGGGGGGCGGACAGCTTGCTGGAGCGTTGCAGGATTGCCCTCGTCGCCCCGTCCTGAGAAATACCTTGCATATGTCGTCGACAAGCCCGGCTGGCCGCAAGGCGCGACGCCACCCTGCTCGCAACCGTGCCTGCGTCTCTGCCCTTCTGCTGGCTGGCCTCCTCACCGCCGCCTGTTCGGACACCAGCAACAACGCCCTCCCGGGCCGCTCGCCCTCGAGCGGCCCGGGAGGCCCGTCCTCCCACGATGCGGGGACCAGCCCGGACGCTGGCCGACCAGGCGCGGGCGATGGCGGCGATGACGGACTGGCGCAGGCAACGGACGGGAGCTCGCGGCTGCGGGAGCCGGGCTACCTCTGGTACGCCGGTGGAGCGCTCAGCGCCTTCACGAAATCCGAGACGGAGTCCAGCAATCAGGATGGGCCGGGCTGGCTGACCCAGCTCAGCTATCCCGCCAAGAACTTTCATGACCTGGCCTTCGACGGGGCGGGCAACCTCTGGACCATCCCGCTCGCCGGCGACCGTCTGCTGCGGGTCCCTGCCGACCACCTCGGCGACATCCTCCCGGTTCCGGATCTGGTCGTCTCGAGCCCGGCCCTGCGTGGAGCCGACAGCCTGGTGTTCGACGCCGAGGGCAACCTCTGGGTGATGTGCTCCTCCGGCGTCGACCTTTCCATCGCCAACATCGTGAGGTTCGACAACCCAGGCACGCTCTCGGGCCCCCAGACCCTCGCCCCATCCCTGACCATCGGCCCCGGAACGAGCCCGGAGTCGCGCGCCGCCTTCACGCAAGGAACCGCCATCGCCTTCGACCGCGCGGGCAGCCTCTGGTTCGCGGCGATCGCGAGCGTGCTTCGCTTCGACCAGGTGTCGGGGCTCGCGGGCCAGATCCAGGCGGCGCCTGCCGCGGTGGTCTCGACGGGCGACGCGCTGGTCTCCCTGGCGTTCGACCCGGCCGGCGCCTTGTGGTTGACGGGAGCCTCGAAGGGATACACCGCCTCGCGCATCGACAATCCGGGGGCGCTGGCCGGCACCGTCAAACCGACCATCGCCGCCCGGGTGCACCTGCCCACGACCCCGTCCACCCTCTTCGCCGGCGGGATGGCCTTCGACGCGACCGGCGCGCTCTGGGTCATCACCAGCGACCGGATTCTTCAGATCGCCGGCGCGAGCGCGCTGGCGGGCGAGGTGACCCCGGCCCCCGGGGTGATCCTCGGCAACATCGCCTTTCCCGACCTCGCCACCAAGCTCGTCATCCGGCCCCTCGCCCCTGCTCCAGCCGCGACCACCAACTGACGCAGGCGGGGATTTGTCCTGGATGGATGATCCTTGCGCGCCGAGCTCAGAGGCACCGCACCGGAGGAAAGGTGACGATCACGCTGCACGGGGTGGGCACGTGGTCGTCGGTGATGGCCACGGACAGGCTCTCGGCCCCAGCTGGTCCGCACAGATACTGGGTCGTCGCCGCGTGGGGGCTGGAAAAGGAGCCGGCGGTCGCGGTCCACGCATAGGCGATCGACTCTCCCGGGTCGGCATCCGTGGCCGAGACCGTGACGTCGATGGTCCCACCGTCCGCGGCGGTGGCTTCGGGGGAGATCACGGATGAAGCCAGGACCGGGCAGCTGTCTCCCGCCACCACGGTTCCGGTCACCACGATCTGACCGACGCCGGGGCTCGGCGTCACGTTCCCGCACGCGATGATCACCGCCACGGGCACGAAGCTCGCGCCCGGGGTCACGTTGAACGCCGGGCTCGTGCCGGAGCACGGGATCCCGTCGCTGGTGGTGGTGGTCAAGTTGACCGTGTACCCGCTGCCTGGTGCCAGCGACAGGTTGACCGAGGCCGTCGCGCTGCCGCTCGAGGTGTCGATGGTGCCCGACGCCACCGCCACCGTGGAACTGGCCGCGGAGAACACCTTCCAGTCGACCGAGGAGATGCCCACGGCCCCGGGCAGGCTGAGCGCCAGCTGCACCTGACCGCGGCTGTCCCCGGGCGGATTCCCGCAGCCGGCGTGGACCGCCCCGCAAGACAGCAGGATCGCCAGCACCAGCCCGCGCATCGGGCTTCGCGTTCCGGATCCCGACCGGCGCGTCGTCACCTCGGCTCCTCGGGTTCTTGGTTCGACGTCGCTCGACGTCGCTCGCGGTCGCTCATCGTCGCTCATCGTCGCTCATCGTCGCTTCTTCCAGTCCGCGAGGGCCTTCTTGAGCTCGGGCTCGAGGACGAACCCGCTCCCCAGCCGCTGTCCGAGCTGGTAAGACCGCTCTCCGGTCTCGACCGCCCCTCGGTAGTCACGCTTGGCGGCCAGCAGGGCCGCCTTGATCCAGAGCGTGTACCAGTCCTCTCTCAGCGCGAGCGACTGATCGGCGTACCTCAGCCCGGCGTCGAAGTCCTTCTTGGTCTCGAGCATGAAGCGGGCGGCGTTGGCGTAGGAGCGCCACATGGAGTCGAGCTCCTGGATGCCCACCTGGACCTGCTGCGCGGTGTTGGCCGCAATCGAGACAGAGGCCCGCACCCGCTCCCACTCGAGATCGAGCGAGGTCCGCTCGTCGGTGAAGTCGGAGAAGAGGAAGGTCAGGCGCTCGCGGGGCGGGCAGGCCCGGAGCTGGGCCTTGACCCGCACCGCGTTGGCATCGAAGGTGACATCGGCCCCGACGACATCCGGCGGCACATCCCCGTTCAGCTTGCTGAGGATGAAGCTCCAGCTCTCCCGGCCAGGAACCGCATAGAGGCGATAGGTCCCCGCCGGAACTGGCTTGTCCCCGACCGAGACATCCTTGCTGAAGCGCAGGGTGGTCACCCGGTTGGGGGAGATCGACCATGGCCGGTCGTATGGAACGAGCTCGCCCCAGATCTTGCGTCCCTTGACCGCCGGGCTCGCGTACTCGACCGAGATCTCGGTGAGCCCCACCTGTTGCGAGACCCTGGCGAGGGGGCTCTCCCGGGGGAGCTCCACCTCGGACCTGGCCTGGAGCGAGACGAGCAGACTGCCGACCACCACCCCTAGCAGCCCGGCGCCAGGCCGCCGTCGCTGGCGACCGGCCATGGGGACGCGTGGCCCTCGTGATCCGCCGCACCCAGCTCGGGCGGCCCTCACAGGACGACCCCCAGCCGGAGCGCGAGCTCCGCGAGGTTGGAGTCCGCCAGGCTCGCCAGACGTGGGTTGGTCCCGGACAGATGGTTCACGCCGACGTTCAGGGAGGCGCGCAGACGCCGGGCGTGGCAGTAGGTGATGCCGAGGTGGACCGAGGTCACGACCGTGCTTCCGATCTCCGGGTTGGGTAGGTCGAGCGCCGCGGCGTCCGCCTCGTGGGTCAGATCTTCGTCGAGGCGCTCCACCCGCAGCGCCAGCATCAGCGCGTCCTCGAGGGGCGGTGGCCCCCCGGCCGCTTCCCGAGACTCTCCGTGGTGCTTGAAGGGCTCGAGGCCCTGCGGGTCGCCGCCCGCACGATCGTCGCCCATCGCCCAGAACCACAGCTCACCATAGGTCGACCATCCCGTGAGGTTGGCCCCCCCGAGGATCACGGGGGCCCGGGGATCGGCCAGGCTCTCCTCGGACAGAGGGCTGTGCTTCCAGACCAGCTCGGCCCGCACCCCGAAGCGGTGCGCGGCGCCGTACCCGATGGGCGCGTTCAGCTCGCCCGCCACCGCTCGCAAGAGCCCGACCTGTCGGAGTTGCACCGGTGTCACCGCGCCTCCGGCGATCGTCGCCAGATAGGGCTCGAATCCAAGCAACTCGAAGCCTCCCTGGGTCGTCTGGGCGGGCAACGCCGGGCCGTTCACCCGATCCCCGAGCCAGAAGGAACCGCCAACCGCGACGTCGTGCCAGGGTCCGGGCCCGGCGAACGAGAACGGCGCAATCCAGGCGCGCCCCATCGAGTCGAGGTGGAGGTCCACCCTTCCGTCTCCGTTGAAGACACCGTATGAGTAGAGGAAGTGGCGCTCGTCGTCGTGGCCATGGACCATGGCGCCAACCTCCTTGTTCTCCGGAATGCCGAGGGCGCGAACGGCCAGCGCGCGCTCCATGAAGTGCAGATCTCCGTCGAAGGTGCGGTTCTCGAGGGTGAAGGGCGCATCGAACTGCCCGACCTGCAGAACCGCGAGGTCGTTCCAGGGCGCGATGGCCACGAACTCGTCGCCCGCGTCGATGTTCCGCGGTCTCGGCAGGCCCGAGCCCGCGGAGGTCGCGAGGTTGGGGGGCGTGGAGGATTCCACCGCCAGCGAAAAGTAGGTCCGGCTGCCGAGCCAACCGGTGGCTTCGAGCCGGGCCCGCCGGAGCTCGAAGGTTCCTGCGGGGGCGCGGGGGTCGACCCTTCGGTAGGCGTAGCCATCCAGATCCAGTCGGACCCCCGCCTGGATCGTCACCGCGCCATCGGCGGACCGCACGGAGGCGGGCGCCTCCTCTCGCGAGATTCCAATCGGCACGGTCGGCGCCGGCGCAGCTCCTGCCTCGGAGGCTCCGCCGCCAGCTCGCCCCGATGCGGGCTGCGCGTCGGTCGGGGGCGCGGCGACCCGCCTCGGATCTGGCGATGCGGGCGCTGACGGCGGCGCGTCGGCGCTCGCGGCAGCTTCGGCAGCTTCGGATGCCGCCGTCGGTGGTGCCGGGTCGCGGGCGGGCGCGCCCTGCGTGTCCCGATTGACTCGCGGCACCGGGTCCTGCTGGGTCTCCTCCGGCACATGCGGCGGCTCGGTCTGAGCGATCGACAGGCTGGGCTGCGCAAGGACGAATGCGAGAGCTGGCATGGAGACGGAGATGGGCGCGAATTTCCGGAGGGGGTGAGCGCTGGAGCGCGGCTTTGGCCCCGTCATCGCAATGGGGGCGGTTGTACCCACCGGCCCCGCCCACGTCAACAAAAAAGACACGCCGATCACATCCCTGGACAGGAGGAAACACACACACCCGGAAGGTGGCGGGAGCAGGAGCCTACCGCCCGTCCTTGCCGCGACCCTTCAGGCTGCCATCGATCTCGTCTTCCTTGCCGCCGCCTCTCCCTCCGCCCTGGCCGCTGTGGGCTCTTTCGATCTCTCCTTCCACGTGCACCACGATCACCGATCTCGAGGGCGCCTCGGAGGAATGGAACGCCGCGCGGGATCGCTCGGGGGTCGTGGGATTGGTCGTCGCATCGGTCGTCGTCTTGGTCTTCGTACTGGTCCTCGGAGCGGAGGCAGAGCGTCGGGCACTTCGGCCCCACTCCGCCATGGCGCGACCTATATCGAGGTCGGAGAGTGAGGCGTCCCGGACCCCGGGCGCGATCGCAAAGGCACGCTCGGCGCGCTCCCTGGCCTCCGTGTACCTTCCCTGGGCGGCGAGCAGGGAGGCGAGGATCCAGTCGTTGTAGGAGGTCTCCTTGAGGGAGAGGGACTTGTGGACATAGTCGAGCCCGGCCGCGTAGTCCTTGCGCGTCTCGAGCATGTAGCGCGCCGCATTGGCATACCCGCGCCACGCCTCGTCGAGCGCCGCGATCCCGGCCAGGACCTGCGCCCGGGTGTTCACCTCGATGGGGAGCGAGACGCGCCGCTTCTCCCATTCGAGATCCAGCCGGGCTCCATCGCCGTCGAAATCGGAGAACAGGAAGGTGAGCCGCTCGCGCGCCGGCACGCTCTCCGGGCGCACCGTGACCCGGGCCAGATCGCGCTCGGGCCGATAGTCCGTGCTCGTCTCAGAGAGGCCGGGGTTGGCGTTGATCACGAAGGTCGACGCATCCCTGCCCGGCAGCAGCAGGAGAGAGTATGTCCCGGCCGGAACCTTCTGGCCGGCGATGGTGACCTCGCGGTTGAAGCCGAGCCGTGCGGCGGGCGTCTCGCCGGTGATCCAGAGCCGTCCCTCCGGCACGGTGGTCCCCCAGATCGGGCGCCCCGCCACCGCCAGGCTGCTGTACTCGACGGTGATCTCTGTCAGCCCCACCTGCTGGATCAGCCTGGCTCGCGGGTTGCGGCGCGGCAACTCCAACTCCCCGCGGGCGGTGGCGCGGGGTGGCCCGGCGATCGCGGCCAGCCAGCACAGCAGAGGGAGGAGCGCACGTTGGCGCTCGCAGTCCACTCGGCTGCGGCGCCCGAACGAGATTCGCGTCGTCTCGCGGTGGAGAGGCTGCCAGCTCATCGCGGGTCACTCTGCGGGTCACACTCTGTGGGAGGCCAGGTTGCCGAACGCCGGGGCGTGGTGGTTCTTAACCGACCTCCCGTTCTTGCACAAGACTTTCCGTGTCTACTATGCTGGATCAATGAGCGGACGCCAGATCACCTGGACAGGGGTCGCGCTCACCCTGGGGCTGCTGGTGGACGGGACGGCGGGCGCCTACCCGCAGTGGCAGCTGTCGACGGGAGCCGAACGATGCAACCAGTGCCACTATGCCCCAGCCGGCGGTGGCCTGCTCACGAGCTATGGACGGCAAGCCGCCGGTGACGATCTCTCCACCTTCGGGGGTGATGGAGCCTTTCTTCACGGCGCGGTGTCCTTGCCGAGCTGGCTGGCGCTGGGGGGAGATCTCCGAGGGGCGATGGTCGCCGAGGACGTCCAGGATCCCGCGGGGCCCACGGTGGCGGCTTTTCCCATGCAAGCCGACGCGTCCGCCCGGGTCACGATCCCCGGGACCGGATTGTCACTGAATGGAATCGTCGGGTTTCGTGGCCAGACCCGCGACCCCGATGCGCTGGTTCCGATCCAGAACTTTCAGCCGGTATCGACGTCGCGCTTCATCTCCCGTGAGCATTACCTGATGCTCCAGCCCGAGACGCTCGGGCCCTACCTGCGGCTCGGTCGCTTCTTCGCGCCCTTCGGGCTCCGCCTGGCGGAGCACACGCTCTACATCCGGCGCGATCTCGGGTTCGATCAGCTGCGCGAGAGCTACACGTTCTCGGTGGGCGTGGTCCAGGCCGGATGGGAGACGCACCTGTCTCTCTTCGCGCCGGACTTCGTCCGTCACATCGGCGGCGACGAGACAGGTGCCGCCGCCTACTACGAGCACCGGCTGCTCGACGGGCGCGCGGCGCTGGCCGGCCAGGCCAAGGTCGGCGAATCCCCGGGGGTCACCCGCCTGGTCCTGGGGATCGTCGCCAAGGGATACCTCGAGCGGCTGCGAACGCTGGCGTTCCTCGAGGTCGACGGGGTTCAGCTGGCGTTCGGCGACCCCGCGGTCACCGCCCGACGCCAGATCGTGAGCGCCGCGGGCGTGACCTGGATTCCCATCCCGGGGATCGTCGCGACGGTGCTCGGGGAGCGGAATCAGCTCGACGTCCAGTTCCCGGACGCCTGGACCGCCGCGACCGCGCTCCTGAGCTGGTTCCCGTACGCCCACTGCGAGGTGCAGGTGATGGGGAGGCTTCAAGCTGCGACGGGCAGCGAGACCGCCAGGACCTTCTTCGCCCAGCTGCACTACTTCCTGTAGGTTCGGGCGGACTCGCGTCCCGCCCGGGTCAGAAGTTGACCTGGCTTCGCGCGATGAGCACGTTCTCCGTCTTGCGATCGACCGGGGCGCTGGTCGTGCCCGCGCCCCCGGTGAACGAGGTCTGGCCAAAGTCGATGGCCAGGTGGACGCTGCGCCTCGGCACCCACGTGAAGCCGGCGGTCCATCCCTGGGCAGACCGGGCGCTCCGAGACGGATCCGCGTACTCGACCGCGCTCGCGGACGCCCCACCCGCGCCCCCGAACGCCGCGGGATCCACCCGCAGCCAGTCCCAGCGCACCGCGAGCTCGAAGGCGCCCGGAGCGCCGAGCTTGCGATCGAAGCCGACCGTCGGCGTGACGCCGTCGAAGCCGACCTTGCCGTTGAACACGTAGCTGAGGGTCGCGTGCGCCGCCTGGTTCGTGAGGGTGGTGGTGGTGTTCCCCTTCTGGACGCCCTGACCTTCGACCACGTATTCGGCGAGCAGGCCCACCGTCTCGTAATAGTAGGAGAGCTGGGGGTTGAGGTGCCAGGTGAGCTGGTGCGTGAAGACGGTGCTGGCCCCGGTCGTGTCCGTCGGGGCGAGGTACTGGAAGAAGGTGTTTTGCCCGGCCGAGCGGAAGGACGGAAGCCCCGTGACCACGGAGGTGACGCCGGCGCTGGTCGTCGGGAGCTTTCCCTTGCGGTTCCCGAACGAGGCGGCGATTCCTATCCCGAGTGAGCCCCCATCCGCGAGCGCCGCAATCCGCAGCGGTTGAAAGAACAGGCGCGCCGCCAGATCCTTGGCGTGGTTGAAGTCGGTGTCGGCGTTGGCTCCGTCGACGGAACCGTTGAAGAGCGCCACCGCATACTGCGCGACGCCCCCGGCGACGTCGCCCCACAGCTGCACGCCGAGCTCGCGCACCGAAGAGAGGTTGGAGTCGAGCGCGCGCTCGAGGAGAGGCAGGTCGGCGTCGCTCTGCAAGCGCTCGAGCCCGATCGGACCTTTGAAGCGGCCGACCCGCACGCGCAGCCAGGCCCACGGGTGGATGTCCGTGTAGGCATCGAGGAGCTGCACGGTCCCCGCCAGCTCCGGCAAGAGCCGGTAGTCCACCAGGCCGAACAAGGTGCCCTCGAGCGAAGGGCGGAAGCGGCGAATCAGGAACGTGTCAGTGGCCTGCAGCGCGTCGTCGTCGAAGAACCCGCGGCCGTCGGCCTGGACCAGCGCCCGCAGCCTGAGCGCGTAGGAGCCGTCCGGGAGCTTGAGCGAAAAGCCGTTGTCGTCCACCTGGGTCACCGGCGCGCTCTCGATGCGCTTGGCCGCCTCGTCCCACTTGATGGACTTCTCGTCGGTGAGCTCCTGCTTGCGCGCGGCGATGCGCGCGAGCTGCTCGATCTCGTCGAGACGTGCGCCATCGGTCGCAACTGGGGCCACGGGCGCCGCCAGAGGTGGCGCGGCCTCGGCCGAGGACGGCGGCGGCAGCGGCGACGACGGCGAAGGCCTCGACGGCGAAGGCGATGGCGCGTCCGCGACCGGCGGCTCGACCTCCGCCGCCCTGGAGCCCGTGGGGAGCACCGAAGGCGGTGCCGAGACGGGCGCGGTGGCGGCGTCGGTGCGCGCCGGCGCGACCGGCGGCTCGTCGGGCAGGGCGGAGCCGATCTGAGCCAGGGCCCGGCCACCCGCCGTCGCCATCGCGACGACGACCAGGCCGGCCGCCAAGCCGCGGGGGCGGGCCCCGACGCGCCTCCAGGGCCAGACGGCCAGCACGCGGGCGGGCCTCACTGGCCACCGCCATCGGTCGCCGGGGCGGTCGAGCCGGCGTCGCGGGCGGCTCCTCCATCCCCGGATGCGCCGTCGCGGTTGGCGTCGCTGGCGGCGGCATCGAAGAAGAACGTGGGGTTGGGATCGCGGCAGGCGCCTGCCCCGAGCGCGAGGCCAATTCCGAGGCCGACGGCAAGGGCGGAGGGCAGAGCGAGCACGTTGAGCGGAAGCAGACGAGCCATGATCCTCCTGGCGAGCGAGCGAGCGAGCGAGCGTCAATGCTGTATCTGAATGGGTCCGAGATCGTAAGTCGCCTGGGTCCATCCGTCGCACACGACGGCCACCGGGTGAACCAGACCCGACGGCCATGACGACGCGTCGAACTGGACGGCGAAGGCGCCCGGACGGTTCATGAGGAACGCGAGGCCAGCCACCTCCACCACCCCCATGACGGAGTCGCCGTCCGGATCCTGGAGGATGGCCGTGAACGCCAGGCTCTGATTGGCGGCCGAGGACAACTGGCTCACGCTGACGGTCGGCGCCCGGTTCCCGGCAGGGGGAGGCCCCTTGGTGGGGCTCGCCGCCCAGCGCTCGATGGTCTCGATCTCCCAGCCGGCAAGCCCCGAGCTCGGTTGCGGTGGCATGCGCGGCCAGCGCGCTCCGTTTTGCGGACTAACGTCGGCCTTCATCTGAATGGCGGCCCCCGGCGCTCCGGCGAAGCTCCCCGTCGCATCGACCGCCAGCGCAGCGTCCCCGCACACCTCCGGGGTCACGTCGTAAAAATCGAGGCGAAGGCTGGCCCCGGTGTTGACGGGATGAACCCCGTCGGCGCTCGGCGGTCGGTCGGAAGCCGTCCAGCCATGACACCCACCGCAGGAGCCGCGCAGCACCGGCGCCACATCCGACCAGGTCGGATGCTCCGGTGCGGAGGAAGGCGCTCCACATCCGGTCCCACCCGTGAGGCCGAGCCAGACCAGCGCGCTCACGAGCAGCCCCGGCCGTCCCCGCCATCGCACATCGCAGGCTCGGGAGCGGCCGAGGCATGCGGGTGCGACCGCAGGAGCGCGTGCCGTGAAGGTGCCGGTGCGTCGCACGCCTCCTCCTATCCTCCAGGGCCCGCGGCGTCACCCGCGCCCGAGACGCCGGCATCGCTCGGCGCGCCTGCTCCGTCGCGGGCGGCATCCCCGTTGGTCCCGCTCGCCGAGGAGGCATCGCCCCCACCCGCACAGGACGACCCACTTCGGCAGGCTCCGTTCAGGACCCACTTCTCGACCAGGCGGATGTCCGGCTCGGTCAGCGGACGATCGGGCGGCATGCGAGGGGCGTCGTGCGCCCGCAGCATGTTCACCACCCGCGACCCCGCCGGATCGTACGGCGTGATCAGCGGCCGCAGCATCTCCTCGCAGACCAGGGTCCCGCGAACCTGCGCGCAGGGGACACCGGCGGGCGGAGCTCCCGCGTCGGGAGGAACCGCGATCCAGACCCAGAGCTTGGTGAGGCTGGCGTACCCGTTGTCGGGGGTCGAGAAGTCGAGCCCGGACACCGCCGCCGCCGGCGAATGGCAACTGGTCGTCGCGCAGTAGGGCTGAAAGATAGCCGGAGAGAGATAGCTCCACTCGGCGGGGCGCGGATCCACCTCGCCGCACCCGAGGCATGCCAGCCCCAGCCCCCCTGCGCCCACCAGCAGGCAGAGCGAGACCAGGGACGAGGGGCGAGCCGGCATGCCGGGCATGAAAACAGATCCACGTCCATGAAACAAGACACGAGCCGATGGCGCCTGCGGCAGGCCGCTTGGCCCGTCGAGGGGCCCTGGTCGACGACGGCAGGCGCGCCTCACAACGCGCTGCAGGCATCGCACTCGGTGTCGAGGGCGCATTGCGCGAGGTTGTCGGCCAGACCCACCGCCGTGGAAGGGTTCGACGATTCCGTGGCGATGAAGCGCGACAGCTCGCCCGCCGTGGCGGTGGCGACAGGAGCCCCGGGGCTCGCCCGAGCGGAGGACTGGTACTCGGCGATGCACGGCCCCGTGAGGGCTTGTCCCCCGATGCAGAGCTCAGGGCTCGCGCCGCCGCAGTAGCAACCCATGACGGGGTTTTCTCCCTTGCGACCGCAGCCGTTGGCGCTGATGCACCTCACGAGCGCGAGGCACGCGCCCCGGGCCGGGGCCGTCGCCAGGGTTCCACACCCCCAGCCGACGCCGGTCTGCTCGCCGGTCGCGGGGTTGGTGCTGGAGGTCGCGGTGATGTTCGGTGGATCGCAGATCGGCTGGGCGCTGCTGAGCTCGCAGCTCTGGCAGGCGAGGGTGTCGCGGCCAGGGCCAGCCCCGGTGACGTCGAGGGCGGCAGGGGTGCCCCGAGGCGGGCCTTGGTCCGCTTGCGGCGGCGTCGCCGTCGCCGATGCCCCGACGCTGACCTCCTTGGTGGCGCCGGCGACCACCTCGAAGGTCCTGCGCCCGAGATAGACGGTCCGGGCGGCGCTCCCGGCGCGGGCGGTGCCCACCAGCGTGACGGTCTGCCCCTCACCAGAGGGAAGCACGATCTCCCTGGAGAGGGTCTTCACGCTCGGTCCCTCCACCGGGAGGGTCCCGCGCTCGAGCACGGTGTTGGCGGAGGACTGCACGACATAGGAGACGGCGGAGAGGTTCGCGGCCGCGGGCAAGCTCAACACCAGACGGACCCGACCGGGGGGGCCGGCGCTGGCCGCCTGCACGCGCGCGAAGCTCACCGCGGGCGTCTCCACGGCGACCGGCAGCGACGGGGCGCCATGACCCTCCTCGGTGACGGACGTGTCGGTGGCGCCCTCGAGCTCGGTCGTTCTTCGAGGGTCGCGCTTCGCAAACTGGAGGCCCAGCACCGCCGCGATCACCGCCAGCGTGGTCGCGGTGACCGTCATGGGCACTCGGCTTCGGGCTCCGGATCGACTCATCTCGTGGTGCTCCTCATGGTCCTCATGGAAAAGGGCGCGCCCCGGGAGGAGCGCGCCCTTGTTTCAGCGTGGCGGAGCGACGATCTCGCTGTCGCTCCGCCGATCGGTCTTCCGTCCTCGGCGACTTAGAAGGCCTGCAGCTGGCTGACCAGGTTGAACTGCACGGCGTCGGTCACGACGTTGACCGCGATGCCGACCGCGCTCCCCGGATCGACCCCCTTGCCCGCGAGGTAAGCGCCGAGCGTGCCGTTGCTGGCGGCCTGCGCGGGGGTGAGCCCGCCCGGATCGCCCGTCAGGGCCGCCGGAGAGAACGTGTCGGCGATGGCCGCTGCCCGGAAGGCCTCGAGCGCGGTGCCCGCGGCCGGTGCCAGGTTGGAGCCGGAGATGAGGCTCCCCGGATCGGCGCCGAGGGTCAGAAGACCGTTCAGCGGATTCGGGACGTTCCCCGTCGCCCCCGTCCCGGGGGTGGCGTTGGCGGTGTTGGTCGAGTTCCTCACGCTGTTCGGCAGGAGGGCTGCGATGCGCCGGATCAGCGCGGTCGCGGCATCCCGCTGCTGCTGGGAGGGAAGCGTGCTCGGCCCCCAGCCCACCGGGACCTGGTCACCCGTGTCGGGATCCTGGGTGTGGGTGTACGTGAGGAGGTTCGCATCGAACGGCGTCGCGAGCTCGGCCGTCTGGAGAGCCAGCGACCCGTCCGCCCCGCCGGTCGTCGCGCCGCCTGTACCCGAGCCACCGGTGCTGGCCCCGCCGGTCGCCGCGCCGCCCGTACCCGAGCCGCCCGTGCTGGCCCCGCCGGTCGCCGCGCCGCCCGTGCCCGAGCCGCCCGTGCTGGCCCCGCCGGTCGCCGCGCCGCCCGTGCCCGAGCCGCCCGTGCTGGCCCCGCCGGTGCTCGAGCCACCCGTCACCGAACCGCCCGTGCCGGCGCCGCCCGTGCCGGCACCGCCGGTCCCCGTGGCGCCGCCCGAACCCACCACTGGTCCGATGATCGTGACCGGAAGCTGAACGGCGACCGAGGAGCCGCGGCTGTCCGTCACGGTGATGGTCAGCGTCTTCGAGCCGCCCGACGGGCTCGAATAGGTGGTGATGGCCGAGGTGGGCGCCGCGAAGGCTCCATCCGTCGCGGTCCACAGATAGGTGATGGTGTCCCCCGAATCCTGATCGTGCGCGACGACCTTGACGTCGATGCTGGCATTGACCGAGGTCTGCGCCGGCGCCACGACGACCGAGTCGATGACCGGGGCATTGTCGTTGGGAACGACCGTCGCACTGACCCGCGCGATTCCCGTGGCCGGCGTTGGTGTCACCGCGGCATCGGTCAGGGTGAGGTTCACGATGGTCGTCTGACCGGACAGGATGTTGAACCCGGGCGGGGTCGCGGTCGCGGTGCTTCCGCTGAAGACATGGTCCGTGGGGGAGCCAGGGTTGGTGTGCGCGGTGAGGGCGATGTCGTAGTGCCCGGCTGCCAGAGCGAGATCGAGCGCCACGGCCGCGTTGGGATCGGAGACGTTGAACGTGCCCACCAGGAAATTGGCGTTGCTCGCCGTGAAGACCCGATAGTCCACCGTCTGCAGGGTGAAGGCCCCGGGCACGGTCAAGGCCAGCTGCAACGACCCAGGCGGCTCCTCGCCGCTGTGTTTCGCGCAGCCGCCAGCCACGACGCTCGCTCCGAGCGCCAGGGCGGTCAGTGCCGTGAGTCTTGCCGATAGTCGCCTCATGTCGTTTTCCTCCTCGAGCTTCCTTCGATCATTCCGGTCCCGATCTATTGGATAGACACTATGTCTACCTTAAAGGACAGGTCAAGCGCCTTGCATTTCCGATTGGTTTCTGACGGCGCAGGAGCGCGGCCAGGCCGAGCAACAGCCAGAAGCCACCGACGCCGGCGATCGCCCAGCGCAGGGCACGTCCCTTCCAGCTCGGCAGGCCCCCGATGGCCTCCGTCCCGGCCGTCAGCCGCGCCAGCACCTCGGCGGGCGCCCCAGCGGATCTGGCCTTCGCGAGCCAGCCCGGCAAGGCGTCCCGATCCTTCTTCTCGAAGGCGAGGGCCCAGGCGAAGGTGGCCGTGCGCCAGTCGTCTGGAGCCTGCGCCTCGAGCTTCGCGGTGCAAGCTTCCAGCCCCTGGCGGTCGTGCTCGTGCGTGGCGAGATCACAACGAACGCGGGTCGCGATCAAGGCGGCGCGCGGCTCGGCGTCGAGCTGGGCCAGCGCCACGCCGATCTGCCGGCGATCGTCGTCGGACAAACGCGGGGATCGGGCGAGGAGCAGCCGGACGAAGTGCGTGTAGTCGCTCGCCATCGGGCCCTGGCGAAGGATGGCGGTCCTGCACGCCGTGACCGCCTCGTCGATCTGACCGATGGCCTCGAGGGCGTCGCAGAATCGCGAATAGCCATACGTTCGTTCGGGGACCGCCAGGGTCACCGCCCGCCAGAGCCGCGCGGCCGCCGCACGGTCTCCGTGCGTGCTGGCATCTTCGGCGCGCTTCGTCAGATCCATCAGGAGATCGGCCAGCGCCATGGGGTTGCCGGAGCGGCGCACCGCCTCGACGCTGGTCTCCGGGTGGGCATCGTCGATCGGCAGGGCATGGGCCCGTGCCGGCCAGCCTGAACCGACCGCGACGATGACGAAGGTGGCGACCGACGACACCGTCCGCGACAGCGTCCTCCTCATTTGGCGCCGCCATCGACGGGCGAGGGCATCGACCAGGGTGACGAGCCCGATCGCCGCCACCGCCAGCCGGCCGAACCAGATCCATCGTGACCTTCGAGAGGTCGAGAGATCCATGATGTGGATCGCATCTCGTCGTTGATCGGGGGCGAGTCGATCGAGCTCCGCCGTGGCGGCGTCGAGCAAGTCCCGGTCACCGAGCCTGATGGCGAGGTCACCTTGCGCCAGAGCGCCCCAAGGTTGACCAGGTCCCATCCGAGCCGCCCCCTCCACCGCGAAGGAGGCGGAGACCAGATCTTCCATCGACGGCAGCACGGCCCCGCCGAGCGAGGCCGCCACCCGGTTCCGCATGTCCTCTGGAGTCCCGCCGAGCATGAGCGCGTTCTGGCATGCGGTCCCCGCCGCCTTCCGCTGCTCGACGTTGCCGATCCCGAGCGTGAGGGCCAACCGGCAGATCCCACGTGGCGGAGCTGGGCTCCGTGGGGCCAGAGACCAGGCGCGTCCGAAGAGGCCCCAGGCCTCCCTCGAGTGTCCGGCGCGCGCCGCGGCCTCGGCCTCGGAGACGAGAGCGAGGGCCTCCGGCGAGGACCCGACGAGATCGCCGGGCTCGCCGAGCGCGGTCCCCCGGACGGTGTCCTTCGAGACATCCGCCAGGGCGACCGAGCTCAGCCCCGCGATGGGGGCGAGCACCATGGCCAGGAGCCACGGCGTTCGCCCCACCCCGCTTCGTCCCCCGCGATTCATCCCTTCAATCGGCATTCACCCAATCCAAATTCCAAATTCCAAATTGCCCCGCTCGTATGGCCCGCCTAGGGCGTGGAGCCCGGCCACGGCAGGTGCGACGGCTCGCGGGTGTCGTCGTACGGGAACGGCGGCGAGCTGCCGCTCAGGCTGTAGGGCGAGATCGCGTCTGGCGGGCTGACCACCGTGGCGTCCTCGTTGTTGCTATTCGGGAAGGCCAGGGCGCTCACCGCGTGGCCCGCCGCGTAGGGATTCCCGGTCTCGGCCGCGCCGTTGAGCGGGAGCACGCCGGTCCCCTGATCCTCTGGATAGTCGAGCGCCGTGACGCCGTTCGCGGGGTGACCCTGTGAATCGGTGGTGTAGCCCTCGGCCGCGGACGGCAGCGCCACGAAGCCCCAGTACTTGAACAGAGCCCCCACGTGATCGCTGTGCTGGAAGGCCCGCGCGATCGCGGCCTCCTGTCCCTGGAGCCCCCGCACGGCGGTGTTCGCGCCGAGATCGCTGCTGCCACCCCTCGGAGCCACCGCCGTTCCGCTCCACGTGAAGGACGGGGGTGCGAACGCGTGGGCGGTCGGATCGAAGACCGCATTGTCGAAGGCCGCGCCCGGATCCACCCCGGTCGCCCGGGTGATCCCCGCCCGTGACCAGGGCGGGTTCTCGGTGAAGCCCACCAGCGTGGCGACGTAGATTCGACGCGCCAGCGGGTAGACCGGGGTCGCCCCCGGGATGACCAGGTTCTTGATCAGCTGGTCCGTCGGCGCGGAGGCCACCCCGGGGTTGAACTGCCCGGCCGCGCCCAGGCTGGCCTGCCCCGACAGCTTCAAGGCGCTGACGTTGCCGCTGAAGGCCGCGTTGGTGTCGGCGCCGCGTCCATTGAACGAGATGCTGAACGGCTCGGCCACGATCAGGTTTCCCTCCTGGGCGTCGGCCGCCAGTTGCCTGGCGGTCACGACCGCCGGGGAGGTGCCCGCCGGCGACACCAGCGCGTTCGAGAGGGTGGTGTGGATCCGGTAGTAACCGATCTTGTAGAGGAAGCGGCCATTCAGGTCGGTGTAGTAGTGACCGTCCGAGTCCCGCTTGACCGCCAGGTTGAACACCCGGTTGTCGGCCGGGGTCGGCGCCGCGAAGGCATGCGGATTGGTCGAGCGGGCGATGCAGTTGTAGTGCTTCACGTTCGGCGTGACGGAGGTATCGAGGAAGTACGGCAGGTAGATGAGGCCAGAGAAGGGTCCTCCCTGGGGCGCCGGCTGGGTCGCGCTCGGGGTGAAGCCAGGCGAGAGGAGATCGAACTTCCCCGCCGTGCAGAACTTCGAGGCATAGACCGGATCCTGGGTCGGGGGCGCCCCGTCGAGGCCATCCGGCGGGAAGATCGGGAGCACGAGCCCGAGGGTTCCATCGTTCTCGGCCACCTGATCGAGATCCACCGCAGCGCCGGTGCCCGTGGCGGGGTTGATCCCGATCAGCGCCACGCGGCGAATCGGATCGTAGTCGGCGAAGTCGCTCGGGCCGCCGTTGCTCTTGACGGTGCTGTTGACCGCGAACTGCAGCGCCGCGCCGGTGGTTGCGACGAGCCCGTTGGCGTCGCCCGAGTTGGCGAACGGGTTGGTCTTGTTGGCGGCGGCCGGCGCGAGGACGCCGATTCCGCGGGCGCCGAAGTTCACGAGCGCGATGAAGGCGTTGGTCGCCCCGGCCAGATCCGAGCGGCGCCAGACGTGGTTGAGCTTGGCGCTGGCGCCCGGGACCGTGCCCTGAAAGAGGCTGCCCCAGCTGTCGGCCAGCGAACGGCGGACGTCGCTGCCCGCGTCGAAGGTCCCCTGCTCGGGGTCGGTGCTGCCGTTCTTCGGTCCGTCGTGGTGCAGCCCACCATAGAGCAGGCGGATCACGTCGAGCGAGTTGTTGAGGGTGTAGACCCCACCGACCGCGCCCCAGGCGCTGCCGGGGAAGGTCGTGTCGGCATCGTTCACCACGAAGATCTTGCTCGAGAAGACCGTCGCGTTGACGGCGCCCGAGAAGGTCTCGTTGATCGGCGCCTGCACCGTGACGATGGAGTTGGCGGAGATCACCGAGGAGATGGTGAAGGTGTTGTTGTTGCCGGCGTTGCTGGCCCCGCCGATCGCGATCTTGCCGCCGACGTCGGTCGAGGCGAAGGTCACGCCGGGAAGGGTCCAGGTCTTGCTGGACGCCACCACGCTGCCTCCGCTGCCACCCCCCGGAAAGAACCGGGCGTCGCTCGGGACGTAGTGATGGACGGTCAGCGTCTTGCCCGCCACCGCCAGCGAGTCATTGGTTCCGGCGGTCACGCCCGCTTGCGTGGTGTGCCCCAGGATCGACAGACCGTCGAGGCCGATGAGCAGCGTCTCGGTGGTCCCCTGGATGCGCAGCTCTCGACCGGCCGCGCCGGCGCCGGTGTTGGCTCCGTTGGTGGTGGCGTCGCCGTCCGCATCGATCCATCCGACGCTCCCGGCGGCGGTCCCCGTCGCGGTGTTGGTCGCATAGTTGGTGTTCTTCAGCGAGGCCGTCCCCACGCTGATCTGCTGGGTGTTGGCCTGGAGCGCCGCATCACCGACCGACTGACCGCCACCGGTGTAATAGGTGCCGTCGAGGCCATCGCCCGAGACCGGATCGACGCCAGCGCCGGGATTTCTCGGCGTGCGGGTCGGGTCCGCGGCGGTGATGAAGTTGTCATGGCCGAAGGAAAACTGGGAGAGGAGATCGTTGGTCAGGGCCTTGAATATGTCGGAGCCTGCCAGCACCCGGTTGTTCCCCTTCAAGTCCTTCGTCGCGGCACCCACGGTGGCAGCACCGGCTGCCACCATGAGGCTGGTCATGCCGATCAGCGACGCGTTTCTAGCTCTCGTGGCCTTCATCGTGTGAACCCCCTGTTCGTTTGATCATCCCTGCCACTCTCGGGCGCCCCGACCTGTCTCTCGCCGAGTCGAAGTGCGTCAGTGTCGTTCGCAACACGAAGGACGCAGGTGAGGTAGCTGTCCAGTACGAGAACGCTGGTAACACGCGCGAATTCCGAGCGTCTAGAATAAAAGACTCGAGCGCGGCAAATGTGACCCCGCCGTGACATCTCGAGAGGAGAAGACCCAATCGTGACGCGGGCTTGGCCGCGTCACGATTGGACCCGCCGGTGAAGGTCGCGACGGGTCGGTGGGGCCGCGGGGACGCCGACGGTCGCCTTCCCCTCCTCTGTCTCGCATGATATACGAACGTCCCTTTTAGGAAGCAGCCGGCGATGAGCGTGAACCCATCTATCGCATCCCGCGCGCCAGGGAGGATCTCATGGAGCGCGGGATCAATCCGCTCTTGCCGCTCATGCGCGCCGTGGATGCTCGCGGTCCTGATCGCGATCCTGTGCACGGCCGTGCTCGGGTGTCAGAGCTCCACGACCGCGCAGGGAGACATCTCGGGAGGTCCGGGCCAGGTGATCACGCTGGTGGATGCGGGAGCGGCGGATCGTCCGGGCGGTCAGCTGGGAACTGGCGGAGCCGGTCCAGGCTCTGGCCCTGGCGGAAGCTCCGGCGCGGAGGCCGGCGGTGGCGGTGGCGGTGCGGCTGGGGCCTGCCCGCCCCCCGGTCTCAGCCCGGCCTGCGCGACCTGCGAGACGTCCCGGTGCACCGGGGACGACTTCGTTTCGGGCATCGGCCAGGACATCGACTGGTACGGCGACTGCTACGCCACCAAGGACGTGGCCACCGATGGACCGGCCAAGGGAACCGCCAAGGCGACGCTCTGCAAGGCCGTGGTGGACTGTGTTCACCGCACGGGCTGTGACGTGGCAGACAACAACTTCCCCTGCTACTGCGGGGTTGGCGTCAGCGGGGATGACTGCGTGAACCCCGGGGTGGCGCACGGGCCGTGCAAGACGGAGATCGAAGCCGCCTCGGAGTCCACCATGCCCCAGGTGGTCGCAACCCGGAGGTTCGACAACTCCTATGCCTCGGGAGACGGCCTCGGCCTCGTCCTGCTCTGCGATCTGCCGCCCGACAACCCGCTCAACGGTTCCCATCCTTGCACCTCCGCCTGCCTGACGGGTGCTGGCGGAGGTGGTGGCGGGTCGGGCTGCTTGGCAACAACGACCGGGGGAGCCTCGGGAACTGGCGTGGGGGGATCGACCGGACAGGTCGGTCAGGGTGGCTCCGCGCAGGGCACAGGTTCGACAGGTGGCCAGGGCGGTGACGCGGGGACCAACCCGACCTGCAAGGTGACCTATGCCTTCGCCGACGGCCAGGCATGCTCGGCCTGCGCGCTCGCGAGCCCCTCTCCGTTCTGCGCTCCTCAGACCTTGCTCAGCGCCAAGCTCACCATGAACCCCGACTCGGGTGAACAGGCGCCGGATGGATTCGGACCCGACACACTCGCGACCCCGGCGCAGCGCGAGGCGGCCTACGCGCTCATGCACCGTGTGCTCGAGCTGCGCTGCTATTCGGACTCGACCCTCACCTATCGCCCGAGCACGATGCCAGGTTGCGAGACGTCCACCAAGGCGGCCCCATGCATCTTCTCGAACCTCGGTTGCCTGCTCGATCTCGGACAGTCCCCCACCGACGTCGGGAACGGACTCTTCTCCAGCAACGCCACCTCCTCGGCCCTGGCGGAGTACAGGGCCGCCGCCATCGCCGATGCCTCGGCGGGCCACGCCGCGCCCGAGCCCGTCGACGGCTCGGGGTACGCCGTGCCGGGGGGCGTACCCGCCAGCGTCACCAACGCGGCGCTCGGCGGCTACATCAACCAATGGGCGGTCTATCCGTCGAGCGCCGTGGGGATTGCGGACAATGTCCTCGCGTGCGCCCTCAACACCGGCTGCACCGCCTGCCTCTCCCTGATCGCCACGAGCTCGTGCACCTCGGGAGGTGCGGGAGGTGCGGGAGGTGCGGCAGGAGGAGGCGGCGCGGGAGCTGGCGGCCGGCCCGGTACCGGCGGTGCGGGAGAAGCGACGTCCCCGGGTGGATCTGGCGGTGGAGGTGGAAGCGGAGGCCACGGCGGTGGCATTGGCGGCGCCGCCCCGGCCAGCGGCCCGGGTGGCGCGGCGGGCGCTCGGACGGGGGGCAGCACCGGGAGCCTGGGCAGCGGAGGTGCGAGCTCGGGGGGAGCTTCCGTCGCTTCCGGTGGCGCCTCGGCCGGCGGTGGACCTGGCGGCGCGGGGGCCACGGCTGGAGGAGGAAGCCTGGCCGGTGCGCCCGGCTCTGCGGGTTCCGGCGAATCGACCGGAACGGGTGGTGCTGCCGGCCCGGGTGGCGCCGGCGACGGCGCGGCCGCGGGCTGCCCGGATCTCGATCGCGACGGGATCCCCGACTGCGAGCAGACGCTGCTCGCCAACCCCAGCTTCGACTCGAGCACCAGCGGCTGGACCGCGGGACCGGGCAGCGGCGCGAGCTGGACCTCTCTCGACGGCGTCGGCAATCCCGCCTCCGGCGCGCTCGTGGTCACGAACCGGGACACGAACCCGAGGGATGCGACCAACGGGGCGATCAGCGCGGGGGCCTTCCAGTGCATCCCGGTCACGACCGGCGTCGACTACACCGTGTCCGTGCAGGTTTATCTGCCCGCGGGCCAAGGGGCTGGCTGGGCGGGCTTCGTCCTCGATGACTACTTCTCGCCCGATTGCTCGGGCAGTCCCGTGACCCTCCCGTTCCTCTCTGCCCAGGTGACCGCCGGCGTTGTAGGGCAGGTGAGGTGGCAGGCCGTCTCGGGCACCACCACCCAGACGCCGCTCGGCGTGCGCTCGCGGGCCGTCCGCCTCGTCGTGGTGAAGCCCACCGCGCAGATCTCGCTCGAGGCGCGCTTCGACAACGTCCTGGTCCGGGTGCAATGACCCGGCACCGGCCAGCGCACCGAACCGGTGCTCCAGGAACTCCAGGAGCAGGCATCTTCGCCCTCGCCGCACTCCTCGGTCTCGGGTCGGGGGGGTGCGGTCGCCAGGGGGGGCCGACCATCTCGGATGAATTCGGGGATGGCGGCGTCGCCTTCGTGGGCGGCATCAAGTGTCTCCAGATCCTCTCGGCCGAGCCGCTGCCCCCGCGATCGGTGGTGACCAATCCCGCGTCCGCTCCGGCCACCGGCGACGTGTACTTCACGAGCGTGCTCTTCGATCAGTTCAACGCCTTCTGTGGCGCCTGCCACGTGAGCGGGAGCTACGGCGGCTGGACCGTCAGCAAGCTCACCTTCGCGCAGCAGGTGACGGCGGACGTGATCGAGCGGCGGATCAAGACCGACAACGCCGATTCGAGCCATGGCCAGCCGACCTACATGCCGCCCCCTGGGAACCCGGGGGCCAAGCCCTGGTCGGCCCGGCTGGCCGATCCCAACGATCCGATCGTGGCCCTGGTGGGCTTGCTCGACACCTGGATCCAGCAGGGCAGCCCGGCCGGCCAGTTCTCCCTGTCTCCACCCACGCCGGGCGCCGCCACCGCCCCGCCTCCAGCCACCCCCGCCGCCGCCCAGGCGGACTACAGCCTCACCCCCGCTGCGGGCGCGCGCCTGACCAACATCGGCACCTGCGTGCCCAACAAGTACGCGGTGGGGATCGACGCCAGGACCATGGACCAGCTCGACGCGCTCTTCGCGCAGGCGACCGCGCTTCCGGCCACGCTGGCCGAGACCGATCTCGTCACTTTCGACAGCCAGATCCTGGCTGAAAGCGGCGTCGTCTCGTACGTCCCGGCCTACCCGCTGTGGTCCGACGACGCCGGCAAGATCCGCCACGTCCGCCCGCCCCACAACCAACCGATCGTCTTCGACAAGACCACCCAGCGGTTCCGCATTCCACCCAACACCCGCTTTTACAAGACCTTCCTCAAGAAGATCATCGGCAGCGACGGCGCGGAGGTCTACAAGAAGCTCGAGACGCGCCTGATCGTCTCGCGGCCGGACCAGACCGCGGCCGATGGATCCGTGACCCAGACGGCGCTCTTCGGGACGTACATCTGGGACGAGGCAGAGACCAGGGCCGTGCTCCTCACCGATCCGCTGCGCGACGGGAAGCCCTTCAGCGACCGGGTGATCACCTACGTCGTCGACGAGCCACGGGCGGCGGCCATCCAGGCGAGCACCCCACCCACGAACAACCTGGAATACGCGCTCGACACCGCCATCCCACCGGTGCGCCGCCACTACGGGATCCCGGGGAGCGAGCGCTGCATCCAGTGCCACATGGGCAGCCCGAGCGCCGCCTTCGTGCTCGGCTTCACCCCGCTGCAGATCTCCACGGTTCCGCCGGGCTCGGGGGGCGTCATCGAACCCGCGACCGGCGACGAGCTGACCCAGCTCGCGCGCCTCATCGACTACAAGGTCGTCGTCGGGATGGCCTCACCCGCGGACGTGGTTCCGCTCGAGAGCTCGCAGCTCCCGAGGACGCCGCGCAACTCGTACGAGCTCCAGGCGCAAGCTTACCTGCTCGGCAACTGCTCCCACTGCCACAACCCGCGCGGGTTCCCCTCGACCAAGGCCCCCGAGCTGGAGAACGTCCTCGACTTCCTCCCGAGCGCCAGCGGCGGCATCTTCCAGTTCCCGCTCGATCGAACCAGCCCGGTGCGGGCCCGCGGGGCCGCCCACGACGTCGCCATCCCCTACATCACCCCGTCGTTGCGCGACGTGCCCACCCCCTACTCGTCGAGCTACACCCCCAAGTTCCGGCAGTGCCCGGGCGACGGAGAGGCGGGGACCGACGGCTGGTGCAAGGCCGCGAGCATGACCCCCTACGTCGACTTCATCTCCGCCCCGTGGCGGAGCCTCATCTACCGCAACGTGGATACGCCCTTCGACTACGTGGATGATCTGACCATCTTCCCGCACATGCCCATGAACACGCCCGGATACGACTGCCGGGTGGCCGGGATCCTCGGCGACTGGATGGTCAGCATCCCCGCGGTCAATCCCAACGCCAAGAAGGAGGACGACGTCTCCCCGACCTCGGGCGATCGGACCCCGCAGCCTTACCTCGAGGTTCGACCGGGCGACACGGGATATGCCACCGCGCAGAGCGACGCGAAGAAGCGGCTCGATGCCTACCATGCGGGGCACCGCTATGGGTTCTGCCCCGACACGAGCGACATCGTCGATCCCGACGTCGCCAGCGGCGCCCTGCAGACGCCGGCCGACCTTCCCATCTACGACAACACGTCCTCACCACCCCAGATGATCATGCCGGCCGATGGGGTTCCGAACCGGCCGAACTGGGTGGTCACCGATGCCACCGATCCGCCGGGCGACTGGCTGCCCCGCAGCTCCACCTGGCCGCAGGCGCTGGTGGACCACGTCGCCGATGCCAGCGGCTCGGGGGTTCCCGTCGCCGACCTGCAGGCGGTGGTGAACGATCTTCCCGCGGTAACCCTGGATTCGAACGTTCGCCGCACGATGCTCACGGAGGTGCCGTTCGGCCTGTGGGTGCAGAAGCCCGGCTGCGATCTGAGCGGGGCTCCGACCGCGGGGAGCCTCCAGGGGGCCGATCGACCCTTCTGGATGGACGCCAACAACGTGTCCCCGGACGCGCCCGTGTACCTCGAGGCTCCCGGGGCCGCCGTCTTCAACAACATCTGCATCAACTGCCACGGGCCCCAGGCGGACGCCAAGGGGCTGCTGGCCGACGAGATCTCGATCATGACCGGGGGGGACGCCCGGGTGGCGAACTTCCGGATCGGCCTCTTCGGCCCGCCCGCGCCCACCGGGACGCCGGGCGCGAACCGACTCCGCGTGTTCGGTCCCAGCATCGCGACCCTTGGCACGGACGGCGGCATCGCGCCGGACTCACCGCCGGATCTGCAGGCTCTGGCCGACGACTTCGGGGCCCGTTACCTGGCGTGGATGGCGCTCGGTGGGACCAAGAAGCGCTTGCCGCCCACCCTCCTGCAGATCGTCTCGGTCACGCCCGTGCTCGGGCAAATCCGGGTGGGGACCACCTCGCGGGCCTCCGCGAACATGCTGCAGCTCGCGCAGGAGCTGTGCTCGAACGTGCTGCTCTCCACCATCAACACGGGGGCGACCAGCTTCACGAGCCGTGCCCTCAACTGGACCCAGGCGACGGCGCTCATCGCCAAGAACGGAGACGCGGAGATGTGGCTGCGGCTGTGCAGCCTCGACAACCGGCCGGTGGTGCGGGTGCTCCTGCCGCAGCTCCAGTCGCAGACGGGCCCCGACGGTCGGACGAGCGCCGCGACCTGCAGCGGGCTCGGCATCGATCCCAAGTCGCTCTACTGGGGGGACGCGGTGGGCGCGGACGGCGCATCGGTGTTCGCGGGCACGACGGTGATGGACCAGCGGGGCAACCTCGTGCCGGGCATCACCGCGGGCAATCTGCAACCCACCTGCGTGAAGTCCCCGACCGATCCCATCGAGCAGGCCGCCGTCGACGCGTACCTCGAGGGGCACCCGGTCGATGGGGATGGTGGCCCCAGCGTCGTCCCAGCTTGCCCGTCGGCGCTCTTCGCCCCGGCCACCGACAGCGCCGGCAACCTGACGCGGAAGTGGGGGCTCACGGTGGGGACGGATCCGAGCACCGGCAACCTGATCTACACCGACGCCAACACCTGGGCGCTCCGGGGCGCCATCAACGCCGGCCTGGCTGTGTTTCTCTACGTCGACCAGCTGTCGAAGGGGCTGGTCACGCCGAAGCTCGGGTACGACGAATGCGATCGGATGGCCCCCGATGGCGGGCCGTGAGGCGCGGGCCGAAGGGCCCGGATCCGAGAAGCGCGACGGTGCCGGCGCCGGCGCCGTCGCCGAGGTGGGAGGCGCACGGCGCCGGGCGCGGGCGCCCGGAAGAGCGGCGCTGGCCCTCACGTGGGCGTGGGTCGTGCCGGCGGGCGCGACCTGGATCGTCCTGCAAGTGCTGCTTCCCACCCGGATGGAAGGAGCCCGCTCGACCGGTCTCCTCGCGTTCGGGCTCTCGTGGCTAGCGCGGCTCGGGGACGAGCATCCCTTGATCCTGGGTGTCGGCTTGTTCCTCGCGTTCTCGGAGACGGCGCGCTACTGGCAGCGACGCTGGATGCGGCCCGAGAGCCCAGCCGAGCTCTTGGGGTCACCGGATGCGAATTGGGCGCCCGCGGGAGGGGTCCCCGTGGACCGTGGCGGCCCCATCCTCTCGAATGAAGGCCAAGCCCCGCCCCCCGATCTTTTCCCCTCGCCCCGCGGAGCGGGGAGAGGGTCAGGGAGAGGGGCCCACTTGATCCCGGGGACGGCACTGCCAAGCGGCGAGCGTAGCGCGGCTTTGCCGCGCGGAGCGAGAGGGGCGCGGGGACGTGCGAGCGGCAGCGAGCCACGTCCCCGATCCAGACGAAGACCGGCGCGGGAGACGCTTGCGCGAACAGGCATGCTGGTCGGCGCGATCCTGCTGGCCGTCGGTGCCCGGGCGCTCCTGGGCGAGGTACATCGCGTCCTGGGCGGGTCCATGGCGCCCACCTTGAACGTGGGGGATCGCCTGCTCGTGAACCGACTGGCGTACGGACTGCGCTTGCCGTTTTCGAGCCGCCGCCTGCGGGCCCGCGCGCCCCGACGGGGCGACGTGATCGTGTTCCCCAACCCGAACCTCGACCCCGAGCTCGGCGCCGGCGGCGAAGGCGCCGACCAGGGGCCGCGCACCCTGGTCAAGCGCGTGATCGGCTTGCCCGGCGACGTGATCGCGTTCCGCGACGGGTCCCCGGTGGTCAACGGCTGGGTCGTGCCGTCGTGCGATGCAGGCCCCTACCTGAGCGTCTCTGGAAGCGCGCTGGTGCGTGGGCGGCTGGCGGTCGAGGTGCTGGGGGACCGGACCTACCTCACGGTCCGCCCGCCGCCCGGGGAGCCCCCGACCCAGCCCTTCGAGATCCCCCCCGGGGAGGTCTACGTGATCGGCGACGACCGCGGCGTGAGCCAGGATTCACGCGCCTGGCGAGCCGCGAGCGACGGCCGCAGCGCCGGCATCCCCATCGCTTCCATCGAGGGCCGGGTCTCGCGGCTCGCGGTCGGCGTGTCCGGCGATGGCCGACTCGATCTCGTCCATCCGTTCGCCGGTCTCCGCCCGGTCCTGCGGCAGCCCAACCTCGACGTGACCGCGCTCGAACGACGGATCGAGGGATGCCTCGCCCATCCGCCCCGTTCGTCCACTCCACCGCCCGCCGCCGCCAGGCCGGGCCCACAGCGGCCATGAGCACGGTGTCCGCGCGCGCCCGCGCTCACGGATAGAGGAGCACGAGATTGGCGGAGATCTGCGCCCGAAAGGCATCGTCGATCTCAGCCCAATCGACCACGCCCACCTTCATGGGAAGATCGCTCTCGGAGAACGCCGCCCGCAGCTCGCCCAATCGATCGAGGCCAATCGGACCCTTCGCCCGGATCGCGAGATCCAGATCCGAATACCGCCGAGCCCCACCGATCGGGTAGCTCTTCATCTCGGTACGTGAGCCGGGCCCGAATGGCCTGGCCCATTCTGGCCTCATCGTGGCCTCTTCGTGGTCGCCTCTTCGTGGTCGCCTCTTCGTGGCCTCCTTCACGCGACGGCGGCGGCGAATGACGCGAAGAGATCGCCGGGCAGCGCGTGTCCGAGCCGCCAGGTGACCGCCATGGGCAACTCGGACTCGTGGCCTTCGTAGCTCGCAGGTCCGAGGAAGTAGAAGGCACGGTCATCGCTGCGCAAGCGCGCGAACAGCATGATGCTCGTGCCCAGATCGGCGTGCCGCTGGTAGCGGCGCCCCGTCTCGCTGTCGGCGCGCGTGACGGATTGACTCTCCCAGTGCACGAGCTCGCGGCTGATGGCGTAGTCGCGATAACGGGTCGTCGGAGAGAAGTGTCCGCTCGTCTTGTCGAGCGTGAACGCCAGCAGATCGGCCTTCGCTTCCTTGGCCCAGCAGACTCCCGTCTGCCAGGGCGCGACCTTCCCGCCGTCGCCGTCGCCCACGCCGAAGGCGGCCAGGATCTCGATCCGCGTATAGCGGGCGTGGACCACCAGCGGGACCTCGGGATGACTCACCAGCGCTGCAGGAACGTGCGTGACCCGGTCTCCGAGGACCTCCGTCAGGGCGAGGATCTCGGAGCGCACCTGCGGGTGCGCCCAGAGGAGAGCACAGGCATCCGCGAGCGTCACGGACCTGGACACCGCCTTGTCGACGATAGGAGCCACGAGCATGCGCACCAGGCGCCGGTCGGAGACCGAAAGGTCCCCGAGGACAGGCGGGGCGGCGGCCATTAGAAAGCGCCGATGCGCGTCGATTCGCCTCTGATCGTCGATGTGCAGCAGTCGGCCGCAGGCCCGGCGGAGCGATGCTTCGTGCGGTCCCGGCGGTTGGACCGTCAGCCCCGCCTGTTCACAGAGATCCGACCAGGACTTGTCGCCAGCGTAGACATCCTCGAGCTCGAGCCCGCTCCTTTCGAGGAAGCTCGCCAGTGAAACCGCGGAGGCGCCCTGGGCAAGCGACCGGAACTCCTCCACCTTGGCGCTCCAGCGAGACGGCACCGCGGCTCGAATGCTCGCCAGGACGATCTCCCTCGCCACCCGGTCGAGCTCCATTTGACAGCCCGCTGGGAGGAACGGGAACCCCTGCTCGACTTGCTCCGCGACCTGATTTCGGTGGCCCCCGAGGAGCGCCCGAAGGCGTAGGTCGAATCGGAACTCGGCGCGGTGGCGCCCGATGAAATCGAGCACGGTACAGATGGTCTTCGACCGGTGCCGGCGGAGCCCTCGTCCGAGTTGCTGGAGGAAGAGGGTCGGGCTCTCGGTCGGGCGCAACATCAGGAGCGTGTCGACCGCTGGAACATCCACGCCCTCGTTGAAGAGATCGACCGAGAACACCAGGTTGACCCGTCGTTCTGCCAGATCCCTCAAGGCCTGGCTCCGCTCGGCGGCGGGGGTGTCGGACCAGATCGCCGCGGCCGCCATGCCGGCTTCACGAAACACGCGCGCCATGAACCTCGCGTGCTCGACGCTCACGCAGAACCCGAGGGCGCGCATCCGCGCGGGGTCGTCGACGCGACGGGCCACCTCCTTCACGACCTGCCGGGCCCAGGCGTCGTTGCTCGTGAACAGATTGGAAAGACTGTCGATGTCATACCCTCGGCCCCGGCGCCAGGGGATGTCCCGGAGGTCGAGTCCATCATGAACGCCATAGTACGCGAACGGGACGAGCCGGTGCTGATCGACGGCGTCCCACAAGCGGAGCTCCGCGGCGATTCGCCCCTCGAACCAGTCGAGGACGGGCAGGCCATCGCTGCGCTCGGGGGTGGCCGTGAGCCCCAGAAGCTCGGCGGGGCGCACGTGGCTGAGGAGCGCGCGGTAGCTGGAGGCGGCCGCGTGATGGAACTCGTCGACCATCACGACGTCGAAGTGAGCCGGGTCCAGCCCGCCCAGGCCGGCGGCATGGAGACTCTGGATCGACGCGAAGACGTGCTCGAAGCGGGAGGGTCGCGCGCGACCGACCCAGAGCTCACCGAACGAGTGATCGCGTAGCGCGTGACGGAAGGTCGCGACGGTCTGGGTGAGGATCTCCTCTCGGTGCGCCACGAACAAGAGGCGTGCTCGGGGCAACTCTTCACGGAGGCGGGCGTAGTCGAGGGCGGCCATCACCGTCTTGCCAGTTCCGGTGGCCGAGACCAGCAGATTTCGGTGGTGCCCGCGGGCCCGGGCGAGGGAGATCTGTTCGAGGAGCCGCTCCTGGAACGGCTCCGGGCGCAACTCGACCGGGCTCATCGTCAACCGAAGGCAGCTGTCGCCTCCGGCTTCGGTGCGAGCGAGAAACTGGGTGCGATCATACGGGACGAAGTCACCGCCCTGCCAGTAGGTCTCGAAGACCGCCGCCACCTTGTCGACGACGCTCGCGTTGCGCGCACCCGAAGCACGAATGTTCCATTCGAGGCCGCTGACCTGCGCCGAGTGGGTGAGGTTCGACGAGCCGATGTAGGCGGTCGAGAAACCCGAGCGTCGGTGGAAGAGCCATGCCTTCGCGTGCAGCCGCGTGCTGGTCTCGTCGTACGAGACTCGCACCTCCGCCCCGAGCTCACGGAGCTCGTCGAGCGCGCGCCTCCGTCGACCCCGTGTACGTCGTGGTCAGCACCCGAACGCGGCGACCGGCAACGCAGTGCGCGCGCAGGGCATCGAGCAGAGGCGAGATCCCGCTGCGCCGAATGAACGCCATCACGACGTCGATCCGATCGGCCGAACAGATCTCGGCGAGCACCTGGTTTCCCACCCGTGGCTCGCCTGGCGCATTCGTGAGCAGGGTCGTGTCGAGGAGGGGAATGATGGGTGAGGGGATGGCCTCGAACCGGCCGTCCGGGAGCCTCCCGACGACGCTCCGCAGGAGATTGGCGGGCGACACCGGACGTTCAGCGCCGAGGGCGTTGGCGGCCGTGGCGTCGACGGCATTGACGATGACCTCGACCAGCTGGCGGGCAAGCGCCGTTCCCCGCGCGACGCGCTCGTTCCGGTCGAGGGAGGCGATCGCGCGTTCGACCACCCGAGACAGGTGCAGCGCCAGCCGATCTCCGGCCTCGGCCTCATGGAGCCCCGAGCGGCGAACCTCCAGGCGATCGCCCAGCGCGCCGAGCTGCCCCTCGAGCGCCTCGGTGATCAGGGTCTCGTAGAGGCCGCGTTCATGATGAGCCACCGCCCGCGATTGTACAGGTGTACCATTGACCTCACCACCGTCACCGTCCGAGCCAAGCTACGGCAGTCGATCGAAATGAACCCGCTGCTTTTCTTGACGAACGGGAAAGGATGATGGCCATGCCACGACGGGTCTGGATTGTTGGATCGGGGTTCAGCAAGTCTCTGGGAGGACCGCTCCTCCGCAATCTGTTTCGGCAACAGCAGACAGAGGACATCCTTCCCTATTTTCCGGCGGACCAGTACCCAGACCTCGCTGTTTCTCTTCCCTGGGTTCAGGCTGCCTTCAAATGCGGGCTGGACGAGGGTCTCTGGGAGAACGCTGAAGAGTTCATCGCGTTCGTCGTAGACGCGTATCGGGAGGAGACTGCGCCCAAACAGCGTCTGCGACTGCTGATCAGCCGAATTCCTCCACCGACCGAACGCGTGAGAAGTTTTCGCGGCCAATTGACAAAGGACTTCGACCGACAAGTCACCCGGGCCCTCGCGGCGGAATGCGAGCGCTTCCTGACGAATGCTACACCGAGTTCCGAGCAATGGAGGCCGTACGTTGAGTGGGCCAAATCGTTGGACCCCGCACAGGACACAGTTTTGTCATTCAACTATGACCGTGTGATCGAGGTGGCGGTGAAGGAAGCGGGTGCTGAACGCAGTTTCTGGTTCGCAATGCCTTCAGGGGACCGCGAACCCCAGCCGGCTCGGGTTGCGGTTCTGAAGCTTCACGGGAGCGTCGACTGGACACACCCGGATTTCGATACATCAAGCCATTTCTCGCATTCGATTTCAGCGGCGCACAATGTGAGCCAACTGGATGGCGAGAACGGGGGAGCAGTCGTGAGAATCCGAACGGACATCAAACGCTTGAGCTCCGGCGACATTCTGAAAGATCCGAAAGTAGACATTGCCATCGCGGCACCTGGAGGAGCAAAGGCGCAATTCGTCACCACGTTCTTCCCGGAATTGTGGGCCCAGGCTGAGCAAAGAATAGAGGATGCCGACGAACTGTTGATTGTGGGGTACAGCTTTCCCGATACGGATCCCACGCCACAGATGCGATTGCTGAACGCGTTTGGCAACAGCGCCGGAACCCGGAGGGACCCCCGTTCAGTTCACATCGTCATGGGTGCCGACCAGACTCCAGCTTCACATCGATTGGTGTCGTTGGTGCGCTCGACCGCAAAACCGAATGGCTCAGTATCAGTGACGGACGCCGCAGAGTTTGGCAAAGCCGCCGACCTTCGCGTCGTCCTTCACCCACTGGGCGCGCAGGATTTCGTGGGGCGCCATTCTTCCTTCACGACGTGGCGCCAGCGCTGCGAATGAGGAGGAGCGGGCGGCGTGAAGTCGCCAAGGCGAGGCACCGACATCGGTGAACCAGAACTGGTAGGCGTTCGCCGCCGTCAGTTGGTCGGAGGCAAGACCCGCTTCGGGTACCAGAAGGTCAGGTGGCAGGATTCGCAGACGGCGTCGATCTCGCTGCCGACCTCGAAGAGCGCGGCGGGGTCCTTGGCGTCGATGGTCCCGAGCGCCTTGGTTCCAACGTCGCCGAGGATCTGGGCCAGGCCCACGAAGGACTCCCAGTTGGCCTCGATGCTGCGCTGGGCCTCCGTCGAGTCCAGCTCGTCCGGGCTGGCGGCCGGCAGGTAGGTGGCGCTGACCTTCCGGCCACGCATGACGAGGAGGTTGGTGGCCTCGATCAGCGTCAGGGCGTGACGCCGCACCTCGTGCCAGGCCTCCGCCGTCCGTGGCTGCCGCTCCTCCATGCCTGCCCGGGTGCTGATGCTCGCGACGGCGTCCCACAGATGGTCGGCCGCGGGATCAATCTCGGCGTCCATCAGCTCCCGGATGCTGGCGGTCAGCCGGAAGCTCGGGCCCCCGGACCCGGCGTCTGACCCGGGCGCCACCGCCAGCTCGGGCTGCGGCGCGCTCCGGCGGGCCGGGAGGCAGGCGAGACCGGTGGCCCCCAGCACCGCCATGGACCCCAGCGTCGCGAGGGCAATGACTGGCGCCAGCCGCCGCTCGTGAAGGCCTGGTCGACGATCTGATTTCCTCGGATCCCATCTCACCTGCTCCGTTTCGCATAGAAGACAGAGCGTTTCCATAGAAGAGGGTGAGATCTCGAGACGACGCGACAGCCCATGAGCCGGGCTGAAGTCTGGGTTCGATCTTTCTCGTTGGTCGCGCCGAGGTCTCGCACGTTAGCGTCCGCCGCACCTCGCGAGGCAAGTGAGATCGCGTCCGATCGAGAAGAGGAGATCGATGAGCCCGAGCCCGATTCCCGCCCGTGTATCCGCCATCCCCGATCCGAGTCCTCGACAGACCTCTGCGCGAAGCTGGATGAGCCGACCGCCGAGTCTTCCCCTCCTTCCTCTGACCTTGGCGGTGACCTTGACGCTTCTCGGCCTCGAATCGGCCCGGGCGACAGCTGCCGAGGCACTGGACAGCGACGGGGGTACGGTTTCGCCAGCTCCTGGGGGAGTCGATGGCGGAACCGGCGACGCACCCCCTGCTGAGGCCACCTCGCCCGTCTCGACGTCGACGTCGTCGCCCGACGGCGTGCCTCCTGCGGTCGGGCCCGGTGCGCCCGCCTCACCCCGTCCGCCGGCTGCCCTCGAACCCGGAGCACCATCGACGGCCGCCGCGCCCTCCCCGGCTCCCCCGGTTGCGATCCCGGTGCCGTCGGCCGAGCCGTCAGGCCCGGCGTCGCCTGGGCTGCCCGAGACGCCGGGGGTGCTCGAGAGCGTGGTGGTCACCGCCGAGCGGCGCGCCACCAACCTCCAGAGCACCCCGATCGCCATCACCGCCTTCAGCCCCGGGGTGCTCCAGGACCGCGGCATCGGCTCGATACGGGATCTGGCCGGCCAGGTCCCGAACCTCTCGGTCGCCCGCGCCAACATCAGCTACACGACCCAGACCTACTCGCTGCGCGGGGTCGGTGAGACCGACCCGATCCAGGAGCCGGTGCTCGCCATCTACATCGACGACGTCTACCAGCCCCGGCAGATCGGCTCGATGCTCGACTTCAACGACATCGAGCGGGTCGAGGTGCTGCGCGGTCCGCAAGGCACCCTCTACGGCCGCAACTCCAGCGCTGGCGCGCTCCGCGTCATCACGGCCGATCCAGGGAATCAGGTCCGCACCGAGGATTCCCTGACCTTCGGGAACTTCCGGGCCGTCAAGGCCCTGGCCTCCGTGCGCACACCGATCATCGCCGACCGGCTGGCCGCCAGCCTCTCGTTCCTGCACAACCAGCGCGACGGCATCACGTTCGATCCGACCCAGAACCGGGACATGAACCGCATCGACGTGGATGCCGCTCGCGCCAAGCTTCACTTCACGCCAGACGACAGATGGGATCTCCTGCTCACGCTGAACGGCATGGTCGACCGCAGCGATTCCCGCAGCTACGTGCCAGCGGCACAGCCCGGCGTGACGGGCAGCTGCGCGCCGCTGGCCGCCTGGCGATGCCCTGGGTTCGCCACCAACCGATCCTACTCGGAGGTCCCGCCCTATCAGCACCTCGACCAGCTGAGCAGCTCGCTGCGGACGCTCTACAGCATCACGGACCAGCTCGAGCTCAAGCTCATCACCGCCGGTGGCGGCTTCAACCTGAACCCCGTCTACTACGACAACGACGGCGTGGCGGCGCTGATCCAGAAGAACCTCATCCACTACGACGACGGGTACTTCACCCAGGAGGTCCAGCTCAACGGGAAGTACCAGCTCGTCTCTTTCACGAGCGGCCTCTTCTACTTGCGGGAGCGCTTCTTCGTGAACCGCGACGGGTACAGCCGGCGCAACGCCATGCCCACCGATCCCGCGATCAACCCCGAGAACTATGCCTTCCTGCGGGCGCACAACATCACCAACACCAACAGCATCGCCATCTTCGGGGAAGGCAACCTCGAGCTCGCCCCCTGGGCCACCCTCACGGCGGGGCTCCGCGAGACCCTGGAGCGCAAGGCCTTCAGCTTCAACAACGCCGTCCTCGACGCCAGCGGCGGCTTCGTCTCGCCCTCGATCCACGGCGACGCCGACCACCTCTGGTCGGCCGTCACACCCAAGGCATCCCTCGCCTTGCACTGGCCGCCAGTCGCTCTCGCCTATTTCACCTACTCGCGGGGCTTCAAGTCGGGCGGCTTCGACAACCGCGCCACCAACCTGACCCTGGCCGAGCGGCCGTTCAACCCCGAGTACGTGAACAACTTCGAGGTCGGGTTCAAGACCGAGCTCTTCGAGCACCGCTTCCGGGCCAACACGGCCGCCTTCTACAACGCTTACCGGGATCTGCAGGTCTCGTACACCGACCCCGCCTACCCCGGGAACAGCATCCGCGGCAACGCCGGCAAGGCCCACACCGAGGGCGTCGAGATCGAAGTCGGGGCACGCGTCCTTCCCGACTGGTCGCTGCAGGCGAGCGGCGCCTACCTGCGCGCCCTGTACGACACCTACAAGAACGCCGGCGGCCCCGGCGTCGACGCCGACGGACATCCCCTGCCGAATGCCCCCCGCTGGAACTTCTCGGCGGGTACGACCATCAGGCTGCCGTTCGACGATCTGCCGGGCGCGGTGCGACTAGCCGCCGATCTCGAATACGCCAGCTCCGCCTTCAGCAGCGCGCTCGCCCGCCCGCAGGACGAATACCCCGCGCAGACCTTCCTGAACGGAACCCTGAGCTGGACCTCGCCCTCCGACCATCTCGTGGTGATCCTCTCGAGCCGAAACCTCCTCGACAGCCAGAAGCCCGTCAGCGCCTCCTACACCCCGTCGACGGGCGTCCTGTTCTACAACTTCCCGGATCCCCGCACGGTGCTGGCCACGCTCAAGTACCGCCTGTGACCTGGACCGAGGAGAGGCTTCAGGGCAGCCCGGGCTTCTCCTGCTGGCGCAGGTCCGAGCTCCAGACCTGACCGGTGGCCAGCACCGTGGCCCTCTTGAAAGCGCCCCCGTGCTTGCCATCCCGGAGCGGGTGGATGTCGAGATCGATGCGGTCCCCGGCGCTGAACGAGCGCTTGGACCAGCCGACCCGGGTCAGGTTGCCCGGGCTGGTCAGCTCGACCGACCACAGCTCAGGCTTCCCCGCTGGCTTGCCGGCGGCCTCGGTGGCCCTGGGCGGAGCGGACTTGCCGCCGCCGGCCCCGGCGTTCTCCTGCTGGAGCGCGGCCGACGGATCGACCTCCACCCACAAGATGACGTGGGGATTGGTCCACTGGAACTCCTTGACGGTGGCTCCCCGGAAGGTGGTCAGACGCCCGAAGTCGAACATCGCGAACGAGTGGTGTGCCCAGGCTGGCCGCCCCGCAGCTGCGACCCCGATCCCCGCCGCGGCGGCCGCGAGGGTGAGGCCGGCCCACAGCCGCATCGGAACTCGCGACGACTTCTTGGTACGACTCGGTTGCATGTCTGCGTCACCCTCGGCTAAGGATTCCACTCAATTTTCGGGCGGAACGGGATTGCCCCCCTCGGTCTGGGGAATCGGGACGAACACGGCATTTCCATCGGCATCGGTCCGCGCCGAGAAATAGCCCTGCAGGCAGACGCCCTCGACGAGATCGTACTTGCGGGCGCGCTGGCGGAAGTAGCTGCGCGTGGTCTTCCAGGGCCTCGTGAGGATGCGCGGGGCGTCGATCTCGAGGTCGTCGCTTAGGACGTCCCGGCCGGTGAGGTGCCAGCGCTCGACGATGTGCAGATCTCCGTTGTTCGGGAGCCCGACCGCTTCACTCACCGCCAGCAAGGCCTGGGGCAGGATCCCCACCGTGTCGACGACCAGGGTGTCCTTCTCCCAGTGCCCGATCGAGTGCCCATGGAACGTCGGATCGGGATCGTCCGGATGTCCCCGCCCATCGGTGTAGACGCGGCGGATGCGGTTGCCGTCGGACTCTCCGAGGAAGGTCACCCGCCCCGGCGTGAACAGGATCTCGAGGGCATTGTGCGTGATGAGCATCCAGGACGGCATGGCCTCGGGCAAGCAATTGACGAAGAGCCCCTTCGGGCGCCCGGCCGCCTCCTCGGCGCCGAGCCGCGCGACCGCGGCCGTGCTCCTGGGGCTCCAGGGAACCGGGTTGGTCTTGATCTGGGCGTTCTGGTCGGAGATGTTGGGGTTCCAGACCCCGCTCCAGTCGGGGAGCAGGGCCAGGTTCGCCCAGTCCCGGGCCTTGGGCGCCGGATTGAGCACGATTCCCGGCGCCGGGCCCGCCGCCCGGGGGGTCGCCGGCGCCACCCCGTCCGCGCCGAGGGCGAGGCGCGGATTTCCCGGCCCCAGCCCGGACGCCGCCAGCAGCAGCAGGAGCGCGACCGCCCGGCCTGCCCACCACGCAGGCTTCCCACGCGCAGACTCCCCACACGCAGACTTCCCACAGGCAGAATTGGCAGCCGGCATCGGTCTCCGGCTCAGGGTGCGAGGCCCTCTGCCGCGAGCGCCGCCCGGACGGCAGGCCGCGCCGCGATCCGGTCGAAGTAGGCGGCCAACCCGGGCGTCTGCGCGAGGGCCGCCGCGTCGAGCTTCCGCAGGTTCCGCAGCACGTAGTAGGCGTAACCGTCGGCGACCGTGAAGGTGTTGCCGAGCAGGAAGGGCTTGCTGCCGAGCGACTGCCCGAGGAAGGCGAACCGCGCGAGCAACCGAGGCTTGAGGACCTGCTTCAGCTCCTCGGTGGACTTGGGGTGGTTGATGGGACCGAACCCCTTGTGCAGCTCGGTGGCGATGAAGTGCAACCACTCCTGCAAGCGTCGCCGCTCGCGGGTTCCGTTCGGCGGGGCCAGGCCCAGCTCCGGACGCTGGTCGGCGATGTATTGCACGATGATGGCCCCCTCGGTGATGAGCTCCCCGTCGTCGAGGACCAGGGCGGGCACGTAGCCCTTCGGATTTATCTCGAGGAAGTTCTTGCCGCTCCGGGTGGTCTTGGCGGCGAGATCCACCGCCTCGAGCTCGAAGAGGAGCTCCGCCTCGCGGAGAGCGATGTGGGGCGACATGGAACATGCACCGGGTGTGAAGTAAAGCTTCATGGGGTCTGCGTCCTTTGTTGGGTGGCGGCTTCGGGGGTGAGGAATCGACTCTCCGAGGGTGGTGTTGCATCGATGATGGAGCGCTTGGGGCTCACAGCAGGAAGCCGATCCACCGGCCAGCCGCCACCACCCCGATCCAGAAGACCAGCGAGAATGCCCCCGCCGTCCGGGCCCGGACCGGGGGCGGCAGCGCGGTGTCCCACTCGGCCACGCGGCGGAAGGTGATGGTCTGGAAGATCAGCATGTTCACCCCCGAGAGGATGAGCAGCACCACCTTCAGCTGAAACGCCGGGTTCTCGGCGTAGTGAATGGCCTTCGACCCGAACAGCAACGCCCCGCTGACCACGGCCGCCACGAACCCTCCCCAGGTCCAGGGCAGAAGCTCGCGCGCCAGCCGGGTCACCGGCAGCTTGCGCGATGCCCAGCCGACGAGCCGCAGATCGAAGGTGGCGATGGTGCCCACCACCAGCGTCAGGGCGAGGACGTGCACCGTCTCGATCACCGGGAAGAGCCAGGTGGTCTCGCGGATGGCGGTGCTGACGGCGGTCTCCTCCACCCGCGCGAGGAGGCCGTTCAGGATCTGGGGGACAGCCGACATCGACAGTGCCTCTCCCTCACACGTCCAGCACGTAGGCGATCCAGCGGCCGGCGACCACGATGCCGACCCACAGGGCGAGCGAGACTCCGCCCGCCAGCCGGGCGATGCCGGTGCTCCCGAGTCCCTCCGGTCCCTGCCACCGATCCGGCCGGCGACGCAGTCCCCGCCGCACGAGCGCGCTGATGGTCACCACCACCGCGAGCAGCACCAGCTTGGTCGCGAAGGCTGGATTGGTGAGCTCGCGGGCCGGCTCGGCCACGACCAGCAAGGCGCCGGTGAGGGCGAGCCCGGGCAGAGCCGCCCAGACCCACGGCAAGAAGCGCGCCTCGGACTCGACCAGGGACTGGGCCCGGCCGCCGATGCCGAGCAACCGCGCATTGAACAGGGCCACCGCGGCCATCACCACGCCGATGAGCAGGATGTGGATGGTCTGTACCGTCGGCACGATCCACCCCACCCTCTGCAGGAGCACGCTGAAGGGCGTGCGGACCAGCCAGTCGCAAAATCGCTGGATCATGCTGCTGCCTCCTTCACTTTCCGGCTCCCGCGGGGGGCGACCCGCCACCGGCCCCCGGCGGATACGCGCCTCCCGAGTCCCCGCCGTTCCCCCCGAACCCGAGCCCGGACGTGTTGGCGGTCAGCACCTCTCCGGTCTTCAGGTTGGTGACCTTCTTGAACGAGCCACCGTGCTCCCCGCTCCGCAGGGGGTTGATCTCCATGGCCACGTGGTCCCCCGGCTCGAGCGAGTGCTTGGTCCACCCGAGCTTGCGCAGGACCCCGGGGCTGGTGGGCAGCTCGATGCTCCAGAGCTCCCCGGCCTCCGCCGCCGGCGCGGGGGCAACCACAACACCCGCACCCGGTCTGGGGGCCGACCCGGGCGGATCCTTGAAGAGCCAGACGAGCGCGTGGGGATTCGACCACTGAAACTCCTTCACGGACCCGGTGATCACCACCAGCTTGGTCTGATCGTACATGGCGAACGAGTGGTGGGCCGAGGCGGCAGGCACACCCAGAAGTCCGAGGCCCGAACCAAACGCCGCAGCGGCCGCAGCGACCGAGAGCCCGAGCGTGAAGCGGCTCCTCGACCTCATGGCTTGGCCTCCGGCCTGGCGAGCTTGTGGGGCTCGACGCTGGCCTGCTTGGGTGGCAGCGGTGCCCCGCCCTCCTCGTGCGCGATCTCCTTGAACACGTGGTTCCCGTGGGAATCGAGCGCGGCCACGAAATCCCCCTCGCGGCAGGACGCCTCGATGATGTCGTCGGCCCGCAACCGCGACCGAACGAAAGACTTGGTGAGCTTCCAGGGCGCGGTGAGCACGTGGGGCGCGATGATCTCGAGCTCGTCCTCCAGGCGGTCGGGCTCCGCCAGGTGGATGTGCTCGATGATGCGCAGATCGCCATTGTTGGGATGCCCGACCGACTGCCCGAGGGGCAGGAAGGTCTGGGGCAGGATGCCCACCGTGTCCACCACCAAGGTCCCGTGCTCCCAGTGCCCGATGGAGTGTCCATTGAACGTGAGATCCGGATCCTCGGGATGTCCGCGGCCGTCGGTGTAGATGCGCCGCTGTCGGTTGCCGTCGAACTCGTTGAGGATGGTCACCCGCCCCGGCGTGAACAGGAACTCGCTGGCGTTGAGGGTCATGATGACGAAGCTCGGCATCCCCTCCGGCAGGCAGTTGACGTAGATGTTGTTGGGTCGGCCCGCCTTGTCGAGCGCCTGCTGCTCCGCGATGTACCTGGCGGCGGCCGGGTTCCAGGGCGGCGGCGTCCCCTTCGCGAACGGGAAGTTCGGGTGCTTCTTGTCGGGCACCCACACCCCGGTCCAGTCGGGGAGCTTGGCCAGGGCCGCCCAGTCCCGGGGGCTCGGCTTCGGGTTGACGATGGGAGGGCTCTTCTGATCCGGGGCCGAGCCTGGACTCGGCGGCGCCTGACCCGTGGCCTGCGCGATCGACGGGCCGCCGAGCCCGAGACACGACACGGCGGCGGCCACCGCGGCCCACCCGCGGCGCAGGCCCCGACGAGGCCGTCTCGAGCGCTCCGGCGCTGCAGTCGTCGCTGGGACACCCGTCATGGTCAAAACCTGAGGTTGAGGTAGAGGTTCACGTAGCGCGGCTCGTTGTAGGCGTAGTAGTAGAGGGGATAGACGCCGGCGCGGGTCGGCAGGTAGCCCCCCGCCTGGTTGTTCTGCACGTTGGCGAGGTTCCGCACCTGCAAGCCCGCCGTCCAGCGTTCGCTGGCCGCCGTGTAGTTGACCGTGCCGTTGACGAAGGTCTGGGGCTTGACGGCCACCCACTCGGTGTTGGTGATGTCGCTGTAGCGCTTGGACTCGTACTGCGCGTCCGCGCCCACCCGCCAGACCCCGGCCATGAAGGTCAGCTTGGGCAGCGGGAGGCGGTAGTTGCCCGCCACGCTGATCTGGTGTCGTGGCGCATAAGGAAAGCGCAAGCCGACCAGGGTGGTCCGACCCGCCACGTTGGGCGGCAAGGTGGCGGTGAAGGTGTCGTAGCCGGTCTCGAGCAGGGACAGCGCCGCGTTCAGGGTCAAGCCCGTCACCGGCGCCGCGGCGAGCTCGAGCTCGAGCCCCCGGCTGTGGGCGTCCCCCGCGTTGATGAGGCCGCTCAGCGGCACCCCGTTGTTCAGCGAGGCCGGCGCCGTGGCCCGCACCTGGAAATCGTGGATCTGGTTGGTGAACACCGCCAGGTTCGCGTTCACCCGGTTGCCGAGGAAGCTGGTCTTCACCCCCGCCTCGTAGGCGTCGGTGTACTGCGGGCGGTAGGGGACGGTCGAGCCGAGCTCGGTGGTGGCGCGCAGATCGTAGCCGCCGCTCTTGAAGCCGCGCGAGTAGCTTCCGTAGAAGAGCAGGTCCTGGGTGGGTTGATACTGCAGCCCGAACTTGGGCGTGACCGAGGAGAAGTGGACCCAGGGCGCGTGGACGTCGAAGCCGGTGACGTTGCCGTCGGTGAAGAGGGTCCCGAAGAGATCGGGATTGAAGTTTCCGGGGAGGGGGTACACCAGGTTCGCGCCGGTCTTGAGCTGACCGAAGTTGTCGAACTGGCGATAGTCGATGGTGTAGCGACCGCCCACCGTGGCGGTCAGCGCCTCCAGGACCTTCACGTTGGCTTGCCCGAAGGCGGAGAAGCTGTTGGTGCGCAGGTAGTTGTTGGTGTGGCTGATCGAGCCGACGTTGTCGAGAGGGCTCGAGGCCGACTGGCTGAGCCGATGGTTGTGGAAGTACTCGTTGAAGTAGTAGAGGCCGGCGACGAAGTTGACGCGCTCGAACTCGCCGTTGAGATCGAGCTCCTCGGTGGCGTAGTGCTGGTTGAAGCCGGCGTAGCTGTCGCCCTTGATCTGGGTCACGCCGTCGTTGTCGTAGTAGATGGGCCCGTGCATCCCGCGGAGCGCGCTGACCAGCTTGAGCGTGAGGTGGTCGGTGAGGTCGTCTTTGATGGTCAACGAGCCGCCGTAGACGGTGGTGCGGTTGTAGGGCAAGACCGTCGACCAGGTCAGGTTGGGATTGGGCGCGTTCCCGGACGGGATGCCGTCGGGCTGGTTGACCGGCGAGTAGTAGCTCTGGCTCGAGCGATCCCGCATCCCATCGACGCTGAGGGTCACCGTCAGCCGCTCGGTCAGGTCGGCCTTGAGCTTGCCGCGCACCACCGTGAGATCCAGATCGTTGACGTCGATGTTGAGCGGCACGTCGTGGGTCCAGCCGTCGCGGGTGTGCCGAATCAGGGTCAGCGAGGCGTTCAACTTGTCGCCGGGCAGGATCCCGCCGTTCAGGCGGACGCGTACGTCGGCGTTCGAGTAGTTGCCCACGGTGAGCCCGAAGTCGGCGCTCTTCTCGGCGGTCGGGTCCTTGGTGATGAAGCGGATCGCGCCGGCGCTGGAGTTCCGGCCGTAAAGGGTCCCCTGCGGTCCGCGCAACACCTCGACGCGATCGAGATCCGGCGTATCGTAAAGGGAGCCGACCGTCCGGGCGAGGTAGACGTCGTCGACGTACACGGCCACCGCCGGCTCGGGGTAGGTATCGATCTCGCCGATCCCGCGGATGGCGTACTGCTGGGTGGTATAGGCGGTGGAGCGCTTGGGCGCGAGCAGGCCCGGCACCCGGCCCGACAGATCCCGGAAGTTGGAGATCTTCTGCTGGTCGATGGCGTCCTGGGCGAACGCGGTGATCGCGAGCGGGGTCTTCTGGACGGTCTCCGAGCGGCGCTGCGCGGTGACCACGATGCTCTGCAGCCCGTTCACGGCGTCCACCGGGGCCGCCTCCGGTGAGGCGGCGGTTGCGGTCGTGGTCGCTGGCTCATGCGCGAGAGGCTCGGGCGCAGCGGGTGGGGCAGCCCCAGCCCCAGCCCCGGGAGCTGAAGCTGGAGCTGAAGGCGCTGACGGAAGCGCCGGTGCGGGTGCCGATCCCGCTGCGGGTGCGAGCCCCTCGGGCGGGCGGGCGGTCGCGCCACCACTGCCGTCCGGAGCCGTCGCCGCGCTCTGGGCCGGCGTACCGGCATCGGCCCCGGCATCGCCCCCACCCCGCGGTCCTGGAGATCCTGTCGCCGACCCTCCCGCGTCCACCTCCTCGGGGGAGGCGGCCGCCTCGGCCCGCGCCAACCCCGACCCCAGGACCGGGCCCAGGCAGGAGAGCAGAATGCCAGCCCCGGCGAGAGCTCCGATTCCACGACGAGGGCGAGGTCGATGTGGAATTCGAATTCGATGTCCGGTTGCGGGGCACCCGGTTGCGGATTCTGGGCCGGGCCGGGAGCCTTCGTGCCCCCGGGAGGTGGCTGTCATTGCTTCTATCTTTCGTCGAATGCTGCTGGTTGGAATTCCGCACGTTTGAAACCCGCCACGACACCGATGAACCCGTGGCCGGCGGCATTGCAATCGCAGCGCCAGCGTTCGCGCCGGCCGTCGATGGGCGTTGCAACCCACGTCTGCGCCGCGCCACGCAGACGTGCTGCGCGCCGAACAGGGCCTGACCGCCCACCAACACTCACCACGGCTGCGGTGCGGTCGTGTCGCCGGCCAGCTCTGCGTCCCCGCCGTGGCCGAAGCGCGTGCCGTCGCGAGCGTCCACCACGTCCGCGTCGCCGGCCCCGGGAGGCCCTTCGCCGACCCGGTCGACCCCTGGGTCGACGACCCGATGCCCCGTTCGCTCGGCGACGGGCGCCGTGACCGGTGCATCACTCCGAGGACCGGGCCCGCCGGAACACCTCGCCCATGTACCAGTGCTGGTTCTTGTAGCGCGGGTCGGCGGCCCACTCGCCCCATCCGTGATCGCGCCGGAACTGCCCGAGCAGACCCGAGGCAACGACGTCGGCCTCGTTCACCGCCTCGGGACGGTCGCAGTCGGAGGCCACGAACAGTGCATCGGCCGGGCAGTACAGCTCGCACATGTAACACGTCTGGCAATCCGTCTGACGTGCGATGCGCGGGACCTCGCCGGGGACCGCCTCGAAGACGTTGGTCGGGCAGGCCGCGACACAGGCGTTGCACTTGGTGCACCGATCCTTCACCAGGAGGGCGATCATGCCGAGACCCCCGGACGGGCGCTCGCGGCGCCCGAGCCCGAGCCCCGGTCAGAGTCGGCCTGCTCGGGCACCTCCCGCCCCCTGCCCTCGAAGTCCGACCACACCCGATCGAGGCCGAAGATGGTCTGGCGACGTTCCAGCTCCGGCCTGAGCTGGGGCGCATCTTGCCGCTGGTGCTGCCCCCGGGTCTCCTGTCGATGGAGAGCCGCGGTGTAGCTCCAGCGCGCGGTCGCCACGATGGCGGCAGCCTCGCGCGCACGCACGGCCCCCACGCCCCTGCCGCCGAGGTGGTCGCGAACGCTCCGCCACAGATCGTCGAGGAGCTCCAGCGACCGCATCAGCTTCGGACCGGTCCGAAACAGGTTCTTGTCGTAATCGGTGGCCTCCCCCCGAGCGGCGGCGATCACCGCGCCAGGATCGAGATCGACCGCGGCTCGGCGCGGGCGCAGCCCCGCGAGGCCGATGGGCGCCGCCGGACGATCTGCGCGCGTGCCCTCGGCCCGCGCCCGCCTGGCCGCCGCCCGCCCCGACCAGACGCCGGAGGACAGGGCCCAGGCCGAATTCACCGAGCCACCGCCGGAGGTCGCGCCCGTCACGAGCTCTCGCGAGGCCGCATCACCGGCGGCGTAGAGGCCTTCGACGGAGGTCTGGCAGTCGTCGTCGGAGATCTGGATGCCGCCCATCCCACGGACGGTCCCCTCCGCCAGCAAGGTGATGGGGAACTTGTCGCGGAAGGGGTCGATTCCACGGCGAACGAACGGCAACATCACGTTCGGCGAGATGTACGGCAAGCGCAGGCGAATGTCCTCGGGCATGCGACCGAGATCGCAGTAGACGGGCCCTTGCATCAGGTGCCGGGCGATGGCGCGATTGCCCCCGGCCAGCCTGGGAATGTCGATCGGCTGGAAGTCCGGTCCATAGTAGGTCGCGAAGGCATAGGACATGCCCCGCGCCATGGTGGAGAAGGCCGGGGCCACGATGTACTGGCTGGAGAACTCCATGCCCGAGAGGGCCACGCCCGCCTCGGCCGCCATGAGGTAACCATCGCCGGTGTTGGTCTGACTGCCGAGCAGCCGCGAGAAGAACGCGCACCCGCCCGTCGCCAGCACCACCCCGGCCGCACGCGCGATCCACTCCTGGTGAAGCTGTCGGCGCACTCCGCGCGCGCCCGCCACCGCACCATCGGTGTGGAGCAAGAGCTCGAGGGCGGGGCTGTGATCGAGGATGCGAACGCCGAGGGATTCGGCCACCCGTCGCAGCGCCCGCATGTACTCCGGGCCGCGAACAGCGCCATACATGGTGACCCCGGCCTCGTTGCGGCCGAACTCGTAATGGCCCTCGAGGGTGGGCAGCTGCTGCCAGGTTTCATCCAGAATGCGCGCCATCCACCGCGGATCGCCGAGCCCGAAGGCGATGGCCTGACGCTCGGCGATGGCGGCGGCGCGCTTGTGGGCGTCGGGGGGGACGAACCAGTGGCCCGGGCCGGCGGTGGCGGTCACGCCGCTGGTCCCGACGTAGCCCTTGTCCACGAGCACCACCGATGCGCCATCCCGCGCGGCTCCGATCGCCGCCCATGCGGCAGCCATTCCACCGCCGATGACGAGGACGTCGGCGTCGAGGTGGAGGGGAGCGAGGCCATACGCGTTCGCGGGACCTGAACCGGTCGATGGACTGCTGGTCGTGGCGCTGCTCATCTCGTTGCTGTACTCCCGGGTTCGGTCCTCAGAAAACCTGCGGGCCGGAGGGACCAGCCCCGAGGGGGCTGGTCGTCTTCGGTCTCGGCTGTTCCGCGCGCAGCAACCATGCTGCGCGGGAAGCAGCGGTGGTCGGCCGCACGCACATGCCTCGGGGGCCTCTACCGACGCGCCAGCAGCAAAGCCAGCCCTGCCAGCGCCAGGCTGACCAGGCTGGCCCCGAACCAGCGGACTCCCCCCGAGACGGGGGAGGTCGCCATCGAGCATCCGTCGTCGGGGTAGTTGGGCGACGGGTTCACGAGCGGCGCATCGCTCCCCCCGTCACGACCGGCATCCGAGGGCGGCACCACGCCGCCATCCCCGGAGATCCCCCCGGCCCCCGAGGTTCCGCCGGCTCCCGAGGCTCCGCCCGTTTCGTCGTCCGCGCTGCCACCGGTGCCATCGATATCCGCGTCCACGGCGACATCGTCCTCCGCGTCGACGCTTGCCCCAGCGTCCGCCAGCGCGGGATCGGAATCGGCATCCACATCCGCGTCGTCCGCGCTCGCGGCCGCCGGCCTCGCGTGAGCCAACAGGGCCATGGCCAGGACCAGGATGACTCCTCGGGCGATCGTAGGGCAGCTGGCTCTCGCCGCCGGTCCACGTCGTGACAGCGGTGTCTTCAATGATGAAAGGTCAGGGCGTATCATGGGCTGTTCCAGGGATGCTGAGCAGTTTCGATGCCAACTGGTCGGATCGCCGGCCTCTGGAACCGGCCGGCCGGGGCACGCGTCCTGCATATGCGTGACCGTTCCATCGACCCGTCGGAGATCGTGCGTGCGTGCGTGGTCGCGCCGCCGGAAACGAACACCTTTTAAGGCAACATCTCTCGAGGCAACATCTACCAAGAAAGGAACAGCCAACGTGAAGCGTACACCGCTCGGGGACACCGGGCTCTCGGTCTCGGAGATTTGCCTTGGAACCATGACCTTCGGCCAGCAGAACAGCCTGGCAGAGGCCCACGAGCAGCTCGACCTGGCCTTCGAGCGCGGCGTGAACTTCGTCGACGCCGCCGAGATGTATCCCGTGCCCACGCGGCCCGAGACCTACGGTCGCACCGAGACGATCGTCGGGGCCTGGCTGGCCAAGCGCCCGCGGGATCGGGTGGTGATCGCGACCAAGATCGCCGGCGCGGGACGGAACCTCGAATGGGTGCGCGGGGGCCCGAAGGCCGTCGATCGCCGGAACATCGAAGAGGCGCTGGAGGGTAGCTTGCGGAGGCTCGCCACCGACCATGTCGACCTCTACCAGATTCACTGGCCAGACCGTTACGTCCCCGCCTTCGGCGCCTCCTTCTTCGATCCCGCCGAGGACCGCGCCTTCACCCCGATCCTCGAGCAACTGTCGGTCTTCGCTGACCTCGTCAAGGCCGGAAAGATCCGAGCCCTGGGGCTCTCCAACGAGACCCCGTGGGGTCTCGCCAGCTTCGGTCACGCCGCGCGACAGGCGGGCCTGCCGGGCGTGGTCACGGTGCAGAACGCCTACAACCTCATCAACCGAGCCTTCGACTTCTACCCGGCCGAGGCGGCGCACCGTGAGAACGTGGGCCTCCTGGCCTACAGCCCGCTCGCCTTTGGCCTGCTCACCGGAAAGTACGCGCGTGGCACCAGCCCGCCGGGCGCCCGCTTGACCGCCTTTCCCCAGTTCGGTCTGCGCTACCGCAAGCCGGCGGTGAATGCCGCGGTCGACGCATATGTCGACCTCGCGCGGTCGCGCGGCCTGGCGCCGGCCGTCCTGGCGCTGGCGTTCGTGCGCAGTCGCTGGTTCGTGACGAGCACCATCATCGGGGCCACTCACCGTTCCCAGCTGGAGGAGAACCTCTCCAGTGTGGAGGTGACCCTCGATGCCGACACCCTCGGCGCCATCGACGAGATTCACGCCCGCTCGCCGAGTCCCGCGCTCTGACGCTGGTCGGAGAAGGGCGCGCCCCCTTCTGAGCGACGAGCCCAGGGGCTCCCTGGTGGCTCGTGCTGATGGTTGGTTCCAGGGACGCGGTGCCCCACGAGGCCGATGGTGACATGAGCCACTTTCGACCTCAGCCGACACTGACGGACTCAGGTAGCTGGATGCGGAGCGACCGGTCGTCCGGGGCAACCGGTCTCGACAGGCGGCCTTGCTAAAAAACCACCCGCGGGCGGAGCCAGAACGATGTTGATGACCAAGCGCTTGTACCCATTCCTCCTGTCCGCCGTCGTCGCTGGGGCGTGCGGATCGTCCTCGAGTGATTCGCCGCCCGGGACCGGGGGAACCCAGGCCTCGAACGGGTCGGGCGGCAGAGCCCTCGGATCGGGTGGGGCGGCCGTGTCGAGCGGCGGAACCGGTACGGGCGGCGCCGTGACGGCCACCGGCGGCTCCGGCACGGGTGGTGCCGGCCCCGGCGTCTCGAGCGGCGGAACGGGCACCGGCGGCGCCGTGGTCTCGACCGGCGGGTCCGCGAATGGTGGCTCGGCACCGACCGGCGGCGGAGGCTCGACGGCGGGCGGGGCAAGTGGGGGTGCCAGCGGCACCGCGGGGACCTCCGGCGGCCCCGCGGGCGGCAGCACGGTCGCCGATCCCGGGACCGACGGCGACGGGAAGTTCACCATCAACTCGCCCTTCAAGGCTGCACCCGAGTCCGCCACGATGGCGGGCGTCGCCAAGGGCACTCGAATGACCTTCATGATGTCGAACGCGACCAGCAAGTACTACCCGGGGGGCTCGCGCCAGGTGACGGTCTACATCCCTGTCGGCTACGTCGCCAACACCCCCGCGCCGGTGCTGGTGGTGCAGGACGGGACGCAGTACGGCCCCGAGTTGATGACCGTCATGGACAACCTCATCGCCGCCAACCGAATCCCGAAGACCCTCGGGATCATGATCAATCCGGGGACCAATCGCAGCGGCGAATACGACACCGTCTCCGACACGTACTTCAAGTTCGTCACCGAGGAGGTCATCCCCCTGGCCGAGACCACCGCCAAGGTCAAGGTGACCACCGACCCACAGGGGCGCGCGGCGATGGGTGGCAGCTCCGGCGCGCCCGCGGCCATGGGCATGGCGTGGTTCGGCGATTTCCTGCGGATCATGACCTACTCGGGCACCTTCGTCGACCTCCAGTCCAGCACCATGTACCCGCACGGGGCCTGGGAATACGGGGAAAACTTGATCCCCAACGCGCCGGTGAAGGAGGGGTTGCGCATCGCCCTCGAGGTCGGCTCGATGGACAACGGCGCCACCGAGACCGCCGCATCCTTCCGCAACTGGAGACTCGGAAACGAGGCCCTGGCGGCCGCCCTGATGGCCAAGGGATACCACTACAAGTTCACCTACGCGATTGGCGCGGGCCACGTCGACGGCGGCGTCCGGAGTCAAACCGAGCCGGACGTCATGGAATGGCTCTGGCGCGGGTACCCGAAGTAAGGGGAAATCCCCGGGCAGGGGGCCCGGGCGGCCATCTCGATGGCCGATCGTATGGCCATCACCCGTCCGCGGCCACATCCGCCTCTGCCCCCTCCCTCCTCGCCAGCACCAGGAACGGCACCGCCGCGATCTGAATGATCGCCCCCACCCGATACGTCAGCGCATATCCCCAAACATCCGCCGCCCGGCCGAGCGCGGGCTGAAACACCACGCCCCCGGCTGACCCCATCAGGTTGTCGAACGACAACACCGTTGCCCGTTGCGCGGACGGGACGATGCCGTTCAGGTATGCCTGGCGCAGCGGCTGGGCGACGAACCAGGTCAGCGCCGTCAGCACCACCTCGGCCAGCGCCACCCAGAAATGTCGTGTCACGCCGAGCAGGGCCAGGCTTGCGCAGTTGGCGACGGTCGCCACCAGCAACGCCGTCGTGCGACGTGCGAACAGCCGTTGCACGAAAGGAGCGATGACCCCGGAGGCGATCTGCGTCCCGGAGATGAGGGCGGCGGCCAGGCCCGCGACCCCGAACGCGCGCTGGTGGCCGTACAGCTGCAGCAGATACGGCTGCAGCGCGTAGAACGTGTAGACGCTGACGCCCGCGCTGAACGGCGCCGCCAGCATCAGCCAGCGCACCGGGGGATTGCGCCAGCCCTGGTCCAGCGAGTGCCTGAGCACCAGGCGCACCTCGGCCCACCCCCACGACGTGGACGCGGGGGCGGGCGTGAAGCCCAGGTCCTTCATCAAGACGAAGGCCGCCACGAACAGGACGCCCAGCAGCACCGATCGCAGGACGTATGGCACGCCGACGTTGGTCAACTGGGCCACCACCCCGCCACCGACCGTCCCCACCAGCATGGCGATGCCCGACGCGATCTGCCCCTTGGCCATCACCGTCTCCAGCTTGCCCGTGAAGCCGGTCGCGGCAAGCGCGTCGACCAGCCACGCCTCCGTGGCACCCGAGAAGAACGTGAAGCCCAGGCCCAGCAGCACCGAGGCCAGCGCCCAGCCCCAGAACGGCGCGCGCGTCCGCCACATGAACAGGTACAGCAACGTCGAGACCAGCAGCGTCGCGGCGCCCAGCAGATACGACCGGCGCCGGCCCCAGGTGTCGGCGACCACGCCGGTCGGCACCTCGAAGACCACCTCGCCCAGCGTGAACAGGGCGTTCGCGCCGAACGCCTGCGCGTTGGTGAGCCCCGCATCGAGGAGGAAGAGGGTGTTGATCCCCCAGATGAAGGACGCCGCCAACGTCGACAGCAAGGTCAACAGCAAATAGATCCGCTGAACCTTCTTGGCCGCCTCGGGGATTGTCGCCGTCATGCCGCCGCCTGCCCGACACGCTACGCTGGCTCACTGGGCCAGTCCATGCCTGCCGTGAATCGGTGTTCGGGGAGCAACGAAGCGGGGGCGAAGCCGCTGCGGCGCAACGTTGTCGCTCGTAGGTCGGCGCGAACAAGCACGGCCAGCATCATTTGTAATCGTCCCGGTCGCACGCTACGTTCGGTGGGTGGTCGATCTCGATGCGCTCTACCGCGAGCACGCGCCCGCGATCACCATCTCGCTCGCGCGATCGTTCGGGACGCGTCGCCTCGATCTGATCGAGACCGCCGTCCAGGAGGCCTTCTTGTCGGCGATCGAAGGTTGGGGCACGGACGTCCCCGAGCGCCCAGGCGCGTGGCTGCAGGTCGCGGCGCGGCGCCGGGTGATCGATGCAATCCGGCGGGCGGCCTGGATTGCTCCGAGCGAAGCGCTCGATCACCTCGAGGCGCCGGTCCCCGCGCCCGACTGCGACGACGACCTCCTGAAGATGATGTTCGTCTGCTGTCATCCGGCGATTCCGCTCGAGAGCGCCCTTGCGCTGGCGTTGCGCACGCTGTGTGGATTTCCGGTGCCGGCGCTGAGTCGGGCGCTCCGTCTCGACGAAGCCGCCGTGGAGAAGCGCCTGATGCGCGCGCGTCAGGTCTTGCGGGAAGAGCACGTCGAGCTCGAGCTCGAGGGCGAGCTCGGCGTCCGCCTCGACGGCGTCCTGCGCATGCTCTATGTCTTGTTCCTCGAGGGCTACAGCGCCCACGCTGGCGACCGGCAGATCGACGAGGGACTTTGCCACACAGCGATCCGCCTGAACGGGATGTTGCTGGCGAGCCGGTTCGCGACTCCCCGCGGCCACGCGTTGCATGCGTTGTTCTTGCTGCAGACCGCCCGGCTGGCCTCGCGCGTGGACCCGGCCGGCGATCTGATCCCCCTCGATCGGCAAGATCGCACGCGCTGGGACCGCGCGATGATCGCCGACGGGCTCGAACATCTCGGGCGGGCCGCCACGGGAGACGTCGTGTCACCGTTTCATCTCGAGGCTGGGATCGCCGCCTGTCACGCGCTCGCCGCAACCTACGCGGCAACCGATTGGCCGCAGATCGTCGCGCTCTACGACCAGCTTCTCGCGCTCACCCCGTCACCGGTCATCGCCCTGCAACGAGCGATCGCGGTCGGGCGAGCCAACGGCGCGCGGGCCGGGTTGCGCGCGCTCGAGGGCCTCGTCGGGAATGACCGTCTCGAGGACGATCCGGTGCTCGCCGCCGCGATCGGCGAGCTCGAAGAGCAGCGCGGCGATGTCCGCGCCGCACGCACGGCGTATCGCCGCGCCCTCGAGCTGGCGGGCACCGCACCCGAGCGCCGCTTTCTCGAGCAGCGCCTCGCGGCGCTGTGACGAGCCCAACCCCGGCGACCTCTTCGACTACGGCTTCGGAAACGCCCCGACCATCCGCACCTCGGTCGCGCCGCCGACCTCCGCGTGCGGCGACTCCGCGGCGATCGCGCAGGCCTCCTCGATGCTGTCGACCCGTACGAAGAAGAAGCCCAGCACCGCCTCGCGCCCTTCCGCGAACGGACCGTCGATGACGAGGCCCGCGCCTTTGCGGCGCACGGTCTTGCCGCCCTGGGCGAGCGCCTCGACGCCGGTGTACAGCCCACGGCGCTTGAGGTCCGTGGCCCAGTCGACGAGCTTCTGGAACAGGGCCTTCGATCGACCGTCGCCCGCGAGCTGCGCCCAATCGACGCCCTCGTCGCGAAAAATCAGCATGGCGGTCTTCCGTGTGTCGGTGGCGGCGTCGTTGCCGTGGCTGTCGCTGTTGTCGGGGGTCATTGCAGGCTCCTCATGCCGCCTTCGGGTACGGCTCGCCGGTGCCGGTCATCATGTAGCTCGCCAGGCTCCGCAGGAAGTACGGCCACGCCTCGCTGCATCGTTCGTAGACCTCATTCTTGGCGGGATAGCCTGAATGGATCAAGTGAACCCGGGTCCCTGAAGGCGTCTCGCCGAGCTCGATCGCGAGCGTCGTGCCCAGCCAGTCGGCGTTGTTCTCCTGCGCGACGCAGGTCATCACGATGCCGCTCCCGTGGCAAAGGTCGACCCGGAGGGTGACCGAACGCCGCTCGGTCGGTTGCGGAAACCGAAACGTCGCTTCCTTGCCGTCGAAGTCGGCGTCCTGCGCGAACCATGCGCGGTAACCAAACTCCGTGGTGATGGCATTGCGAACTCGGGCGAGCGGGGCTGCGATGTCGATCGTGCTGTCGATGGTGAACATGGTTGGTTGTCCTTTCATGGGGTCGTCGAACGGGCAGCGCGGTTCCGGACAACGACTTGCAAGACCTTGAAACTCAACGAGTTTGGCAGCCGGCGATCGACACCGACGCCATCCCCCCGGCTCATCGCCGAGGCCGGCCACGAGAAGCCGCCGACCGCCACGAAGGACGTAGTCACCAGACGATTTCGCCGGGTTCACCTCTTGGCCGCCGGGGGGCGGTGTGTTTCGAGGGGGGGGACGTTCCAGGCCTGCGCCACTGCCAAGAAGGCGCGCCTGGGGGGAGGAGCGTGCCGCCGCGACCGACGAGAGGCCGATCTGGGCCGCGCTGCTCGGGCGCCGCGTGAGAAGGCCCGGGGTGATTTCCCATGGTGGGCCTGGAAGAGCGCACCCGGGCCCTCCGGGAGCGGCACGGCGCGCGGCCCGCACGGGAAGATTGCGCTCGGAGAACGTTCCCCCTTCGTGGACGGACGTGGAGTCGAAGACACGGAGGGGACCAATGGCTGGAACATGGATACCGCTGCTTCATCAACCGACCTTCGCGGCGAGCACGATGCTCCTGCTCACCGACGGAAGCGTCATGTGTCAACAAAGCGGAGGGCTCAACTGGTACAAGTTGACGCCCGATCCGCACGGCAACTACACCCACGGAACCTGGAGCGCGCTCGCGCCCATGCACCAGACGCGGTTGTACTATGCGTCGGCCGTCCTCGGCGACGGTCGGGTCATCGTCACCGGTGGGGAATACAGCAACGCCGGCAGTGAGACGAACACCTGCGAGATCTACGATCCACGCACCGACGCCTGGTCCGTCATTTCGCCGCCGGCCGGATGGAGTCAGATTGGCGACGCGGCGTCCTGCCTGCTGCCCGATGGACGCTTGATGGTCGGCGATCTGAACAGTACGCGCACGGCGATCTACGACCCTGTGGCGGGCACGTGGAGCGCCGGCCCCACCAAGGGCGATCGATCTTCCGAGGAGACCTGGACGTTGTTGCCGGACCAGACCGTCCTCACCGTACAGTGCAGCAACGCCCCCAACACGGAGAAGTACGTGATCGCGGCCAATGCCTGGTTCAGCGCGGGCACGCTGCCGGTGAACCTGGTCGAGGGCGCCTCCATCGAGATCGGGCCGGCGTGCTTGCTCCCCGACGGGCGGGTGTTTTGCGTGGGCGCCACCAACAAGACCGCCCTTTACACCATGCCTCCAGTCGCCAATCAGCCCGGCAGTTGGTCCGCCGGGCCGCAGTTCCCCGGGATCGGGGGCCACACGATCGGCGCCAAGGACGCGCCCGCGTGCCTGATGCCGAACGGCAAGGTCTTGCTGGTGGGGGGCCCGGTGGATGGTGTGTCCTTCGATTACCTGTCTCCGACCTACTTCTTCGAGTTCGACGGCACGTCGCTGGTGCGCGTACCCGATCCACCGAATGCCGGCGGACCGCCGTTCGTGGGGCGCATGCTCCTCCTCCCCACCGGTGACGTGCTCTTCGCCGCCGGCAGCAGCGCGCTTCATTGTTATCGACCAGACGGCGGCCCGGACGGCACCTGGCGTCCAACGGTGACCGCGGCGCCGTCCGTCGTCCATGGAGGTCTGTCGTACACGTTGCACGGTCGTCAACTGAACGGGCTCTCCCAGGCGGTGGCCTACGGCGACGATGCCAGCGCGGCCACCAACTACCCGATCGTGCGAATCCGGCACCTCGTCACCGGCCACGTGACGTACTGTCGAACATTCGACCACGACACCATGGGCGTGGCCACCGGCACCGCCGTTCACTCGACGAACTTCCACGTGCCATTGGGCATCTCGCCGGGACTGTCCGAGCTGTCCGTGATCGCCAACGGCATCAGCAGCCCATGTCAGATCCTGCGGGTCGCTCACCCATTCGTGATCGATCCGCATATCTTCGAGTCGTGGAACTGGTTGTTGGGGAGCCTGGCCGACGGCCCGCTCTGGGTGTGGGGACCACACGGCCCAGTCCCGGTCGATCCGTGGGGGCCCCTGTACGCGGAGCGCGCCCAGGAGGCGCGTGCTCTCATGTTGCGCGGCATGGAGGAGATGGTGGAGCTCGGCCGCGAACTGGTCGGACATCGCGCACAGGTCGCCGAGCGGGTGGCTCCGGTCGCCGATCCGGCGCTCGGGGAGATCGAGGCGCGGATGCGGGGCGACATCCTCAAGATGACGACGCGGAGCGCTCGCCACCGGGGCGGCGCCAGGGAAGGAATGCCGCAACCGCGGCCGGCCGAATAGCACCGCGACGACGCGATGCGCGGCCGGGGGACGACCCCCAAGGATTGCGGAACGAGCCCCGTGCCGTGGGTCCAGACGGCGCCGTCCCAGCGCAGCGCCGGTGCAATGGTGGGATGCTCTCCCAGCCAAATGCCCAGACGTCGTTGGTGGCGGCGGCCCCACATGGCCGAGAGGTGCTCCGGCTGCTCCGCTTCCCCTCCTCCTCCCCCTCCCTACTTCGCGCGCACGAGAGTCGCGCTCGCCGGAGGCAGCACCACGGTGATGACGTTCCCCTTCACCGGGAGGTCGTAGGGAGGATGCGGGCTCCACACGCCGCCCGGGGTGACACCCGCGCCGGCGAACGTCACTCCCGTCGTAGCCGTCAAGGATGGGGCTCGCAGGTAGACCGCGCTCGCGGTCGTGACAGGGGCGCCGACGTCGACGCTGGCATTCACGCCAGTCGTCGCGTCCTTGTTGACCAGGACGAGGTTGGTCGAGCCATCCCCGGGAGCGATGGAATACGCCGTGAAGTTGAGGCTCCCGGCACTCGCCTTGGTCGCCAGCATGCTTCCCGTGCCGGCTTGCGAGACCAGCAGCATCCCGTAGAAGAGCGGCGCGGCCGCCGTGACCTGGCTGTCTACCTCATCGATGGGCGAGTACCTGAAAGGCTTGGTGCAGGACGCGACGCCGTTCGAACAAACATTTCCGTCCATGTTTTGCCCCCCACCGTGGAAATTGACCCCAACCGCGCCGTATTCGGCGGTGGTCAACATGAAGTCGATGCCCCAGAGCGCCGATCCGAACACGTCGCTCACGCCGGCGGCGCCGTGACCGGAGTAGGAGTTCATCTCCCCCCAGCGGAAGCCGTCGCGGATCTTGTTCGAGCTCACGATGGTGGCCAGTCCCTGTGATTGGCTGACGACCGCCGGGTCGGTGGCCAAGAGCTGGGACAACAGCGGATTCGTGCTCGCGGCGGCTCGATAGTAGTGAAAGGTCAGTTGAACGATGCGGCTGGCTTCGCCCGCCGTGAAGGTGCTCGTGAAATTGATGTCGCCGTACACCCCGGGCCCCGCGAGCGCCACCCCGGGGAGGGCGGCCTGGATCGCCACGGCGAAGGTCTGCCAAAGGGGCTGGATGACGCCAATCCCTCCGCTGTAGAAGCTGATCTCGTTCCCGATCTCGAAGCTGGCCAGGCTGGTCCCCAGCTTGGCCGATACGTAAACGGCCTCGGGGACGGCGGCAGTCGGCGTCGAGGTCTTCAGGTTGAGGCCATAGATGACCTTCCAGTTCGTCGCAGCGAGAAAGGCGGCCAGAGCATCCACATCGGCCGTCCCGACGTTCGGAGTGGTCATGCCACCCTGGAGCGGAGTCGCGCTCGGCTGCCAGATCGACTTGTCGACGTCGTTGGCCCCGATTCGCACCACTCCCGGGCCGAGGAGCTTGAACATCGCGATCAAGGGGGCGTTGGTCCCGGTGAAGAACCCATCCGTCAGGTGGGATTTCTCGAAGCTGAATCCCGCGAAACCTGGCACGAGCCGACCCATCGTCGTCGTGCGGGTGACCGTGACCGTGCCGTCGATCGTGGGCCCGGTGAACGGCGGCGCGGGACCGGCATCGCCGCCACCTGCGAGGCCCGCGTCGTTGGTCCCGCCAGATCCGGGGGCTGCTGCCGCGCCGCCCGGACCACCATTCCCCGCAGCCGAGCCGTCGCTCCCCGCATCGAGGCGCGCCCCGCCGGTTCCGGCGGCGGCGGATGCACCACCTGTCGCGTCCAGGCCACCCGCGGCGGTCGCGCCACCGGTCGCGGTCGCCGATCCCGCGTCAACAACGCCGCCGCCACTTCCCGCTGGGCTCGCGCCCCCCGTTCCCATCGCGCCGCCCGAACCGGCTGCCACCTCACCGCCTGAACCCGTGGCGCCGCCCGTCGCGTGTGGCGTGGACTGTCCTCCCACGCCGCCGGCATCCTGCCCGTTCGTCGAGCCATGTGTGCCGCATCCACCGAGCGCGAATGCCAACGCGAGAAGTGACGCGGAGGATGTCCTCTCGATCGAAATTCTGGTCATCATCATGATTTTGGACACACTTCCTCGGTCGGGTCGATCCGAGACCCGGTGACCACAGTAGCAGCTCACCCAGAATGCGGCCGACGCTTCACGTCCAAGACCCCTCGACTCCACCCGGGAGCACGGCCGCCTTCGCGGTCGTGCTCGGAGCGCGCGCCGCTCAGAAACTCGAACACGCTCCCGCGACCGGCGTCATGAGAAGCACACGGATGCGGCCGGCGGGTGGGCGCCCCATGCCGTGCTTTGGGATCGGCGATGCCGCCCCGAGTACACTATGCTGGGGCCCCGTGGCGGCGACGGCGGCCGGTGTGATCTGCCCAACTTCGGACAAGGCCCAAGGAGGCTGAGATGACGAAAGTTCGCGTCAACGCGTTTTCCGTGTCCATCGACGGCTTCGGTGCCGCCGTGGGGCAAAGCCTCGAGAATCCCTTCGGGGTCGGCGGCATGGCCGTCGCGAACTGGTTCACGTCTACCAAGACCTTCCACGAGCACCTCGGCACCGGCGGAAAGGGATCCGCAGGAATCGATGACGACGTCGCCGCCGGGGCGCTGAAAGGCATCGGCGCCTGGATCCTGGGGCGCAACATGTTCGGTCCGGTGCGCGGCCCCTGGCCAGACCTCGAATGGAAGGGATGGTGGGGGCCGACCCCCCCCTACCACACGCCGGTGTTCGTGCTGACCCACCATCCGCGGCCCGATCTGGAGATGGAGGGCCGCACCGTGTTCCACTTCGTCACCGGCGGCATCCACGAGGCGCTGGCCCGCGCCCGCGCGGCAGCCGGCGACAGGGACGTCCGCATCGGCGGCGGCGCGGCCGTCATCCGCCAATACCTGCAAGCCGGGCTGATCGACGAGATGCACCTCGCGATCAGCCCGGTGATCCTCGGGGCCGGAGAATCCCTCTTCGCGGACGTGAACCTCCCCGCGCTCGGCTACGCCGTCGCGGAGAAGCGGTTCGGGGAGAACGCGATGCACGTCACCCTCAGGAAGGGCGCCTGAGCGCCGGAGGATGATCGAGCCAAAGAGGGCGCCGTAGGCCCCGCGCCTGGATCCGATGGACGGGCTCCGGCGCGGTAACTGGAATGCCTTGGTGGGTGGCACCCCAAAGGAATGGGCTCGCTCATGATTTCCGGGGAAAGGAGCTTGCAGTGCTCCCCCCCACCGACCGCCGGATGGACGGCCCCAAGGTGATCGACACGCTCCGCGAATCGCTGCGCCTGCTCGCCACGCGACGCTTCGGCACTTTCTGGTTCGCCAGTCTCTTGTCGAGCATTGGCACCTGGGCCCAACAAGTCGCGGAGCCTTGGCTGCTGCTTTCCCTCGGCGCGTCGTCCTTCGTCATCGGACTGGACTCCTTCGCGATGAGCGCGCCGGTTTGGTTGCTCACCCTGCTGGGAGGGGCCCTGGCCGATCGATCCGACCGTCGCCGGGTCATCGCGATCTTCCAGTCAGTCCAGATGCTGTGCCCGACCGCCATCGTGGTTCTGCTCGACATCGGACGGATTCAACCCTGGATGATCGTCTCGCTGTCGATAGTCGTGGGTGTCACGGACGCCCTTTCGATGCCGTCGTTTCAGTCAATCGTGCCCACGATCGTCCGGCGCGATGAAATCAGCCGCGGGCTGGCGCTCAATTCCACCCAGTTCAACCTCTCCCGGATTCTGGGTCCGGCCATCGCCGGCCTGCTGATATCAGGCGTTGGCCCGATGGCTTGTTTCATCGTCAGCGCAGCATCGTACGTACCGTTCATCGGCGTCGCTCTGTGGATCCTTCCACGCTGGGTACCCGCGAACGCGTCCCTCGAGCCCGCACCGCAACAACCGCGTTCCCTCGGAGGCGTGAGGGAGGTCCTGCGCCAGCGCACCCTTCGGGGGCCTCTGCTCACGGTGCTCGTCAGTGGCATCTTCTGCGCGCCGCTGGTCACTTTCAGTCCCGTCTTGGTCAGGGAGGCATTTCACGGGAACATCGCTCACTTCTCCACGGTGCTTGCATCGTTCGGCGCCGGAGGCCTCCTGGGCGCGATTGTGTTGCTGGGCGTCGCGCCGACGGTGGACCGCCGCCGCCTGAGCACGGGCTTCGCGCTCGGGTACGCCGCGGTGGTGACCTTGGCCGCGGCTGATCCCTGGCTTTGGGGAATGCCTCCATTGCTTGCGCTCGCAGGCGCGACGATGACGATGAGCAACACGGCAGTGAACTCGTTTCTTCAGGCGACGACCAGCCCGAGACTCCTCGGTCGCACCGTCAGCCTCTACATGCTGGCGATGCGGGGCGGGATGTCGCTGGGCGCCTTGTTCACCGGCGCCACGGTGGGTCTGCTGGGTGTGAAACATGCGCTCCTGGTGAACGGTCTGGCGGCCGTCGGAGCCCAGCTGGCGGTGGCATGGTTTCATCGCGCTCCTGCCCGAGCTCCTTCGGCCCAATGAGCTTCGACGTCGGCGCCCGGCGGTGCGGTTCGTCGCGAGCAGATCGTCGCGGTACGCCTCCAGCATGATCGCGAGCGCGACCGGGCATATTCAGGGACGCGTACGCAACCAGGCGCTCGTGCGATCGGCCTTGGCCGCGAGCTCCTGGGATTCGGCGCGCCACAGGCGGTCGCGCACGTCGAAGACTGCGCGGAGATCGACGGCTCCAAGGCGGTAGCGTTCGCTCGCCTGATCAAGCTCGACCTGCGCCAGTCGACGGAGCCGAACGGCGAGCCCCACGCGTCGTCCGGCGCTCGCCAGATCTTCTGCGGCCAGACGCTCCTCCCCGGCGTTGGTCTTGCGGGTGCTCTCCGCTCGAGCGCCGAGCGCGTCTGCCTGAGCGCGCTCCGAGCGCGCCTGGGCAGCGCCGAGCCCCCCGTCGGACAGGGGAACCGTCAGCACGAGGCCGAGCCGGTAAGCGGGGAACACCGAGGTGGCCTGACCCCGCACACCGACCTCCGCCGAGGTGGAGAGGATCGGTGCTTGCACCCGCGCCAGGCTCTCGGCCAGCACCGCAGCCGCCTTGGATTGTTGTTCGAGGGCGGCGGCGCCGGGGTCGTTTCCCGGGCTCGCCGCGGCCCCGGAGGAGGCCTCGAGCAGCCCGAGATCGGGGGTCGCCGCCGGGCCGAGCGCACCGCCCAGGTGCTGCTCGAGCGCCAGCCGTGCGTGCGCGAGGGCCGCTTGCGCCTCCTCGTCCTCGATGGCGAGGGCAAGCGTGTCCTGCTCGGCCGCATTCAACTCCGCGCTCGGTCGACTGCCATCGGCGACGGCTCCGGTCGTGATTGCAGCCCGGGCTCTTCCCTCCGCGCCGTGGAGGGACGCGAGCTCGGCCCGAGCGAACGTCACCGTCCACGACAAGTAGGCCTCGCGCGCGGACCGCAGGATCTCACGGCGCAGGACCTGCGCCTCGAGCTCGGCGGCGCGGGCGCGGGCCTGCCCCGAGGCGATCCGGCTGGACGCACGCCCGAAGTCGAGGAGCGTGGCCTGCGCGGCCAGCACGCTCCCGAAGCGCGGAATGGGCGTGAACGCCCCCGTCTCCCCCAGCGGATGCGATCCCTGGACCAGCAAGCGCTGACTGTCCGTGCCCTCCACCGCGAACAGCTGACCGCCGGGGGCGGCGCTGACGTCGGTGTTGAGGCTCACGACGGGCCGCCGAGCGCTCCGCGCGATCTCCAGCTCGGCTTCGCTCTGCGCGATCCGCGCCGCCGCCCCCCGAGCGTCGCCCGTCGCCAACGCCCGCTGTTCCACCTCCCCGAGGGTCAGCACCTCCGCACCCGCCGGCGCTGCCCCAAGAATCAGCAGGAGGCCCAGCGCCAAGGACGGCACGAGCGCCGATCCGGCGAGGCCGAGGCCGATGGCGGTGTCGCCGACGCCAACACCAACGCCAACGCCAACGCCAACGCCGGTGCTGCGGCCGGAGGCCGGTTCGCGGCGGCGTTCACTCATGACGTAAGGCCTCGATGGGATCGAGCGCGGCAGCGCGCCGCGCCGGCAGGAACCCGAACACCAAGCCCACGGCCAGCGCGAAGACCACCGCCCCGGCGATGCCGCGCCCCGAGATCACCCGAGGCCACTGCATCACGTCCGCGGTGACGGCGGCGATGGCGAGGCCCAGCAGCACCCCGGCCGCCGCGCCCACCAAGGTCAGGGCCAGTGCCTCCCACAGGAACTGGGTCAAGATCTGCGTGGGCGAGGCGCCGATCGCCGCGCGCACCCCGATCTCGCGGGTGCGCTCCGCCACGGAGACGAGCTGGATGTTCATGATTCCGATTCCCCCGACGAGCAACGATACCGCGGCGATCCCGCGCAAGAGCCCGGTCAGGACCGCCGACGTCCGCTCCACCGCGCGAATGACTTCGAGGGGGCTCGTCACCCGGAAGTCGTTCTCTTCGCCCTCGTTGATGCGATGCAAGCGGGCCAGGATCTCGGTCACCTCGCTCTTGGCGGCCTCCATCAACCCCGGACGAAGCGGCTCGAGCTCGATGCGCGAATAACCCTCCGGCGTTCCCCAGTAGGACTCGAAGGTGGTCACAGGCATGAGCAGCAGATCGTCGAGATCGTCGCCGCCGGCGGAATAGCCCTTGGTCTCGAGCACGCCCACCACCCGGCACAGGACCACCCCGCCCATGGTCACACCGCCGCCCAGGGGGTCGCCAAAGCCGAAGAGCGCGCGGGCCGGCGTGGCTCCGAGGACGCAGACCTTGGCGCGCCGGGCAACCTCGTCTTCGTCGAACATCCCGCCCGCTGCGAGCGGCCAGTCATGCAAGCGCACGAAGGCGGGCGTCGTCGCTTGTACACGCAACCAATGATGGACGCCGGCGCGTTCGAGATCCTGGTCCATCCGGATCACGGGCGCGATCTCCGCGAGGGTGGTGGACTCGCGACCGAGCGTGGCCACGTCGAGCGCGCCGAGCGGCTGGGCAGGCTGATCCCGCGCTTGACGCTCGGCCATCCAGGGTCCAACCACGAGGAGGTTCGTGCCCAGGCTCTGGAACTGGGCCAGGACCGAGCGCCGCGCGCCCTCCCCGAAGCTGACCATGGAGATGAAGGCCGCGACGCCGATGGCGAGCCCCAGCACGGTGAGGGCGCTTCGCCCGGGGTAGCGCGCCAGGACCTCGACCGCCGAGCGCAGTCCTTCCCCACGCCAGGCCCATGCGTTGCGGTGCCGGTCGCTCATGCCGCCCGTACCTCGGGATCGACGATGCGGCCATCGAGGAGGTGGACCTGGCGGTCGGTGCGGGCAGCGACCGCAGCATCGTGGGTGACGATGATCAGGGTCAGACCCTCCCGTCGTTGAAGGTCGAGCAACAGCTCGAGGACCTCGCCCCCGCTGCGCGAGTCGAGCGCCCCCGTGGGCTCGTCCGCCAGCACGAGCTTGGGATGGACCGAGAGGGCCCGGGCGATGGCCACGCGCTGACACTGTCCGCCCGAGAGCTGGGCCGGCAAGTGGCGGGCCCGATCGGCGAGGCCGACCCGCGCGAGAAGATCGCGGGCCACCGCCTCGCGCGCCGGCCGGGCAACACCGGCGTAAAACAGCGGCAAGGCGACGTTCTCGAGGGCGGTGGCGCGGGCGATGAGGTTGAACGACTGGAAGACGAAGCCGATCATGTGCAGGCGCACCCACGCCTGCGCTGCCCTCGACAGCGCGGAGACGTCGCATCCATCGAGGAGGTAGCGCCCTCCGCTCGGTCGGTCCAGGCAACCAAGCACATTGAGCAGCGTCGACTTGCCGGACCCAGAGGGGCCCCGCAGCGCCACCACCTCGCCGGCGCCGACCGTGAGATTGACCCCGGCCAGCACCTCGACGGCCGACTTGCCGAGCCAGTAGCTCTTGCGAAGCCCGCGGGCGTCGATCACCAGCGGGCGGGCACCCCTCGGCGATGCGGGCTCGAGAGTCGATCCGGGAGCCATCAGTGCTTCCCCAGCGAAACCCCGGGACCCCCGGTCTTCTGGCCCTCCGGGGCGAACAGACCGATCACGATCGCGTCGCCCACCCGCAGATCCGTCCCCGGGGCGGGCCGGATTCCGGTGTAGGCGCCATCGGAGAGACCCGCGGTGATACGCACGGCCTCGAGGCTATCGACGCCCGGTTTGAGGCGCCAGATCTGCGAGCGCGCAGGTTGCTCGCTCGCGACCCCGGTCCAAGGTGGGACGAAGCGCAGCGCCGCCTCGCGCACCGACAAGATGTCGGGTACACGGGCGACGTCGATGTGCACGCTCGCGGTCATGCCCGGGAACAACAGCCGGGGCCGGTTCACGGCCTCCAGCGTGACGACATAGGTCACGGAGCTTCGCTCGCGCTGGGCATCCGGATCGACGCGCACCACCCGCGCGGCAAAGGTGCGCCCAGGGAATGCTGGCACCGTGAAGCTCGCCGACTGCCCGGGCGCGACGTCGGCCACGTCCGCCTCGGCCACGGAGGCCTCGACGCGCAGGACGTCGAGCGTGCTGCCGAGGACGAACAGGCGAAGCGTCTCGGGTGAGACCGCCGCTCCGAGGCGCTCGGGGGCAGAGAGGATCACGCCGTCCGAGGGGGCACGGATCACCGTGAGATCGCGCTGCAAGGTCGCCGCCGCGACCGCGCTCGCGACCACCCTTCGCTCGGCGCGTGCGCTGCGAACGGCGGCCTTGGTCCGTCGCTCGGCGGCCCGCGCTCCCTCCAGGTCGGCGGCGCTGGCCAGCCCCCGCTCGGCAAGCCGCGCCGTCCGGGCGCCCGTCTCGACGGCGGACGCCAGCGCCACCTCGGCCTCGGCCACGCGACCGTCGCTTGCCTCGAGGGACCGTCGCGCGGCGCCGACGGCCATCGCGGGAGCGAGATCGTCGAGCTCTGCGAGGACCTGCCCGCTCCGCACGGCTTCCCCGGGCTTCACCAAGATCCTGGCGATCCGGCCGGGCGCGGGCGCGGGAACCTCGATGCGCTCGGGCACGTCGAGGTGTCCCTGCGCGTCGACCTCGCGCGAGATCGTTCGCCGTGCGAGCGCTTCGGTGCGATACAGCGGCGCCTGCCTGTGGCCGAAGGACCTCCAGCCGATCCAGACGATCGCGACGATCGTGGGAACGCCCAGGAACCACGGCCAGCGGGCCCGCCGAGCCTGGTGCATCAAGTGGGCAGGGATGACCAGGGTGGACGCCGGCTTGGGGCTCGGATCATCCGCGGTCGTCATCGAATTCCCTGCGGCTTCCCTCGGCGAGTCGGCGCCGGTCAACGTCGAGCGTGGTCGCGATCCCGGTGCCGTCCACGGTCGTGAGCCCCATGACCTCCGCGCCCGTCAGGGGGGAAGCGGGTGCATCCGCGGCAGGAGCACCCCGAGGACGGGCCAGCGAGCACCCCGATGCTCGGGCCATTCGGGCGCGCGTACGGGAACAGCCGTCGGGGAAGTTCATCTTTGGGTTCGACCGCAGGGATGATACATGGTCATGGGGTCGAGGGTGTGCGACGGTGCCCACGCCGAGCGCAGAGGGCAACAATCGGCGCGTTGAGATCGCGATCCCGCCGACCGAGCCCAAGATCAGCTAGACTTCTCGCCTGGCTCCGCGATTCGTTCGGGCAGCCCCAGGCTCGATCGGCCAGATTCTTTGGGGAACCGCCGCAGGAGCCACTGATGCCGAATCGCCTGGACGAGACCCTGACCCATCCTGACCTGATCGCGACGTGCGTGGTCGTCGGCGGCGGCAAGGCCGAGACCGGGTCGGGGTTGGGCCCATGACGAGCGAAGCCTGGAGCCTCCTTCGGGCGGCGAGTCTCTCCTTGGGGGGGATCTCCGCGGCGCTCTTCGTTGGGCTTCTCGGGGTGTTCCTCGGCGGCGTCTTCTACGGTGGACTGTGGTGGACGGTCCGCCGGGGCACGGCCGCGCGGCGTCCAGCCTTCTGGTTCCTCGGAAGCCTGCTGGTGCGCCTGAGCGTCGTTCTGCTGGGGATCTATTCCGTCGGGCGGCACTCCGGAGCACGGATGCTGATCTGCCTGCTCGGCTTCGTCCTGGTTCGCCCGCTCGTCCTCTGGCTCGTCCGCGAGATCGATGGCGAGGGCACCTCCCGCTGCGCACCTGGGCGGGCTCGACCATGAGCACCGACGAGAAGGAGCTGACGGTGACGGCAGCGGCCCTGGTGGCCGACGACAAAGGCTTGCTGGCCATGGATGAGAGCAATCCCACCTGCAACAAGCGCTTCGCCGTGCTGGGAATCCCGCAGACGGCCGAGGTACGCCGCGCGTACCGCGAGCTCATCGTGACCACGCCCGGTCTCGGGGTCGCGATCAGCGGGGCCATCCTCTGCGACGAGACGATTCACCAGCGGCTGGTGAATGGCCAGTCCTTCCCCGAGGCACTCCTCGCGGCTGGCGTCGTCCCGGGAATCAAGGTCGACCTCGGAGGGTCACCCCTGGCGGGCTTCCCGCAAGAGCAGGTCACCGAGGGGCTCGACGGCCTGCGGGGCCGGCTCGCGCAATATCGCCAGATGGGAGCACGCTTCGCCAAGTGGCGCGGAGCCCTGTCGATCGGCGCCGGCCTGCCTACGCCGACCTGTATCGACGCGAATGCCCACACCCTCGCCAGGTACGCGGCTCTGTGCCAGGAGGCCGGCTTGGTCCCCGTCGTCGAGCCGGAGGTTCTGATGGACGGCGACCACCCGCTCGAGCGGTGCCAGGGGGTCACGGAGCAGGTCCTCGAGCGGGTCTTCATCCAGCTTCGCGCCCAGCGGGTGAAGCTGGAGGGAATGATCCTGAAGCCCAACATGATCCTCCCGGGGCTCGACTGTGCCCGCCAAGACACCGTCGCCGAAGTTGCGGACGCCACGGTGACGAGCCTGCTGCGGTCCGTGCCGGCGGCCGTCCCGGGGGTCATGTTCCTCTCGGGGGGGCAGCCGACCGTCCTGGCGTCGGAGCGCCTCAATGCCATGAACGTGCGACACCGTGAGCGACTGCCCTGGGCTCTGGGATTTTCGTTCTCACGCGCCACCCAGCAACCCGCGCTCGAGATCTGGCGGGGAGATCCCGCGAACGTGGAGGCCGCCCAGCAGGCTCTCCTGCACCGCGCACGCTGCAATCGCGCGGCCCGCCGCGGTGAGTACGACGTCGCGATGGAGTCGGGGACCGCACGGTGGCCTGCATGAACGCGGGGGTCATCGCGTCGATCCGAGGCAGCGTGGTGGATGCTCGCTTCGACCTGCGCTTGCCGGACATCTATTCCGTCCTCCGGTCCGGGGCGTCGGGGCAGATCGTCATCGAGGTGCTCGCTCAGCTCGACCCGCGCCACGTTCGTGGGATTGCCCTGACGCCCACTCAAGGCCTCGCGCGCGGCATGGCGGTGGAGGACACCGGGAGCCCCTTGAAGGCCCCGGTTGGCCAGGGGGTCCTCTCGCGGATGTTCGACGCCTTTGGGCAGCCCATCGACCGCCTACCAGCTCCTGGAGACGTCGAGTGGCGCAGCGTCCATCGGGAACCACCGCCGCTGTCCGAGCGTTCGACCAAATCCCAGGTGTTCGAGACCGGGATCAAGGCGATCGATGTACTGGTGCCGCTCGAGCGCGGAGGGAAGGGGGGACTCTTCGGCGGGGCGGGCGTGGGCAAGACGGTGTTGCTGACCGAGATGATCCACAACATGATCAACCACCAGGCGGGCGTCAGCGTCTTTTGCGGGATCGGCGAGCGCTGTCGCGAAGGAGAGGAGCTCTATCGTGAGATGAAGGAGGCTGGAGTTCTGCCGAACATGGTGATGGTGTTCGCGCAGATGAACGAGCCGCCGGGGAGCCGCTTCCGGGTGGGCCACGCGGCGCTGACCATCGCAGAGTACTTTCGCGATGACGAGCGCCGCGACGTCCTGCTCCTCATCGACAACATCTTTCGCTTCATCCAGGCGGGGATGGAGGTGTCGGGCCTGATGGGCCAGATGCCCTCGCGTCTCGGCTATCAGCCCACCATGGGCACCGAGCTGTCCGCCCTGGAAGAGCGCATCGCCAACACCGAAACCGGCGCCATCACGTCCATCCAGGCGGTGTACGTCCCGGCCGACGACTTCACGGATCCAGCGGCGGTGCACACCTTCTCCCATCTCTCGGCGTCCATCGTGCTCTCGCGCAAGCGGGCGAGCGAAGGCCTGTTCCCTTCCATCGACCCTCTGCAGTCCAATTCGAAGATGACCACGCCGGCGATCGTGGGTCAGCGCCACTACGAGCTGGCCAAGGAGATCCGGCGGACGCTCGCCCAGTACGCCGACCTGAAGGACATCATCGCCATGCTGGGACTCGAGCAGCTTTCACCGGAGGACCGGAACGTGGTGGGCAGAGCGCGCCGGCTCGAACGCTTCCTCACCCAGCCGTTCTTCAGCACCCAGCAGTTCACGGGGCTCGAGGGTAGGCTGGTCAGCCTCGCGGATGCCCTCGACGGATGCGAACGGATCCTTCGCGATGAGTTCAAGGACTTCCCAGAGAGCGCGCTGTACATGATCGGGGCGATCGACGAGGTGAAGCGCCAGACCCCGGCGGCCGCCGCAGGCACCGCGACGCCCCCCACGACCTCCTCGCAGACCAACGGCGCCGCGAAGGCGGCGGTCCCGCCCTCAGCAAGGCCTCGGCCGGGGTCCGCCGAGGCTCCCGCGACCAAGCCCTAGCACGACCATGGAGGCACCGCTCATGACACTCAAGTTGCTGCTGCCGTTCCAGGTTTTCGCCGAGAATGCCAGGGTGTCGCGCATCGTCGCCGAGACAAAAGAGGGCTCGTTCGGGATCTTGCCGAACCGACTCGACTGCGTGGCGGCGCTGGTCCCGGGGATCCTCAGCTACGAGACCGAAGCACACGGCGAGGTCTTCGTCGCGGTGGACGAAGGGGTGCTGGTCAAGACCGGACGCAAGGTGCTGGTCTCGGTCCGCCGCGCCTTGCAAGGGACGGAGCTCGGCCTGTTGCGCAGCGCCGTGGAGCGCGAATTCTTGACTCTCGACGCGCAAGCGCAGCGCTTGCGCGCGGTCATGGCAAAGCTGGAGACGGGTTTCGTTCGACGTCTCGCTGGACTTCGCGATGAATGACCCGCCGACCAGTTCGACTCGTCCGCCGACGCCGACGCGTGCGACCACGGAAGCCCCGAGCTTGGCCGCGCAGATCGGGGCGAAGGCGGCGCGGAAGATGGAAGCGCGGCGGAACCCCGGCGCCAGCGTCTACTCGGGCCTTGGCATGATGGGCCTGATTGGCTGGTCGGTGGTGACTCCGACCCTCCTCGGCACGGCCCTCGGAATCTGGCTCGACGACCGGCATCCTGGCACCCATTCTTGGACCCTTGCCCTGCTGGTGGCGGGGCTGGCGCTCGGATCGATGAACGCCTGGCACTGGGTTTCCAGGGAGGATCGAGCCATGCGCGAGGACAAGGGACACGAGGAGTCGCATGAGTGAGCCCCGGTCCACCCTCGCCGAGGTGCTGAGGCTCGTCCAGCCCCGCGCCACGTCGCTCCGGCTCGAATGGTGGTCCGGGTTGGATCGCCGCCCACAGGCCGCCCGTCATGCGTCTTAGCCCCGACGAGCGGGTCTTCTGGCACGTTGGGCCTGCCAAGCTCAACGCGACGATTCTCTTCACCTGGGTGCTGATGCTCGTCCTCATCCTTGGTTCGAAGCTCATCACCCGCCGGCTGTCCACGGGGCGCGAGCGGTCTCGCTGGCAGAACGTGCTCGAGATGGTCATCATCGGCATGAAGGATCAGATCGGCGGGGTCGGCCTGCACCCCCCCGAACGCTACCTGGGATTCCTGGGGACTCTGTTTCTGCTGGTCGCCACGGCCAGCCTCGGCACCATCGTTCCCGGGTTCGAGCCGCCCACCGCTTCGCTGTCGACCACGGTTGCGCTCGCCCTGTGCGTGTTCGTCGCCGTACCGGTCTTCGGCATCAAGGGACAGGGCCTCGGCGACTACCTCGAGACCTACCTGCAGCCGACGGTCATCATGTTGCCGTTCAACATCATCAGCGAGCTGTCGCGCACCCTGGCGCTCGCCGTCCGTCTGTTTGGAAACATGATGAGCGGAGCGATGATCGTCACCATTCTTCTCACCGTCGTACCCTTCGTCTTTCCGGTCGTCATGACGGTCCTCGGATTGCTCACCGGGATGGTGCAGGCATATATCTTCAGCATCCTGGCCGGCGTCTACATCGCGGCCGCAACGCAAACCCACGGGCGCAAGCGCGTTGCAAAGCCCGCCCCAACCGAGACCTGAGCCGCTCGTACCCCGCTTGGGGCCCGTCCCCGCACCCGCAACACCATCCAGCAAAGGACAATCATGGACCAGAGCACAGTCATCGCGGTGGCATCGATTGTCGTCGCCGGCATCACAACCGGCTTTGGCACGATGGGGCCTGCCCTGGCGGAAGGCAGGGCGGTGGCAACTGCCCTCACCTCTCTGGCCCAGCAACCAGACGCCTCCGCGACCATCACCCGCACGTTGTTCGTCGGCCTGGCGATGATCGAGTCCACGGCGATCTACTGCTTCGTGGTCTCGATGATTCTCATCTTCGCCAATCCGTTTTGGAACCACCTGATCGCGCAAGCCACGGGGAAGTAGCCCGTGCTCATCGACTGGTTCACGGTGGGCGCGCAGGCGCTGAACTTCGTCCTGCTCGTGTGGATGATGCGGCGCTATCTGTACAGGCCCATCCTGAACGCCGTTGACGCGCGGGAGAAGCGGATCGCCGCGGAGCTGGCGGCCGCCGACGCGAAGAGGGCCGATGCCCAGAAGGCCCGCGATGAGCTCCAGCACCAGCAGGACGAGTTCGACCGCCAGCGCGCAGCCCTCTTGAGCAAGGCGTCGGAGGAGGCGCAGGCGGAGGGTCGCCGCATCCTCGAAGAGGCCCGTCGAGCGGCGGACGCCGTGAGCAGCAAGCGCCAAGACCTCCTCCGGAGCGAGGCGGCCAACCTGACCCAGGCCCTCGCTGGCCGGGTGCGACAGGAGGTGTTCGCCATCGCGCGGAAGGCCCTGACGGATCTCGCCAGCGCCAGTCTCGAGGAGCGCATGGGGGAGGTGTTCACGCGGCGATTGCGCGCCCTCGGCGCCGAGGCAAAGGCCCGCCTCGGGCACGCGCTCGAAGACCACACCCAGCCCGCCGTGGTGCGCAGCGCGTTCGCCGTCCCCGAGGAACAGCGCGCGGTGATCCAGAACGCGGTCAACGAGACCTTCTCCGCGGCCGTCGGGCTGCGGTTCGAAGTGACGCCGGATCTGATCAGCGGGATCGAGCTGTCGGCGCACGGCCAGAGGATGGGGTGGAGCATCGCGGAGTATCTCGGGTCGATGGAGGAGGGCGTGAGCACGCTGCTGAAGGAGAAGGCCGCGCCCCCGGTCGAGCCCAGGCCAGCACCGAAGCCCGAGTCGGGGCTGCGGCCCAAGCCCTTGCCCGACGGGGAGAATGCATGAGCCCGCTGGCGCACGGGCTGGAGGCCGTCTTTACCCAGGCCCTCGACGCGATCGCCGAGGCACGGGGAGCGTTCGCGGCCGAGCTGCTGCTGCACGAGGTGGGTACCGTCACCTCGGTGTCGACCGGGGTCGCCAGGGTCTCGGGGTTGCCAGGCGTCGGCTTCGAGGAGCTGGTCCGTTTTCCGGGTGGCGCGCTCGGAATCGCGTTCAACGTCGACGAGGGCGAGGTCGGCGTCGTGCTGCTCGGCGATTACTCGCACCTCCATGCCGGCGATGAGGTGCAGCGGACCGGGCGGGTGATGGACGTGGCCGTGGGTGACGGCCTGCTCGGAAGGGTCATCGATCCCCTCGGCCGGCCGCTCGACGGGCAGGGAGCGACGAGCTTCACCGAACGAAGCCCGATCGAGCGCCCGGCGCCCGCGATCCTGGACCGGGCGCCGGTCAGCGTGCCCCTCGAGACGGGACTGAAGGTCATCGATGCCCTGATCCCCATTGGCCGAGGCCAGCGAGAGTTGATCCTCGGCGACCGACAGACCGGAAAGACGACCATCGCGCTCGACACCATCCTCAACCAGCGCGGGCAGGGCGTCGTGTGCGTCTATTGTGCCATTGGACAGCGCGCGTCCTCCGTGGCGAAGGCGGTGGCCGTATTGCGGGAGAGGGAGGCCATGGGCTACACGGTGGTGGTCGTGGCGGACGGCAGCGATGCGCCTGGAATCTCCTACATCGCTCCTTACGCAGCGACGACCATCGCTGAGCACTTCATGGCCGCGGGGCGAGACGTCCTCATCGTCTACGACGATCTCACCCAGCACGCCCGGGCCTATCGCGAGCTGTCCTTGCTCCTTCGCCGTCCGCCCGGGCGTGAGGCATTTCCTGGCGACATCTTCTACATCCACGCGCGTCTGCTCGAACGGGCGACCCACCTGCGTGCGGGTCTCGGCAACGGTTCGCTCACCGCGCTGCCCATCATCGAGACCGAGGCGCAGAATATCTCCGCCTACATTCCCACCAATCTGATCTCCATCACGGACGGACAGATCTACCTGTCGCCCACGCTGTTCGAGCTGGGAGTGCTGCCCGCGATCGATGTCGGCAAATCGGTCTCTCGGGTGGGCGGCAAGGCGCAGCGGTCAGCTTACCGTGCGGTCGCAGGCGATCTCAAGCTCGCCTACGCGCAGTTCGAGGAGCTGGAGGCCTTTGCCCGCTTTGGCGCGCACCTCGATGACCACACCCGCGAGAGCATCGACCACGGCCGAAGAATCCGTGCTTGCCTCGAGCAGTCGGAGTTCGAGCCCGTGGGGGTCCCCGCGCAGATCACCATCTTGCTGGCTCTGACGGCGGGGCTCTTCGACCGGATCCCGCTCGAGCACATGAAGGACGCCGAGCACGCGGTGGGCGAGGCTGCGACGGGGCTCCCGGCAGGCGTCTCTGGGCGGTTTGGAACCGACAGCGCGCTCAGCGATGGCGATCGCGAGACGGTCGTCGAGATGGCCCGGCTGGTGCTGGGTCGCTTCCATCCCAAGGCGCATGTTCCGGCTGATCCGGGGGCCAAGGCCGAGGAGGAGCTACGGTCAATTCAATGAACGACACCACGGCGACGCTCCGAAGGAAGATTGCCAGCGCTGGAGAGCTCCAGTCCGTGGTCCGAACGATGAAGGCCTTGGCTGCGACGAGCATCGGGCAATACGAGAAGTCGGTGCAGGCGTTGACGGACTACTATCGCGCGGTCGAGCTCGGATTGAGCGTGTGCCTTCAGGAGGAGGCGCCACCGATCCGGGGCATGCCGCGAGACGCAGCAGTGGACGCTCGGTCCGTCGGCGCCGTGGTGTTCGGCTCCGATCAGGGGCTCGTAGGGCCTTTCAACGAGCTGGTGGTCGACTTTGCGACCAAGAGCCTCGCCGCGCTGCCTGGGTCCAAGCAGGTCTGGGCGGTCGGGGAGCGGGTGCACGCGCGCTTGACCGACGCGGGCGTGGCGTGTGCTGGCGTCTTTGCCGTTCCCACCTCGGTCGCGGCCATCACGCCCCTGGTTGGTCGGATCCTGGTGACCAGCGAGGCGCATCACGCCGGCGCCGAGGTCGCGGAGCTCCACCTCTTCTTCAATCGCCGGACATCTGGTGGGCTCTACGCGCCGTCCAGTCAACGCCTCCTGCCGCTCGACGAGCTCTGGAGAGACAAGCTGACCAAGCTTCGCTGGCCTGGGAGGTGCCTGCCCGAGGTCCTCGGCGACCGGGCTGGGGCGCTGCGATCGCTCATTCGCTCATACCTGTTCGTGTCCCTGTTCCGGGCATGCGCCGAGTCCCTGGCAAGCGAGAACGCGAGCCGCCTCGCCGCCATGCAACGCGCGGACAAGAACATCGAGGACCTCCTCGAGACCCTCCAGGCCGCCTTTCATCAGCTGCGCCAGACAGGCATCGACGAGGAGCTCTTCGACGTCATCTCGGGCTTCGAGTTCCGCCGATGAACCTCGGTGACCTGCAGTCGGCGTAGGCGATCACCTCTGGAAACGCACACGGGCGTCCACCGCGATCGCCCCGCGGCCCGGACCCAGCGCCGCGAGCGGGTTGATGTCGAGCTCGACGATTTCCGGGAAGTCCTCGACCATGCGGCTAACCCGCAGCAGAACGTCCACCAGCGCACCGCGATCCACCCCGCGGCTCCCGCGAAACCCCGTCAGGAGGCGTGCCGCGCGCAACTCGGAGAGCATGTCCTCGGCGTCGGTGTCGGTTATGGGATTGACTCGAAAGGCGACGTCCCGATCGAGCTCCACCCGCGTTCCGCCGAGGCCGAACCCCACGAGCCGCCCGAAGGCCGGGTCCGCAGTCACACCGACGAAGCACTCGACGAGCCCCACGGGCGTCGATTCGCCCACTCCTCGGTCGACCGACAGGCCCCGCTCGTCGCGCACCATCTCCTGAACCAGCACACCGCTCACCTCCGCAGCCCGCCCGAGCACCTCGATGGACGAGATCATCGCGCGATACGCGCTCCGCACCGCCGTGGCGCTCTGCAGGTCGACGACCACGCCCCCCACGTCGGTCTTGTGGGTGAGCGTGGACGAGACGATCTTGAGCACGACCGCACCCGACCCGGAGCCCAGGAACCGGTCGGCCACCGTCGCCGCCTCCTCCTCGCTTCGCACCACCTGCTGACCCGGCAGGCGAATGCCGTAGGCGGTGAGCAGCGAGAAGACATCGTCCGGTCCCAACCATCGTCCCTGATCCACCTCCCCCGTCTTCGTCGAACCACCGCTCGGGCCCGCCTTCAGAAGATCTCCGAGGGCAGCCCGCGGCGGCCCCGGAGAAGGGAAGACCAGGGTCGGGAATCTGCCTGGCGGACGCGCCAGCCAGCGACCGTGCCGGGCGGCCCGGGCCAGGGCTGCCACCGCGTTCTCCGGAAAGTGGTAGGTCGGCAGATGCGCCTGTCGCAGCAAGGTCCAGGCCTCTTCGAGCCCATCCGTCCCGAGCAGACACGTGGCGACCGGCTTCACCGCCCCGACCGTCGCCCGCACGATGGCCGCGGCCACGTCGACGGGCTTGGTCATGAGCAAGGGCACGTACAAGGCCAGCACCGCGTCGACGGCGGGATCCTCCAGCAGCAGGCGGACGACCCGCTCATACGCGGCGGCCGGAGCGCTCGCGATCATGTCCACCGGATTGCGCACCGAGGCCTCGGGGGGAAGGCCCTCGCTCAGCTGGCGCACCGTATCGGGGGCCAGGGGCGGCAGCTCGAGGCCGGCCACGGCGCAGGCGTCCGCGGCCATGATCCCCGGTCCGCCCGCGTTGGTGGCGATGGCGAGTCGATTGCCGCGCGGGGATGGCTGGTTCGCGAGCAGCGCCGCCACGTCGAAGAGCTGCTCGATGGTATCCGTGCGAATCACACCCGCCTGGGTCAGCAGGGCATCCACCGCCACGTCGGGAGTGGCGATGGCCCCGGTGTGCGACCCAGCCGCGCGCGCCCCGGCCGCGCTCCGTCCGCTCTTGACGGCCACGATCGGTTTCTGGCGCGCCACCCGGCGCGCGATCTCGAGGAAGCGGCGCGGGTTCCCGAACCCCTCCAGATACAAGAGAATCACCCGGGTGCGCGGGTCGGCCTCCCAGTGTTCGAGCAGATCGTTCCCCGAAACATCCGCCCGGTTCCCGACGCTGATGAACTGGCTGATTCCGATGCCCATGGCGCGCGCCGTATCGAGGACCGCCAGGCCGAGCGCCCCCGACTGCGAGGAGAACGCGACGTTGCCGGCGGGCGGCCAGGTCGGTGCAAACGTCGCGTTCAGCTCGGCACCGGGCGACGTGTTGATGACGCCGAGACAGTTGGGCCCGACCATCCGGAGGCCGGCCGCCCGGACCTTCTCCGTGAGCGCGCGCTGCTGCCGCGCCCCTGCGGCGCCAGCTTCGGCAAATCCCGCGCTGATCACCACGATCGCGGCAACCCCGCCGGCGATGCATTCGTCGACCGCGGCCGGGACCTGGGCCGCCGGGACGACCACCACCGCGAGATCCACGCGCTCGGGAACATCCGCCAACCGGCGATAGGCACGCACGGACTGCACCACGTCCGCGTTCCGGTTCACGGGGTAGACGGCCGCCGGCAGATCGCGCGAAACGAGGTTGTGGAAGATCTCGCCGCCGATGGTGTCACGCCGCCGCGAGGCTCCGATCACGGCCACCGCGCGGGGCTCGAAGAGCGCGCCGAGCGGCGTCTTCGGGACTGAACCCGACGTCACCTCGACGACGGCTGTGTCGGCACGTGGCGCCCCAGAGGACTCTCCATCTTCGACGAGGGGGAAGGTCACCCGGCGCTTCTCTGCATCCTGGGGGCCAGTCCACCCCGCGCCGGCTCGAAGCTCGCCCATGGAGGGGGGAGCCGGAGGCGCAATCCCCGAGATTGCCCCGTTGCTATGCGCAAACTCTGCGCAGAGCTCTGCGCAGGCGACAGGAATCGCGACGGCGATGAGAGCCGACGCACGAACTGCCGGGCTGGTCCGCTCACCGCCGCGACGGCACCGCCCCTTCCGACGGCATGCGCCTTGCGTTGTGAGGGCCGTATGAGTCAACAACACATGGTGATCATCGGCGGTGGGTTGGCTGGGCTGTCGACCGGGTGCTACGCCCTCGCCAACGGGTTCAAGACCACCATCCTCGAGCACAATCTGGCCCTCGGAGGCGTTTGCACGGCCTGGCAGCGGGGTCCGTACACGGTCGACGGATGCATCCAGTGGCTGACGGGCGGGCCCTTCCTCGGGATCTATCGAGAGCTCGGAATCATTCCCCCGGTCACGGTGCGCCCGATCCAGCATTTTGCGACCTACCGGAATGTTCGAGATGGCCTGGAGATTGACGTGACGGATGACCTGGAGAAGCTTCGCCAGGTGCTGCAGCGGCTCAGCCCCGCTGACGCCCACGAGGTCGACCGCATGATCGCAGGAGCTCGGGCGATCGCCGAGATGGATCCCGGACTCGACACGCCACCAGAGCTGGCCACTTTGCGCCAGCGGATGAGCCGTCTATGGGATCTCCGAGAGCACGTGGGGGACGTGGCGCATTTCAGGCACTCGGTTCGGGACTGGGGACGGTCCCGGTTGAAGAGCGAGCGCCTGCGGCGCTTTGTGTCGCACCTGGCCCCGGAAGAGTCGCCGGCGCTGGTTCTGCTGTTCATGCTCGGATATCTCGGGCGGGGCTGGCTGTCGCGTCCGAATGGAGGAACCGCGCGCTTTCGGGACGCCCTCATCGCCCGCTATCAGGCCCTGGGGGGCGTGACCCAGGTCGATACGACGGTGGAGGAGATCCTGGTGAAGAGCGATCGTGCCAGCGGGGTCAGGACGACCGACGGCGGCATCGTGGATGCCGACGTGGTGGTCTCGACCTCCAGCGGTCCCGAGACGGTCCTGCGCCTGCTCGCCGGCCGTTACGGCGCGGAGGAGACCCGGCTCCGCCTCGAGAAGTGGAAGATGTTCTCTCCGATCCTCCTCGTCAGCTACGGAGTGGACCAGCCCATGTCGGAGGTCCCCGGCACGTTGGCGCTGGATGGCCTGCCGCCCTTGCAAGTGGGTGGTCGCCAGGACGCCGGGTTCACGGTACGCATCTTCAATGACGAACCGGCCGTCGCGCCGCCCGGGCACACCGTGGTGCAGGTCCAGGCCCAGACGGACTACGCGTTCTGGGCGACCCGCGGGACAGGCTACGGCGCCGCCAAGGAAGCCGCGGCGGCGACCTTGCTGAGCAGCCTGGAACCAGTCCTGCCCGGACTGCGGCAGTCGGTTCGGATGACGGACGTCGCGACCCCACTCACCTTCTGGCGAAACGCCCGGTCCTGGCGCGGTGCCTTCGAGGGCTGGCTTCCCACGCCCGAGTCCTTCTTCGGCCATGTCGACAAGACCCTTCCGGGGCTGAACGCGTTCTACATGGCGGGGCAATGGGTCGAGCCTGGCGGGGGCGTGCCGACCGCGCTCCTGTCGGGGCGCCACGCAGTTCAGATCGCTTGCAACGACATCGGCCGCGCCTTCGCGTCGCCGACCGGAGCCTGAACGGCAGTCGGATTCACCGGTGGCTCGGGCTCGCAACGCGTGCGACCCGGAGGTGTGGGGCGAGCCACAACCATGAGGTGCCTCCGAGAGTCGCCGACGACCTCGTGGTCGAACGGCGTGGTCGATCGGCGTGGCCGAACGGCGCTATGGCGACTTGGGCTCGGGGCGGGGTCCTACGTCGGCGCCGACGATCGGCCGGCGGCCGAGCCGCTTGATGACGGTGGGCAACGCGTCTGCGGTGACCGATATACTATCGAGGCCGATGTCGGCCAGGAACTCGGCGAACTCGGGGTGATCGCTCGGCGCCTGTCCGCAGAGGCCGACCTTGCGCCCAGCTGCGTGAGCAGCCCTGGTCACCATCTCGATGAGCTTCTTCACACCCGGATCGCGCTCGTCGAAGAGGTGCGCCAAAAGCTCGGAGTCACGATCGACGCCGAGGGTGAGCTGCGTCAGATCGTTCGAGCCGATGGAGAAGCCGTCGAAGAGCTCGGCAAACTCCGCCGCGAGGATCACGTTGTTGGGGATCTCGCACATCACATAGATCTCGAGGCCGTCTTCCCCGCGCCGAAGACCGTTGTTGGCCATCTCCTCGATGACGCGCCGTCCTTCGGCAAGGGTCCGGCAGAACGGAATCATCACCTTGACGTTGCCGAGGCCCATCTCCGAGCGGACGCGGCGGACGGCGGCGCACTCCAGCGCGAAGGCCTCCCGGTAGCGATCGTCGTAGTAGCGAGAGGCGCCCCGAAATCCGATCATCGGGTTGTCCTCGACCGGCTCGAAGGCCTTGCCGCCCAGGAGGCCCGCGTACTCGTTGGTCTTGAAGTCAGAGAACCGCACGATGACGGGCCGCGGATGGAAGGCAGCGCCAATCTGGGCGATGCCCGAGGCCAGGCGATCGGTGAAGAACTCGGCCGGCGAGGACCAGCCTCCGGCGCGGGCGCGGACCTGCTCGGCCACCGCGGGCTCGAGCCGCTCGGGGTGCAGGAGCGCCATCGGATGCACGCCGATCCAGCTCGACACGATGAATTCGATCCGCGCCAGCCCGACGCCCGCGCTCGGCAGGCTCGCCAGGCTGAACGCGCTCCGCGGGTCGCCGACGTTGAGCATCACCGGCACCCGCGGGACGGGGAGGGTCGCGGGATCGATCTCCTCGCGCTCGAACGCCAGGCGGCCCTCGTAGACGCGCCCCTCGTCCCCCTCGGCGCACGACACCGTGACCTCCTGGCCCGTCCGGAGGACGCTGGTAGCGTTCCCGGTGCCCACGACGCACGGGAGGCCCATCTCACGTGACACGATGGCGGCGTGACACGTCCTGCCGCCCTGCTCGGTGACGACCGCGGCGGCGCGCTTGAGCACGGGCTCCCAGTCGGGATCGGTGCTCGGGGCGACCAGCACCTCCCCGTCCCGGAATGACGAGAGCTCGGTGGCGGAGCGGATGACCCGCGCCACGCCCGCTCCGACGCGAGCCCCGACGCTCTTGCCCCGCACCAGCACCCTCCCCTTGCCGTGGAGATGAAAGAGCTCGAGCCGCGCCGAGTGCTTCTGGGAGTGAACGGTCTCGGGGCGCGCCTGCACGATGTACAGCAGACCGCTGCGTCCGTCCTTTGCCCATTCGATGTCCATGGGCGTCGGGTGGCCGGCTCGCGACGTGTAGTGCTCCTCGATGGCGACCGCCCACCTCGCGAGCGTGAGCACCTCGCCGTCCGTCAGCACGAACGCCCGCCGATCGCTCTCGCTGACCGGCACCTCCTCGACCGAGCGGCCACCCTCGCCGTAGACGAGCTTCACCGCCTTGTCACCCCGGTCGCGTCTGATGATGGGCCGGCCGGCGCCGAGGGCAGGCTTGAAGACCCAGATCTCGTCGGGGTTCACCCGCCCCTTCACCACGGACTCGCCGAGGCCCCAGGACCCGGTGATGGTGATGACGCCCCGATGACCGCTCTCCGTGTCGAGGGTGAAGATCACGCCGGCGCTCGCCAGATCGCTGCGCACCATCTTCTGCACGCCCACCGACAGGGCGATGTCGCGGTGGGCAAATCCGTTCTCGTTCCGGTAGACGATGGCACGATCGGTGAACAGCGACGCCATGCAGTCCCGAACCGCGTCCAGCAGGGCCACGCCGCCGCGCACGTTCAGGAAGGACTCGTGCTGTCCTGCGAAGGAGGTCTCGGGCAGGTCCTCGGCGGTGGCGCTGGAACGGACCGCGACGTCGGTCTCGCCTTCTTCGTACGTCTCGGAGAGCCCTCGGTACGCCGCGAGGATCTCCGTGCGCAGCTCCGCTGGCAGCGGCAGCGCGCGCACGCGTTCCCGTGCGAGGGCGCCGGCCCTCTGCAGGGCCCCAACGTCGCCCCGGTCGAGGCCTTCGAGCGCCTCGTAGATGGCTCGGTCTGCGCCTCCCTGTGACAGGTGCTGGCGGAACGCCGCCGCGGTGATCGCGAAGCCGTCAGGGACCCGCACGCCCGCGGACTTCATGGACCGCAAGAGCTCCCCGAGCGATGCGTTCTTGCCGCCGACCTGGGGCAGCATGCTGAGATCAATCTCGCGAAACGGGATCAAGAGTCGGGGCTGCGTCGTCATGCCAGGAGGTCATGCATTTCGAGCGCCAAGGTGCATCGTCGCGTCGGCGGGCGAGTGCAGTCGAAACCACGCAGGAATTGCAGCATCGGGCAGCCGAGGCGGCGCGGGATCAGGCGCTCGCCAGCTACCGCCAGACCGTCCTGGCGGCGCTGGTTCAGGTGGCGGACCTCCTGCGAGCGCTCGATCACGACGCCGCAGAGTTGGCCGCGGAGGCGGACGCCGTCAGGTTCGCCAGCGAGGCCCTCGATCTCATCCGGCTCAGCAACCAATCGGGGCTCGCCAGCTACCTGCAGGTGTTGACGGTGGACGAGCAATTCCTCCAAACCAACCTCGGGTACGTTCAAAGCCGAGGCACAGCGGATTCAGGATACCGTTGCCCTCTTCGTCGCTCTCGGCGGGGGTGGTGGAATGGCCGGGACGGCGGACTCCGGGAGGCATATCCATCCCACGTGGGTTTCAGACCGCCCGCCGATCACCCACGGTCGTGATTTACATCACGCATGGACCTCCATTCAAGCCCGAGACACTGTCAGCCAAGGCGCCCCTGCGCCAACATCAATCGAGGAGGACGGATGACCATTGTGTCCCCCCGCACACGCGGGCCCGGGGTAAGAAGTGCCAGCGGCTTGCTCTGCATTGCGTTAGTAGCCTGCAGTAGCACCGCGTCATCACCCGCACCGGACGCCGGCGCGGTGGCGCAAAGCGGTTCGTCGAGCGGTGGCGCTGTGACGATGCCGCAAGTTGGTCCGTCTTCGAGCAGCGGCGGCAACGTCGGAGCGGGCAGCGGCAGCGGCGGCAACGTCGGAACGGGCAGCAGCAGCGGCGGCGCCAGCAGCAGCGGCGGAGCCAGCAGCAGCTCGTCGGGCGGGAATGGTGGCGTCGTCATCACGGGTGGGTCCAGCGGCTCGAGCGGCGGAAGGACGATGGACGGCGCTGGCGCAAGCGGCGAAGGCGGGGCCGCCAGCGGCGCAGGCGGGTCGGGCGATTCAGCTTCCGGCGAAGGTGGTGCAGGCTGCCCCACCGCAGCGGTGTTCTGCGACGGCTTCGAAAGCGGCACGACGCTGGGATCGGCATGGACGATCGACAATTCGGTCGCCGCAAATACCGTCACCATCGTGTCGACCAAGTCCCACTCCGGCTCGAACTCGGTGCACTTGACCTTCACCCCGCCGACCGGCACGACGTTCATTGATGAGAAGATGGGTGTTACGGCGAAGGGCACCGTCTGGGGCCGAGTTTGGATGTACCCGAACACCGAAACGGGCAATGGGATCGGCCCTGATCCGCACGTCGTCTACATCGAGGCCGAGCCCGCGGGCTTCACGGGGCACTCGGCCACGGGCGTCCGTCCGCTCAACACCCAGAGCGGCCAGATCGCGATCAACGTCGACCCGCCCGACACCGGGCCAAGCGCGAACATGGTTCTACCCAGGGGCGCATGGCACTGCTTCGAATGGGAGATCAGCGGCATCGGCGGTACCGGCAGCGTCGCCTTGTACATGGACGGCACGTTGCTGGCCACCGACACCGGAACGGCGATCGCGGCCATCGGGGAAATGCGCATCGGCTATGAACATTACAACGCGGGAACGACGACCGGCGACCTGTACCTCGACGACTACGCCATCGGCCCCACGCGGCTGGGGTGCAACTAGCGCTTTGCGCAAGTGCCAGGACGGGCTCCGTTGCGAAGGTCGGTTCGGTATTTTCCTGCTGGAGGAGAAGCAATTCCGCCTGGGGCGTTGTAGCATTGACGATCGAGAGATTCCTCGGTCCCCGGTGGTCTCGGGGGTTTCATGCCCGTTTTCCTGTCGGCGATCCCGACGGCCTGGATGGGCTTTTTGTCCGTCTCCCCTGGCGTCAGCGAGAACAACCCATGAATCAATACCCTGCGCTCCGTGGCTCGTGGCCGTTGATCCCGATCGCAACGTTGCTTGCAGCGGGCTGTGGTGCCCGCTCGGGGGCCGACACGCCAGAGGCATCGTCGGGCAGTGCGGACAGTCAGGGGACGGGTGGCGTCCCCGGTAAGGCGGCCAATGGCGGCACAAAAGGTTCCGCGATTGGCGGAATCACGGGCACTACCAGTCCAGGTGCGATCGGGACGGTCGGCACGACGGCGTGCACTGACCCGTTGACGATCGCGGACCCCTATGTCGAATCATGGGTGCGCGCTGCCATCAATGTTCCGAACGGGCCGATCCATCCGACCAACCTCGCTGGCCTCACCGATCTATTCATGGTCGAGCCCGCCGGCACCCCGATTGATCCTCCCCCCGGCTACGTCGGTCCAGTCACGTCGCTCACCGGCGTCGAGTGTCTTTCGAACCTGCGCACGCTCTATTTCGAGGCGTACTTCGTCGACCTCGCGCCTCTCTCGCGCCTTCCAAACCTCAAGGTCCTCAGGCTGCTGGAAGCGTGGGAGACCAACGTTCCGCTCCTACCTCAGGTGACGGAATTTCGCGGGGACCTGCATTCGAACACGGCGGCCGTGTTGTCGGCACTTCCTTCATTGAAGGTGCTCAATCTGATACGCTCCGACTTCTCGACCGCCGAGGCCCGGGCCGCGCTCTCTGAATTGACCGGTCTGACCGAGCTGCGCCTCCCGGGGGCGGGGCTCATCGACACCGCCCCTCTCGCGCCCTTGAGCCTGCTGACGGTGGTCGATCTCAACTCGAATCAGATTCGAGATATCTCCTCGCTGTCGTCACTTGTGGGTCTCCAGAGTCTGGACTTGACCGGCAATCAGATCACGGATCTCTCCCCGTTGGTCGCCAACATCTCCCTCTTTGACCAGCCCACGATCGCGCTCGGGGCCAACCCGATCGACTGCACGGCGCAGGCGCAGAACATCGAGACGTTGAGGTCGCGGGGTGTCACCTTGACCGTGGACTGCCCGTAGGGACCGTCTCGGCTCCCTGTCGGGAGCCTTTCGGGAATTGCGCAGGTGCACAATGGCTTGTGCGATCGTGTCTTCGTTTGTTCTAAGCTCCTGCGAGCTCCCCCAGCCCGCGCTGACGGTATCGGACTTCTCGTACCTCCTGGACCAAGAATGAACAATCCAGTTCTCCCGCGGCATGATTCTGCATGGGGGGCGGTCGCCTGCTTCGCGATCCCAGTGCTGTTCGTCATTGCCTGCAGCGCCACGTCCAAGTCCGGCGGCGGCCCGGACCCGCTCGAAGACGGAGCGGGAATGAGCGGCCAGGGGGGCGGCGCCGGCATCTCGGTCGTCGGTACGGGCGGCTCTTCGGTGAGCGGCCAGGCTGGCGCGGCCGGCGGTGCTCGAGGGGGGAACGTCGCGGCGGCGAGCGGCGGCGCCAGCGAGACTGGCGGCACCTCGACGGGGGGCCGAACTGCAACAGCTGGGATGGGTAGCGGAGGCATGGGAGCGGCGGCCGGGGGCATGGGTACCATCGGCGCCGGAGGGTCGAGGACCGGCGGCGGCGGCGACGCGGGCGGCATGGGAACGGGTGACCGTGCAGGAGCGAGGGGCGACAATCCCGGCGGAGGTGGTGGCGGGAGCGGGTCTGGTACGAGCTATGACCCGTGCCCACCGGCGCCAACGGATTGCAAGATCATGCCCTTCGGCGATTCGATCACGGACGGGTACCTGGCACAAAGAGGCGGCTATCGCATTCCGCTGTTTCAGCGCTCGCATCAGGAAGGCAAGCACCTGACGTTCGTGGGTAGCGCCGTCAACGGTCCCGCGATGGTCGACGGCGTTCCGTTTCCCCAGCACCACGAGGGACACAGTGCCTACACGATCGACGATGAACCGTTGCCCGCCCCCGCTCACAAGGGCATCTCACCCTTCGTGAAGACCAGCATCCCGGCGTACCACCCGGATATCGTGCTGCTCATGATCGGCACGAACGACGTAGACAACAGCATCGATTTGCCGAATGTCCCGACCCGCCTCGGCGCCCTCATCGACGCGATCATCGCCCTCGATGCGCACACCCTGATCGTCGTTGCGCAGATAACGCCGACCATGCAAGACCCGCTCAATGCTCGGATACAGGCGTACAACGCCGCGATCCCGGCGGTCGTCAAGGCCCGCGCCGACGCCGGCAAACACGTGGCCATCGTGGATATGTACAACGCGTTCGTTTCCGACCAGGCGTATAGAAGCACGTTGATGTACGACCGCCTTCACCCGAACATCGCCGGCTTCCAGAAGATGGCCGACACCTGGAACACGGTGATACACGACCTGGTGAATTGATTCGCCGTCGTGTTGCCCGCGAGGATCGAGTGCCGCGGCGGCTCACTTGAGCGGGCACGCGAGGCAGGGGTTGTAGGGTCCCACCGAGCACGTGCCACAAATGCAGATCGGATCCGTGCCGCAACGACTGTGGCACTCCTCACAGGCGTCTCGTGACTTGCAATCTGGACCGCAGTAGAGCGAGCTCCCGTGTCCAGGGGTCCATGAGAACGAAGGTGGCTCGCAGTTCTCGCCAGGGTCTATCCTGCCGTTGCCACAGGTCGGGATCTGGCAATGATCGCTGCAAGAATTGATCGAGCCAGCCCAGGGAGGGTCACACTGCTCTCCCGGATCGATCCGGTGGTTGCCGCAAAGGGGGAGGATCTGGCACGTGGCGCCACAGGTGTAGTTGTCCGGGGGGTCGCATTGCTCGCCCGCCGCGATGACTCCGTCTCCGCAGCCAGGGACCCGGAGGCAATTCGCGGTGCAGGTGACGCCATCGGGGGCATCACACTGCTCCCCCGGGTCGATCCGGACGTTCCCGCACAGGGCTTCGGACGACCCGGGATGGCGGTGTTTCTGGACCCCGCCCAAGACCCATAGATGATCCGGCGGTCTCGGCGGCGCCCACGATCTCCCCTTCGTCGCTGATGGCCCGACGAAACCCTCCCGGGCTACTCGAGTCACCGCCGAAGGTCCCGAGATCGTGGATGCCGCTCTCGTCCCAGAGCACGGCGTGCTGCGGCCCGGAGGGCCCGAGGTTGCTCTGGCCCACCACCTGGCCGGCGGCGTTGATCGCGGTGGGCGAGCTCCAGTCCCCTCCCAGCGTCCCGAGATCGCGCATGCTGCCCGCCGTCCACAGAAAGGCGTGCATCTGCTGATCGTTCGCGATCGAGCTCACCCCCGTGACCTGGCCGGCGGCGTTGATCGCCACGGACGTGCCCCATGTACCGCCGAGCGTGCCGAGATCTTGCGCAGCTCCCGTTTCTTCCCAGCGGACGGGGTGATTCTCACCGGACGCAGTCCTGCTTTCGCCAGCCACCTGTCCTCCGGATTCACGACGAGTGCCCCGCTCGTGGATCCACCGAGACTACCGAGATCAACGATGGCTTCTCCGGGGCGCCAGGTGAAGGCGTGGATCTCCCCACTCGACGTGAGGCTCTCGCCGACCACTTGACCGGACTCGTTCATGGCCCGGGCCCAGCTCATGCCGCCGCCAAGGTTCCCGACGTCGTAAAGGATTCCTTGCCCGGAGTCCCAAAGAAAGCCGCCACCCACCCCGTTGCCCACCACCTGGCCTCGGTTGTTGATTCCCTCGACATCGCTGACCGTACTGGCCGCGCCGATTGTTCCGATACGCCCCCTTGCCAAAGAAATGCCGTCGTTCCTTCAGGCCTACCGACATATCCGACAACCTGACCAAGGTCGTTCATGTCCATGGGTTCGACCTGATCGACGCTGCGGCTGTTGACGAGGTCGACGAAGGCGCCGGCACAGTCGTCGAAGTCAATCGAGATGGCGCTCCGCCCATTTCGGCGCATGGTCAGCACGACGTGGGACACGATCCCCTTGGCGGTGACCACGGGCGTCGGATCGCTGAACCAGGTCTCCGTCGACGTCGTGCCACCGCAGGCCTCGGCGAAGGCGGTGCTGCTGAACTGAACGTCCCCTAACTGAAGGCCCCCCATTTCCAGCGAGGGGCTGCCGCCGACCTGAAGGTCGAACCGCTTCATGACCTGGCGCGACCCCACGGCGGTCACCTGCAGGCACATCACGTCAGGCGGGACGCTGGAGAGAGTCAACACGGCCGCCCCCGGTTCGTCATCAGGCGGCGCCAGTCCGTTGCCCCCGCACGAGGCGAGCCCGAGCACCGCCCCCAGCAGGAGCAGGCGAGGATCAGGCCCGGCACATATGAACAAACCGGACGTCAGACTGACCTCGTCGCCCGCACGCAGACACCACCGGTCGGGGCAAGGTTCGCTGCCGAGGAGCCTCGAAAATCTCCGCAACCCGTCCATCGCGCCTCCTGTAGGGAATTCACGACACCATCAGACCCACGCCTCGCCTGCACGATTCAAGCCATTCGAGGAGCTTCCGGCAACCGCGGCCGCTGACCGATCGCCCTCACGATTACGCCTCGACCAGAGGCGAACGGAGAGCCGACCTGTGCCACGCACACCAACTCGCGCAATCTACCCGGGCGCCGACCTGCCTGGCCACGCCCTCTGATCTGCTCAGCAGAGGTGTCGTCCTCATCTTCGCGTGGGAGGACAGGCGGTCTTGAGGCAGCCCTCGAGGCGCCCCTGCTTGACGACGGGGGACGACAGGGGGATTCCGCGACGTCAGAGCCGATAGCGGGTTCTTGACGAGCTGCGACGCCCAGGCTGCTCGTCGCGCCGGTCGATGCGCGCGTGGTCTCATCAGGGAGTTTTTCCCGCGGCGATAGGGAAAATTTCCCAGTTTGCCGTCGGGCTTCGATGAAGAACCACCGTCGATCCGCTGATTCGCCGCTCAAAGGCCCTGGCATGGACGCTGCTAGGAGAGGCGTTCATGAGCAATGCTCGAGCGCTTTTGCCATCCCTGGTTCTTGGTCTCATCGTTGGCTCGGGCTGTGCCCACCCCTCTCGGCCGTACGTGTTCAGCGTGCCGCCTCCCAGTGATGGCGCGATCGATCTCCTCGCCCGGACTCTCGTCAAGAGCGGTCACCGGGTCAGCCAGGTCGATCGGAAGAACGCTGAAATCACGACCTATTGGGAGGACACGGGGTACCGCTACCGCGAGACGGACGATCTCGAGGACGAGACCAGCGTCTTTCTCCGTTTTCACGTGAAGGTCGCGGACGTGGGAGCCAATCATGAAGTGCGGGTGACTGTTGAATCGGAGCGATGTGTCCCATACCGTGCGGTCGTCACTGCGACCGAGGTGGTGTCGACCTGTCTCGACATGCCCCGAATCCTCCCCAGCCACCAGAAGGTTCTGAACGCCCTCGGTCGGAGACTGTCGCAAGCATTGACGTCCGTTCCGGACGCCCAACCCAGATCCTAGTCGCGGGGACTTCATGCGCTGGTTGCCAAGAGGGGACCGTCGGCCAGGCGGTGCGTATATCCTGTGCCTGGCGCTTCTCGGCTCAGGGTGCCTCTACTCTCGAGTCCAGCGGCAGGACGGTCCGGCGGTGGCGCAGGGCGCCGCGGTTTCCCTGCGGCGCGAGCGCTGCAACTTCGATCCCTCCTGGGCGCGCCCGGAGGAGGTGGGCGGGGAGCTCACCTTGTGGCTCCGGCTCCGTGTGAAGAACGATTCAACCTCGCCCTTGCTGGTGTTCCCGCCCGAGCTGCGATTGCAGGGTGAGCGAATCGACCCAGATGCGGCGCCGGAGGTCATGGGCCTCCGGAGGCGGGTCCTCGGTCCGGCCGAGAGCCAGGACGTCGCCGTGACATTCCGCCAGTATGGCAATTCCTTGAGCTGCACCGTTCCCCTCACGCTGTCTCTCGAGAAGTTCGTTCGTGGCGCCGGCCGAGCGCTCCCGCTGCGACCAATCTCGTTCGTGGCCGAGGCCTCGGACAACTGATCGCCCGGACGGGTTTCGAGGGACCCATGGCAGCACCGTCCGGGAGAGACCGAATTCCGGCTTCGCTGTCGCAACCGGGCGCCGTCGGATTCTGGCTCGCGATCGCGCTCACGGGCATCGGTACAGGTGTCAGCGCCGCCGTTCTGACGAAGGTGCTCGAGCTCGTGCAGCGGCTGGCCTGGCCCGGTGACGCGAGCGTGCTGGTAGCGGCGGCGCACTCGGGACCTTGGCGACATCTCCTGGTCCTGACCGGTGCGGGCGTCTTGACCGGTATCGGTCAGCTGCTGCTCGTCCGGCTTTCCAGCGGAAACGGGATCGACACCGCCGAGGCGATCTGGTTTTCGGCCGGTCGCATGCCGCCGGTGCGTACCCTCGGTAGCGCCGTGTTGTCGGTGCTGGTGGTGGGGATGGGAGCGTCTGTCGGACGCGAGGGGGCGCCGAAGCAGGCGGGCGCCGTCATCGCCAACGCGCTGTCGGACCGCGGGCGATTCTCGGACGAGCGACGACGACTGCTGGTCGCCTGCGGAGCCGGATCCGGTCTGGCTGCCGCCTATGGCGTCCCCCTCGGCGGCGCGCTCTTTGCGCTCGAGGTCATGCGGGGGGTGCTCGCCCTGCGGATGGTCCTGCCCGCACTGGTGACCTCCCTGATAGCCGCCCTCGTTGCCTGGGTCGCGCTGCCCGATGCGCCGACCTACCAGATTCCGCAATACGTCAACTCAGCGTCGATCACCTGCTGGGCATTGGTCGCTGGTCCGATCGCGGGCCTGACCTCTGTGGGCTACGTCCGGTTGATCGCATGGGCGGACCGCGTGAAGCCGAAAGGCCGCCTGCGGATCGCGGCGCCGATTCTGACCCTGGCAGTCCTGGGGTTGACGTCGATGGTGTTCCCCCAGTTGCTCGGAAACGGAAAGGACGCCACCCAGCTTGCGTTCGACGGCCTCGTCGCGCCCTGGATGTTGCTCGCCTTGCTGTTCTTGAAGCCCGCGGCCACCGCGGCCTGCCTGGGTAGTGGTGTCCCGGGTGGACTCATGACCCCATCGCTCACCCTCGGCGCGATGCTGGGCGGCGCCCTCGGCTACGGTTGGTCGCTGTTCTGGCCCGGCGTCCCGCCCGGCTTCTTCTCGCTCGTCGGTGCCGCGGCCGTCCTGGCGGCGACGACCCAGGGGCCGATCTCCTCCATCGTCATCATGATGGAGCTGACCGGCCGAGACCGATCGTTCGTCGCGCCGCTGGTGTTGGCGGTCGCAACCGCGACACTGGTCTCACGTAGCCTGGAGATCCGGTCGATCTACGATGCGCGGTTGAGCGACGACCAGGTGCGGGCTCGCCAAGAGGTCCGCGACCGCCTCTCGGTGGCGGCGGAATAGATGCTGGCCCATTCGAGGAACAGGCTCGACGTCACGCCGCAGCGCAAGTTCCCGGATGAGTGACTATTCGCGTTCCGGCTCCTCCAGCCATTTTCGGAGCGTCTTCGGATCGATGCCCAGCTTCTCCGCCGTCTGGCCCCGATGGCCACCGGTCTGCCCGAGCGCCCAGGCGGCATAGAGGCGTTCGATCTCGACCATGGGTCTGACCGCTCCGCGGAAGTCGAATTCGTCCTCCGCGCCGACCGGGTTGATGGTCTCCGAAATATCGGCCGGGGAGATCTCGCCGCTTCGTCCGAGGAGGACGAGCTTCTCGGTCATGTGCGCGAGCTCTCGGACGTTGCCGGGCCAGCGGTATCGGAGGAGCTGGTCGAGCGCGCCCGGCGAGAAGCCGCGCACCTCTGACTGCGGGTACTTCGCACGACACTGGCCGAGGAAGTGCTCCAGCAGCGCCGGGATGTCCTCGCGGTGGTCGCGCAGCGCGGGGAGGACGATGGAAACGACGTCCAGCCGGTAGAGAAGGTCGGCGCGGAACTCTCCCGCACGGGCGGCTTGAACCAGGTTCCTGTGCGTGGCGGCGATGACTCTCACGTCGACCTCTCGCTCCTTGGTCGACCCGAGCGGACGGACGGTCCCGCTCTCGAGCACGTGGAGCAGCTTCGCCTGTAGCGCCGAAGGCATCTCACCAATCTCGTCCAGGAACAGCGAGCCGCCGTCGGCTTCGGCGAACAGTCCGGGCCGGTCGGATGCGGCCCCGGTGAAGGCGCCTTTGACGTAGCCGAAGAGCTCGCTCTCGAGCAACGCCTCCGGTAGCGCTGCGCAGTTGACAGAGATGAACGGCCGCTCCGCGCGCCGGCTGTCGCCATGCAGCGCCCGCGCGACCACCCCTTTGCCGGTGCCGGTCTCGCCGAGGACGATCACCGGCGCGGGCGCATCCGCGACCCGCTGGATCCGTTCGCGCACCGCCTGGATCGCGGGGCTGTGCCCGATGATGCTCGCGATGGAATATTTGGCCCTCAGGGCCGTCCTGAGGGCATTCGCCTCGTTCTTGACCCGAACCTGATCCAGCGCGCGTTCGAGGAAGATCACGAGCTCGTCCTGCTTGAACGGCTTGGTCACGTAGTGATACGCGCCCTGCCGGATCGACTCGACGGCGGTGTCGATCGCGCTGTAGGCCGTCATGACGATGACCGGGCGGTCCGGGTTGAGCTTTCGCGAGGTCGCCAGGAGCTCCATTCCGTCCACCTTCGGCATCCGCAGATCCGTCAGCAATACGTCGAATCGCTCGTCGGTCAACCGAACGATCGCATCTCGACCCGAACCGACAGGCAGGGCATCATACCCACGGTCGATCAACCCCTCGGAGATGGTCCGCGCCATCTCGATGTTGTCATCGACCACCAGGACGCGCGGCCGTCGCTTATCCAACGGGAGCCTCTTCGACCAGCGGAAGGCGAATCGCGGCGCGGGTGCCTCGGGGGCTGTGCGCCGAGAACAGCAGGGTGCCCCGGTGACTGGCGATGATCTCGTGCGCAATCGCAAGACCGAGGCCAGTGCCCCCCTCCCGCGCTTTGGTGGTGAACAGCGGCTCGAGCGCGCGGGCGCTGTCGGCGAGTGAGATGCCGATTCCCGAGTCCGCGACCGCGATCTCGACATCGCCCCCATCGCGGCGAGCCTGGATCTCGACGTCCACCCCCGGCTCGCACGCGTCGCACGCGTTGAGGAGCAGGTTGATGATGGCGTGCTCGAGCAGCCTGGGATCGCCCATCACCGTCGGGATGTCGACATCGAGCCGGCGGACCAGCCGGACGCCCGCCTTGGTGAACCGGTGTTCGACCAGTGTCACGGCATTCTCGATCAGGCTGCGCGGATAGATGCGTTCGGCGCTGGGCGCGTCCCCGCGGGCCAGGCCGAGCAGCCCCCGGATGACCTGGTTGATTCGATCGGTCTGGGAGAGGATCGCAGCCACGCTGGCCGAGAGCCGCTCATCGCCAGCGACCCTCGGCGCCATCTGTTCCGCCCGCGCCGCAATCACGCTGAGCGGCGTGGAAATCTCGTGCGCGACGCCCATCGCGAGCGTTCCCATCGCGGCCGCCTTGCTGGCGCGCTCGAGCCGTTCGTCCCGTCGCTGCTGGAGGCTGGCAAGGGCGAGCTCCCGCTCGAGAACCAGCTCCTTGCGCTGGTTCCGACTCGCCAACGTCCCGAAGGCCAACACCAGACCCGCGGCGGTGATCACGCTCAGAAGGAGGCGACGTCGCGCCCAATCCTCTCTATCTCGCTCGCGCTCGGCGCTAGCGACAGCGACGATGTCCCAGGTGCCGGCCGATCCGGCGTCGATCCGGGAGAGCCCCGCCAGCGCCGTCCGCGCCGGCAAGCCGAACCGGGCCGACTCGTCGCGCGGGATGCGCACCACCGAGTCGCCCCGGTCGAGCGCCTCGGTCAACCGCGGCGCCGCGAGATCCCGTCCATCGGTCGTCCGAAGCATCGACTCGTGCGGTCGGCGGGCGACGATGACGAGCGCCGTCGGACGCTCGACCGAACGCAGTCCGGCGAGAAGATCATCCTCAGTGATGGACGAGCCGGCCGCGAAGCGAATTCTGAGCGCGGCTCCCAGAGCCCCGGCCAGCGTGGCTTGTTCTTGCGCGAAGTCCTGCAGGGCCGCGGCGGACTCCCGTCTGGCGTCCCAGTAGGAAAGCCCCGCAATACCGGCGATGACTGCCACCATGGCTCCGCCGAGCCCGAACCGTCGGACCGCAGCTTTGTTCATTTGGGCGTCGACGTCCCAGTCGAGAACGCTCGCATCTTGCGTGAGCAGCATGGCCGGCGATGCAAGTAGAAGCAAACATTGGGCCACGCCGCCGCTGGCCGGCTTTGGCGGGGCACTCCGTTCGCCCCCAATTGTCTCAGGAAATATTCCCGATCGAAGCGGGAGAATCTCCCGATCCGGTCGCTGGCGCCTGAAGAACACCGCGCCAGATCAGGGCGTCCGGTCTTGGTACGGCTCGTGCTGTTCCATGCCTTCGCGTGTCCTTCTCCCCCCACCGCCGAGGCTCCTTCATCGCAACGCTCGCCGCGATCTCGACGGTGACATGCGCTCTCCTCTTGGACTTCCGAACGATCGCCGGCGCTGCAGAGCTCGGAAGCCCTTCCTCGGCGCCCCCGCCCCCGCCCGGGCCCATGCCGGTGGGCGGACCAGGGCCCGCCCGGACCATGACGCTCGACGAGGCGCTCTCCTACGCTCGCGGCCACCAGCCCATGCTCCGCAGCGCGCTGGCGCGCGTCGCTGCCGCGGCCGCTGATTCGCGTATTCCCCGGGCGCAATGGCTTCCCCGCGTCGGGGCGACGCTGCAGGGATTCGCCCTGACGACCAACAACACCACGGCGTCCTACATCGGCGTTCCAGAGGTGGACATCCCCAGGATCGGCGGCACCAAGGTGACCGCGACGGGGGCATGGGCCCCGAGCGCCTCGACGCTGGCAGGTGTCGGTGCCGCGCAGGAGGTCTTCGATTTCGGCCGGATCGCAGCCCAGGCTGCCGTCGCCGACGTCCTGTACGAGACGGAGCGCCACCGAGCCGACGCCGAAGCGCTTCGGATTGACCTCCTGGTCAAAGACGCCTACTACGGCGTTCAGGGCTCTCGCGCCATCCTGACGGCTGCGGAGGACGCCTATCAGCGCGCCGGGGTGCACCGCAACATGGCGGCGGCCGAGGTCAAGAGCGGCCTGCACGCGCCCATCGAGCTCACCCGTGCCGAGGCGGATCTCACCCGATTCGATGTAGGCCGGGTGCGGGCGGGAGGCTCCCTGCGAACGGCCCAGGCGGTCTTTGCGGCGGCCGTCGGGGTCGACGACCCGTTGCTCGACGCCGGAGGCATGGCACCGCCGATTTCGCAGGCACCGTCGCTCGACGAGAGCCTCCGTCAAGCCATCGCAAAAGATCCGATTCTCGAGGAGGCCCGTTCCCGGGTGCGCGGCGCCGACGCGCTCACCCGCGCCGTCGCCGCCGAGATGCGCCCGGACATCTCGCTCACGGCCACCTTCTCCGGCCGCGCTGGAACCGCGGAGCCAAGCAGCGGGTCCGTCTCCGATCGGTACGGCCCGCTCCCTCTCGTCCCGAACTGGGACGTCGGCCTCGTCCTGCGCTGGCCGCTCTATGATCCGGTCGTGGCGGCGCGGAGAGACGCGGCGGCGAGCCACGCGGAGATCGCGCGCGCGGACGTATCGGTCCTGTCTCAACAGGAAGCGGCGGCGGTCCAGCAGGTGAACGTCTCCATCGAAGTCAGTCAGGCGGCGCTCATCAGCCTCGGTCGCGCCGTCGACGCCGCCAAGGCGAACTACGCCCAGGCCGAGGCCCGATTCAAGGCCGGGCTCGCAACATCGCTCGAGCTCGCCGACGCAGAGGCTCTTCGCACCGACGCCGAGATCCAACTCGCCGTGGGCGAGTTCGAAGCCCGGCGGGCCCGAGCCGCACTCTCGCGCCTGGTCGCGGAGGGGCTGTGACGTGGAACCCCGAAGACCTCCTCAGCGAACCACCATCCCGGAGATGACATGACCACCTCGGATCAAGAGCCCGCCCCTGTCACCAGGGATCGCCGTGTTCCATTCATCATCACCGGCGGCACGGCAGGCGTCGTCGCGCTCGGCATCTTCTTGGTCGCGCGCGCGAGCTCGCGCGTCAACGGCGTCACCCTCGACAGTCAGCCGAAGGGAGTCACCGTCACGGCGGCACGCGCCGCCCAGTACCGTCCGCACCGGCGGTATGTCGGGACGATCTTGTCCTGGGTCGAGGCCCGCGTCGGGCCGCAGTTCATCTCCGCCTATGTCGACACCGTGCTCGTTCGACCCGGGGACGTGGTCAAACAGGGGCAGATCATCGCCACGCTCGACTGCCGCAACGCCTCCGCTTCGTCGAAGGCCCTCTCCATGCAGGCCCGCGCCCTCCAGACCCAGCAGGAAGCACTGGCCCACGAGGCGGGGCGGGTGGCCGAGCTGAAAGAAGGAGGGTTCGCCTCGCCCAACGAGATCGAGAACCGCGCGGCCGACAGCGCCACCAAGCAAGCGGAGCTGTTGGAAACCCAGGCGAAGATGCAACGTGCAACCCTCGAGGTGAACGACTGCATCCTGCGCGCGCCCTTCGCAGGGGAGATCTCGGCGCGTCTCGTGGATCCCGGCGCGTTCGTCCGACCAGGCTCCGAGGTCGCCACCGAGGTCGATCGCCGGACCGTGCGGGTGGTGGCAGAGGTGCCGGAAGGCGACTTCGACGTGGTCGCCGTCGCCACCCCCGTGCACATCCGAGCGCTCGCGGTCAACCGGGAGCTCGATGCCAAGGTTGCCCGTCGCTCGCCGGCCGTCGACCTCTCCACGAGGACGGCGCACGTGGAGATCGACGTCCCCGATCCGAACCGGTCGCTGCCGGTGGGAACCACGGCCGAGATCGAGCTCGACGTGGGCGCGCCGACCGCCGCGACCGAGATCCCCCTCATCGCCGCATCGGTCCGCGGCCGGAAGGCCACGGTGTTCGTCATCGAAGGGCAAACGGCGCGCAAGGGGGTCTACACCGTCAAGGGCGAGCGAGGCGGAAACCTCTTCGTCGATCCCTCCTTGCCGCCGGGGGCCCATGTCGTGACCGAAGGGCGTGCCCTGCTCAAGGACGGCGATCGGGTGGAGGCCAAGCTCGACCTCCCGGGGGAGAGCCCCGGCACTGGCGCCGTTGCGGCGGGGGTCAAGCCGTGACCCGGCTCGCCCTCCAGAACCCGATCGCGATCCTGATGATCTGCGTCGGCCTGGTCGTGTTCGCCGCCGTCGTGACGCCGCGCATGAGCATCGACACGTTCCCGGAGCTGACCCCACCCGTGCTGGTCGTGGGGACGCTGGCGCCCGGCTTGGGCCCCAAGGACGTGGAAAAGACCATCACCTGGCGCATCGAGAAGTATGTCAGCGCGACCCCCGGGGTGGACTTCGTCCAGAGCACCTCGCGCAACAACCTGTCCGTCGTGTTCGTGTGGCTCAAGTGGGGGACCGACCTCAACTCGGCCCAGACCCTGGTCCAGCAGCAGGTCGCGTTCGCCATGTCGGCGGTGCCGAAGTCACTGGGGGTGTTGCCGCCCTTCGTGTTGCAATTCGACCCTTCGAACGCGCCGGTCATCCAGGTGGCGGTCTCGGGCGGCGGGCTCACCGGGCCGCAGCTTTACGATTACGCTCTCAACTACATCGAGCCCGTCATGGAGGGCATCCCCGGCGTCGCCAGCGCGTCGATCAATGGCGGACGGCAACGCCAGATCAACGTGATCGTCGATCCGGTCCGCGCCGAGGCACGCGGCGTCACATCGACTGACATCGCCAACGCCGTCTCGCAGTCGAACGCCCTGTTGCCGTCCGGGGAATTCATATCGCCCAAGTTCGACGCGAACGTCTACACCAACGCAGTCGCTCAGCGGGTGCCCGACATCGGCGATGCGGCCGTCAAGGTCAACGGCAACCACGCCGTCCTCATCAAGGACGTCGCCACCGTCGAGGACGGAGGCTCACCCGCGACCCAGTCCGTTGCCGTCAACGGGAATGACGCCGTCTACCTCAACGTGCTCCGTATTCCCGGCGGAAACACCCTGCAGATCGTCGACGCGGTCAAGAAGGTGGTCGGCGACCTGAAGAACCTGCCTCCGGGCGTGGAGGTGAAGGCCATCTTCGATCAGTCCACGTTCGTACGCACGAGCTACGAGGGTCTCCGGAAGGAGGTCCTGCAGGCGCTGGTCCTCATCGCCCTGGTCATCCTGCTCTTCCTGCAAAGCGTCCGCGGCACGCTCATCGTGTCGGTCGCGATCCCGCTGTCGTTCGCCATCGCTCTGATTGCCCTTTACGCCGGAGGCCATACGCTCAACGCCTTCACCCTGGGAGGTCTCACGCTGGCAATGGGGCGTCTCGTCGATGACGCCGTCGTCGTGCTGGAGTCGATCCACCGCCACCAGCGCATGGGAATGAGCCCGGCGAAGGCCGCGCTCGAGGGGACCAACGCGGTGGCCTTGCCCGTCCTCGCATCGACGCTGACGACGATGGCCGTGCTCCTTCCGGTTGTCCTGCTCGCGGGCCTCGCCCGAAAGCTCTTCGTGCCGCTGGCGGTGACGGTCGCCGTCAGCATGATCGCCTCGTACTTCGTCAGCATGTGCGTGACACCCCTCGCGTGTCGCCTGTTCCTGGCGCACCAGGAGCACGGCCCCCTCGGCAAGCGGGTCGCGGCCTTCATCGATCGGGTGGCGGGGGGGTACGCCGATACCCTGCGCGCCGTCCTCCCCTTCCGCAACACCGTCGTCGGGGCGTGCGTGGTGCTGGTTGCCGCGAGCGTCTGGATGGCGACCCGGCTGCCGAGCACGTTCTTCCCCGAGATCGACGAGTCGATGGAGCGCGTCTACGTGCGCCTGGCGCCCGGCACCTCGCTGGAGGACGCGACCAGGAAGATCAACCAGATGGGGGCGCTCCTCGCCAAGGAACTGCCCAAGGGAACGGTCGAGTTGGTCCTGACGAACATCGGCTCCCCGGGAAACGCGCGAAGCGCGATGACCAGCCCGAACGCCGGGCCCCACATGGGTTTCATTCGCATCGCCCTCCCCGAGGAGGGCCACCGGAAGCAGAGCCAGCGTGAGCTCGCCGACCTGACGCGCGAGATTCTCAACCGCAACTATCCCGGCGTCGAGTTCTTGCAGTGGCCGGGCGGCCTGGTCGCCAGCGTGTTCTCGAATGGATACATCGCACCGCTGGTCGTCGAGGTGGGCGCCGACAGCCTGGAGGAGCTGGATTCGAAGTCTCGAGCGGTGGCGGACGTGGCCCGGAGCATCCCGGGCATCCGCGACGTGTACCCATCGATGCAGATCGACTATCCCGAGGTTCGGGTGGAGACCGACCGGACCGAAGCCGCGCTGGTCGGGGTGACATCGAGGATGGCGGCCCAGACCACCCTCGAGGCGACGCTCGGCAACATCAACACCCCGAGTGTCTGGATCGACGGCTCGAACGGCCAATCGTATTACGTGGTCACCTACTACGACGGCCGGGTCGTCAATGATCCCACCGCCTTGGCGCGAATCCCGGTGCGGATCGGCGACGGTGGCCGCGCGGTCACGCTCGGCGCCTACAGCGCCATCCGGCGTTCGGTCGGCCCCATCGCGGTGGAGCGCAACCACCTTCAGCGGGTCGCCCACGTCATGATGCAGACCGAGGGCCGTGACATCGGCAGTGCGGCCAGAGAGCTCGAGGAGAAGCTCCACGCCGACCCGCGGACCCGGGACATCGACTTCTCGTTTGTCGGTGAGGTGGATCTCATGCGCACGACGTTCTCCGGCCTCGGCTTGGCGCTCGGCCTGGCCATCATGGTGGTCTTCATGATCATGGCGTCGCAGTTCAAGTCGCTGCGACTCCCCTTCATCATGCTGTTCACCATCCCGGTGTCGCTGATCGGAATCGTCCTGGCGCTGCTCGCGGCGGGACATGGGTTCTCGATCACGGCGCTCATGGGGGTGCTCATGGTCATCGGGATTGCGGTGTCGAACGGCATCCTGCTCATCGACGATGCCAACCGCCGCTTGAACGAGGGCGTCGACAAGCTGGAAGCCGTCATCGCCGCCGCCCGCACTCGATTCATCCCCATCGCCATGACCAGCCTGGCCACGGTGATCGGGCTCATCCCGACGGCGATCGGGCTCGAGGCTGGGACTGAATCGAACCAGCCGCTGGCCTTGGCCGTCGTCGGAGGCCTGACCTCTTCGACGCTCCTCTCCCTCTTCCTGGTTCCCGTGATGTTTCTGCTGCTCGCAAAGCGGGTTGAATCGACCCGCGAGTCGACGGTCCCAACTGGTCTCATGGAGGCTCACACATGATTTCCACAAGTGTCTTTTCGGTCCGTGCCACTTCCATCCTCGCCTTGGGCATTCTCTCGGTGTCGGCCTGTGCTCCTCTTCGTCTTCCATACAAGAGCGCGGGCCCGGCGGCATCCCCTGATGGCGTGGAGGTCGCGGTGCGTCGCCAGAGCTGCACGCAGAACGTAGATCCTGATTTCTACGGAGATGACCTGGTGGAGGAGGTCGTGGAGGTGCAGGTTCGAAACGCCACCTCGAAGTCCCTCACGGTCCATCGCGACGCCTTTCGACTGATTGCACCAGACGGCCATGGGCTGAAGACCTTGACCTGGCAGGCGGTCGATCCCCTTCCGCTGGTCGCCGGCGAGACCAAGAGCTTCGAGCTGCGCTTCATGACCCGCGGGCTCCTGTATTGCGGCCGCGAGATGAAGCTGGATGCCGATGCCGGCGTGCGAATGGACGGCCGCCCCATCGAGCTCGGGGCCGTCAGCTTTCAGCCTTCGCGCGCGCTATGATCAGGCCGCCGCCATCGATTCGCTCCATCCTCGTCGCCCTCGACGAGTCGGAGCGCGCCGGGCTGGTCTTCGCGACGGCGGTGGCGATGGCCCAGGGGCTTGGCGCCCAGGTCCTTCTGATCCGTGTGCTGGAGATTCCGCCAGACATTCCGCCGGCGGCACGTACGCAGCCGAGCGGGGTTGAGGAGTCGCTCGAGCGCGGGGCTCGAGCGGAGCTGCGCACGCTGATTGAGTCCCATCCGGGAGTCCAGTACGGCTCTCCCATCATCGCCACCGGCGATCCTTGGCGACACATCCTCGATAGCGCCAGAATCCTCGACGTCGATCTGATCGTGGTCGGAAGCCGTCGCCACCATGGTCGGCTCGAACGCGCCCTCGGCACCGTTGCGGCACGAGTGGTCAACCACGCGGATCGCGATGTTCTCGTGGTCCAGGAGAAGGGCGCAGATCGAGATGCGCCCTCGTGACCGCTCACGGCTGTATCGCTGGTTCGCGGTTTGGTCTGTTTGGGTGGCTGCTTCTCTCAATGCCGGCATGCGTGACCATTCCCTCCGGGCACCTCGGCGTGCTTCTGCGCCCGGCAGGAGTGGCGCGGGAGCCAGTCGGAGAGGGCGTCCACCTGATCGGTCCGTGGGCGGATGCCGAGATCTACGATCTCCGCGGCCAGGAGCAACACGAGATCCTCGCGGCGCTCACCGCAGATGGCGCGATGCTCGAGGCACGCGCCTCGGTTCTGACGTTTCGCCCCTCGGCGGGTGAGGTCGTGGCCTTGGCGCGGGAAATCGGACCGAACTACTACCAGGTGATCGTCCAGCCGATTGTGCGATCGACCGTCCGCCGCGTGCTCGCCAGTCGGCGCCTCGACCAGCTGGACACGGCCGGTATCCTGAGCGCCCAGAACGAGATCACCCGCATTGCCGCCGCACGGGTGCGTCCGTATCACATCGACCTCGAGGGTGTCGATCTGCGGACCCTGGGTATGCTGTCGTCATCTCCGGCGTATGGTGTCGTCGTCGAGACCAGCGTCACCGAGCAGGAGGTGCTCGCCGCGCGCAAGCGTGTCGTGCTGGTACGCCACTGGGGCGATGCACGCCGCGAAGCGGCCCGCGGCCTCGCTGAATCCCATGCCGTGCTCGCCCCGACCTTGACCCCCGAGGCGCTCACCGAGAGCGCCAACCGAGCCTGGACGAACCTCGTCACTTCGCCGTCGAGCTTTGTCGAGGTTCGAGCGTCCCGCAATCCCTTCCTCGAGGAGGTCGCACCATGACCCGATTCCACCATGTGTCCGGTATCGCCCGAATGACGGCGTTGTGGATGGCGACGACTGGTTGCTCTGCGACAGTGGGTCCTGGCCGGCTGGGTGTGCTGTGGCGCGCGTCCAATGGCACGCAAGCGACCACCTACGGCGAAGGGCTGCACTACTTCGCCCCCTGGAACGACCTGACGGTCTACGACATGCGGGCGATGAGTCATGACGAGGTTCTGGACGTCATCGCGATCAATGGGCTCAGCATCAAGCTCGACGCCTCGGTGCGATTCCACTTGAATCCGCTGGAGATCGTGGCGCTGCAGCGGGAGATCGGCGCCGAGTACTATTCGAAGATTCTCGAGCCCGTTCTCCGATCAGAGGCCCGCCGGGTCTTCGGCCGCTACACCCCGGAGGAGATCTATTCGACGAAGCGCGAGCTCATCGAACGCGAGATTCGCGAGGGCCTGCGCGCGAAGATCGAGGGCAAGCACATCGTGCTCGAAGCAATCCTCATTCGCAACGTCGAGCTCCCGCTGACCATTCGGACGGCGATCGACCAGAAGCTCGCGGCGGAGCAGGAGGTCCTGAAGATGAAGTATGTCATTGAAGTATCGAAGGCGACGGCCGGTCAGAGGCGGGTTGAGGCACAGGGGGTCGCGGACTACAATCGCATCGTTGCCACGAGCCTGAGTCCACCGATCCTGGAATTCGAGCGAATCCAGACCCTGAACCGCCTCGCCAGCTCTCCGAACGCCAAGACGGTCGTCATGGGGCCGGGAACCGAAGCGTCCAAAGTGCTGCTGGCTGCTCCAGCAGGTGCAAGGTGAGGAGCGGTTGGCGCCCAGGTCGCGATCGGCGGCTGGGCGGAGATAGCCCTTGACGACCGCGCTGCTTCTCCTCGCGAGGCACGATTGGCGCGATCTTCGCGGGCTTCCGTCGGGTACCATTGGGTCGTGACCGAAGCCGATCCGCCTGACGATCGCCTCCTCATGGCGGCGCGTGCCGGGGATCAGAGCGCGCTCGAGACCCTGCTCGAGCGCCATCAGGCGCAAGTCTATCGATTCGGCATGAAGATGTGCCGAGACCCGGAGGACGCGAAGGACGTGCTCCAGGACACGCTGCTGGCGATGGCGCGCGGTATCCGCGACTTCCGGGGCGCGTCCTCCATCTCCACGTGGATCTACGCGATCGCTCGGAGCTTCTGCATCAAGAAGCGGCGGCGGAGCACGTTCGCCCCAGAGGAGGAGCGTTCGCTCGACACCCAACTTGCCGCCGAGGCGAGGCACCTGGCGGATCCCGGAGCGACTCCAGATGAAGCGCTCGCGGGCAAGCAGGTGGAGGCGGCGCTCGAACAAGCGATTGCGGCGCTCGAGCCGATGTACCGCGAGGTGCTGCTGCTCCGAGACGCCGAGGGCCTCACCGCGCCCGAAGTCGCGGAGGTCCTCGGCGTGACGCCTCAGGCCGTGAAGAGTCGCCTCCACCGCGCGCGGCGCTCGGTGCGGGAGCGGGTCGCTCCGCTCCTCGGCATGAAGCTCGACCTGCCGCCGGCACCGGGGACATGCCCCGATGTCCTGACGATGTACTCACGGCACCTGGAGGACGAGGTCAGCGCAGATCTCTGCGCAGCCATGGAGCGGCACCTCGAGGCCTGCGGTCGTTGTCGGGGCGTCTGCGACTCGCTCAAGCGCACGCTGGCGCTCTGCCGCACCTCGGGTCCGTCAGCGGAGGTCCCTGCATCCGTTCGGGCCTCGGTCAAGATGGCGCTTCGCGCCTTCCTCGCCGGGAGCAGGTGAACCCTTCGGGGAGCGAGCGGCTCATACCCGTCAAGGAGGCCAAAATGGCCATGGCGACAGCGACCGTGAAGCAGGTGACCAAGAGGAGCTTCGAAGAGACCGTCAAGGACGGGATTGTCCTCCTCGATTTCTGGGCGGCGTGGTGTGGGCCGTGTCGCGGTTTCGCGCCGATATTCGAGGGCGCAGCGTCGCGCCACCCTGATGTCCGGTTCGGAAAGGTCGACACCGAGGCCGAGCCCGGCCTTGCGGCGGCCTTCGAGATCCGAGCGATTCCCACCCTGGTGGTGCTGAGGGACGGCGTGCTGCTCGGGGCCCTACCCGGCGCAATGTCCGCGATGGCGATCGACGCGCTCGTCGGGAAAGTGAAGGCCCTGGACATGGCCGAGGTCCTTCGGAAGGTCGCCGAGAAGGAGCCGCAAGAACCGCGCGTCGCGAAGGCAGGAGGCGCCTGATGTGCCGGCGCGTCGAGTGCTCGAGGTGCGGACGTCCCGCCTTCGCCGGCTGCGGAGCCCACGTCGAGCAGGTTCTCGGAAACGTCCCGCCGGCGGAGCGGTGCCGGTGCCGCGAGGAGCGCGCCAAGAACCCGGGCGCGTCGGGGCCGCGTTCGTGGCTCCGGGGTCTGCTGGGAAGATAGCCCGAGGACCGGCGGCCTCGATCACCGATCGAACGCGCGAAGCTCCTCATCGAGGAGGCGCGGGTAGTCCTCGTACATCCGGCGCGGGGCGTGGCCCCGGTCGTACGGATGAAGCCGCGTCATCACCCAGGTGCGTGCGCACGCCTCGGTGGTTGGCGCCGTCGCCACCAGGTCATACCGGCCGTAAGGGACAGCGATGCGGGCGGCGCTCATCCGAGGCTGGCCGAGGCCAGGATCGAGATCTCACGACGGGTACACCGGCGTCGCGGATCGACGGCGGCGGATCAGGCGAAACGCCCCCAGACATGTCCCTCCACACCACAGGACGCCTGCTTCTGCGGCACGCAACTCACTTCAACAGACGCGCCTCCCGCATGGCGGCGTAGGTCTGATAGCCGCCCGAGAAGTTGCGGGCGTCGAAGCCGTTCTGGCGCAACATGCGGACGGCGTAATAGCCGCGCTGACCGACGGCGCAATAGACGACGATCATCCGGTCCCGGGGGAGCTCGGCCAGGCGCCCGCGCAGCTGGTTGAGGGGGATGTTCAGGGCGTCGGGAAGGATTCCAGCCACACATTCACCGGGCTCGCGCACGTCGAGCACCAGCGGCCTCGCCGCCGCGTCGGCACCGGGGGCCGCCGCAGCTGCCTCCGGCACTGCCCGCGCCTGGATCTCGTCGATGGTCGACTGCGGAGCCAGGGGCATGTCGCCGTTCTGGACATTCTCCGCGATGAATCCGGCCAGGTTCACGGGATCCTTGGCCGCTCCGAACTGGGGGGCGTAACAGAGCTCGGCCTCGGCGAGATCGTGCACCGACGCACCGAGCTGGATGGCCATGGCGATCACGTCGATGCGCTTTTCCACGCCCTCCTCGCCCACGGCCTGCGCCCCGAGCACCCGCCCGTCCGAACGTCGAAAGATCAGCTTGAGGTGAATGGGCCTCGCTCCCGGGAAATAGCCGACGTGGTGCCCCGGGTGCAGGTACACCCGATCGTAGTCGGTGATCCCGGCCCGTCCGAGCGTCCGTTCGCTGGCGCCGGTCATCGCGATGGTCAGACCGAACGCGCCGCAGACGGCCGTGGCCTGGATGCCCCGAAACTGGGTCGCTCGGCCGCAGATGGCCTCGGCGGCCACCCGTCCCTGACGGCTGGCCGGACCGGCGAGGGGCAGCACCTGCCTCGCCCCCGTGACCACGTCCGTGGTCTCGACGGCGTCGCCCACCGCCCAGATGTGCGGATCTGAAGTCCGCATGGTCTCGTCGACAGCGATTCCCCCCGAGGGGCCGATGGCGATCCCCGCTGCCCGGGCCAGCCCCGTCTCGGGACGCACGCCGATGGCCAGGATCACCACATCAGTGGCGTTCGCGGCGCCGTGTTCGGTGGTGGCGCGAAGGCCAGGAGGGGGCGCCGCCTCCGCCCCCACCTCCGCCTCAGGCCGGTCGAGCCGCAACAAACCTTCGCCGAGACGCACCGTCACGCCACGGGCCTCCAGGCGTTCGCGGACCGGCAGGGCCATCTCGGGATCGAGCAGAGGCATGAGCTGCGCGGCCTTCTCGAGCACCGTGACCGCGAGCCCGCGGTTTGCCAGGTTCTCCGCCATCTCGAGCCCTATGAAACCGCCCCCGACCACCAGCGCGCGCCGGGCACCCTTCGAGCTGATCCAATCGCGCACGCGGCGGGAGTCGGGAATCGTCCGGAGCGAGAACACGCCGTCGAGATCGATTCCGGGGATCGGGGGCCGGACGGGCGCCGCGCCCGGCGACAGGACCAGCGCATCGTACGGGTAGACCCGCGACTCCCCGCTGCGAAGCGCCCGCACGGTGATGGTCCGCGCCGCAGGGTCGATGCCGGTCACGTCGTGCTCGGTATGCACGTCGATGCCAAATCGTTCGCGAAAGAGCTCCGCCGACGCGACCAGCAGCTTGGCCTCATCGCGGATCACGTCGCCGACGTAGTACGGCAAGCCGCAGTTGGCGAAGGACACGTAAGGGCCGCGGTCGAAGACGACGATCCGGGCTGCCTCCGAGAGGCGCCGCAGGCGCGCCGCACACGACGCGCCCCCGGCCACCCCGCCGATGATCAGGATCTGCTTGGCTTCTTGCATTCGCTCTGCCAGCCCGCACGGGCCGCCTCGGGGAACGAGGTTACTCCCTGGATCAAGGAATCGTTCATCGCCCAGCAATCCCGACCAACAAGCCGAGGATGCCGCCCCAGATGGACGAAGAATAGGGGCTCGCCCAGATGGGGCAGGAGCCACTCCGGCATCCAACCAGCCGGCGCCCCCCGAATCCCACCCCGGCACCGATCAAGACCGACAGGACCATGCGAATCGCCATGAGGGCTCCCTGGGTTGCTTTTTGGCACACGCGGGCGCGCGGCCATCGAGAATCGACGTTCACAGGCTTTGAGCCAGCCGGGAGGGAAAGGGTTCGCCGAAACCGCGACTCAGGGAGATGGGGACCTTTCTGTCGAGAGGTGGCCCCGCAGGGCGCTGCCGCCAAGGATTGAAGCCGAGAGATAGCTCGAGCCCGATGCGGCCGGAGTGAAATGGGGCATCTCTCCTTGCTCTCCCGAAGCGGCAACGCTGCCCACGACCAGCTGCAGCTCGACGTCTTCGGTGAAGTGCCGAGTCGTTTCTACCTGTAGGGCGATGCCCTCTGCGGGCGCTGACCGGAGCGGCGGAGTGGCACCGACAGGTGCGCCGAAGTGTGGTGCCGAAGTGTGGTGCCGCAGTGTGGGTGCATGAGATCGGTGCGAGCAGTGCGCCCCGCACGCTCGTCGAGGTCCGTGAACCCTTTCGGACCAACCGGGCTCGAAGAGGGCAGGAGAAACGATCTTGTCGCAACTCACTTGGACCTTTGCTCTTACCTCGACCCTCGTCGTAGCCCTTGGATTCGCCTCCGCTTGCGGCGCCATCCGAGGTGAAAGGCGGCCGGCTCCGGCGGCAGCGACGTCCGCGGCGAGACCCATCCGGGTCGCGGTGACGACGGCGGCCCGCGGGCCGGTGGAGCGCACCTTCGAGGCCAGCGGGACGGTGCGCGGCCGCAATACGGCCGTGCTCACCAGCCGGATCGTGGCCGGGCTCCGCGAGGTGCGGGTGCGAGCGGGCGATCACGTGCGGGCGGGCCAGGTGCTCGCGGAGCTCGAGGACGCCGATGCGCAGGCAACCCTGCGCCGGGCGCGGGCGGATCTGCAGGCCGCCGTCGCTGGTCAAGAAGAGGCGGAGCACGCCGCTCGCGCCTCCGCCGCGGCCGCGCGGGTCGCCGGCTCCGCGCACGTTCGTATGACCTACCTGCTCGGGCAGGGAGCGGTCACCAAGCAAGCCTTCGAGGAAGCCGAGGCTCGGCAGCAGACGACCAGCGCTGCGCAGGCGCTGGCCGAAGCGCAGGTGCGGGCAGGGCTGGCCCACCACGACGAGGCGCGAGCGGCCATCGCCGGGGCCGAGGCTGTGCTCGGCTACACCCGCATCACCGCGCCGTTTGCCGGCAAGGTCATCGAGCGGCGGGTCGATCCCGGAAGTCAGGCCGCGCCTGGAATGCCCCTGCTGGTCGTCGAGCAGGAGGGGCCGCTGCACGTGGAGGTCGCGGTGGACGAGTCGCACGCGAACACGCTGTCGGTGGGCACGACCGCCCACGTCGAGGTGGCGTCCGCGGACCAGGAGGCCGAGGGCCGTGTCGTCGAGGTGGTGCCCGCGCTCGATCCGACCGCGCGGGCCTTCATGGTCAAGGTCGAGCTCGGCTCGGCGGCGGGCGCAGCTTCCGCGTCGACGGCGCCGCCCCAGGGGTTGCGCGCGGGGATGTTCGCCCGGGTGCGGTTCCCCATGGGTCTCGAGGATCGCCTCACGGTCCCCGTCACCGCCATTCGCCCTTCCGGCGATCTCGATCGCCTGTTCGTGGCAGAGGGTGGAAGGGCCTGGCTGCGCCTCATCACGCTCGGTCAGCGCCAGGGCGGGTCCGTGGAGGTGCTGGCCGGCCTCGATCCCGGCGAGACGGTCCTCACGGCTCCGCCCGCTGGACTCGTCGACGGCGCGCGGATCGAGGTCCGGCTGTGAACAAGCCGGCCGAGGTCGGATCCTCCGCCGCGCTGGGCACGCTCGGCCCGGCGGGTCGGCTCGCGCGGGCCTTCGTCTCGTCCAAGCTGACCCCCCTCTTGATCGTGACCGCGGTGGGCCTTGGGGCGCTGGCCATCGACCGCCTTCCCCGCGAGGAAGAGCCGCAGATCGTCGTGCCCATGGTCGACGTGTTCGTGCGCATGCCCGGCGCCTCTGCCCGGGAGGTCGAGGCGCGGGTCACCAAGCCCATGGAGCGCTTGCTCGCGGAGATCCCGGGCGTCGAGTACGTCTACTCCACCTCGAGCCCGGGCGAGAGCACGGTGATCGTGCGCTTCCTGGTCGGACAGGACGAGGAGCGCAGCCTGGTCCGGCTCGAGGACAAGCTGGCGGCGCACGCCGATCTCATCCCCTCGGGCGCGACCGCGCCGCTGATCAAGCCGCGTTCGATCGACGATGTTCCGGTCCTCGCCCTCACCCTGTGGAGCCCGCGCTATGACGGCTTTCAGCTGCGGCGGGTGGACAAGGAGCTCGAGCA
>Ga0265318_10000021_pt1 | contig 166748 bp, 142 predicted proteins | sample 4821metaG_FD_192431 | JGI IMG/M metagenome (GOLD analysis project Ga0265318, IMG submission 192431) | Rhizosphere microbial communities from Carex aquatilis grown in University of Washington, Seatle, WA, United States - 4-8-21 metaG | ecosystem: Host-associated > Plants > Roots > Rhizosphere...
TGCCCGCCGAAGGCGGGCCTCGAAGCATGGCGCTCCGCTCGGTCAAACCCGTCTGAATTTGTTCTAAGTTAGCGCCTATGGGGGACGTCCCCCTCCGGCGCTGCGCGCCACCTCCCCCGTAAGAACGGGGGAGGATGGCTACTTCCGCCCCAGCCTCGCGGCGAGCTTGAGTTCGTCGAGCATCCTGGCGGCGAGCTTGTCGCGGCTGAAGTCGCTCGCGAGCGCGCGGCAGCCCGTGCGCATCGAATCCGCCAGGCCCGGCTCGTCGCGCAGGCGCTCGATCGCGGCGATGAGGGCGGGGATGCTTTCGGGCTCGATCGCCAGCCCCGCGCCGTGCTTCTTCACGAGGTCGGCCGCGATGCCTTCGGCGCCGATGACGATGGGGCGCTCCATCGCGGCGATCTCGAAGATCTTGGACGGCATGGTGTCGGACAGCGTCTGGGTCTGCTTCATCGGCACCAGCAGCACGTCGCAGCAGGCGATGTGGTCGGGAACCTCGTCCGCGGGCACGCTGCGCACGAAATGGAAGTTTTCGAGGCCGGAGCGGACAACGTGGCGCACCAGCGTCTCGTGCTGCGCGCCCTCGCCGACGAAGAGGAACGAGACGTCGCGCAGTTTCTCGGCCGCGCGCACCACGCTCTGCAGGTCGTGGGCGAGGCCCTGCGTGCCGATGTAACCCACGACGAAGCGGCCCTTGAGGCCGTATTTCTCCGCCAGCCGCTCGGGGCGCGGACGCGGCGAGAACTCGCGCGCGTCGACGCCGTTGGGCACGACGCCGATCTTCCCGCCCGGCACGCCGCGCGCGATCAGCCGCTCGCGCAGGCCCTCATTGGTCGTCACGATCCGCGACGCCGAGCGGTAGAGCCGGTTCTCGATGAAGCGCAGGAGCGCCACGGCCGGGTTGCGCGGGCGCATCATGTCGAGCGCCACGATGGAGTCCGGCCACAGGTCGCGGACCTCGAACAGCCAGGGCTTGCGGCGCACGAAGGCGATGAGCGCCCCGGACATCGCCGCCAGGAGCTGGGGCGAGGTCGCCATGACGACATCCGCAGGCTGGCCCAACCCCGCGACGAAGCCGGTCACCGCGAAGCTCAGGAAATCCAGGGACCGGCGGACCACCGCCTGGTTCGGCGCCAGGTAGGTCCACACCCGGACGACGTCCACCCCGGCCATCTCCTCGCGCTGCACCAAGCGGTTGCGGTAGGGGGGCTGGACGACCCCGGCCGGGAAGTTCGGAACGGAGGTGACGACGGTGACCCGTGTCCCCGCCTCCACCCAGCGCCGGCCATGGGCAAGGGTGCGGATCGCCGGGGCGTTGCGCTCGGGCGCAAAGTTGTCTGTTACAACAAGGACATGCATGAAAAGGCGTCAGCCGGGTGTCAAAGGTTAAGCGCGAATTAGCCCTGCACCCCGGTATAGCAGGCGGGGAAAAAACCAAAAGTCCAAATACCTTCAAGGCTGTGGCGGGGAAGTCCTTGCGGCCTAAGCTGGGACATGAGACGGTAGCGACAGGGACGGATTTCGCACGGGGGCGAAACGCAGGCGGGGCTGCAGTGTGATCGTTGGGGTAAAAAGGACAGGACCGCGTGTCAGGTTTCGGGGGTAGATCACATGTTGCATGAGGGGGGCAAAGCTGGTGGGTCGCGGCTCCCGCGTTCCACGGTGGCCGAGCCCATGGACGCCGATACCCAAACGCTCCCGCGTTTCGCCGTCACCTCCAATCCCGTTGCCCGTACAGCGTGTATCGGCTGCGGCTATTGGGGAAAGAAGGTTGCACGCAATCTGGCGGCGCTGAACGCGCTGCATGCCGTGGCGGACACCTCGCCGGCGGCGCTTGCCGACACCTCCAACGAATATGCCGTTCCCGGACACTCCTTCCAGCAGGTCCTGGACGATCCCGATTGCGACGCCGTGGCCATCGCCTCGCCCGCCTCGCTGCATGGCGAGCATGTGCGCCGCGCGCTCACCGCCGGCAAGCACGTCTTCGTCGAGAAGCCGCTCGCGCTGCAGGTCTTCGAGGGCCGCTCGCTTGTCAAGCTGGCGCGCGACCGCGGCCGCATCCTCATGGTCGGCCATGTGCTGCGCTATCATCCCATCGTCATCGCGCTCGTCGAAGCCGCGCGCAGCGGACGGCTGGGCACGATCAAGCACGTCTATTCGCGCCGTTTCGGGCTCGGCAAGATCCGCACCGAGGAGGACGTCATCTGGTCCTTCGCGCCGCACGACATCTCGATCATCCTGGCGCTGCTCGGCGAGAACCCGACCTATGTGTCCGGCGAGGCGACGAGCATCCTGACGCCCGGCATCGCCGACATCGCCAACATCCATCTGGGCTTCCCCAGCGGCGTCACCGCGCGCATCTCCGTCTCCTGGCTCAACCCGACCAAGGAGCAGCGCACCGTGATCATCGGCAGCAAGGCGCATGCGGTGTTCGACGACACGCTGCCCTGGGAGAAGAAGCTGCAGATCTACGATCACCGCATCGATCTTTCGGACGCGGCGCCCTCGATCAGCCGCGCCGATCCGGTGTCGCCGACCGTGGTTCAGGCCGAGCCGCTGCGCGAGGAGCTGTCGCATTTCCTGGGTTGCCTCGCGACGGGCCGCCAGCCCGTGACCGACGGCGTCGAGGCGCTGGGCGTCCTCAACGTCCTCGAGCAGGCCGCCAAGTCGGTCCGCGCGAAGAGCGGGCATTAGTTTTCGGTGTCATGGCCCGCGACTGCGGGCCACCCAGGTGCAGTCTTCTTTGCTTTCTCGAACAATATCGTCATCGCCCGCTTTATGCGGGCGACCCACGGCAATCTTGCGCCGTCTGAGAAAACGTCCGTGGGTGGCCCGGACGTGAAGCTTGTCCTCCGGCCGCGCTTCGCGCGGTCCGGGGGGCCGGGCCATGACGATTTTTTTGGATTTTTCTTGAGATCGACTCTCATCTTCCCGTCCCCGCTTGCCAACCTTGCGTGCTCGTAACATTGTCCGCGCCATGGCGAGCGGCCTGCTCGCACACAACCGAAATCAGCCAAGGAGAGTCCCGATGTTTGCCTCTGTGCGCGTCATGGCCGCCTGTGCGGTGGCAGCCGCGGGCCTCGCGCTCGCCGCCATCCCGGCGCAAGCCTTCACCACCGCCAAGAACTATCACGTCATGCCGACGCCTTCTTACATGGCGAAGCTGGCGCAAAGAGGCGTCGTGCCCGCGGGCCCGGTGAACTACTATGGCGGCTCGGTGTTCACGAGCTCCAAGGTCGTCTCGGTGATGTGGGGCAGCAGCGTCAATCCGACGATCGTCTCCACCATCCCGGGCTTCTCGGGCGCGATCGTGAACTCGACCTATGTCGACCAGATGGCGCAATACGACACGCCCAAGAAGGGCATCAACGGCCACAAGGGCACCAAGCAGGATATCGGCCGCGGCACCTATCTCGGCCAGATCGTGATCAATCCCAAGAACAAGAGCACGACGCTGCAGGACAGCGACGTCCAGGCCGAGATCGAGCACCAGATCAAGAAAGGCGTGCTGCCGGCCGCCGACCTGAACACGCTCTACATGGTCTACTTCCCGCAAAGCGTGACCATCGAGCTCGACGGTCTGACGAGCTGCGTCGATTTCGGCGCCTACCACTTCGCCACCAACGACACCAAGCTCGCCAAGAACAACATCTTCTACACCGTCGAGCCCGATTGCGGCGGCTCCATCGGCAACATCACCTTCGCGGCGAGCCATGAGTTCGCGGAAGCCACGACCGACAACGTGCCGACGCCCGGCTCGGTGCCGGACTTCCCGCAGGCCTGGAACGACGCCAGCGGCTTCGAGATCGGCGATCTGTGCGGCGGCAGCGGCCAGCTCACCGCCGGCACCACGCATTGGACGGTGACGCAGTACTTCCTCAACACCACGATGAAGTGCAGCCTCGGCAACTACACGAGCCCGTAGCGGTTGTCAGAACACGTGTTCTTCGGGCGGGAGCCACAGGCTCCCGCCCGATTGCTTTCAAAGCCCAACTGTCATCCCCTTCCCTCGCACTGCATGTTTCGCACGCAGTGCTCGCCGGGGATGACAGTTGGAGCTATTACGTGTCATTCTCATCTTCGACGTTCGGGCGGAGTGGTCCATGCGGAAAACCTTAAGCGCGGTGCTCGTGGCGTTGAGCCTCGGCGCGCTGCTTCCCACGGCCGCGCTCGCCGATGGCGGGGCGTGCCCGCGTTTCGATGCGGGCAGCGACGTGGCCCAGCCGCCGGATCTCTACAGCCAGAACGGCCGGCTCGACGTGACGATGAACTACTTCACCTCGGTCGACGGCGAAGGGCGCACGCTGTTCTGCTTCGTCACCGCAGACGGGGCGGAATCGCCGACGCTGCACGTCAATCCGGGCGACGCGATCCACATCACGCTCACCAACATGGTGCCGCCGATCCCCGGCGCGCCCGCGATGCGCATGTCGAAGGACGGCGACGTCTGCGGCGACGCCGACCAGACGCCGACCTCGGTCAACATGCATTTCCACGGCACCAACACCTCGCCCAAATGCCACAGCGACGAGGTGATCCGTACCCTGATCAATTCCGGCTCGACCTTCGAGTACACGCTCCACATTCCGCCCGACGAGCCGCCGGGGCTCTATTGGTATCACCCGCACGTCCACGGCATCGCCTCGGCGACGGTGCAGGGCGGGGCGACGGGCGCCATCGAGGTCGAGGGCATCGCCAACGTCCAGCCGGCGGTCGCGGGCCTGCCCGAGCGCTTCCTGGTGCTGCGCGACGAGCGGTTCATCCAACACACCACGCCGCCGCCGCCGGGCAACAAGACGTTCACGCCGCTGCCGTTCTGGGACGTGACGGTCAATTACGTGCCCGTGCCGTGGCCGTACTATCCCCCGTCGATCGTCCGTATGCAGACGGGCTCGCAGGAATTCTGGCGCGTCGTCAATGCCGGCGCCAACACGATCATGGACCTGAAGCTGCTGTATGACGGTGTCGCCCAGCCGCTGCAGGTCGTGGCGCTGGACGGCGTGCCGACGGGCTCGAAGGACGGCACGCGCCAGGGCACGATCGTGACGAAGACCGACATCCTCCTGCCGCCTTCGTCGCGCGCCGAGTTCATCGTCACCGCGCCCGCATCGTCCGCCGCCAACGCGATTCTGGAGACCGAGACGATCGACGGCGGCCCGGTCTCCGACAGCAACCCGCGGCGTCCGCTGATCCAGATCGTGGCGAGCGGCGCGCCGGTGCATCTGCCCAGGATGCCGGCGCCCGGACGCGCACAGGCACGCATGCGCTTCGACGACCTCGCCAACGCCAAAGTGACGGCGACGCGCAGCCTCTATTTCGACGAGGTCAACCCGCCGGGCGCCCCCGAGCACGAAGGCACGACCTTCTTCATCACCGTCGACGGCCAGGAGGAGGAGCTCTTCGACCCCAACAACCCGCCCGCGATCATCACCAACCAGGGCGCGGTCGAGGAATGGACGATCCGCAACATCACCGGCGAGCTGCACGAGTTCCACATGCACCAGATCCACTTCCTGGTGGAGGCCGTCAACGGCGTGGCGATCCCCAAGAAGAAGCAGCAGCTCTACGACGTGTTCCAGGTCGGCTACTGGACCGGCCAGGGCGATCCGCCGAGCATCAAGGTCAAGCTCGACTTCCGCGGGCCGGACACGGGAGATTTCGTCTATCACTGCCACATCCTCGACCACGAGGACGGCGGCATGATGGCCATCATCCGGGTGCTGCCGAAGCATTGAAAAGCACCTCCCCCTTTGTGGGGAGGTCGAAAAATGCGAAGCATTTTTCGGGTGGGGGTACTGGCGCGGGGGCTTCGGCCCCCACCCCAAAAATCCTTCGCTGCGCTCGGATTTTTGGACCTCCCCACAAGGGGGAGGTTAACGTGGTAAGAACTCGTTAACTCTACACTGTGCTATGGAATAGGGTCTCCCCCCGGGGCTTTGCATGAACATCTGCATGATCGTCCACAACAACGTCACGCGCGACGGGCGGGTCATGCGCGAGGCGAACACGCTGCAGCGCGCCGGCCACAGCGTCACCGTGCTGGGGCTTCAGGACGCCGACGCGGCCTCGCCGGTGGAGTATCTCGACAGCGGCGTGCGCATCCTGCGCGTGTTCTGGCTGGCCAACGCCTATCGAAGCCTCATCGCCTCGGCGCTGTTCCGCGTGCTTCCCGTCTTCGCCGTCATCGCTGCGATCCTGTTCGGCATCGCGCTGGCCTTGCGCAGGCTGTTCGCGGCCGGCGGTCCGGTGGCGCGTTTCGGCAACGACGCGCTCGCGGCGGTGATGAACGTCGCCCATTGGCGCTGGCTCGACATGGTCTGGGGCGTGCTGGTGCTCGTCCTCGCCGCCGCGCTGATCTACACCGCCTGGCGGGTGATCAAGGCCTATTTGACCCTGCTCTCCACCGGCGCACAGCAGAGCGCGCGCGAGGAGGACACGGTGCGCCGCTATGCCGAGGCGCTGATGAAGGAAGGCGCGCTCGACGACGCCGATTTCCCGTCGGTGAAATCGCGCATCCCGGGATGGATTCCGGACTGGCTGCTCGCGGTGACGCTGGAGCCGCTCGAATGGTTCGGCGCCAACACGACGCGGTTCACGCTTCTGCGCTACCGTTCGCGCGAGATGACCGAGGTCGCGGTCAAGCTCAAGCCCGACATCGTGCATTGCCACGACTGCCTCACGCTGCCGACCGGCGTGCAGGTGAAGAAGAAGCTCGGCATCCCGCTCGTCTACGACGCGCACGAGATCTACGAGGCGGCGGCGTCGCGCATGGTCGGCATCACCGACTACTACGCGCGCATCCACAAGAAGTACCTGCGCTATGTCGACGGCTTCATCGCGGTCAACGACAGCGCCGCGCTCTACTACCGCCACGCCTATCCCGAAGTGCCCAAGGCGGTGGTGATCCGCAACGCCATCCAGCTTTCGCCCAGCGAGCCTTACGACGGGCGCCTGCACGACGCGGCCGACCTGCCGTCGGACCAGCGCATCCTGCTCTATCAGGGCGGCTTCTCCGAAGGCCGCGGCCTGCCGATCCTGGTGCGCTCGGCGTCCATGCTGCCTGAAGGCTGGAGCCTGGTGATGATGGGTTGGGGGCCGCTCTCGGGTTCGCTCAAGCAGATCGCGGCGCAGGCGATCCTGCGTTCGGGGCGCGAGGAGGACCAGATCAAGATCCGCTTCGTCCCGCCCGCGCCGCAGAAGGAGCTCAAATCGTGGACTCAAGGAGCCACGCTGGGCATCATCCCCTACGAGGGCAAGATGCTGAACCACTGGATCGCGACGCCCAACAAGCTGTGGGAATATCCAAGCGCCGGCGTGCCCTTGATCGTGCAGCCCTTCCCCGAGATGCGCCGCGTCGTGACCACCTATCACTGCGGCTGGACGCTGCCCGAGACGCTGACCGCCAGCGGCATCGCCGATCTCGTGGCGTCGCTCAGCGACGAGCAGATCGCGCAGGCGCGGCTGGGCTGCATGCGCTTCATCGAAGCCGACAACTGGACCGCGCGCTACGAGAAGCGCCTGCTGGAGCTCTATGCCAGCCTGACGGCGAAGGTGGGCTCCCATGCTTAAGCCCCCTTGTCATTCCCGGCGAGCGGCGCGTGCGAAGCACGCGATGCGAGGGAAGGGGACCCAGGTCGCGCAGGTTCTCGAAACCCGAAAGCTCAAGCTGAGACCTTCTCTTTCAGACCGTGACTGTTCTTTGCACCTGGGTCCCCTTCCCTCGCATCGTCGCTCCGCGGCGATGCTCGCCGGGGATGACAGTTGGGGTTGGGGTGGGAGAGAGGCGTCATGATGATGACCGCCACACAGCTCGTCATCATCGCCGCGGTCTTCCTCGCGGGCGTGATCATCGCCGTCGCCGCGATGCTCCTGCGCGAGCGCTGGAACGCGCAGGCGCAGTCGCGCGTCACCGATATCCGCGGGACCTATGAGCCGCTCTTCGCCGATCTGTGGTCGGACGAGATGCATCGCCGCCTCGCGGCCCTGTTCACCGCCGAGCGCGTCGCCAAGACGAAGAGCAGCGCGCGGGGCCTGGGCAGCGTGCTCATCTCCTTCATCCGCCGCCGTCTCGCGAGCGAGGCCGAAGGCGACAGCTATGACGACGTCAGGCTGGCGCTCACGATCCTGGGGACCGCGCCCGTGCGCCAGTCGCTGGCGGAAAGCGGGCAGGGGCTCGACCTCAGCGGCATCGATTTCCGCGGCGCCACGCTGTCGGGCGTGAACCTGTCGGGCTTCCGCCTGGCGCAGAGCCGCTTCGACCGCTGCCGGCTCGCAGGCGCGAAGCTCGGCGGCGCGGACCTTTCCGGCGCCTCGCTCGCGGGCGCCGATCTCAACGGCGCGGATCTCAGGCGCGCGGATTTCTCCGAGGCCGATCTCTCCGACGCCGACTTCACCCGCGCGCGCGTGGCGTCCGCGAACTTCACCAGCGCCAATATCGGCGGCGCGATCCTGTCGGAAGCGAACGGGCTGATACAGGAACAGCTCGACCAGGCTTTCGGCGACAGCGGCACGGCGGTTCCCGAGCGCATGCGTTTCGTGCCCGGCCGCGCCGGCCGCCCCCGACGCGAATAAGAGAGCCGCGAGCAGGCCATGAGCAGCGATTACTTCCGCCACCCGACCGCGGTGGTCGACGAGGGGGCCGAGATCGGCTCAGGGACCAGGATCTGGCACTTCGCGCACATCCTTCCCGGCACGAAGATCGGCGAGCGCTGCGTCATCAGCCAGAACGTGATGATCGGACCCAAGGTCAGGATAGGCAACGGCTGCAAGATCCAGAACAACGTCTCGCTCTATGAAGGCGTGACGCTCGAGGACGACGTCTTCTGCGGTCCGTCGATGGTGTTCACCAACGTGCTCTACCCGCGCGCCCATGTGAACCGGCGCGACGAGTTCCTGCCCACGCTCATCCGCCGCGGCGCCACCATCGGCGCCAACGCGACCATCGTCTGCGGCAACACGGTCGGCCAGTACGCGATGGTGGGGGCGGGAGCGGTCGTGACCCGCGACGTGGCCGATTTCGCCCTGGTGCTCGGCGCGCCCGCGGTCAGGATCGGCTGGGTCAGCCGCAGCGGCGACCGGCTGGGCGCGGACCTCGTCTGCCCCCGCACGGGCGAGCGCTACCTGTTGGAAGACGGCAGCTTGTCGCTTGCCTGAGGGGCGGCGGTTCTCCATAGTCCGCCCCCAAGACACGTCCAAAATCCCAGGGAAAAGCATGAGATTGAAGGAATTGAACGACGCGATCGCGGCCACCTGCAACGTCCGCGCGAGCGTCGTCACCGCCGTGCAGAACGAGACGTTCCGCCAGATCCGCGCCGCCCTCGACCGCGGCGAAAAGGTCGTCCTGCCCGAGTTCGGCAGCTTCGTCGTCAAGGAAGCCCCGGCCGCCGAGCCCGGCGGCGAGGTCAAGCGCGTCGTGCGTTTCCGCGAGCAGCGCCCCGAAGGCGGTCCCAACGCCGAAAAGCGCAAGGACAAGGCCGGCCGCAAGGCCGCCCGCGCCGAGGCCGCAGGCGGCGAGGACGACGACGAGGATTGAGCCAGGCCCGGTGGCCGGCGACGGACATGCCGCGCGAGCGGCGCGATAGGATCGGAGGATTTCCATGGCCGAGAACCAGAAGAACGAGAACAAGAAGAAGAAGGTCAAGCCGCCCGGCGCGGAAGACCGCAAGAACGACCGCAAGCGCCTGGGCTATCTCAAGCAGCGCGCCAAGGAGATCAAGAAAGAGCAGCAGGCGATCAAGGACGAGACCAACGCGCTGCGCGCCAAGATGGGCATCTCCGAGCGCGGCAAGAAAGCCGGCGGCGGCGACGACGACGAGGATTAGAGGTACCTCACCCTTCGTAAGGTTACGTGCTGATGTTCCTCTCCCCTCGTGGGAGAGGACGCGAAATCTTGCACTTAGCGGAGCGTGAGCGCAGCTAAGTGCTTAGATTTCGCTGGTGAGGGGGCGGCGGCTCGCTCCGAACTCACCCCTCACCTGAAAAATCAAGGGCTTGGTCTTCGCTTCGCTCAGCCCAAACCCGTGATTTTTCTTCCTCTCCCACAAGGGGAGAGGAAGCACAGGGCCGGCTTTGAAGCGCGGCCGCTTCTATGATTTTATGCGCCCAGCCGCGAGGGCGCCCCGGCGCTTAAGCAAAACTATGGGAGAACGCGACATGCAGGAACACCTCAAATTCTACATCGACGGCAAGTGGGTCGACCCCGTCACGCCCAAGACCGAGGACGTGATCAATCCTGCCAACGAAGAAGCTTTCGCGCGCGTCGCCCTGGGCTCCAAGGCCGACGTCGACAAGGCGGTCGCCGCGGCGCGCCGCGCCTTCGAGACCTTCTCGCGCACGACGCGCGAGGAGCGCGTCGCCCTGCTCGAGAAGATCGTCGCGGTCTATCAGAAGCGCTATGCCGATATCGTCAAGGCGATCTCGATGGAGATGGGCGCGCCGCTCTCTCTGTCGCAGAACGCGCAGGCCGCGATCGGCATCGGTCATCTGAGCCAGGCGATCAAGATCCTGAAAGAGTATCAGTTCGAGACGGTGAAGGGCTCCTATGCCATCCGCCGCGAGCCGGTCGGCGTCATCGGCATGATCACGCCGTGGAACTGGCCGATCAACCAGATCTCCTGCAAGGTGGCGCCCGCGCTCGCCGCCGGCTGCACCATGGTGCTCAAGCCGTCCGAGGTAGCACCCTTGAACGCGATCCTCTGGGCCGAGGTGATGGACGAGGCGGGCGTGCCGCCGGGCGTGTTCAACCTCGTCAACGGCGACGGTCCCACGGTCGGCGAGGCGATGTCGGCGCATCCCGGCATCGACATGATGTCGTTCACCGGCTCGACCCGCGCCGGCGTCGCCGTCGCCAAGGCGTCGGCCGACACGGTCAAGCGCGTCGCGCAGGAGCTGGGCGGCAAATCGCCGAACATCGTCCTCGACGACGCCGATCTCGGCAAGGCGGTGGCGCGCGGCGTGATGCATATGATGCAGAACACCGGGCAGTCCTGTAACGCGCCCTCGCGCATGTTCGTGCCGAAGGCCAAGCACGACGAGGCCGCCCAGATCGCCAAAGCAACCGCGGAGAAGGTCAAGGTCGGCGATCCCTTCGCCGAGGGCACCACGATGGGGCCGGTCGTCAGCGAGACGCAGTTCAACAAGATCCAGGGCCTGATCCAGAAGGGCATCGACGAGGGCGCGACCCTCGTCACCGGCGGGACGGGGCGTCCGGAAGGGTTGAACCGCGGCTACTATGTGCGCCCGACCGTGTTCGCGAACGTCACCAACGACATGACGATCGCGCGCGAGGAGATCTTCGGACCCGTGCTCGCGATCCTTCCCTATGAGACCGAAGCCGACGCCATCCGCATGGCGAACGACACGCCCTACGGCCTGTCGGGCTATGTGCAGTCGGGCAGCATCGACCACGCCCGCAAGGTCGCCGAGCAGATCCGCGCCGGCAACGTGCACATCAACGGCGCCGGAGGCGACATGAACGCGCCCTTCGGCGGCTACAAGCAGTCGGGAACGGGACGCGAATGGGGCGAGTTCGGCTTCGAGGAATTCCTCGAGATCAAGGCCGTGCTCGGCTACGCGGAGAAGGCGGCGTAAATTTTTCCTCTCCCCTTGAGGGAGAGGAAGAAAAATCATGGGTTTGGGCCGAGCGCAGCGAGGTCCAAGCCCTTGATTTTTCAGGTGAGGGGTGAGTTCGGAGCGAGCCGTTGCCCCCTCACCAGCAAAATCTAACGCTTAGCTACGCTCGCGCTCCGCTAAGCATAAGATTTTGCGCCTCTCCCACGAGGGGAGAGGAGAATAGAGCGCAGATGACCGACACCTTCCACATCGCCTCCGTCCCCATCTTGGGCCGCGTGCTCATCGCGCCGATGACCGGCGTCTCGGATTTGCCGTTCCGCCGCGCGGCGTCGCGCTCAGGCGCGCCTTATGTCGCGACCGAGATGGTGGCGTGCGACGCCTTCGCGCGCGGGCGGCCCGACGTCGTGCGCCGCGCGGCGGTGGGCGAAGGACTGCCCTTGATGGTCATCCAGCTCGTCGGGCGCGACGCGGAGTGGATCGCGAAGGGCGCCGCACTCGCCGAACAGGCGGGCGCCGACATCGTCGACATCAACATGGGGTGCCCCGCAAAGGAAGTCGCGGGCGCGCTGTCGGGCTCGGCACTGATGCGCGACCTCGACCATGCCGAACGCCTGATCGCCGCGGCGGTGGGCGCCACGCGAAAGCCCGTGACGGTGAAGATGCGGCTGGGCTGGGACAGCCTCGCCGCGCCCGAGCTCGCGCGTCGCGCGGAAGAAGCGGGCGCCGCCGCCGTCACCGTGCACGGCCGCACGCGGCAGCAGTTCTACAACGGCCGTGCCGATTGGCGCGCGGTCGCGCATGTCAAAAGCGCGGTGCGTATCCCGGTGATCGTCAACGGCGACGTCGTCGATGCCGCGTCGGCGCGCGAGGCGCTGGCGCAGTCGGGCGCCGACGCGATCATGATCGGCCGCGGCGCCTATGGGCGGCCCTGGATCGCGAGCACCTGGAACGAGCCGCCGCTCGAGACGCGATTGGCCATCGCGCTCGACCATTTCGCCGACACGCTCGCCTTCTATGGCGACACGCTGGGCTTGCGCGTCTTCCGCAAGCATCTGGGGTGGTATGTCGAGCGCGTCGCCGGCCGCGAGGCGAAGTCGCGGTTGTGCCGTCTCACGACGCCGCGCGAGGTAGAACGCGCGCTGATCGAACTCTTCGGCCAAGTCTTCGCATTGAGGCAAGCGGCATGATCGAGAAGCACGCCGGCATCGGCGGCATGAACACCTTCATCGTCCATCCCGAACGCCATGGCCCGCACCCGGTCGTGCTCTTCTACATGGACGCGCCCGGCATCCGCGAGGAGCTGCGCGACATGGCGCGGCGCCTGGCGAGCGTCGGCTATTACGTGATGCTGCCCAATCTCTATCACCGCTCGGGCGTCGAGGAGCTGGGCCAATTCATCGGCGAGGCGGCGGCCGAGACGCGCAAGAAGATGTTCGCGCTGATGGGCTCGCTGAACATTGCGCTGGTGATGGAAGACACGGACAGGCTGGCTGCGTTCGCCGATGCGGACGCGGCCGCGTCGAAAGGCGCGATGGGCACGCTGGGCTATTGCATGAGCGGGCAATACGCGATCGGCGCCGCCGCGCGCTTTCCCGGCCGCGTGCGCGCCGCCGCCTCGATCTACGGCGTGCGCCTCAAGACGGATGCTCCCGACAGCCCCGACCTCGCCGCGCGCAAGGGCGACGCCGAGCTCTACGTCGCCTGGGCCGAGACCGACCATTACGCGCCGTTCGAAGAGCTTGGCCCCTTCGAGACGTCGCTGCGCGAAGGCGGCGTCAAAGGCGAGGTCGAGCTCTACAAAGGCGTCGAGCACGGCTTCGCCTTCCCGCAGCGCCCCGCCTACAACCGCGACGCGGCCGAGCGGCATTGGGAAAGGCTGTTCGCGCTGTATGGGCGGACGCTTAGGTCTTGACGCGATCTTCACGTCCCCGCCGCGGCATTTCACCCGTCTCGGTCGTCGCTGCACTGACGGTGTGCGCTGTCACGTCCGATAGAGCAGTCACGCGAAGGGACGCCTGTCGGCGAGATGGCTTCGGTCGGGCCTTCGCTAGCGCTGAAACCCGTGGAACCCACCGTCTTGATGAGCAGGGGGCCATCTGCGCCCAGGACAATGCCTGCAAGCAAGGCCACGATGCCCACCAACACCATTCCCAGGAGCGGCCCCTTGGGCCGTGCTTGCGACGTTGTTCCCTGCTGGCGAGGAGGCTCGGGTTGCTGCTTCGACCCGGTTGGCTGACGCAGCTCGATGCTCCCGCCGCTTGAGATGACCGGCTCTCGCGCCTTTCCGAGCCAGAAAAGCTGCGCCAGCCCGCGGTTCGCCCTCTCGAACTGCTCGATAGCCGCCCTGGCCGTGTCGGCTTCCATCGGCCCGTCGCTCAGGACGCCCCATATCGCGCCGACCTGACGCCCAGAGCCGTCCAAAATGTCTTGGCCGTCGAGGCTTGCTTCGCGGTAGACGTGGTGGACGTCCAGGCTGCGTTCGCCCACCTTCAATTCGTGATGCTGGACTGCCCCCGCCTGCTCGGGACGAAGAAATTGCATCAGGGCCAGCTTTGCCGGTGGGTTCGCCGCCAAGGGCTCCGGCAACAGGAGGAAGGCGTAGTCGACGGCCTTGTTCCGGGAATAGAAGAATGGCCAAACTTGGCCGCCGCCCGCGACGTTCGCCATGATCACTCCTTGTAGGCGGAAAGCAGCGAGGCTGGATACTGCCGTACCATCCAGTGCGTCTCCATCTTCTGGTATTCGACGAGCTGGCTGAATGCCGCCTCGGCGCTGGACGTCTCCAGGATGCTCGCACCGATGCTTGCCCTCATCTCTTTGCGCTTTTCTTCCGACACGTGCTCTATTTTGTCCGCGCCCATGTTCACCAGTGCCTTCACGATGTTCAGCGCCGACGGTATCGGTAGGAAGTCGGCAGCTGTCCTTCCCAACCAGACGAGCGCCTCGCTTGCCCCGAGGATTTGGTAGCGCAGTCTCGCCAGGAAATGGCGCTTGCTTTCGCCCTTCCACTTGATCTTGGCTTCGCTCAAGAGATCGAACAGCAGACAACTAATCGGCAGATCGACGTTGAACGGCTCGGCCTTGGCGTTCTCGACCTTCTTCATTCGGCCGTCGGGCTGCAGCTCCGCGAAGTTTGACCCCACCGCACTCACCGGGATGAGACGCGTGCCGCTGCCTTGGCGCTCCCTCAGCTCGATGATCGCTTTGAAAACCGGCAGGCCCTTGAGCAGGTCCGCCACCGCGTCGAGCCGGAACTTCGACTCCAGGACATCCCATTTGGTGACGACGAAATGGAGCGGCTTCCCCAAGCCGGCTTGCAGCGGCTTGAGGATCATTTCGAGATCGTCGTACAGCTCGTCCTTGGCGGCGGCTTCTCCTTTCAATGCGCGGAGAATCTGTACGCCATCGAGGAGCACGAGGAACGCGTTGCTTTCCTCGAAGCGTTTGAAGAATCTTTCATCCTGCGAATCTCCCTTCAGGAGGCCGCCCGGAAAATCCAGATAGAGCAGCTTCATCAGGCAGAACTGTTCGCCGCCCGTGCCCCTCACGATGCAGTCGAACGCATATTCGTTATAGCCGGCGCCCATGGTGCCGGGAGGCCATGGCTTCGTAGGATTCTTCACGCCGTTATAGGTCTGGGCCAGCTCCATGCCGATCTGGACGCTCGTCTGCATGCTGAAGCAGGTGTCCGGCTTCTTTATTGCAAGCTTGTCGTACAATGCGGCCAGATAAACGGATTTGCCCGAGCCCGACATGCCGAGCGGAAGTATCTTGATCGGATTCATGTATTCCCCCACGACCTTCAAGCTGGGGCAGGATTGTTAGATACCCATCCCGGCCGGCGTGAGCGCCAGCATGGCTCAATCGGCAGTAGAATTCAAACACGAAACAAGGCACTGGCGGGAAAAAAGGCGCAGCCCCTTCCTCTACGGAATCTCGAGCCGAATGGACCGTTAATCCTTCGCCCGCTCCACATACGAGCCGTCCTCGGTCAGCACGACGACGCGCACGCCCGGCACGATGTGGGTCGGCACCATGGTGCGCACGCCGTTCGACAGCATCGCGGGCTTGAACGAGCCGGACGCGGTCTGGCCCTTCACCACGGGCTCGGTCTCGGTGATCTCAAGCGTCACGCGCTGCGGCAACTCGATCGACACGGGCACGCCGTTGAAGGTGGCGAGGCGGACCTCCATGTTCTCCTGCAGATAGGGCGCATAGTCGCCCAGGATGTCGAGGCCGACATGGATCTGGTCGAAGGTCTCCGGCTGCATGAAGACGTGGTGCTCGCCGTCCTGGTAGAGGTAGTTGTAGGTCTGGTAGTCGATGAACGCCTTTTCGAGGCTGTCGGTGGTCTTGTAGCGCTCGTTGATCTTCACCCCGTCGGAGATGCGGCGCATCTCGAGCTGGGTCACCGGCGTGCCCTTGCCGGGATGGATGTTCTCCGCCGTCAGCACGATATAGAGCTTGCCGTCCTTCTCGATGACGTTGCCCTTGCGGACGTTGCTGGCGATGACAGAAACCACGGACGGACCTCTTGCGCTTTGGGACGGGCGGTCATAGCAGGGGCGCGCCAAAGGTCCAAGAGCCACGAGAATGAGCCCAAATCCCTGGTGGTCGCCCCATATCCACGCCGACCGGCGCCCGGCGCTGATCGGGCGCGGCCGGATCAAGGCCGCCATGCGTGCCTGGTTCGAGAGCCAGGCCTTCAGCGAGGTCGAGTGCGGCGCGCTGGTCGTCTCGCCGGGGAACGAGGCGCATCTGCATGCCTTCGCGACGGAGCTGATCGAGACGGGCGGCGCCCGCGCCGCGCGCTATCTCCACACCTCGCCGGAGTTCGCCGCCAAGCGGCTGCTGGCCGCGGGCGAGACGCGCATCTTCGATTTCGCCCGCGTCTTCCGCAACCGCGAGCGCGGGCCGCTGCATGCGCCCGAATTCACCATGCTCGAATGGTACCGCGCCAACGAGGAATACGCGCGCGTGATCGCGGACAGTCTCGAACTGGTTCGCCTGGCCGCGGACACAACGGGCGCCGCGTCGTTTGCGTATCGTGATCGCGTCTGCGACCCGCGCGCCGATGCCGAGCGGCTCACCGTAGCGGACGCATTCACCCATCACGCCGGCATCGACCTGCTCGCGACGTTGAACGCGAAGGGCGAGGGCGACCGCGACCATCTCGCGACCAAGGCGCGGCGCGCCGGCTTCGACGTGGCGGCGGACGACAATTGGGCCGACATCTTCTCCAAGGTGCTGGTCGCGCGCGTCGAGCCGAAGCTCGGTGTGGGGCGGCCCACGATCCTCTTCGAATACCCGCGCTGCGAGGCGGCACTCGCCCGCGCAGCCGCGCACGACCCGCGCGTCGCCGAGCGCTTCGAGCTCTATGCCTGCGGCGTCGAGCTCGCCAACGGCTTCGGCGAGCTCACCGACGCGGTCGAGCAGCGCGCCCGCTTCGAGGCGGAGATGGAGGAGAAGCAGCGTATCTATGGCGAGCGCTATCCGATCGACGAGGATTTCCTGACCGCGCTGTCGCACATGCCGCCCGCGTCCGGCGTGGCGCTCGGCTTCGACCGGCTGGTGATGCTGGCCGTGGGCGCGCGCAAACTCGACGACGTGCTCTGGACGCCGGCGCCGTGATTTCCTCTCCACGAACTCCACTGTCATTCCCGGCCGAGCGATGCCAACGGCATCGCGAGGGGAAGGGAACCCAGGTGGAAAGAGCCAGACCGGTCTATCCGCCTGGGTCCCCTTTCCTCGCATCGCGTGCTTCGCACGCGATGCTCGCCGGGGATGACAACGTGTGGTGACGGCTTGCCTTTAATCCTGCGGCTTCCCCGGCCGGCGCTGGGCGATGTGCCAGAGCACGCCGGCGGGATCGACGACATAGACGATGCGCAGGCCCCAGGGTTGCATCGCGGGCGGACGCGGTGCCGCGACGCCGAAGCGGCCCGGCAGGTCGAGGCCCTGGATATGCGCCCACCAGGCGTCGAGGTCGTCGACCATGAGCTGCATCATGGTGTTGCAGCCCTCTTCGTAGTGGCGCTGCAGGATGAAGCTGCTGGCCCCCGCCGCGAAGATCGCCACGTCGCTGTCGAGCAGCTTCTTGAAACCCAGCGCCTCGTAGAAGCGCTTCGACAGCTCGAAATCCCCGGTCGGCAGGAAAGGGCGCGCGAGCTCGGTACCGCTGGGGATCGTCATCACATCCTTGGCCCGCTGCCCTTCTTGAAGAACGCGCTCACCTTGTGGCGCGTCTGCTCCCACCACACGACGCGGGCGTCGGTGACCCAGTTGAGCTGGATCACCTTGCGCGGGCCCTCGAACGCCTCGAAGCCGTGCCAGGCGTTGGGCTGGTTCCTGAAGACGACGAGCGTGCCTTCGTCGGGCGGCACCTCGGCGACGACGTCGTTCAGGTCGGTCGCCGAGCGCAGCAGGCGCAGGCGGCCTTTGGGGCTCTCCCACTTGCCGTTCATGTAGATGAGGACGGTGATGAGCTTGGTGACGCTGTCGGTGTGGATCTGGCCGTCGCGCGTGCTCGACTGGCCGCGCACCGTGATCATCGTCGGGCGATGCGAAAGGTCGATGGCGAACTTGTCCGCGACGGCGCGCGTGAATTCCGGCCCGCGGATCGCGTCCATGAAAGCTTGGAACGCGGGGCCGTAGGCGAGCGTCGGCAGCGGGAAGCTTCCGGCATGCGTCACGGCAGGGAAATCGCGCTCGATCGCGTCGATGGCGTCGGGCCTCACGAAGCCCGGCGCCATGAGATGGGGGAAGGGCTCGGCGACCAGCGTCGCGCCCTTGACCGCCTCGACGTCGATGGGAAGCGTCATCGTCAGAACCTCACCTCAGCCGCCATATAGGCGGCCGCGGTGATCCCGCCATCGACGGGCAGCACGGTTCCGGTGACGAACGAGGATGCGCGCGAGCAGTAGAAGATCGCGGCGCCGATCATGTCGTCGTCGATGCCGACACGCTTGCGCGGCACGGAATCCTCGATCTGCTTGCGCGCGACCGCGAGCACCGGCGCCAGCATCTTGGTGTCGAACGGCCCCGGCGCGATGGCGTTGACGTTGATGTTGTCGCGCGCCAGGTGCTTGGCGAGGTTGCGGGTGAGGTGATGCACCGCCGCCTTGCTCGCGGAATAGGCATAGCTCTCCAGCGTCGGCTGCAGGATTCCGTCGATGGAGCCGATGTTCACCACGCGCGCGGGATCGTCCTCGGTCGCGGCGGCGCGCAGGAGCGGCAGCAGCGCCTGGGTGAGCGTGAAGACGGCCTTCAGATTGACCGCCATGAGCTTGTCCCAGCCTTTTTCCGAGTACTGGTCGATGGGCTCGGCCCAGGCCGCGCCGGCGTTGTTGACGAGGATGTCGAGCCTGGTCTCGCGCGCCGCGACCTCGGCGGCCAGCGCCTTGACCTCGGCGGTGGTGCCCAGATCGTGCGGCAGCGCGATGCAGATGCCGGTCCTGCTCAGCTCCGCCTCGGCCGCCGCGCAGGCCCTGGCGTCGCGCGAAGAGATATAGGTCTTCACGCCCGCCTCGACGAAGCCGCGCGCGATCATCAGCCCGATGCCGCGCGAGCCGCCGGTGACGAGCGCGGTCTTGCCGCTGAGGGAGAAGAGATCGGAGATGGGCATGGCGGCCTCGGCCTTTCTTAACCTCCCCCTTGTGGGGAGGTCGAAAAATGCGAAGCATTTTTCGGGTGGGGGAGCGGTGCGAGACGGAGATATCTCCCCCCACCCGACGTGCTCGCTTCGCTGCGCGCGTCGACCTCCCCACGAGGGGGAGGTGAAGATCCTATCTATACCCCGCGTTCACGTCGGCCAGCGCTTTCGAGCCCGGACAAAGCTCCTTCTCGCCCATGCGGTTCAGGGGCTGGGTCACGGTCTTGAGATGGCTATGCAGATCCTCGGGCTCCGGGTCGACATAGAGCAGGCCGGTGACGACCTCGCCCGCGGCCTGGCGCTCCTGCAGGTAGGCCATCGCCTGCGCGCGGTTGGTCGGGTCGTAGTCCTTGTGCAGCTTGGCGAGCTTCAAGTACGAGCCGTCGTGCTGGCGCACCACCTCGGTCGTGCCGGGCTCGAAGTCGACCTTGATCTCCTCGCGCGCGGGAATGACGTCGATGCGGTTCATCGCCTCGTTGTGCTCGCGCACATAGTCGAAGCTCTTGGTCGAGCCCATGTGGTTGTTGAACTGGACGCAGGGGCTGATGACGTCGAGCACGGCCGAGCCCTGGTGCGAGATCGCCGCCTTGATCAGCGGCACGAGCTGGTGCTTGTCGCCGGAGAAGCTGCGCGCGACGAAGGTGCAGCCGAGAACGAGCGCGAGACTTACCAGATCGATCGGCGAATCCGCGTTGGTGCCGCCGGCCTTCGATTTCGAGCCCTTGTCGGCGGTCGCCGAGAACTGGCCCTTGGTCAGCCCATAGACGCCGTTGTTCTCGCAGATATAGACCATGTTGACGCCGCGCCGCACGCAATGCGCGAACTGGCCGAGCCCGATGCTGGCGCTGTCGCCGTCGCCCGAGACGCCCAGATAGATGAGGTCGCGGTTGGCGAGGTTGGCGCCGGTGAGCACGCTCGGCATGCGGCCGTGCACGGAATTGAAGCCGTGGCTCTGGCCCAGGAAATAGTCCGGCGTCTTGGACGAGCAGCCGATGCCCGACAGCTTGGCGACGCGGTGCGGCTCGAGGTCGAGCTCGAAACAGGCCTGGATCAGCGCGGCGCTGATCGAGTCGTGGCCGCAGCCGGCGCACAAGGTCGAGATGCGCCCCTCATAGTCGCGGTGCGTGAAGCCGAGCGCGTTCTTGGCAAGGCCTGGATGATGCAGCTTGGGCTTGGCGATGTAGGTCATGTCTGCCTTTCACCTCCCCCTTGTGGGGAGGTCGACGTGCGCAGCGAAGCGAGCACGTCGGGTGGGGGGAACTCTATCCGGCTTGCATCGCACCCCCACCCGAAAAACGCTTCGCGTTTTTCGACCTCCCCACGAGGGGGAGGTAAAGATGTGGCGATGCCGGTCACGACATGTCTCCGAACGAATAACCGAATTCCTGGATGTCCCCGGCATAGCGCCGGGCCACGAAGCCGCGGCTCCAATCGTCGTAGTAGGAAGCGTACGCGCCGTGCTGCGACGCGTTGCGGTGCGCGAGCGCGGCGCTCAGGCCCAGCCGCGCGCAGACGCCGGAGAAATCTTCGCTCAAACGCTCGAAGCGGCCGACGAAATCGGCGCCGCGCGTGTAGTCGGTCTGCGGACGCAGGACGTGGAGAGGCTCGAGCCATGCCGCACCGGAATCGACGAGCCGCAGTACCGCGGAGAAAGTGAGGTCCTGAAGCTGCGGCAAGGTGCTTGCGAGATGGCGCCGCGCATAGGCGTAGAACGAGACCAGCCTGTCCCACGGATTGCGCACGAAGGCGAACTTGAAATGTCCCGCAAGGTCGGGCCGGCGCGCGACGAGTGCGGGCAGGGTCTCGTGCGTGGTGTCGCGCAGCGCGGCGGACTGCCCATCGGCGAACGGCTCCAGCGCCGCCCGCATCGCGATGCCGCCGCATTTCGGCACATGCGCGAAGACGAAGCGGTGGGCGTGGGAGATGATCATGGTCCTAACCTCCCCCTTGTGGGGAGGTCGACGCGCGCAGCGAAGCGAGCACGTCGGGTGGGGGCGAGTTCCATCCGTCCCGCGCAGGACCCCCACCCGAAAAATGCTTCGCATTTTTCGACCTCCCCACAAGGGGGAGGTAAGAGGTGCAGTGCTTCATTCCGCCGCCTCTTTCCGCGTCGCGTTGAGGCGTTCGGCGATGGCGCCGTGGATGAACCGCGCGGTGATCGGGGTGCCGTCATAATGCAGGATCGAGATCAGCCGCGCCGGATCGATGGCGCATTCGTTGACGATGAGCTTCATCAATTGCGCGTCGCGGTTCTGCTCGATGACGAAGACCTGCTCGTGGGCAAGGATGAAGTCCGGCACGGCGTCGGCGAACGGGAAGGCGCGGATGCGCAGCGTGTCCAGATGCAGCCCTTGGGCGGAGAGCGCGGCGAACGCCTCGTCCATCGCAGCCGAGGTCGAGCCGTAATAGATGACGCCGTACTTCGCCTTTTCCGGCGCTGTGCGCGCGACCGGCTGCGGCACCAGCGACTTGGCGGTCTCGAGCTTGCGCAGCAGGCGCTGCATCACCTCGGTGTAGTCCTTGCCTTCCTCGCTGTAGGCGGCAAAGGCGTTGTGCGAGGAGCCGCGCGTGAAATACGCGCCTTTGGTGGGATGCGTGCCGGGCAGCGTGCGATAGGGGACCGCGTCGCCGTCGACGTCGACGTAGCGCCCGAAGGATTTGCCCGCTTCGAGTTCCTCGGCGGTGATGATCTTGCCGCGGTCGTAGGTGCGCGTGTCGTCCCATTCGAACGGCTTGCACAGCCAGTCGTTCATGCCGATGTCGAGATCCATCATCGAGAAGATCGGCGTCTGCAGGTGCTCGGCGAGGTCGAACGCCATTGCCGCGAACTCGAAGCTCTCGCGCGGATCCTCGGGGAAGAGCAGGATGTGCTTGGTGTCGCCGTGGCTGGCATAGGCCGCGAGCAGGATGTCGGATTGCTGCGTGCGCGTCGGCATGCCGGTCGACGGCCCGCCGCGCTGGATGTCGAAGATCACCGCGGGGATCTCGGCATAATACGCAAAGCCGAAGAACTCCTGCATCAGCGAGATGCCCGGCCCCGAGGTCGCCGTGAAGCTGCGCGCGCCGTTCCAGCCGGCGCCAAGCACCATGCCGATGGCCGCGATCTCGTCCTCGGCCTGGACGATGGCGAACTTGTTCTGGCCGGTGACCGGATCGACGCGGAACTTGCGGCAATGCGCGGTGAAGGCCTCGGCGAGCGAGGTCGAGGGCGTGATCGGATACCAGGCGCAGACGGTCGCGCCGCCATAGACCGCGCCCAGCCCCGCCGCGTCGTTGCCCGCGATGAAGATGCGGTCGCCGACCTTGTCGGAATGCGTCACCTTCAGCTTGCATACGCCGGCGAGGTTCTTCTCGGCGTAGTCATAGCCGAGCCTGAGCGCCGTGCCGTTCATGGTGATGAGCTTGGTCTTGCCCTTGAACTGCTTGACCAGAAGCTCGTCGATGGCCTTGAGGTCGAGGCCGATGAGCGAGGCGAGCGCGCCGACATAGACGATGTTCTTGAGCAGCTGGCGCTCGCGCGGGATCGTGCCTTCCATCGAATTGGCGAGCGCGGTGAAGGGCACGCCCATGATGGTTATGTCGGAGCGCAGCTTCTGGCCCGTGAGCGGCTTGGTCGAGTCGTAGAGCATGTAGCCGCCGGGCTCGACCTCGGCGATGTCCTTGTTCCAGGTCTGCGGGTTCATCGGCACGACGAGATCGACGCCGCCGCGGCGTCCGATCCAGCCCTCGCCGGAGACCCGCACCTCGTACCAGGTGGGCAGGCCCTGGATGTTCGACGGGAAGATGTTGCGGGTGGCGACGGGGACGCCCATGCGCAGCACGGAGCGCGCGAAGAGCTCGTTCGCGGACGCCGAGCCCGAGCCGTTGACGTTGGCGAACTTGACGACGAAGTCGTTGGTGGCAGCGAGTTGTTTCATTTGCGGACCGTTTCACCTTCCCCTCGTGGGGAGGTCGAAAAATGCGAAGCATTTTTCGGGTGGGGGCGCGGTACGGGACGGATGGAGCGGCCCCCCACCCGACGTGCTCGCTTCGCTGCGCGCGTCGACCTCCCCACGAGGGGGAGGTTAAAGGGTATGCTCACCGTCCACATGCCTGCGCCGTCTCTAAGTAAAACTTCTGCATGTCCCAGGCGCCGGTCGGGCAGCGCTCGGCGCACAGCCCGCAATGCAGGCAGACGTCCTCGTCCTTGACCATCACGCGGCCGGTCTTCAAGTAATCCGAGACGTAGAGATCCTGCGTCGTGGGATTGTTGGTCGGCGCGGTCAGGTGCGTGCGCAGCGCGTCTTCGGGATCGTTCGGCGTGAAGGTGATGCAGTCCACCGGACAGATGTCGACGCAGGCGTCGCATTCGATGCAGAGGTTCTTCTCGAACACCGTCTCGATGTCGCAGTTGAGGCAGCGCTGCGCCTCCTTGAAGCCCAGCTCTTTCGTGAAGCCGAGCTCGACCTCCATGTTGACGTTGCGCAAGGTCAGCTCATGCGGCGCGTGCGGGACCTTGAAGCGAAGGTCCATCGACACGTCGTTGTCGTAGGACCATTCGTGGATGCCCATCTTCTGGCTGGCGAGCGTATGCGGATCGGCGGGACGCTTCTTTACGTCTTCGCCGCGGCAGAGCAGGTCGATCGACACCGCGGCCGCATGGCCGTGCGCCACCGCCCAGATGATGTTCTTGGGCCCGAACGCCGCGTCGCCGCCGAAGAAGACCTTCGGATTGGTCGATTGGAACGTGACCTGATCGACGACCGGCATGTCCCATTTGTCGAAGTCGAGCCCGACGTCGCGCTCGATCCAGGGGAACGCGTTCTCCTGGCCCACGGCGACGAGCACGTCGTCGCACTCGATGTGCACGTCCGGCTCGCCGGTGGGAACGAGATTGCGACGGCCCTTCGCATCGCGCTCGGCCTTGACCTTCTCGAAGACGACGCCGGTGAGCTTGCCGTCCTTGTGGGTGAATTCCTTCGGCACAATGAAGTTCAGGATCGGGATGCCTTCGCCCATGGCGTCGTCCTTCTCCCAGGGCGAAGCCTTCATCTCCTCGAAGCCGGAGCGGACGACGACCTTCACGTCCTCGCCGCCCAGGCGCCGCGAGGTCCGGCAGCAATCCATCGCGGTGTTGCCGCCGCCGAGCACGATCACGCGCTTGCCGATCGAGGTCGTGTGGCCGAACGACACCGACGACAGCCAGTCGATGCCGATATGGATGTTCTCTTTGGCTTCCTGGCGGCCGGGGATCTCGAGCTCGCGCCCGCGCGGCGCGCCGCAGCCGACGAACACCGCGTCGTAGTTCTCGGCGAGGACCTTCTTCAGCGAGTCGATCTTCTGGCCGAATTTCGTCTCCGGCTCGAGGCCCAGGATGTAGCCGCACTCCTCGTCCAGCACCGTCTCGGGCAGGCGGAATTTCGGGATCTGCGTGCGCATCATCCCGCCCGCGAACGGATCCTGGTCGTAGATCACGACCGTGTAGCCGAGCGGCAGAAGATCGCGCGCCACGGTCAGCGACGCGGGCCCCGCGCCGATCAGCGCGACGCGCTTGCCGTTCTTCTTCGACGCCGGCCTGGGCAGGCGGTCGCGGATATCGTCCTTGCTGTCGGCGGCGACGCGCTTGAGGCGGCAGATCGCGACCGGCTGCTCCTCGACGCGTCCGCGCCGGCACGCCGGCTCGCAGGGACGGTCGCAGGTGCGCCCGAGCACGCCCGGGAACACGTTGGACTTCCAGTTGATCATATAGGCGTCGGAATAGCGCCCCTCCGCGATCAGCCGGATGTACTCCGGCACGGGGGTGTGGGCCGGACACGCCCATTGGCAATCGACCACCTTGTGGAAGTAATCCGGGTTGGAGGTGTCGGTCGGCTTCATGCCCGGGCGGCGCGCAGGTTGCGTCGGCCGGCCCTCAGCGATCACTGAACTCATTCTTCCTGTTCGAACTCCCCGACAGCGCGCCCTTGCCCGGCTGACAGATCGTCAATGCGCCCTGTCGCGGCGCACTTATAGCGGCAGACGCCGAGCTTTTCCCCTCTTTTTGCGATATTAGTCAGCGCGGCCGCCTGCGCAACACCCGATTTCGTCGCAACCCCTTGAGATTCCTAAAATTATGGATATCGCGCTGACCCCCGAGCAAGAGGCCGTCGAGGCGGCGGTCACCAGGATCGCCCAAGGCTTCGGCGACGACTACTGGAGCGCCTGCGACGAGGACGCGCGCTTCCCGGAGGAGTTCCACAAAGCCTTCGCCGAGGCCGGTTTCCTGGGGATCACCATGCCGGTGGAGCTGGGCGGGGCGGGGCTGGGCGTCACCGAGGCCGCGATCATGATGCACGCCGTCGGCCGGGGCGGCGGAGGCTACGCGGCCGCCTCGTCGCTGCATCTCAACATCTTCGGTCCTCACGCGATCGTGGTCCACGGCAGCGAGGAACAGAAGCGGCGCATGCTGGTGCCCCTGATCGAGGGCCGGGAGAAGGCCTGTTTCGGCGTCACCGAGCCCAATGCCGGCCTCGACACCGCGAGCATCGAGACCTTCGCCCGGCGGACGAATGACGGCTACATCGTCCGTGGCCGGAAGATCTGGACCACGACCGCGCAGGAGGCCGACCGGATCCTGCTGCTGGCGCGCACCGCCAGGAAGGAAGACGGCAAGCGGCCGACCGACGGGATGACGCTGTTCTACACCGCGCTCGACCGCTCGAAGGTCGAGGTCCGCCGCATCCCCAAGATGGGTCGCGCCGCGGTGGATTCGAACACGGTCTTCATCGACGACCTGTTCGTGCCCGACGAAGACCGCATCGGCGAGGAGGGCAGGGGCTTCCGCTATCTTCTCGACAGCCTGAACCCGGAGCGCATCCTCATCGCCGCCGAGGCGATCGGGCTCGGCCGCGATGCGCTGCGCCGCGCGGCGAACTACGCCCGCGACCGCGTCGTCTTCGGCCGCCCGATCGGCCAGAACCAGGGCGTGCAGCATCCGCTCGCCGAAGCCTGGGCCTATCTGGAGAGCGCCTGGTGGATGACGTTGCGCGCCGCGTCCTTGTACGACGCGAAGAAGCCCTGCGGCGCCGAAGCCAATGCCGCGAAGCTCTTGGGCGCGCGGGCCTCTTTCGAGGCGTGCAAGAAGGCGATCATGACCCATGGCGGCATGGGCTACGCGAAGGAATACCAGGTCGAACGCCTGTTCCGCGAAAGCATGCTGCCGATCATCGCGCCGGTGACGGAGCAGATGATATTGAGCTACATCGCCGAGAACGTTCTCGATCTGCCGAAGTCGTACTGAGTTTTCCTCTCCCCTCGTGGGAGAGGACGCAAAATCTTATGCTTAGCGGAGCGAAGCGCAGCTAAGCATTAGATTTTGCTGGTGAGGGGGAACTGGTGAAGCGCGATTTTGCCCGCCAATTGCGGCGCGACCAAACCGGCGTCGAGCGCAAACTCCGGCAAGCGCTTCGCGACCGCAGGTTCGCGAGAGCGAAATTTCGACGGCAGCAGCCGATCGGTCCATACATCGTAGACTTCGTTTGCTTTCAGATGAAGCTCGTCGTCGAATTGGATGGAAGCCAACACGGAATCGCGGAAAAGATGTCCGCTGACGAAAGGCGCACCCTTTTTCTTCGGGGCGAGGGTTTCCGCGTAAAGCGGTTCGGAAACCACGAATTGATCGAAAATTTCGATGCCGTGCTCGATGCGATAGCACATGAGCTTGCGGCAGTTCCCCCTCACCAGCAAAATCTAACGCTTAGCTCCACTACGTTGCGCTAAGCGTAAGATTTTGCGTCCTCTCCCACGAGGGGAGAGGATATGGGAAAACAGCGCTACAGCGATTCCAAGGGTGCGCATGACCTATTTCGAATACGCCGCCGTCTATTTCGGCATCATCGTCGGCCTCGCGCTGGCCAATATCCTGACGAGCTTTCACAAGCTCGTCGAGGCGGGCGCGCGCGTGCGCTGGGGGTGGCTGGCACCGGCCTCGGCGCTGTACGCGGCGACGCTGACGCTGGGCGAGTTCTGGAGCGTTTGGGTCCGCCAGAACGACATGGGCCATCGCACCTTCTTCACCTGGCTGCCCCTGGCGTCGGCGTTCGCGCTGCTGTTCCTGATGTGCGCGGCGTCGCTTCCCGACGAGGCAGGCGAGGGCGTCGATCTCAGGCGTTTCTATATCGACAACCGCCGCCGCTTCTGGGGCTTCTCCCTGGCGCTGCATGTGCTCAACCTCTGCAGCTGGACGATCACCTTCCTGGAGCAGGGCTTCGATGCGCACTATGTGCATGGCCATCTGCAGCCGGTTCTCGGCAATGCCGTCGAAGCCGCGTTGAGCCTCTCGCTGATCTTCGTGCGCACGGCGTGGTGGCATGTCCTGATCCTGGCGGCGATCTGGGCCTATGCGCTGTCCTATTTCGGCCCGCTTTCGTTAGGTTGAAGCGATATGACCGGCATTCCCACCCTCGCCACCTCGAGCCTCATCCTGCGCGCCCACACGGCGGACGACTTCGCGTCCTATCTCGCCGAGCGCACCGATCCCGTCGTCATGAAATATCTCGGCAAGGGCGATCTCCTCTCCGAGGAAGAAGCGTGGCAGAAATTCACCTCGATGCCGGGGCATTGGGCGCTGATGGGCTACGGCACATGGTCGGTCGTGGAGAAAGAAAGCGGGCTTCGCATCGGCAATGTGGGCTTCACCGACAAACGGCGTCCGCCGGAGCATCCGGCGTCCGGCGCGCCGGAGATGGGCTGGGCACTGGCGGCGTCCGCGCACGGCAAGGGCTATGCGACGGAGGCCGTGAACGCGGCGCTCGATTGGGCGCGCGGCTTCTTTGGACACGGCGCGCGGACGGTGTGCGTGATCTCGACGGACAACGCCGCCTCCCTGCGCGTCGCGGAGAAAGCGGGTTTCAAGCAATTCGCGACGGCCACGCGCTACGGCCTTGGCCGTCTCGTCTTCGAACGGATGCTGTAGAGATGGATATCCCCGTCATCGAGACCGAACGCCTGATCCTGCGCGGCCACACCGTCGAGGACTTTCCGTCCTATGCGGCGATGTGGAAGGAGCCCGTCGTCACGCGCTTCATCGGCGGCGCGCCGCTCAGCGAAGAGGAGGCCTGGGCCAAGTTCCTGCGCATGACGGGCCACTGGGCGCTCCTGGGCTACGGCTTCTGGGCGATCGTCGAGAAGTCGAGCGGAAATCGCATCGGCGAGGCCGGCATCCTCAACGTCAAGCGCGATATGCAGCCGTCGTTCCACGGCGTGCCCGAGATCGGCTGGGGCTTGCTGCCGTCGATGCACGGCAAGGGCTACGCGACGGAAGCGGTCGCCGCCATCCTCGCCTGGGCGGAGCAGCGCTTCGGCAAGGTGCGCATGGTGTGCATCATCGCGCCCGAGAACACGCCGTCGCTGCGCGTCGCCGGGCGCGTCGGCTTCCGCGAGCAGACGCGCACGACCTACAAGGGCGAGCCGATCGTGCTGCTGGAGCGCATTCCGGCTTGACCGGTCATTTCTTCAATAAGCCGTTGTCGCCGGCGAGTGTGTAGCCCATCGCTTTTTCGCGCGCTTCGGATTTCGGCGCCTCGCCTTCGCGCATCGGCGCGATGCCGTAGGACGTAACGCCGCAATCCTCGTTGTAGATGAAGTAGAGAATCCACGACGATACGCCATGAGACTCCTCCGCCTTGGTCGGCGCGCAGCCGTGCCGCTCGGCGTTGACGTAACAGGCGGCGCGGATGAGCGCGACCTGGCAGACGCCGCGAAAGCCGCGCACGCAGTCGACGACGCGGAAGTCGTTGCCGTGGACGACGTAGCGATCGTCGGGTTTCAGCGGTGCGCGTGGCACTGCAAAGGCCTGCCAGTCGAGCATCACGCAGCGATATATCGTGTCCGAGCAATCCTTCACGACGGCGTTCGGCCACTGGTCCCAGGTGTCGACGTCGAAAGTCTGCCCTCGGACCGGCGCCTTCGGATAGACGTAGTGGTACTCGGCGATCGACGAGCGATAGAGGTAGTAGTCTGTTCGCTCCGCATTCCAGTAGGTCGCGCCGATGCCGGGATAGGTGGCGGATGCGGGCGTCTCCAAGACGGTGGTGATGGCGGCGGGCATGGGCGCGGGCGTGCTGCAGGCCGTCAACGTGACGGCCAGGAGCGCGAACCCCGCGCGCGCCAGTTCACGGGCGATCTTCCGTTGTGCCTGTGCAGCCTCAATCGTCATCTCAAATACTTCGCGAGCGGGTTCCAATAGTCCTCGTACCAGCCGATGGAGAGATGCGCGCCGGCACCTTGCGGGAAGCCGGTGTGGTCGAAGACCAGCTTCGTGCCCGCGCCGTCGCCGGAGAGCGCGAATTTGACCAGCGAGAACGCGCCCGGCTCCCAGCCCGTCTCGCGCCAGGCCTGCACCAGAAGCGTATCGGGAACGAGCTCGAGTGTGCGGCCCACGATGTAACCGCCGAAGATCGAGAACGCGCCGCCTGCCTGCGCCGCGATCACGGTCGGCGCCGACGGCAGCTTGCCCGAGCGCGCGGCGGCGCCGAGCTTGCTGACCGCGTCGAACTGCGCGGCCGTCGTGAGTGCCGCATAGACGCGGTGGCGCGGCGCCTTGAACGAAATCTCCTGATGGATCGTGTCGGCGTTGTGGCTCAGTCCGGGTGTGGCGTTCGCCGCCGCCGCGCGCGCCGTCACGGGCATCAGCGCGCAAGCGGCTGCGGAAGCGGCTAGAGCGATCCGGCCGAAATCCCGGCGCGTCGGGCGATCGGACATCGGTTCCTCCCTCAATGCTGCCCCAAACTCAGCGTGTTGCCGTCGGGGTCCTTGAACCAGGCGACGAAGATCCCGGGCGCGGGCGACCAGATGCCCTGGTCGTCCTGGGGCAGGCCGGGCACGCGCATGAATTCGATGCCGCGCGCGGCAAGTGCCGCGACGGCCTTCTTGATGTCGGGGACCTCCCAGCCGAGCACGGTGAAGGGCTGGGCTGAGAAACTCTTCACCGGCGAAACACGCAGCGTCGTGCCGAACGAGTCGAAGACGAGCGCGAAATCGTCCTCGTGCCTGAGCGCAAGACCGAGGACGTCACGATAGAATTCCCTGGCGCGCGCGCGGTCGGTGACGGCGAGGAAGGCGCCGGTCCTGGCATCGGTCAGCATGGGCTGCTCCTTTTGCCTTCACTTTAGCGCGTCCGCCGCTAAAGTCGGAAGCGCGCCGGCCGGAGGACGCCATGCCAGGTCTCTATTTCGAGGAATTCTCGGTCGGACGGACGTTCGCCCATCCGATCCGCCGCACGGTGACGGAAGCCGACAACGTCTTCTTCACCGCGATGACCCACAACCCCGCGCAGCTCCATCTCGACGAGGAGTACGCGAAAGGCACCGAGTTCGGCACGCGCATCGTCAATTCGCTGTTCACGCTGGGGCTGATGATCGGCATCTCGGTCGGCGACACGACCTTGGGCACCACCGTCGCCAATCTCGGCATGGACGAGGTGCGCTTCCCCAAGCCCGTCTTCCACGGCGACACGCTGCATGTGGAGAGCGAGGTGCTCGAATTGCGCGCCAGCAAGTCGCGCCCCGGCCAGGGCATCGTCGTCTTCGGGCACAAGGCGATCAACCAGAAGGGCGAGATCGTCGCCCAATGCAAACGCAGCGCGCTGATGCTGGGGAAGCCGAAGACGAGTAACGCATCCTAATGTCGTCTGAAACCGGACATTGTTTTCCGCATCGTTTGATGCTACATTCGGTGCCTGGAGGTTGCGATGCGCACGACGGTCACGCTCGACGACGAATTGGTGAAGGAGGCCATGGACTACACGGGCCTCAAGGAGCGTTCCGCGCTTCTGCACGAGGCGCTCACCGCGCTTGTCCAACGGGAAGCGGCGCGCCGTTTGATTCGGCTCGGAGGTAGCGACCCGCGCGCAAAGCTCCCGCCGCGACGCCGGCCGAAGCTGTCATGATTCTGGTCGACGCTTCCGTGTGGATCGATCATATCCGCGCCCCGGACACCGCACTGAATGGCCTTCTTTCCCGGAATGAGGTCTTCACGCACCCTTTTGTGATCGGAGAAGTCGCGCTCGGGCAGTTCCGCACGCGCGAGGACGTATTGTTTCGTCTTGGGCGGCTGCCCAACGCCGATGTTGCGATGTATCCGGAGGTGCTGCGGTTCATCGAACGTTATCGGCTCTACGGTCTTGGCATCGGCTACATCGACGTACACCTGCTCGCATCGACGCTGCTGACCGAGTATTCAGCGCTCTGGACGCGTGACAAGCGGCTTCGCGCAGCTGCGGAGAAACTGGGCGTGGCTGCTGCGGGACTGAATTGAGGTATTCATGATCCTGCGCTCGCTTCTCTTCGTGCCGGCCGACAGCGAGAAGAAGCTCGCCAAGGCGAAGTCGTCGCCCGCCGACGCGCTGATCCTGGATCTCGAGGATTCGGTGGCGGCGCAGAACCGGCCCGCGGCGCGGGCGCTGGCGAAGGAGTTCCTGAAGGACAAGCATCCGCAATCGATCTGGGTACGGATCAACCCGCTGGGCAGCGAGGATTTCATCCGCGACGTCGAGGCGCTGACGGCGTGCGCGCCGGCAGGCTTCGTCATCCCCAAGCCGGACGGCCCGCAGGCGCTCAACGTGATCGACGCCCACCTCATCACGCGCGAGACGCAGGCGGGCCTCGCTCACGGCACGATCAGGCTCCTGCCCGTGGCGACGGAGACGCCGATCGCCGCGATGTCGCTGCAGGACTATCGCGTCAGGCCGCCGCGTCTGGCGGCGATGACCTGGGGTGCGGAGGATCTGTCGGCGGCTCTGGGTGCTGCGGGCAATCGCGGTGAGGACGGCGAGTTCCTGCTCACCTATCGCATCGTGCGCTCGCTCTGCCTGATCGCGGCGAAGGCGGCGGACGTGCCGGCGATCGAGACGCTGCACGCCGATTTCCGCGACGCGAAGGGCCTCGAACGCGCAGCGCGCGCGGCCCAGCGCGAGGGCTTCTCGGGCATGCTCGCGATCCATCCGGGCCAGGTGGAGACGATCAACGCCGCGTTCACCCCGTCCAAGGACGACGTCGCGCATGCCAGGCGCGTCGCCGCTGCGTTCGCAAGCGGCGCCGGCGTAGCCTCGCTGGACGGCAAGATGCTGGATCAGCCGCATCTCAAGCAGGCCAGGCACGTGCTGGCGATGGATGAGGCGATAGGCAAGCGCACATGATTTCCTCTCCCCTCGTGGGAGAGGAAGAAAAATCATGGGTTTGGGCTGAGCGTGAGCCGAAGACCAAGCCCATGATTTTTCAGGTGAGGGGTGAGTCGGCGGTCCGAACTACTTCCCCCTCACCAGCAAAATCTAACGCTTAGCTTCGCGTTGCTACGCTAAGCGTAAGATTTTGCATCCTCTCCCACGAGGGGAGAGGAAGTCAGCGCGGTTGCGGCCTGTGCGCCTTCGCCCGCGCCATGATCCAGCCGTAGAGCACCACGATCAGGGCCGCGAACAGCGCGGTCGAGACCCAGTTGATCCACATGAAATCCACCGGCGCGAGCTGGAAGGGCGTCGGATTGTTCGTCGCCCAGATCGTCCCGGCGTTGATCACGCCCCACAGGCTCTCGCCCACGATCATGCCCGAGGCGATGAGCACGGCCAGGCGCTGCGAATATTCCGGCGACGGCGTGCGCCTGGTCCAGACGTCGTAGAGATGGCCGATGACGGCGCCGATCACCACGGGCAAGGTCGCGCTCACCGGCAGATAGATGCCGATGCCGACGGCGAGGGGCGACAGGCGCAGGAGCTTGGCGAGCCCGAGCAGCTCGTCCAGCACGACGAGGCCGACGCCGAGCCCGATGCCGGCATAGAGCATGTCCCAGTTGAGGTCGCCGCCGATCACGCCCTGCGCCAGCGCCGAGATCAGCGTCGCTTGCGGCGCGGGCAGCGGCTTGGTGCCGGCCACGACGTGCAGATTGGGCGCGCCGAGGAAGCCCATCGAATTGGCGATCATGTTCAGCACCGGCGGGATCACCGCGGCGCCCGCGAGCACGCCGATGATCAGCGCCCATTGCTGGGCCCGCGGCGTGGCCTTGACGAGCTGGCCGGTCTTGAGGTCCTGCAGGTTGTTGTTGGAGATCGTGGCGATGGCGAAGACGATCGCGGTGGTGAACAGCGCGAACGCGATCAGCGTCTTCTGCGTGTCGGGGCCGGGATGCTCGACGGCGACGAAGATCGCGGCGCAGGAGACGATGGCGAGGATGCCGACGCCGGAGATCGGCGAGTTCGAGGCGCCGATCAGTCCCGCCATGTAGCCGCATACCGCCGCGATCAGGAAGCCGCCGACGAAGACGAACGGCACGGCTATGAGGACGAGCGTCCTGGCCTCGCCCGACAAGGGCGTCGGCTGCAGGAACTCGAACAGCAGATATGCGATGACGCCGAGACAGGCGAGCGCGATGAGCCCGATCCAGCCGGGCGACATGTCGGTGTCGGTGCGCTCGCCCGCGCCGCCTTTCGTCCGGCGCGAGGCCGACAGGGTCGAGATCACGCCGCTCACCACCGGCCCGATCAGCTTGATCAGCGTCCACACCGAGGCGACCGCGATCGCGCCCGCGCCGATGAAGCGCACCTGCTTGCGCCAGATGAAATCGGCATAGTCGGACGGCGAGGCGATGGTGAAGGGGTTGTGCGGCACGGGGAAGGGATGCGCGCTCAGCCACGGCACCGCGACACCCCAGGCGATGACGAGGCCGAGCAGCATCGCCATGCCGACGGAAAGCCCGACGAGATATCCCGCGCCGACCAGCGCGAGCGAGAAGCCCATGTCGAAGCCGCTCGCCGCGTTCGGGAAACCCAAGCGGTCGAGGCGGAAGAAGCGGGTGAACTCGGCTGTCGCGTATCCGGTCGCGGCCACGATGGCGAGGCCCGCGGACGCCACCGCGCCATAGACGACCGCGACGAGGCCCTCGCGCGATTCCCGCGTCGCCTGTCCGCGCGCGGCCTCGCCGACTTCGAGCACCTCCGCGGCGGCGACGCCCTCGGGATAGGGAAGGTCGGTGTTGACCACCATCGCGCGGCGCAGCGGGATCGTGAACAGGACGCCCAGGATGCCGCCCGAGGCGCAGATCCAGAACGAGGTCCAGAACGGGAAGTCCACCCACCAGCCCACGATCAAAAGGCCCGGCAGCACGAAGATGATGGCGGAGAGCGTGCCCGCGGCCGACGCCACGGTCTGCACGATGTTGTTCTCAAGGATCGTCGAGCTCTTGAACAGCGACAGCACTGCCATGGAGATGACGGCGGCGGGGATCGAGGTCGCGAAGGTGAGGCCCACGCGCAGCCCCAGATAGACGTTCGCCGCGGTGAAGACGAGGGTGATGAGCACCCCCAGGATCACGCCCCTCAGCGTGAGCTCGAGCACGGGCTTTCCGGGTGCGGACATCTCTTTCCCCTGTTGACCTCCCCGTTGTGGGGAGGTTGAAAAATGCGAAGCATTTTCCCGCCTACGCTTTCAGCTTCGGCGGGTCAGGAGTTTATCCTGGTCCGCCGTAGCTTCAGCGAAGGCGGATCGGGTGGGGGGCGGTCCGGCCGCCAGCGCCGTCCCCCCACCCGAAATCTCTCCGCTACGCTACGAGATTTCGACCTCCCCACAAGGGGGAGGTAGGAAAGAAATGGGACAGCCGGCGGGCAGCAAGCACTACGGCGGCGTCATCTCGAACGCGACGCCGGCGCCGGTGACTATGTTCGCAGTCGCACCGCCGAAGGACGTGGTGCCGTACAGCAAGCCGTTGTTCAGCAGCAGCCCGCCGAGCGGGTTGCCGCCGTCCACGCAGTTGGCTTGGGCGCAGAAATTGTAGAGCGTGAGGAACGATCCGGCATGGGTGTATTCGAAGACCGTGCCTGCGCCGCTGGCGGGGACGTCGGGAGGTGCCGGGTTGGCGCCGCCGCTCTCGGTGATGCCGAAGACGTCGCCTTGCGAGTCGAGGACGATCGCGTTGGGGCTGTTGCCGTCCGCGCAACTGCCGCCGCCCGAACAGAAGGTGTGCAGCAGCGTGTACTGGACGGTCTGCCGTGCCCCGCAGGCGCGGCAGCCGGCGGCGAGGCTGAACAGCGTGCCGCCGGCCGGCGAGCCGCCGCCGCTGCTCGCGACGCCGAACAGGGTGCTGCCGTCGCTTGACAGCGCGAACCCGACATAGGTCTCGCCCGTGCTCGAGACGTAGATGCCCTGATAGTCGAAGCCCCCGCTGCCGTCCGGCGAAAGCTCGAAGATCAGGCCGTCCGACGTTCCGCCTATGAGATCGCCGTTCGCGTCCATCACCAGATTGCCTTTCGGCTGCACCCCGTCGGCGCAGTCGCTGATATGGCAGAACGAGTAGATCGTCCGCTCGCCCCACTTGTTGCTGCCGGGCTGGGGCGGGGTGAGCTCGTAGACGGCGCCTTCGCTGTTGGCGCCGCCGTCGCTCGTCACGCCGTAGAGCGGCGAGACGCCGTCATAGGCCTGGCCGCTCGCGCTGCCCTGGTAGACGAGGCTGCCGGACGTCGGGTGGCAGCCGTCGGTCCCCTGGAAGATGTGCAGCACGTGGAGCTGCGGCTCGGCGGACTTCATATAGACCGCGCCGCACGATTTCTTGACGCCCGTGGTCGTGCCGTAAAGATTGCCCGAGCCGTCCATGATCGGCGTCGCTTCGGGCTCGCCGCTGCCGCTGCAATAGTCCGGATCGCAAAACGCCTTGAGCACATGCTTGAAATAGCGCGCGCCGCCGTGCTTGGGCACAAGCTCGTAGAGCGCGCCGCCGCCGAAGCGCCCGCCGAAAGCGGTGACGCCGAAAAGATCGCCGCTTGCATCGATCGCCGGCGCGCCTGACGCCAGCGCGCCGTCGGCGCAGCTCGTCGCCTGGCAGAAGGCGTGCAGCACGCGATAGTTGGAGATCGCGCCGGCTTGCGTCTGCGCGCTCCAAAGCCCCGCCGCCAGCGACAGACCGCAAACGAACACGCTGCGCGCGAAATTTCCGCTCATGATGAACCCCCTTTTACCTCCCCCTTGTGGGGAGGTCGAAAAATGCGAAGCATTTTTCGGGTGGGGGTGCCGCCGGCGCCGCCCCCACCCGAAATCTCTCCGCTACGCTACGATATTTCGACCTCCCCACAAGGGGGAGGTAAGAAAGAAAAAAAGAGGGAGAGCTTTCGCTCTCCCTCTTTCCCCGGCACCCCATGTTGCCCCAAAGGATGCCAGCGCGGAACCTCGATCCTAGTAGTGGACAATCTGCGCGGTGTTGCCGACCGCCGATGAGCTCACATTCACGCTGCCGCCGACATTGTAGGCCTGGACGTTGGTGGTGGAGTTCACCGCCGACTGGTTGAGCTGGTTGCTGTTGACGAAATTGTACTTGGCGTTGGTGTCCTCGGTGTAGACGTTGGCCGCGACCGAGCCCTGCACGTTGACGTCGTTCTGCACCTGCGCCGCGAAGACGTTCGTCGCCTGGCTGGGATCGCCGACCGCGCATTGCTGCTTGGAGTTCACCACCGTGTAGGCCGGATCGGTCGAGACGTCGGCGTTGTTGCAGGCGACCTGATTGCTCATGTTAATGCTGCCGTTGATGTTGGTGACCTGCGCGTTCAGATCCGAGCCGACAGCGGCGCCCGAGGCATACTGGCTGTTGTTGACGATGGTGTTGTTCATCGTCACCGCCTGGAAGGCGTTGGCCGTCGCGCTCGCCTGGCCGTTCACGTCGCCGTTGACGTTGTCGACCGTGACGTTGGTGTTGTTCCAGACCGTGTCCAGGTTGATCTGCTTGTTGATGATGTCGCTCTCGTTGGTGTTGCCGTCCGGCGCCGCGCCGTTGTCCGATGCGGAGCCGTTCGACGCGACCTGACCCGGCTGGAGCTGCATCACGCCGTTGCCCGCGTTGGAGGCGGTCGTGGGCGTGGCGGAGCCGGTGGGGTTCACCATCATCACGCCGTTGCCGGCGTTGCTGTTCAGGTTCGGATCGGACGAGCCGCCCGGCGGCGTGACCGTCATCACCGTGCCGCCCACATTGGGGCCGAGGTTGATGCTGCCGGCCAGATCGTCGTTGGACGAGGCGGGCCGGATCTGCATCACCGGGTTGCCGGTGACGTGGCTGCTAATCAACCCGTCCGCGCAGGCCGCCGTCGGAAGCATCAGGACTGCTGTAGTAGCGATAAGGCTCCTGGCGAGACGTGTCATTGTATTTCTCCTCTTTCATGGCGGTCGTGGTGTGCGTCGCTGCGACGGGCGTCGGAGCTGGCGCTTGCTGGTAGGCGGCATGCTGCTTGTCGGTCGCGTCGGCGAGCGGGTCGCTGTCGGTGCCGATGTTGACGTCGCAGGCGTTGGCGGGGATGCGGTAGAGCCGCGAGGTCATCTCCAGGACCGCGCGCTCGATCACCGAGCGGACCGCGAGCTGGACCGGCTCGAGCGCGCTCTCGCCGATGCTGGCATCGAAGAAGGTCTGGCCCATGAAGTCGAAGACGCCGGCCTGGATCTGATGGCCGATGATCTGCTTCTGGTAGGAGATCACGTCGACGACCTGCAGCGTGTTGGTGTCGACGAGGCGAAGGTCGAGGCCGACATTCATCACGTAGAGGCTGGCGGACGCCGATCCCTTGAGGCCGTTGGTCGTCGTCTGGCCGCCGTCGCCATTGGCGCCTTGCGAGCGGATGTTGAAGTTGAGCTCGGTGATGCCGCCGACCATGTAGTAGTCGGAGCCGGGGATCGAGCCCGCCATGATGCGGCGGTAGTCGCCCGATTGCGGCTGGTCGTTGCCGATCAGCTTGTTGTTGGCGTATTTGAGCTCCATCTCGGCGACCGAGGTGTCGAAGCGCTCGACGAGCTGAACGCCCGATTTCGACAAGGCCGACATTGCCATCAGGGCTGCGCCCTGCGTCAGCTTGCGGCCAGAATTGTCGCTCTCGTTCTTGCCGGTGTAGTCGGCGATCTGGCCGACCGCGATGCGCAGCGGCCGCTGGGCGGTGTAGCGCGTCATGCAGCGCAGCGCCGTCGAATAGGGCGTCTCGTTGGAGATCACCGGCGAGCCGCCGATCGGGGCGGTGTAGCGTCCGGTGTCGTCGGGCGTCTGGCTGATGCAGCCCTCGAGCGCCACCGCGGCGATGAGTATCACCAACGGTTTGATGAGATATTTGCGTCCGCGCAGTGTCATGGGATGGGGCTCCCCTTTCAATTCAAGTTCAGTTCACGGTGTTGTTGGCGGTCTGGTTGCCGTTGTTGGTCTGGACGGAATCCACGATGACGATGTTGTTCGAGCCGGCGGTCACGACGTTGAGCTGGTTGCCGATCGCGCTCGCGCTGCCCACGGTGCCGCCGACGCCGCCCGTGGTGGGGCTGAAGGCCTGCACGCCGCCGACCTCGGCGAAGGAGGACGAGGTGATCTGGCCGTTGACGACCGCGAGGTTGCCGTTGGCGTCGCGCAGGGACGAGGTCACCGGCGCGTTCATCTGCGAGGTCGACGACATGCCGATGGGCGCGTTGTAGTTGCCCGAATTGTCGTATCCGCCCGCGAGCGCCATGCCCGTGGAGGCGGCGAGTGCTGCGCCTGCGATGAGAAGCGTCCTGGTGTTCGTCATGGGCGTGGCCCTTGAATTGGTCTCCGACCCCATAGAGCAACCGCCGTGCCACGGATTGTCCCGGTGCGATGTTTCAAACTGGGAACATCTCCCCCCGTTCTCACGGGGGGAGCAGCCGCCGAAGGCGGCGAGGGGGGAAATCCCCCTCCGCTCCGCTTCGCGGAGCACCTCCCCCGTAAGGACGGGGGAGGATGTTGTTCCAACGCGGCACGATCCTGTTTACGCTGCCCCGAAATGAAGACCCTCGAATTCTTCTTCGACTGCTCTTCGCCCTGGACCTATCTCGCGTTCACGCGGATCCACGGCGTGCTCGCGCGCACGGGCGCCAGGATCGTCTGGCGGCCGATCCTGGTGGGCGGGGTGTTCAACGCGGTGAACCAGGACGTCTATGAGCGCAGAGCCAATCCCGACAGGCGCAAGGCGTCCTATTCCGAGAAGGATCTGCAGGACTGGGCGCGGCTCGCCGGCATCAGGGTCGGCAAGCCGCCGGTCTTTCCGGTGCGCGCGGTCTCAGGCATGCGCTGTGTCCTCGCCGCCGACGAACACGGTAAACTGGTGGAGCTTTCGCGCGCGCTGTTCGAGGCCTATTGGGGAGACCTCAAGGACATCAGCCGGCGCGATGTCCTGGCCGAGGCGTGCCGGGCCGCGGGCCTCGACGCGGAGGCGATCCTGGCGCGCAGCGAGGCGCAGGATATAAAGGACCGCCTGCGCGCCAACACCGAAGAGGTCATCGCGCGCGGCGGCTTCGGGTCGCCGACGATGTTCGTAGGTAGCACCGACATGTATTTCGGCAACGACCGGCTGCCCTTGGTCGAGGCCGCGTTGACGCGTTGAGGCAAGCCATGGCGTTCCTGCAGGCCGGACGAGGCGAGGGGCCCTTCTGGGGCGACGGGCGCCAGGCGATGCTCAACGTGCCGCCCGTCGTGCTGTGGCTGATCGCGGCGCTCGCGGCCGCGCATGGGCTGCGCGTCTTCCTGCCGCCGGCCACCGGCAACGCCGTCCTGCATCTTCTCGCCTTCGTGCCGCAGCACATCGCGCAGATCCACGGCCTGGGCTGGACCGGGCTCGCGGCTGCAGCGTCGTTCCTCGCGCATATGTTCCTGCATCTGGACGCGACCGGCGTCGCCGTCGAGTGCCTGCTGCTGCTCGCTTTCGGCTCCGTTGTGGCGCGGCGCTTCGGGACGTGGCGGTTCCTGGCGATCTTCGCATGCGGCGGGATCGCGGGCGCGCTTCTCTATATGGCGACGGAATGGAATTCGCCGGCCGGGATCGTGGATGCGGGCGGCGGCGTGGCGGCCGTCATGCTGACCGCGATCCGCGCGACCTGGATGCGCCAGGTCCGGCCCACGACCTATCCGCCGGAGCTGGCCGGAATCCTTTCGCCGCAGGTCCTGGTCACCATCGTCCTTTGGACGGGCCTGTCGTTCATCTTCCCCACGCCGGTGGTCCTGCCCACCGGCATGGGCACGGCGCTGATCTGGCAGCAATCGCTGGCGGGCATGGCGGTGGGCCTCGCGCTCTCGGAGCTCTTCGACCGCATGATGCCGAAAATCGATTTGAGCGGGCATTAGCGCATGAACCGTACATATCGAAACGGCACGTCGTGCTTCGAGGCTCGCTACGCTCGCACCTCAGCATGACGTGCCTACTGAGAGAAACACGCGCGTCATCCTGAGGTGCGAGCCCGAAGGGCGAGCCTCGAAGGATGACCCATCCGCTTCAAGCTCGATTAACCGTGCTATCTGCCCCTTGAATTTCAAGGATTTGGGGCCAGCTATCTCCTGAAGGGCCAATTTCAGGAGAAGCCCATGTCCGATGTGCCTCCGGGCGGCGCGAACGCCCAGACCTATCCGGTGCCGACGCATCATCCGTTCCCGATCGCGCGCCTGCTCTACGCGCTCGGCTTCGCGTTCGTGGCCTGGTTCGTCCTTTGGATCGTGTTCGCGCTCGCGGTCGGGCAGTTCGCCGTACTCGTGATCAACGGCAAGGCGAACGAGGAGCTCAAGCACATCTCGCTGAGTCTGCTGCAGTACCTGTTCGAGCTGCTCGCTTTCATCGTTTTCGCGCGCGACGAACGGCCGTTTCCGTTCGCGCCTTTCCCCAAGGCGGGATGACACGCGGAGCGCGAAAAGGCCGTCGTGGGGAACCGCGAGAGCTGTAAAACATCCATATAAAGCAAAGGCTTATATCTAAAGTTCCGGCGCTATTCGAAAGTTGCGATAGCATGCCGTATAGTCGCTTTCACTGTGGCATATTGGGTACAAAGCTTTCGCGAAATTGCGCCTGCTGTTGGTGCTTCCGAATATCCCCTTGCCCCCCTACTGACATTCCATCAATCTTGTTGCACCAAAATCGCGCCGTGCTGGGTCTGCCCGGGATGGGCTGCGGCGCGCTTGGTCATAGAGGCCTCAATGCAATGGGGCCGCAACGGGGAGTTCAAGATGCCTGCGAAGCGTTCGCTTGGGACGAAACAGTCCCTCACGTTCATTGGTGCGCTGCTGGTGACCACCGCATTCACGGTGCCGGCTTTCGCGCAGATCGAGACCGTCGTGGTGACGGCCGAAAAGAGGGCGGAAGACATCCAATCCGTTCCGATCGCGGTGACGGCCTATACGTCGCAGGACCTTGCGGCCCACCAGGTGAACCAGTTCAAGGACATCCAGTTCTCCACCCCGAACGTCTATTACTCGAAGACGAACTTCACGAGTTCGAACTTCCAGATCCGCGGCATCGGCACGCAGGTCATCTCCGGCGACGCCGAGTCCGGCATCGCCTTCAACATCGACGACGTCTTCTACGAGAACGCGCCCGTCGACTCCGGCCAGTTCTACGACATCGACCGCGTCGAAGTGCTGCGCGGCCCGCAGAGCACGCTGTACGGACGCGGCGCCACCGGCGGCGCGGTGAACGTGTTCTCGGCCAAGCCCAAGCTCGACGCCTTCGCGGCGAGCGTCGACGCCAGCTACGGCACTTACAACACGTCCGAGGTCAAAGGCATGGTCAACATGCCGATCATCGACAACGAGCTCGCCGTCCGCGTCGCGGGCGATTGGGTCCGCCATGACGGCTACGGGACGAACGTCGATGCGGCGGCTGGCGACGCCCACCCCGACTCGCGCGACCAGTGGTCGGGCCGCGCGCTCATCCGCTGGCAGCCGACCAGCAACACCACAGTCGATCTCATCTACGAGCACGGCGACGAGAACGACACCCGCATGCGCGGCGAGAAGCAGCTCTGCCACACCGATCCCAGCGGCGTGCTCGGCTGTCTCCCCGACAAGCTCGCCGACGGCCCGGTGAACCCGAACGCGACCTTCTTCAACATCCCGGTCAGCGAGCAGGCGACGGCCGAGGTCTTCGCGCCGGTTCTGGGCCCGACGGCGGCCTTGCTTGGGCTCTTCGATCTGCGCACTCCGTTCGTCGCGACGCCGGGAATGGTTCCGACCGATCCTCGGACGGTCAATTCGGACTTCACCCCGACCCTGAAGGGACGCAGCAATTCGATCACTGCCGAAGTGAAGCAGAAGTGGTCCGACTGGCTCGACATGACGCTGGTCGGCGGCTATGCGGACGGCACCGTCACGTCGCAGGAAAGCTATACCAACTCGCCCGGTCAGCCTTTCAATAGAGGCGCGGGTCTCTGCGGCGGCGGCACCACGCCGACGCTGGATTGTTCTGAGGGCGTGTTCTTCCAGACCCTGCAGGCTTATGTGGCCGGCGGTTTGGTTCCGGCGTCCTATGCCGACCCGATCAACGGTCCCTATGCCTTCATCCTGAACCCGGCGACCGCCGGCACGCTGCCAACGTCGAACTTCACGAATAACGGCGTCATCGGCGGCTCGATCAATCGCTACTCGAACAATCCGTTCGCCTATGACCAGTCGAACGGCGGCAGCAAGCAAGTGTCGGCCGACCTTCGCTTCAACACCAATTTCGAAGGTCCGCTGAACTTCATGGTCGCGGCGTACTATCTGAGGTCTCAGGGTTCGGGCGACTATTTCGTCGGTGCCAACACGCTGGACTACGGCCAGACGCTGATCGGCGCTCTGCTCGGTCCGTTCTCGGGCGCTCCGGGCTGCAACACCGTGGGCTGCATCTTCGGCTCGACGTATTACGACAACAACACAGAGAACACTGGCGTCGAATCGAAAGCGATCTACGGCGAGGCCTATTGGACCGCGATCCCCGACACGTTGAAAGTGACGCTCGGCCTGCGCGGCACGGAAGACATCAAGTCCTTCACCGGCCGCATCACGATCTTCAACGGCATGGAGCCGGTGGGCACGACCGACGGAGACGCGGGCCTGAAGGCCTGTTGGCAGGAAGGCGCGTGCGACTTCGATGCAGGCACGCCGAACAAGAACGGCCTCGGGCAGTTGTACGAAGTCACCCATCGCGACTTCGAGCAGCTCACGGGTCGCGCGGTGATCGACTGGACGCCGAAGCTGGACTTCACCGACCAGACCTTGGTCTATGCGTCGTATTCGCGCGGTTACAAGGCGGGCGGCTCGAACCCGGGCACGCAGACCGGCAACCTCGGCGTTCCGACGGCTTACGCGCCAGAATCGATCGACGCCTACGAAATCGGTAGCAAAAACACGCTGCTCGATGGCCGCCTGCAGGCGAACCTGACGGCGTGGTACTACGACTACGGCAACTATCAGATCTCGTCGATCATCTCGAACACCTCGGTCAACACCAACATCAACTCCTTCCTCAACGGCTTGGAAGGCGAGTTCCTGTGGGCGCCGACCGATCGCTGGCAGTTCGACATGAACGCAAGCTGGACGCAGTCCAAGGTCGGCAACACGGCGCAGATCGACACCCGCAATCCGGGCGGCGGATTGAACTATGCACTGGTCGTGAAGGACGCGACGCTGACGACGACGAACGCGCAGAACTGCGTGCTCTACCACAACGGCCCTGGCGGCACCGGCAACTTCGCCGCCGACTTCGCGACGTTGGACGCGTTCAGCGGCGGCTTGTTCTTCGCGCCTCCTGGCGGCTTGAACGGTTTGTCGGGTGCGGGCGTTCCGAACGCGGCATATGGCACTTGTAACTCTGGCATCCTCGCCAGCCTTCCGACCGCAACCGTGCAGCCGGACGGCACGATCGACCTGCCGGGCGGCTTCACCACCGCCGATCCGGCGACCGGCGGCAGCCTGACGGGCGTTCCGATCAACCTCGACGGCAAGCAGCTCGCCAACACGCCTCCGTACACGGTCAGCTTCGGTGCGCAGTACACGGCGCCGGTGGGCGGCGGGTTCAACCTCGTCAGCCGCGCCGACTTCTACTGGCAGGCCGCGAGCTGGGGCCGCATCTTCAACGATCCGGCGGACCACATTAAGTCCTACAGCGTGATGAACGCGCTGTTCACGCTCAATGCGCCGGACAATGCGTGGTACGTGTCGCTGTACGGCCGCAACCTGCTCGGCGGCAACCAGGTCACGGGCCAGTATCTGACGAGCTCCTCGTCGGGCCTGTGGACCGGCGTGTTCTACGGCGAGCCGCGCAACGTCGGCATCACGATCGGCGCGCGCTTCTAGGAAGCGGCACCGATCTCGCAAATTGGGGGGCGCCGGGCAACCGGCGCCCTTCGTCTTTGAGAGGCATGGACAGGATGAAGACGCGCAAGCTCGGAAGTTCCGGCATCGAGGTCTCGGCCGTCGGTCTCGGCTGCAACAATTTCGGCGTGCTCGATTTGGAATCGTCGCGCAAGGTCGTCGGCCGCGCGCTGGATCTCGGCGTGACGCTGCTCGACACCGCCGACATCTACGGCAATCGCGGCGGCTCGGAGACGCAGCTGGGTGAGATCCTGGGGCCGCGCCGCAAGGACATCGTGCTCGCCACCAAGTTCGGCATGGCGATGGACGACGACGCCTCGAAGGCCCGCGCCAGCCGCAGCTACATCATGGACGCGGTGGAGGCGAGCCTGAAGCGGCTCAAGACCGATTGGATCGACCTCTACCAGCTCCACACGCCCGATGCGAAGACGCCGATGGAAGAGACGCTGCGCGCCCTCGACGATCTCAAGAAGGCGGGAAAGGTGCGCGCGATCGGCTGCTCGAACCTGGCCCCGCAAGGCGTGCGCGAGGCGGCCGCGCTCGCGCGCGCCAGGGGCCTCACGCCCTTCGTCACGGCGCAGGACGAGTACAGCCTCGTCGTGCGCGGCGCGGAAAGCGGGCTCATGCCCGCGCTGGAAGAGAACGCCATGTCGCTGCTGCCCTATTTCCCGCTCGCCAGCGGCTTGCTCACCGGCAAGTATGCGCGCGGCAGCGAGATCCCCGCCAACACGCGCTTCGGCCGCATGCAGCGCTTCTCCGACCGCTACATGAACGAGGAGAACTGGGCGATCGTAGAGCGCCTGCGCGCGTTCTGCGACGCGCGCGGCCGTGGCCTGCTCGAGCTCGCCTTCGCCTGGCTGCTCGCCCATCCCGTGCTCGCCAGCGTCATCGCCGGCGCCACGCGTCCCGAGCAGATCGAAGCCAACGTCAAGGCGGCGTCGTGGGAGCTCAGCGCGGACGAGCTCGCGGAAGTGAACAGGTTGAGCGCGAAAGGGTAACACCCTTGTCATCCCCGGCGAGCAACGCATGCATCGCATGCGTTGCGAGGGAAGGGGACCCAGGTGGATAGACCAGACCCGGTCTTGCCACCTGGGTTCCCTTCCCCTCGCGCCGCGTCGCGGCGCTCGGCCGGGAATGACAGTTGGGATTCAATCACTCCGCCGGCACGCGCTCCGCGCCGCCGCGGCGCTCGCCGGAGAGGCGGCTGCCGAGGTTGTCCAGGCTGATATAGATCACCGGCGTGATGTAGAGCGTGAGGAGCTGCGACAGCAGCAATCCGCCCACCACCGCCAGGCCCAGCGGCTGACGCGTCTCGGCGCCGGCGCCGAAGCCGATGGCGATGGGAAGCGTGCCCATGAGCGCCGCCATCGTCGTCATCATGATCGGGCGGAAGCGGATCACCGCCGCCTCGAAGATCGCCTTCTCGGGCGGGATGTGCTCGCCGCGCTCGCGCGACAGCGCGAAGTCGATCATCATGATCGCGTTCTTCTTGACGATGCCGATCAGCATGATCATGCCGACGAAGGCGTACAGGCTCAAGGGAATCTGGAAGATGAACAGCGTGAGCAGCGCGCCCACCGCGGCCGACGGCAGGCCCGACAGGATCGTCAGCGGGTGGATGAAGCTTTCATACAGGATGCCGAGCACGATATAGACGACGATCAGCGCCGCCAGCAGCAACAGCCCGATGCCGCGCGTCGAATCCTGATAGGCCTGCGCCGTGCCCTGGAACGAGGTCGACACCGTCGACGGCATGCCGATGCGCGCCTGCACGCGATCGATCGCCGACACCGCGTCCGAGAGCGCGTAGCCCTTGCCCAGGTCGAAGGAGATCGTCACCGAGGGAAGCTGGCCCTGGTGGTTGACGCTCAAGGCCATCGTGCCGCTGGCGATCTTGGTGACGGCCATCAGCGGCACCAGCGTCCCGTCCGACGCCGTCACGTAGAGGCGCGACAGCGCGGTCGGATCGGTCTGGTATTTCGGCAGCAGTTCGAGGATCACCTGATAGGTGTCCGACGAGCCGTAGATCTGCGAGATCTGCCCGCCGCCGAACGCCGCGCCCAGCGCGGTCTGGATCGCCTGCGGCGTCACGTTGAACGCCGCCGCCTTGTCGCGGTCGATGTTCACGTTCACCGCCGGCGTCGAAAGCTGAAGGTCGGTCGTCACGTCGACGAAGCCGGGCTCGGTGGAGAGCGCGTTCATCAGCTTCAGCGACGCGGTCTGCAGCTCGTCCTGGTCGAGGTCCTGCAGCGTGTACTGGTACTGCGACTTGGTGAGGCGGCCGCCGATGCGGATCGAAGGCGGCACCTGCATGTAGGTGTTGATGCCGGCTACGCGGCTGAGCTTGGGCCGCAGCTCGCGCACGATCTCGTCGGCCGAGAGCGCGTGCCAGCAGAACAGATGCGCGATGAGACAGGTGTGCGCGCGCTGGTCGAGCGGCTTCAGGCTCGCGAAGATGCGTCCGCTGTTGGTGCCGCTGCTCGATCCGCCCGAGCCGACCGACGACATGAAGCCGTCGATGCTGGGGTCCTGCGCCACGATCGCGGCGGCCTGCTGCTGATAGCGCACCATCTGGTCGAAGGAGGTGCCGTTGGCGGCCTCGGTCAGGCCGAAGATCTGGCCCTGGTCCGAGGTCGGCAGGAAATCCTGCTGCATGACGGAGAACAGCACGCCCGTCGCCACCAGGCTGCCCGCGAACGCGATCCAGATCAGCCAGCGGTTCTGAAGGCTCCAGCCGAGCGAGCGCTCGTACCAGCCCTGCACCTTGTTGAACGTGTTCTCGCTGAACTCGGAGAAGCGGTTGCGCGTCTTGGCGTGCTCGCTCTTGAGCATGCGCGCGCACAGCATCGGCGTCAGCGTCACCGAGACGATGCCGGAGAAGACGATGGCCAGCACGATGGTGACGGCGAATTCGTGCAGCAGACGGCCCATGATGCCGCCCATGAAGATCAGCGGGATGAACACCGCCGCCAGCGACACCGTCATCGACAGGATGGTGAAGGCGATCTCGCGCGCGCCCTTCAGCGCCGCGTCGAACGGCTTCTCGCCCTCCTCGATGTGGCGCACGATGTTCTCGAGCATGACGATGGCGTCGTCGACGACGAAGCCCACCGACAGCGTCAGCGCCAGCAGCGAGAGGTTGTCGAGGCTGTAGCCGAACAGCGACATGCCGGCGAAGGTGCCGATCACCGCGATGGGCAGCGCCAGCGAGGGGATGATCGTGGCCTGGAGCGTGCGCAGGAAGATGAAGATCACCAGCACCACCAGCACCGCGGCCAGGACCAGCGTGAACTGCACGTCCGACACCGATTGGCGGATCGAGATCGAGCGGTCGTAGAGCACGTCGAGCTTCAAGGTCGCGGGCAGCTGCTTGAGGAAGCGCGGCAGGATCGACTTGACCTCGTTGACCACCTCGATGGTGTTCGAGCCGGGCTGGCGCTGGATCGCCAGCACGATGGCGCGCTGGCCGTTGTACCAGCTCGCGACGTAAGGGTTCTCGACGCCGTTGAGCGTGCGCGCGACGTCCTGGACGCGCACCGGCGCGCCATTCTTGTAGGTGACGATCTGGCGGTCGAAGGCGTCGGCGCTGGTGAGCTGGCCGCTGGAGTGGACGACGACGGCCTGCTCGGGCCCGTTGAGCGTGCCGGTGGGGATGTTCGGGTTGGCGGCATTGGCGGCGGCCGCGACCTGGTCGATGCCGATGCCGCGGGCGGCGAGCGCGAAGGGGTCGGCCTGGATGCGCACCGCGAATTTCTGCGAGCCGTAGACGTTGACCTGCGCCACGCCCGACAGCGTCGACAATTGCCGCGCCAGAAGCGTCTCGGCGTATTTGTCGACCTCGGACAGCTGCAAGGTCGACGAGCCCATCGCCAGATACATGATCGGCTGGTCGGACGGGTTCACCTTGCGCATCGTCGGCGGCGAGGGCATCTGGGTGGGGAGCTGGCGCGCCGCCGCCGAGATCGCGGACTGCACGTCCTGCGCCGCGCCGTCGAGATTGCGGTCGAGGTCGAACTGGATGGTGATCTGGGTCGAGCCCTCGCTGCTCGACGAGCTCATCGAGGAGATGCCGGCGATGGTGGAGAACTGGCTCTCCAAGGGCGTCGCCACGCCCGACGCCATCGTCTCCGGATCGGCGCCCGGCAGGCTCGCCGAGACGACGATGGTGGGGAAGTCGACGTTGGGCAGCTCGCTGACCGGCAGCGACGAATAGCCGAACAGGCCGAAGATCACGAGCGCCGCCATGACCAGCACGGTCATGATCGGCCGGCGGATGAAGACTTCCGAGAGGTTCATCGCTGAACGTCCATCAAGATAAAGGTGTCATCCCCGGCGAGCATCGGCGCGATAGCGTCGATGCGAGGGAAGGGGACCCAGGTGACTGGGTTAAGCTCTAGCCCAGTCACCTGGGTCCCCTTCCCCTCGCGTTGCTGTCGCAACGCTCGGCCGGGGATGACAAGCGGGGCGCAGGCGTCTTCACTTCCCACCAGTGCCGGCACGCGCCTTTTGCACCTGTACCGGCTTGCCGGGAATGACGCGAAGCTGGCCGTCGGTGATCACCTGGGTGCCGGGCGCGAGCTTTCCGGACACTGCGGCCATCGAGCCGGAATCGAACAGCACCTTCACCGGAACGAGCTGGGCGTTGCCGTTCTTGTCGGCGGTATAGACGTAGCGGCTGTCGGGCCCGATGTTGATCGCCTCATGCGGCACGACGAGGGCGCGCGGCAGGGTCGCGAGCGCGACGGTCACGTCGACGAGCTGCCCCGGCACCAGGCTGGAATCGGTATTGGCGAAGGTCGCGCGCAGCTCGATCGTGCCGGTGGTGTTGCTGACCGCATTGCCGACGAAATCGACCGGTGCCTGCAGCAGCCTGGCGTTCGCCTCGTGCAGGTCCACCGACGCCGCAAGCTTGCCCTGGCTCCAGCGCTCCTGGATGCGCGGCAGGTCGGACTGCGCCAGCGAGAACGACACCTTCACCGGCTGGATCTGGGTGATGACGACGAGCGGATTGGCGCTGGTGCCGCTGCCGGTCGAGGTCGCGGTCGATGTCGCGGTGTTGGACGTGCCCGTGGGGCTGGTGTTGCTGCCGCCGCCGCTCGTCACCATGTTGCCCGGCTGGATCATGATCGGGCCCGTCTTGCCGTCGATGGGCGAGCGGATCGTGGTGTAGCCGACATTGAGCGCGGCCATGTCGATGGCCGCCCTGTCGGACTGCACCGTCGCCGCGAAACCCTTCGCCGCGGCGACCGCCTGGTCGACCTGCTGCTGGGTCGCGGCCCCTTGCGCGAGCAGGGCGCCGTAGCGCTTCTCGTCGTTGGTGGCGCTGACGAGGCTCGCCTGGTCCTTGGCGAGCTGCGCGCGCGCCTGCTCGAGCGACGCCTGATAGGGCCTCGGATCGATCTGGAAGAGCACTTGGCCGGCGCGCACGATGTCGCCTTCCTTGAAGGACGCCGTCATGAGCTGGCCGGTGACGCGGGCAGTGACCTGCACCGTCGCATTGGCGACGACGGTGCCCAGCGTGTGCTCGGTCACGGTCACGTCCTGCTGGACGACGGCCGCCACCTTCACCGGCGGAGCGGGCTGCGCGTGCTCCTTGCCGCCGGACCCTCCGAAGAACAGCCTGCTCGCCAGCCAGACGGCGGCGACGAGCAGCGCGATCCCAAGCAGACTGAGGATCAGCCTCATGCGCGTGTCCGGGTTGCGGACCGCGGCAGGGATGCGCTGCGTCCCGGAGTCGAACGCGTTGGAGAAGCGGATATTCATTCCGTGGATCCTTGGGGAGCCCCCTTATCTCGGGCCCCGGCGGGCATTTTCCTAGCATGCATTTCCGAAATATTGGCCCCATGTGGGGCTTTTTTGTAACGAAATGCACGAATCCAAACGCGCCGCGACGAAGAAAGGCCGCGATTGCAAAACGTTAACAGTAGGCCTGCCCGGAGGGAGCCGCGGTTTCGGCCAGATTTTCTTTAAGGATATCCAGGACCTGCCGGGCGGCTTCCGTCCCGGCCCGCACCTGGCCCTTCCAGGTCAGCTTCTGCATCGGCGCCGCCGCCAGCAGTTCCTGGATGACCCCGCGCTTGCGCTCGCCGAGCCGGCTTGTGCCCTCCTCGTCGCCCAGATTGGCGGCGAGCGCCACCCTGCCGATGTCGCCGACCGGGACCTTGGGCATCTGCTCCCAAAGGGCTGCCAGCGCCGGCTGCGAGGACATGGCGTATTCAAAGGTGTAGGGCATGAAGAAATAGCCGTGAACGCCGCGGCCCTCGCGCTCGATCGCCTCGAAATAGCGCGTGATGAGATGCTCCCACGCCGCCATCAGGGGGCTGCGCGGCGCCGCCGCCAGGAACCAGGTCGCGATCAGCCGCTCGGCATTGGGAAGGGCGTAGGCGAAAAGCCCCGCGGGGGCTGTGCGCTCGTGAATCCAAGGATCGACGGGACCCAGGCAGAAATTCGTCGCGTCCGCCCACACCCCGCCATGCGTGCGCAAAAGCCTGAGCCGCACGCGGTTCGCGTAGCCGCGGACGAACGACATGTCCTTCTGCCGCGGCGGATCGTCGAGCACGGTCTTGAGCGTTTCGAGATCGAGCGCATGCACCTCATAGCCCGGATTGCGCTGACGCCAGGATTGCAGGCAGAGATGGCAGATCTCCGGCGCCTTGTCCCAGCCGTCGTGCCAGTACATCCAGATCGTGCGCGGGACCGGCGCCGGGGCATCGCGGACGAGGGCTGCGATCTCGCCCTCGGGCCCGAGCGCGCGCAGATAGTCGAACATCTCGGCCTTGAGCCGCATGTTCTTGGCGCGCCGGAACGCGCGGACGTCCGCCGGATTGCGCTTTTTGCCCCCGTTTTCAGGCATTTAGGACCCGATTTCCCCTTCGTCTCCACTGCGGTTGCCGCCGTGGGACCCGCTCTATATAAGCCGCCCTTCCCGACCGAGTCCCTCAACCGATGAATCTGCGCAATATCGCCATCATAGCCCATGTCGACCATGGCAAGACCACGCTCGTGGACCAGCTCCTCAAGCAGTCCGGCTCGGTGCGCGAGAACCAGCACATGCAGGACCGCGCGATGGACTCCAACGACCTGGAGCGCGAGCGCGGCATCACGATCCTGGCCAAGTGCACCAGCGTCGAGTGGCAGGGCACGCGCATCAACATCGTCGACACGCCGGGCCACGCCGATTTCGGCGGCGAGGTCGAGCGCATCCTGTCGATGGTGGACGGCGTGGTGCTGCTCGTCGACGCGGCCGAGTCGGTGATGCCGCAGACCAAGTTCGTGCTCTCCAAGGCGCTCAAGCTGGGCCTCAAGCCCATCGTCGTCATCAACAAGATCGACCGCCACGACGCGCAGCCCAAAGAGACGCTGGAAAGCATCTTCGACCTGTTCCTGGCGCTGGACGCCAACGACGACCAGCTCAACTTCCACTATCTCTATGCTTCGGGCCGCAACGGCTGGGCGGTCAAGGAACTGGAGGACGAGCACAAGAACCTAGATCCGCTGTTCGAACTCGTCGTCGCGGACGTGCCGGCGCCCAAGCCGATGGCATTCGCCGGCGACGAGTTTCCCTTCACCATGCTGGTGACGACGCTGGAGGCCGATCCCTATCTCGGCCGCATCCTGACGGGGCGCATCGAGACCGGCGCGATGACCGTCAACCGCGTCATCAAGGTGCTGAACAATGACGGCAAGGAGATCGAGCGCGCGCGCGTGACCAAGCTGCTGGCGTTCCGCGGGCTTGCGCGCGTGCCGGTGGCGCGCGCCGAAGCCGGCGACATCATCGCCATCGCGGGTCTTCAGATCGCCACCGTCGCCGACACGCTCTGCGACATGGCCGTGGGCGAGGCGATCCACGCCAATCCGATCGATCCGCCGACCCTGGCGATGACGGTGTCGGTGAACGACTCCCCGCTCGCCGGCCGCGAGGGCGACAAGGTCCAGTCGCGCGTGATCCGCGAGCGCCTGTTCCGCGAGGCCGAGGGCAATGTCGCCATCAAGGTCAGCGAGACGGGCGACGGCGCGTTCGAGGTCGCCGGACGCGGCGAATTGCAGCTCGGCGTGCTGATCGAGACGATGCGCCGCGAAGGCTTCGAGGTCTCGATCAGCCGTCCGCGCGTGCTGTTCCAGCAGGGCGCGAAGGGCGAGCGGCTGGAGCCGATGGAGGAAGTCACCATCGACGTCGACGATCCCTATACCGGCATCGTCATCGAGAAGATCTCGATCCGCAAGGGCGAGATGACCGACATGCGCCCCACGGGCGCGGGCAAGACGCGGATCACGTTCCTGGCGCCGTCGCGCGGCCTCATCGGCTATCACGGCGAGTTCCTCACCGACACGCGCGGCACCGGCGTCATCAACCGCATGTTCCACGGCTACGCGCCGCACAAGGGTCCGATCCCGGGCCGCACCAACGGCGTTCTGATCTCGACCGGCGACGGCGACGCGGTGGCCTATGCGCTTTGGTACCTGGAAGAGCGCGGCAAGCTCTTCATCGTTCCGGGGACCAAGGTCTATCAGGGCATGATCATCGGCCAGAACGCCAAGGACAACGACCTCGAGGTCAACCCCTTGAAGGCCAAGCAGCTCACCAACATCCGCACGACCTCCAAGGACGAGGCGGTGCGGTTGACGCCGATCGTGCCGATGACCCTGGAGCAGGCCATCGCCTATATCGAGGACGACGAGCTGGTGGAAGTGACGCCGCAATCCATCCGCATCCGCAAACGCGAACTCTCCCCCCACGACCGCAAGCGCACGTCGAGGGCCGCGGTGGAGTAGTCAGGGGCGGCCGACCTTGACCCCGGTCTTGCGATGGCTCGCGAAATAGAGCCGCAGCACCCAGTTCATCTTGGTCTGCCAGCCTTTGCCCTGGCGCTTGAACCACTTCACCACGTCTTCGTCGAGGCGGATGGTGACGCTTTTCTTTTTGCCGGGGCCGGGCATGAGGCCGACATAGACCGTCCTGGGACGCCATTCCATATCGGGTAACTCGGGCAAGTCGCTGGTATCGATCTGGTCATCTGGGAGTGCCGCGAGCGCGTCGAGTCGCTTCTTCTGCTTCGGCGTGAGTTCAGGAAGCTCTGAAAGCTTTACGCTCACGAGGCGTGGCCCTGCGCGCCGTGATGATACGGTAGACTTCGTCTTCGCCTTCTTCGTAGGTGGTGTAGGAAACGACGTATAGCTTCCCGTTGATTTCACCGGTCGCACGCCAGCGGGTTTCTCCATGCTCGTCACCTTCGATGTCCTGTTGCCTGAACGGATCACGGAATACGCTTACGACTTCCTCGAACGTCAAGCCATGCTTGCGGCGGTTCGCTTCCGCTTTTCGCGGATCCCATTCGAACCGAGTCGTTTCCGCCATCCTAGTCTCTCAACCATGTACTTACAAGCGTACATACGCACGAGCGCTCTGGCTGCATACCCATGGTAACCGTAGCTTAAAAGCAGACTTTGTGGCAAGCCGGCGCCCGCTACTTCTGCGGCATCAGCCCCAGCCTGCCGCCGATCATGCGGTCGACGAGGCGCTTGGGGAGGATGTTGACCATCGTGTCCTGCATGCCGTCGGGCGAGACGCTGTAGCGCGTCTTCGGGTGCGCGATGGTGAGCGCCTTGTGGATCGCCTTGCCGAGCGCCTCGGGCTTGAGGCCGTTGGCTCCGCGCTCCAGCATGTAGCTCCTGATGCGCTTGAGCTGATCGATATAGGGCGTGTTGGCGTATTGATTGACGTCGATCTCGTTGGCTTTGTCCCAGATCGGCGTGGCCACCGCACCGGGAGCGACGATGATCACGTCGATGCCGAACAGCATCAGCTCGCGGCGCAGCGATTCCGACAGACCCTCGAGCGCGAATTTCGACGTGTTGTACGGACCCACGAACGGGCTGGCGTTCTTGCCGCCGACCGAGGAGATCATGACGATCCTTCCCGGCTCGCCCTTGCGGGCCTTGTCCACGCCGAGCAGCGGCGCGAAGGCCTGGGTGACGATGAGCTGGCCCACGACGTTGACCTCGAGCTGATGGCGCAGCTCGTCGATCTTGAGATAGAGCAGCGGCCCCGCGACCGCGATGCCGGCATTGTTGACGAGGCCGGCCAGCGTCTCGGGCCCAAGCGCGGCCGACACGTTTTCGGCTGCCGCGTTCACCGCCGCGGCGTCGGTCACGTCGAAGAGCAGCGGCACGAAGTTCTCGCCGAACTCGGCCCTCAGCCGGTCGCCGTCGGCCTGTTTGCGCACCGAGCCGAAGACCCGCAAGCCGTTCTCGATCAGGACCTTCGTGGCGCCCCAGCCGATGCCGGTGGACGAGCCTGTTACGACGACGCTTTTCATGGCATGAGCCTCTTTCGGGTAGCGGATGCGGACACTATACATGATCGACGCCGAAACCATCGCCTTCGCCCACAAGCTCGCCGATGCCGCCGGCGCGGTCATCCGCCCCTATTTCCGCGTCCGCCTCGACGTCGACGACAAGGGCGCCGCCAAGGGCTCGATCTTCGATCCTGTCACCGCCGCCGACCGCGAGGCCGAGCGCGCGATCCGCGCCGTCATCGACCGCGAGCGCCCCGACGACGGCATCCTCGGCGAGGAATTCGGCGAGAAGGAAGGCACGAGCGGGCGGCGCTGGGTGCTCGATCCGGTGGACGGCACGCGCGCCTTCATCAACGGCCGCCACGAATGGGGCTCGCTGATCGCGCTTGAGCAGGCCGGCCGGCCCATGCTCGGCATCGTCGACCAGCCGGTGCTCGGCGAGCGCTTCACCGGCGTGAACGGGACGGCGTCGCTGCGCGAGAGGGGCAAGATCTCGCCGCTTCATGTGCGCGAATGCGCCGGGCTGGAGGACGCGATCCTGTGCTGCACGCATCCTTACGCCTATTTCGAGGCGCAAGAGCGCGCCGCGTTCCGCAGGGTCTCGAGCGCGGTCAAGATGAGCCGCTTCGGCGGCGACTGCTACATCTTCGGACTGCTCGCGATGGGCTTCTGCGACGTGATCGTGGAATCGCATTTCCACCGCTGGGACGTGGCGGCGCTGATCCCGCTGATCGAGGGCGCGGGCGGCATCATCACCGATTGGAAGGGCGGCGACCCGGGCGCGGGCGGCCAATGCGTGGCAAGCGGCGACAGGCGCGTGCATGAGGAAACGATCCGGCTGCTCGGGGGAGGATGAGAAATGCAGATTCGGTTGGATGACGCCAAGCAGAGCTGGAGCTCGAAGGGGCTGCGACTCGCGGTATGGGCCGCGGCCGCAGCTGTGCTTCTGGCGTTCGGCGATGGGCTGTTCCGCGGCCCGCTGAGCATCAAATACGGAGCCGGCGATCTGCACACGGCCGGCATGCTCAGCATGTTCTCGACGGTGTTCTACGATCTGCGCCAGATGGCGGACGAGCTGATCTTCGTCGGCATCGTGCTGTTCATCGGCGCCAAGTTCTTCGAGACGCGGACGATCTTCACGGTCGGCTTCGACAAGGCCGATGCCGCCCGGATGACCATGAAAGGCCCGGACGATGACAACGTCGTGTGGATCGGCCACAAATACGGATCGCGTCTCGAAGCCGAAAGCGTGGCGGCGATGATCCAAAGCCGTCTGAAGAGCGACCCGGGCTAAGAGTTTTTCGCGGCGAATCCATCGAACGCGGCCCAGAAGCGGGCGCGGATGCCATCGTTCTCCATCAGGATCTCGTGCTCGCTGTCGGGGAGATCGAGATATTCGCCATGCGGCATGCGATGCGCGAATTCGCGCGTCGCGCTCGTCACGCAGATGCGGTCCTTGCCGGGGCCGCAGACGAGTGTCGGCGTCTCTGTCGCTTCCGCGTAGCCCGGCTCTGCCATGCGCGCCATGGAGCGGTAGGCGGCTTGGAGCCAGCCCCAGGACGGGCCGGCGAGGCGCAGGTCGGGATGATCGCTCAGGAATTTCTGCGCGCGCGCGAAACGCTCGCGGTCCGAGGTCACGAGCTGGGTGTCGAAGGTGATGAGGAACGGGTCGCGCGCCGCCATGCCCCAGGCGAAATCATCGCCGCGGCCGAGCGCGTTTTGGAGCCCGGTCATCGCGCGCGCGAGCCACGCCGGATAGCCGCGCGCGGAGAACGCGATCATCGGCGCGCTCAAGACCGCGGCGCGGATGGCGCCGGGCCTGTCGTGCAGCGTGCGCAGCAGGATGTGTCCGCCCATCGAATGGGCAAGCGCGAAGGGCGGCGCGTCCGAGATCGGACGGACGACCTGATCGAGGAAGCTCGTCAGGTCGTCGTCATATTCGGCGAAGTCGCGCACATGCGCGGGCAGGGGATTGTCCTGTCCGCGCTCCGAGCCGCCCTGGCCGCGCCAGTCGAACGTCGCGACCGTGAAGCCGCGCGCGTTCAATTCGCCGATGACCTCGTCGTATTTCTCGATGAACTCGGTCTGCCCGCCGAGCAGCACGCACACCCCGCGCGTCTGCGGCTGCGCGCCGAACACGGCCGTTCGCAGACGACGGCCGTCTGAAGCTTGGATGAGGCGGGGTTGGAACGAGAGGGTCATCTAAAACACAACTGCCATTCCCGGCCGAGCGACACGTCAGTGTCGCGAGGGGAGTTCGTAGCAGCAGCGTACGAACAACCCAGGTGGAAAGAGTGAGCGTGGTCTGTCCACCTGGGTCCCGTGCCTACGCTGCCGCTACGCACCCTCGCATCGCCTGACGGCGATGCTCGCCGGGGATGACAAGTGAGGTTTTATCCGCGCGCCTTCTGCAGGATGGGGCCGAGCTTCATGGCGAGGCCCATGTCGCCGGCGACGCGCAGCTTGCCCTGCATGAAGGCGCTGGTGCCGTCGAGCTCGCCTTTGACCATCTTCTCGAAGGTGTCGAGGGTGACCGAGATCGTGCAGTCGGCGTTCTTGCCGTCGCCGTCGCTCACCGTGTTGGGGGTCGACTTGCCGTCGATCAGGACCGAGCCCGGCTCGCCGAAATCGAATTTGAGCGTTCCGCCCAGCCCGGAATTGGCGCCGATCGCGGTCCCCATCTGGGTGATGATCTCTTGCACTTGCGGCGAGGCCATGGCGGTTCCTTCCCTTCGCGGTGTTCTGCCTCCTTATATCCTTAATTCCGCCCCTTCTGCATAGGAGGAATGTGACAATCCTGCTAAACAGGGCGGGAGCCACTGGGGAGAGGCATGAGCCTGGCGCCCGAAGACGACACACCGGCGCTCGCCACGGCAGCGCCCTCGCCCGACGAGAAGCGCGACGCGCTGGGCAATTTCTGTTTCTACCTCCATTTCGCGATCATGATCTACATCGTCGCGGGTTGGGCGATCCCGGTGCACGCGACGCTCTATTTCTATCTCGCGTTCCTGCCGGTGGTCGCGGCGCATTGGCAGATAAACAGGAACTCCTGCATCCTCAACAACATCGAGTCATGGCTGCGCTACGGCACCTGGCGCTCGGTGCAGAACGCAGAGGAAGGTGCGTGGCTGAAGACGCTGATCAAGAACGTCACCGGCCTCGACCTGGCGGCATGGCAAGTCGATCTCATCACCTATGGCATCATGGCGCTGTTGTGGGCGGCGGGCTTCAGTCATCTGCGCTGGTGGTAGGGCTGCGCCTCGTCCTGGCGCTGTCCTGCGTGCCGCTGCTTGCGGCCGCGGACGCGCCCCCGGTCGCGGACTGGTCCAAGGGCATCGAGACCGTCGTCGTCACCGCGCACCGCTCCGGTCCCCTGATGTGGCGGGTGAAGAAGGGCGACGCGACGGTCGTGCTTCTGGGCATCGTCGAGCCGGTGCCGGAGAAGCTCGAATGGGACAGTTCGGCCGTCCGTGACGCGCTCAAGGGCGCGCGGCAGTTGCTGCTGCCGCCGCAAGCCTCGGTCGGCATCGTCGAGGGACTGTGGTTCCTCGCCTGGAACTCGGACAAGGTCTATCTGCCGTCCGACACCCCGATGGAATCGACGCTGCCGGCACCCTTGCGCGCGCGGTTCGCGGCGGGGCGCGAGAAGATCCACCGCGACGCGGAGCGCTATGCGGGCCTGCGCGTGCCGCTGGCGGGGTTGCGCTACGAGGGAGATTTCTTCACGGCGAGCGGACTTGTGAATGACGAGCCGCAGGCGGGCCTCAAGCGCCTCGCGCGCTCGCTGAACGTGCCGGTGAAGCTGACCGCGCAGTACGAGGCGATCCCGATGCTCAAGCAGCTTCCCAACATGTCGGCGACCGCGAACGACGCCTGTCTGACCGCTTCGCTCGACGACGCCGACGCGTTGCGCGCTCATGCGGTGCCCGCGGCGCAGGCCTGGGCGAAAGGCGATCTCGCCGGCATCGAGGCCAACTATTCCGAGCACCGCTTCGAGAGCTGCATCCAGGCGGTGCCGAGCTTCGAGGGTCTCTTCAAGCGCGCGGTGAGCGATTCCATGAACGCGCTGAACGGCGCGCTGGCGAAGCCGGGAACGACGGTGATGGTGGTCTCTCTCGGCGAATTGCTGCGCGAGAACGGGATGCTGGACAAGCTCGGGGCTGAGGGCTTGAGCGTGGAGGAGGAGTGAGCGCGAAGCGGAGAGGTCATGCTTCGAGGCACCGCTTCGCGGTGCACCTCGGCATGACGAGATTTTTGCAATAGGTGCGTCACCCTGAGGTGCGAGCGAAGCGAGCCTCGAAGGGCGACGCACCGCCAGGTTACACCGGCACCTTGAACGGGCGCTCGGTCTGTCTTCCGCCGCTCGAGAGCGAACGGGCCAGCGGCGAGCGCAGGAAGAGGTCGCCGCCCGCCGCATAGGCGCTGGGCCCGATGTCGCGCACGAGATGGGCATATTCCTCGGGCGTGATATGCGCGTGGTCCCAGAGGAAGGCGCTGCTTCTGAGCTCCTCGTAGCGGCGGTCGTCCTCGGCGATGTCGCCGACGAGATTGCATTCGCGCTCCAGCAGACACGCAGCCCCGCAGGGCGTCTGCGGCCCGTCCTTGGCGATCGCCATGAAGATGCCGTCCATCGCCTCGACCTGCGGCATGTTCACGCCGTTGAGGATGCAGAACAGGATCGAGTCGTCGCTGCCGTCGACCAGGATGCCGTGGAGCTGGCCGGCGAGCTGCAGCAGCGGCCCGCGGCATTCGTAGACCGCGTTGCCCCAGCGCATATGCATGATGCCGTCCTGCTTGCGGATCATGATCATGTCGCGGACGAACTCGCCCATGCGGGTGAAGGCGAGGCGCTTGGCGGTCCAGATGCCCTCGAAGCCGTGACCGCGCCTGGCGGTCTCGTTGCGCGCGGTCTCGACGAGCCGGCCGGGGAATTCGATCGCGACCGAGCCGGGTGAGCCCGTGTCCTTCACCGCCACGCTCGGATCCACGCCGAGACGCTCGGCAAGCGCGGTCAGCGGCGTCTCCCAATCGAGCATGGTGAAACGGGGATGGCGCTTGGCGACCAGCGCGGTGAGGCTCGCCAGGTTGTGCGAGGAGGGCGTGACCGTGCCGGCCGCCCAGCGGCCGACCAGCGACTTGTCGACCTTGAGCTCGGCGGCCAGCCGGCCGCGGCTCATCGAGAAGGCCTTCAGGACCAGGTTGAGCTTCGCGCCGAAATCCGAGCCAGCCACGTCTTACCGCGCCCCGCAATCTTTCCGGCAGGATCGCATGTTTGCGCTGAAATGCAACGGTTGCATGCACCGTTGCACAGTCCGCCGCCCGCCGATGCAACTGGGCGCAAGGCACGGATCAGACCAAAAGCCCCGCCCGGAAACGAACCCCTGGGAGGGACCCATGAACAAGCTGCTGACCATCACTGCCGCCCTGGCGCTCGCGGGCGCCGCTTTCGCCGGCCAGGCCCACGCGGCCGCGACGATCTCGGTGCTGCATTCCTTTTGCGCCAAGACCGATTGCACCGATGGCGGGCTGCCGTCCTCGCCGCTGGTGAGCGACGGCGCCGGCAACTATTACGGCACGACGCAGCAGGGCGGGGACATGAATGACGGCACCGTCTTCCAGGCCCATTTCGACGGCACGCGCTGGCTCGTCACGCGCATCCACAGCTTCTGCGCCCAGAACAATTGCGCCGACGGCGCCCAGCCCTATGGCGGCCTGGTCATCGACGCGAGCGGCAATCTCTACGGCTCGACCACCGGCGGCGGCGCGAATGCCAAGGGCATGCTCTTCAAGCTCGCGCCGCATGGCAAGGGATGGCTGTTCAGCGACATCCACGATTTCTGCGCGGCCAAGAACTGCACCGACGGCGCGTCGCCGGCCTATATGACGCTCGCCTATCAGGGCCAGTCCTCGGGCATGGCTTACGACGGCACCTCGCCGCTCTACGGCACGACGTTCGTGGGCGGCGCGAGCAGCGTTGCGCAGGTCGGCGTGGTGTTCTCTTTCACGCCCAACGGCAAACGCTGGACCTACAAGGACATCTACGATTTCTGCTCGGCCGCGAATTGCAACGACGGCGGCCTGGCCTACTCCGGCGTGACGGTCGACGGCTCCGGCAATCTCTACGGCGCGGCGGAGGCCGGTGGCGAGTTCCAGAACGGCGATCACGGCGGCACGGTCTATAAGCTGAGCTTCAACGGCACGCATTGGAAGTTCAATCTGCTGCACGCCTTCTGCGAGGACGTGGACGGCGGCGGCACCTGCACCGACGGCGACGGTCCGCTGGCGCCGCCTTCGGTCGATGCCGACGGCAACGTCTTCGGCACCACCTATAACGGCGGTGCGAACGGCAGCGGCTCGGTCTACGAGATCCCCGCGAGCGGCAAGTTCGCCGTGCTGCACAGCTTCTGCTCGGCGCATGGCTGCCTCGACGGCATGAACCCCGGGCCCGCCACGCTCGCGCTCGACAACAACGGCAACCTGTTCGGGACGACGACCGCCGGCGGCAACAAGACGCTCGGCGACGGCGTCGTGTTCCAGCTCTCCGGAGCCAAGCACACGACGTTGACGACCCTGGTCGCCTTCAAGGGGCTCAACGGCGCCGTGCCCTATTCCAGCGTGGCGCTGGATGGGTCCGGCAATCTCTTCGGCGTGACGACCGGCGGCGGCAAGGACAAGGAAGGCGTGCTCTTCCAGATCAAGCCCTGAAGCCCAGATCCGAAATCGTGGAGACGACCATGAACAAGCTTCTCATCTCGACGCTCGCATTCGCGGCGTTCGCCTTGACGACCGGGGCCGATGCCGCCCGCTATCGCGACATCCACGTCTTCTGCGCGAAGACGAACTGCCCGGACGGCGCGGCGCCGTTCGGCGCGCCGGTGGGCGACGGCAAGGGCGATTATTTCGGCACGACGGTCGGCGGCGGACGCTTCGGCGGAGGCACGGTCTACCAGATGACGCTGGCAAGCGGAAAATGGCAGCAGAGCGTGCTCTACAGCTTCTGCGCCAAGTCGAGCTGCCCCGACGGTTCCGCGCCGCAGGGCAACCTGGTCATCGACACGTCCGCAAACCTCTACGGCATCGCCCGCAACAGCGGGAAGAACTCGGGCGGCGTCGTGTTCGAGCTGTCGCCCGGCGGCTCGGGCTGGACCTATCGCAAGCTCTACGATTTCTGCTCGGCCAAGAGCTGCGCCGACGGCTTTGCCCCCGTCAACATGTCGCTCACCTATCGCGGCGCGGCGTCGGGCGTGCCTTACGACGGCACATCGCCTCTGTACGGCACGACGGCCGGCGGCGGCGCGACGAGCGAAGGCGTCGTGTTCAGCCTGGCCCCGCTCCACGGCGTGTGGACCGAGACGGCGATCCATTCCTTCTGTCAGGCGAAGAATTGCGCCGATGGCGCGGTGTCCGTCGGCGGCGTCGTGGTCGACGGCTCGGGCAATCTCTTCGGCTCCACGGTGGGCGGCGGCAAATACGCCAGGGGCACGCTCTGGCAGCTCGCGCCGAGCGGCAAGAAATGGATCTTCACGACGCTGCACCATTTCTGCGCCGATCAGTCCGGTTGCGCGGACGGCGCGGCGCCGGAGAGCCCGATGATCCAGGACGGGACGGGCGCGCTCTACGGCACGACCGCCGGCGGGGGAACGAACGACAACGGCGTCGTCTTCCAGCTCGTGCCGAACGGCGCCAAGTCGCATCACTCGGTCCTCTACACCTTCTGCCAGCAGACCGGCTGCACCGACGGGTCCGTGAGCCTGGCTTCGCTCGCGCTCGACGGAGCGGGAAATCTCTACGGCGCGACGGAGGCGGGCGGCGCGAACAACAGCGGCATCCTGTTCCGTCTCAGCGGACCGAGGTTCTCGCGCTTCACGACGCTGGTGAATTTCGGCGGCACCGACACGACCGGCACGGCGCCGATCTCGCTGACGCTGGATGCCACGGGCGCCTTGTTCGGCGCCGCGAACAGCGGCGGTCCGAACAACGAGGGCACCGCCTTCCAATACACGCCTTGAAACGGGGGATCACGATGAACAAGGTTTTTCTTTTCGCACTCGCGCTGGGCCTCGCGGTCTCTAGCGGCGCGCAAGCGGCGCATTTCAAAGTGCTCAAGAATTTCTGCGAGCGCGACAATTGCCTCGACGGCGCCAATCCGTTCTCGGCGCCGGTCGCCGACGGCGCGGGAAACTATTTCGGCACCACGGTCGATGGCGGCGCCGGCGGCGGCACGGTCTACGAGATGTCGCCCGAGGGCAACCGCTGGCGCTATCAGCGCATCCACTTCTTCTGCGCCAAGCCGAGCTGCGGCGACGGCCAGAGCCCGTTCGGCCGGCTGATCGTCGACACCAAAGGCAACCTCTACGGAATGACCTCGGGCGGGGGCAGGAACGGCAAGGGCGTCGTGTTCGAGCTGATCCGCGCCGGCGGGGAGTGGCGCTACAAGAGGCTCTACGATTTCTGCTCGCGGCCGAGCTGCGCCGACGGCACGTCGCCGCAATATTCCGGACTGACCTATCAAGGTGCCGCGTCGGGCGCGCTCTACGACGGCACCTCGCCGCTCTACGGCACCACGCCTCTGGGCGGCGCCAACAATGGCGGCGTGATCTTCACGCTCACCCGCAACGGCCATGACTGGAGCGAGAGCGTCGTCTTCGACTTCTGCGCCTTCGACCAATGCACCGCGGGCACGGGGCCCGCCAGTTCGGTGCTCGTGGACGCAAGCGGCCATCTGTTCGCGACGACCCTCGACGGCGGCGAGCACGAGGACGGCACGGTCGTGGAGCTCACGCGCAATGGCACTGCCTGGGACGAGACGGTGCTCGCCAGCTTCTGTGCCCAGGCCAATTGCGCCGACGGCAGCTTCCCCGCCTCGCCGCTCGCGATGGACGGCGCGGGCGATCTCTATGGGACGACGCAGAGCGGCGGCGCGCACAATCAGGGCTCGGTGTTCAAGCTGCATCCGAACGGCGCGGGCTCGACGCTCACCACGCTCTACAGCTTCTGCTCGCAGACGAATTGCAACGACGGATCGCTTCCCTATGCCGGCGTGACGATCGATGCCCAAGGCAGGCTGATCGGCGCCACGCTCGAGGGCGGCACGCAGTCCTTTGGCACGCTCTTCATGCTGAGCGGCAAGCACCTGGACAAGCTGACGACGCTGGTGAGCTTCGCCGAGAGCACTACGCCGGGCGGCCAGCCCTACAGCGCGCCCGTGTTCGATCCGTCTGGCGCGATGTTCGGCACCGCCTGGGTGGGTGGCAGCGCGAGCTCCGGCGTACTCTACATGTTCAAGCCGTGAACCCATTTGGAGCGGAGAATTCCGATGCAAAGGACTTTCATCCCGGCGTTCGTGGTCACGGTGGCCGGCTTCATCTTCGCCAGCGGCGCTGAGGCCGCGACATACACCGTGGTGCACGATTTCTGCGGCAAGCGGCACTGCACCGACGGAGCCCAGCCCTGGTCGCCGCCGGTGACCGACGGCGCGGACAATTGGTTCGGAACCACGCCGGTCGGCGGCGACAACAATGAAGGGACGATCTACCGGATGTCCCTCGCGGGCGGGCACAGGAGCTTCACCCGCCTCTACAGCTTCTGCTCGAAGAAGAACTGCGCCGACGGCAGGGATCCGCAGGCCGGGCTGATCATCGATTCCAGCGGCAATCTCTACGGCACGACCAAGGCCGGCGGCAGCGGCGACGACGGCGTCGTGTTCGAGCTCGTCAAGGGCGCCGGCACCTGGACCTACAAGGTGCTCTACAAATTCTGCTCGCAGGCAAGCTGCGCGGACGGCGCCACGCCCTACGACGTGACGCTCGGCTATCCCGGCATGTCGGGCGGCTCCGCCTATAACGGCATCGTGCCGCTCTACGGCACGACGTCCTTGGGTGGCGCCGCCAATCTCGGCGTCGTCTTCTCGCTGACTCCCGGCGGCGGAAGCTGGACCGAGCAGGTGATCCACGATTTCTGCCAGGACGCGTCCTGCAGCGACGGCAACGGGCCGCAATACGGCGTGGTGGTCGACGGCGCGGGCAACGTCTTCGGCGTGACGGGGCGGGGCGGCAAGCATGCAGCCGGCGTGCTCTTCGAGATGGTCGAGGGCGGCGGCAGCTGGACCTATGACGTGCTGCACAATTTCTGCGCCGAGACGAGCTGCGCCGACGGAAACAATCCGGTCGGGCCTCTCCTCACCGACATGGATCTCAACGTCTATGGCGCGACGGACGCCGGCGGAACCAGCGGCGGCGGCACGATCTTCAAGCTCGTTCCCAACGGCGCCAGGTCCAAGCTCTTCACGCTCTACACGTTCTGCGCCGCCGATGAGAGCTGCCCCGATGGCGAGCATCCGCGCGGCGGCCTGGTGCAGGACAGCATCGGCCTCATCTACGGCGTGGCCGGCGCCGGCGGCGACATGGATGTGGGCACGATCTGGCGCCTCAGCGGCGCCAAGCACACGGTGTTCACGCGGCTGGTGTCCTTCGGCGACGCTTCGACTCCAGGCGTGACGCCGCAGGGCGGTCTCTTCATCGTCAACCCCAACGGACCGTTCTACGGCACGGCGTCGTTCGGCGGCGCGAACAACAATGGCGTGCTGTTCAAGCTGAAAAAATGAAGGAGCCTAGGAGAATGCGTCGGCATGCGGCGCGACATCCGTCGCGCCGCCGAGGTCGGAATAGACGATGGCCGACGACGTCGCGAACGCGATGCCGACCGCGATTTGAAGGAGAAAAGAAAGCGCGCCGACCGGCGTCAGCATGCTGAGGGCCGCGCGCGGCGGGACCCCGACGCCGCTCACCGCCCAGAGCGCGAACATGGCGATGACGACCGCGCCCCCGACGAGAATGCCGATCCCGAGAATCCTCCAGCGATTGCCGAGCGTCAGCGTCGCGCTGCGGCGCATCGCGGCGCAGGTTCCGCATCCCTCGATGATCGCCACGTTCGGCGCCAGCCAAAGAAGCAGCACCACGTAGCAATAGGCGACGGACCATATCAGAAGGCCGATCAATGACAGTCCGAGAGCGAGCGGCGCATGATTGCCGGCCTGCATCCCCCATTGCAGCGGGACGTTTGTCAGTCCGACGGCGCAAAGGAGGGCCTGCAGAAGCATGAGCGGGATCAGCGCCCGCGACCATGCCGTCAGAAGACCGTCCGGCGTCGGACGGCCACCGCGAAACGCGGTATAGGCCACCCAGACCGAAGCGGCCGACACAAGGCCGCGAATGAATTGACCGGGCACCAGCAGCAGCGACTCGAACGGGTCGACGGCTCGGTTTCGCTGCACCCCGGCCATCACGATGAAAGGATCGGTCCGCGTGATCAGCCAGCTCATACCGCGGCCGAGCACCTCGCTGAGGATCGCAAGCGGGATCAGCATCGGCGCGGCGCGCCAAGCCAGCACGAAGCTTTGCCGGAATATCTGTCCGACCGCGAGTTCGTGCCGCGCGGGCGCTGCCGGTTCGTTCAATGTATCCCCCTTCGCCAAGACGACCTTGGCAGAGCCGGTGCCGGGCGCAAAGGCCTCTTGAAACGTCAAAACCCGCTTCCTACCTAGGGAATGACCGGGCGGCCATATGGCGTCCGGGCCTTGAAAATGGCCTTTGCCCGGCAGGGAAGGGCCTCAACCAAACGCTTTTAGGAGGTTTGACCATGCGTAGTTTCGACTTCTCCCCGCTCTTCCGCTCGACCGTCGGTTTTGACCGCATGTTCGACATGCTCGACCAGGTCGCGGACACGAGCCAGGGCTATCCCCCGTACAACATCGAGCGCACCGACGAATCCAAGTACCGCATCAGCGTCGCGGTCGCCGGCTTCGGCGAGAAGGATCTGAACGTCGAGGTGCGCGACGGCGTCTTGTCGGTCACCGGCAAGCGCGAGGACGCGGACAAGCAGTCCTATCTCCACCACGGCATCGCCGGGCGCGCCTTCGAGCGCCGCTTCCAGCTCGCCGAGCACGTCGAAGTGCGCGGCGCCAGGCTCGAGAACGGCCTGCTCCATGTCGACCTGGAGCGCATCGTGCCGGAAGAGAAGAAGCCCCGCCGCATCCAGATCAACGCCCCCGCGGCGCCCGAGCTCAAGACCATCGAAGGCTCCGCCAAGGCGGCGTAAGAACGGTCCCTCGAAATCGAAGAGGCCGGACGGGAAACCGTCCGGCCTTTTCGTTTCATACGGCGGGTTACTTTGAGATCAGATTGTAGATATCGGCGAAAAGGATCACCGAGCCAAGGACCAAAAACGTCCCCGCGCATACCCAGAACATCGTTGGGTTGTCGTCCCTCCGATAGACCGCGCCACCCCTGACATCGATTTCCCCCCTCCAGATCGAAAACGCGACAAGGCCCAAGCACACGATCGGGATCGCCAAAGACAGAATTGGGAGAAACCAATCGTGATCGACGGCGGGATCGGACATTCGTCTTCCTGTTCGGAACTGTCTCTTGGGTGTTTTCGCGCTTCATATCTTCGGCAAATTCCACGATATCACCGATCCGCTGCAGAGAGAATCAAGGCCGGTGGTTTGGGGGTGTCATGCGCAGGGCCGACTCCGCGTGACAGGCTCGCGCGCTTGGGCCTATTCTCGCGCCGAGATTCCTGAAAGCCCGTGAGCGTATGCCGTCCTGGCAGAGTGAGTTGTTCCGGCGTTTCTCGCGCCTGTCGCAGCCGCGGGTCGCGGCTGGCGCGGCGGCGGATATCGCCGAACTGCGCCGTCAGTACACGTATCTTTCCGACCGTTTCGGGGCGGCGCCCGGCGACGTCGCCTTCGAGGCCGGCCATGTGGGACCCATCAAGGGCGAATGGGTCAAGCACGGGCCCTCGACCGCCGACCGGCTCATTCTCTATTTCCACGGCGGCGGCTATATCGCGGGCTCGCCCGAGACGCATCGCCCGCTGATCGCGCGGCTGGCGCAGGCGTCCGAGGCGCATGCCTTCGTGCCGGCCTATCGCCTCGCGCCGGAATTCGCATTCCCCGCCGCGGTGCGCGACGGGATCGACGCCTATCGTTACCTCATCGCCAAGGTCGATCCGAAGGCGATCGTGGTCGCGGGCGACGGCTCGGGCGGCGGGCTGGCCTTCGCGGTGCTGCTCGCCGCGCGCAATGCGGGGCTGGCGATGCCCGCGGCCGTCGTCGCGATGTCGCCCTGGGCGGATCTTTCGCTTTCGGGCATGAGCGTGCTCACCAACAAGAGCAACGACACGGCGCTCACCTGGGAGCTTCTGTTCCTGAGCGCACGCCAATATCTGCGCAAGACCAATCCATGCGATCCGTATGCCAGCCCGGCCTATGCGAACTTCCGCGACTTCCCGCCGGTGATGGTGCATGCGGGGAGCCTGGAGATGCTCAAGGACGACGCCAGCCGCATCGGCGACCGCGCCGCCGATTCCGGCACGCCGGTGAGCGTGGAGATCTACGACCACATGCAGCACGTCTTCCAGGCGAACCCCTACGTGCCCGAGGCGCGCGTCAGCCTGCAGCGCCTGGGCCAGTTCGTCCGCGCCAAGACGCCGGCCGCGCGCGACCCAGCCCCTTGACGGACGCGCGCCGCTTCTCGCCGTCCACCGCGCGCAATCGCGAGCCGATCCTTGCCGTGCTGAAACGCGTGCTGGGCGAGGGCGCGCGCGTGCTCGAGATCGCGTCCGGCGCCGGCGAGCATGCGGTCTTCTTCGCACGCTCGATGCCGCATCTGCGCTGGCAGCCGAGCGATCCCGACGCCGCGTCGCGCGAAAGCATCGCCGCCTGGACCGCGCATGAGTGGCTCGCGAACGTGGCACCGCCGCTCGCCATCGACGTATGCGCCGCCGATTGGAAGGCGGACGGACCGTTCGACGCCGTCGTGGCGATCAACATGATCCATATCGCGCCCTGGGCGGCGACGGCGGGATTGTTCGCAGGCGCCGGGCGCGTGCTCGGGTCCGGCGGCATCGTGTTCCTCTATGGTCCCTACAGGCGCGGGGGCAGGCACATCGCGCCGTCCAACGAAGCATTCGAGGCGTGGTTGAAAACGCAAGATCCCGCCTTCGGCGTGCGCGACCTCGGCGCGGTGGAAGACGAGGCGAAGAAGCACGGGCTTGTCTTGCGCGAAATCGTCGAGATGCCGGCAAACAACCTGTCGCTGATTTTCTCGATCTGAAACGGCCCCATCTGAAACGCATCGTCAAGTCTTTGGGACGGGCGGCATATCGCTCCCGCCGCGGGCGGTGCCAGATTGCCGCCGGGCGGTTCGAAAGAGGCATCATGTCCCGTGTTCGTATCTTGATATGCGCTCTGGCGTGCCTTCTGGCCGCGCCTGCGAGCGCCAGCCCCGGTCCCTTCACCTACCGGGCGGTGGTCAGCAAATTCGGCGTGCTCAACCGCCACGGCGGCGGCGCGGTGTCGGCAGAGATGGCGGGCAGAGGAGAGTACGTCGTGAGTTTCGTTTCCAACGTCGATGCCTGCACGATCGTAGCCACGCTCGGCCGCGCGACGACCGACGGCGGCCAGGTGGAGAAGCCGGGGTTCATCTCGGCCGCGCCCGTCGCGGCGAATTCCAATCTCGTCGCCGTCGATACGCGCGACATGCGAGGCCGGCCCCGCGACTACGCCTTCCATCTTCTCGTCGCCTGCCCATAGAGAGGACACGCGGATGTTCGTGAGAAACCTGTCCATCGCCGCCTGCGCCGCGACGCTGCTGTCCTTCTCCGCGGGGGCCACGCCCACCCCGGCGGACGGCTTCATCGTCGTCAATGCCGACGGAACGGTGGCGCGCGCGTCGAAGGGCTACGACAATTTCAAGTTCGACGTCGGCGCCTATGAAATCTCCTACCCGACCTCGCTGTACAATTGCGCCTACAGCGTCACCGAGGGCACAAGCGACGCCACGACTCCCGCCGAGGGTTTTGCGACGGTCATCGGGCGCGCCGAGAATCCGCTGATCGTCCATGTCCAGACCTATGATGCCTCCGGCCAACGCGCCGACCGGGGATTTCATCTCATCGTGCGTTGTTGAGGAGACCGTCATGAGCCCGACGCGGATTTCCGTTCTCGCCGTGATCGCCGTTACCCTCGCCGTTTCGCCGGCCACAGCCGCCGCGCCGCCCTCCGCCGCAGCGACGGTCGCCAGCGACGGCACGCTGGTGCGCGGCATTGCGGTCACGAGCGCGAGCCATATCGATACCGGTGTCTATGCGGTGACGTTCGCCGATCCCAACGTCCCTACGGCGTGCGCCTTCACGGCGAGCGTCGGTGGCGCGGTGGGCGAGAACGTCGCGGCGAGCCTCATCAATGTCGGGGGCGGCGCCGCGCCCGGCAGTCTCACCGGTGACGTCATCGTACACACCTACAGCGCGACCACGCGCGCCCCGGCCGATCTGCCGTTCAACATCTATGTCGCCTGCTGAATCTTCGCTGCAACCCTTTGGGAACGGCCGGGTTCCCGTACCATCGTGACGCGAACGGTCTCACCGGCAGCGCGCCGCGCCTCGAAGCCACTCCCCGCCTCCCGCCCCGCATGCTAAAGTGCAGGGGCATTTGGAGGTTCGCCATGCTTTGGAAATTCAGCACGCCGCTTGCGCTCCTGCTTGCGGCGGTCCCTGCGGTCGCAGCCGCGCCCGCCCATAACGCGCCGTCGAAGACGACCGTCCACGGCGCGCCCGGGATCCTCGCCATCAGCTACACCGCGGTCGTCAATTCCGCGGGCAAGCTCATCCGCGGCTCCGGCGCGACGAGCGCTTCGCAGCCGGAAGGCACCGGAACCTATGAAGTCGATTTCGCCAACGACGTGACGAACTGCGCCTATGTCGCGACCATCGGCGAGCCGAGCAGCAAAGGCTCGGAGCCGGCGGCTTTCATCACGGTCGTCGGACGTTCGGGCGTCGGCAATGGGATCTTCGTGGAGACCTACGCGCATAACGGCAGCCTCAAGAACCTGCCTTTCCAAGTCGATGTCGGCTGCTGAGCGGAGGAAACCATGACACGCAAGATATTGTCCGCCGCGCTCATGCTCGCGGCGCTCATCTGTTCCGCCGACGCCGGCGAACGCGCGATCCGCAGCGGCTGGGCCGTCGTCGGCAGCGACGGCACCTTGGTGCGCGGCGGCAACACGACCGGTGCCACCCATCTGAACACCGGCATCTACGAGGTGGATTTCGCCAACTCGGTCAAGAAATGCGTCTTCACCGCGACCGTCGGCCTGCCGGGCACGGACGGCACCAACGCCGCGAGCTTCGTCACCGTCGCCGGACGCGGCAGCAACGACGACGGCGTCTTCGTGACGACGTTCGACCAGCACGGCGATCCGGCCGATCTCGGCTTTCACCTGAACGTGCGCTGCTAGGAGAGAGGCCATGAAAGGCACAACCATCTTCGTCGCTGCGGCCGCGCTGGCGCTTACGTTTTCAGCTGCCCTGGCGGGCGGCAACGCGCCGAGCGATTTCGCCGTCGTCGACTCCGACGGAACGTTCGCGCGCGGCATGGGCGTCACGGGCGCGATCCATCTGGAAACGGGCGTCTACGAGGTCGATTTCGTCAAGAACATCACCGCCTGCGGCTACACCGCGACGATCGGCCTGTCGGGCACGGCCGGCGCCTCCGATCCGGGCACCGTCACCGTGGTGGGCCGCTCGGACAACAACAAGGCGCTCTATATCCAGACGTTCAACGCCAAGGGGAAGCCTGCCGATCTGGGTTTTCACGTGATCGTGCAATGCTGACGTTGCGGCGCCGAATGCGCCGCGCGGTTCATAAGGAGGGGAAATGCATTCGGGAAGATGTCTGGCGCTCGCGGCTTTGTTCGCGGCGTCGATGGTGAGCGTTGACGGCTCCGCCGCGCCCGCGCCGGGGGCACCGGGGTTCAGCGTCACCGCGGTCGTCAAAAAGTTCGGCACGCTCAAGAAGGGGCACGGCGCGATCTCGGCGCAGCATCTCGGCAACGGCAAATACACGGTCACCTTCGCCATCAACGTCGCCTCGTCGATTTGCGGCGCCGTCGCCACGGTCGGACGGGCGACCTTCGACGGCGGCATAAACAACGACGCCAGCTTCGTCACCGTCGCCAACGTCACGGGAGACGACAACACGCTATATGTGGAGACGCGCGACAAGCGCGGACGCCTCCACGATCTCCCGTTCAACCTGATGGTCGGCTGCTAGGAGGGATACGATGAGAAAAGTTCATCCGCTTGTCGCGGCTCTCTGCGCAAGCCTGAGTGCCGTGCCTTCTTTCGCCGCGCCGGGGCCGCCCGCGAGTCTTTTCGTCGTGGTTGGCGCCGACGGCACCCTCGCGCGCGGGAGCAGCGCCAAGATCGGCCACGGAGGGACGGGAAACTATCTCGTGGATTTCCCCGTGAACATTCCCGGCTGCACCTTCATCGCCAGCGTCGGCACGGCCGACAAGACGCAGCCCTCCGCCGGCACGATCACGCTCGCGCCAGGCGCCGGCAACAAGAACGTGGTGTTCGTGTCGACCTTCGACGGCAGCGGCAATGCGGCCGATCAGCCGTTCCATCTCGTCGTCAATTGCGCGAGCGAGGCGCGCAACCCGGAAGTCGCCGGCGCCATCGACGCCGGGGGCAACGTCGTGCGCTCGCTCGGCATCTCGGGGGCGAGCCATCCGGACACGGGCGTCTATGAGGTGAACACCGACATCTCGGACGCATCGAGCGCCTGCGCCACGCCCGCCACGATCGGGGCGGCGGGCACCACGGTGCCGTTGCCCGGCATGGTCAGCGTCGCGCAAGGCACCACGACGAGCGACATCGAAGTCTATACCTTCGACGTCGCCGGCAATCCTGCGGACCGCCCGTTCCAGCTCTATGTGGAGTGTTGAAGTCCTACGCCACGATCGCGGCGGGCGAGGGGGCCAGGTCCTGCGGCAGCTTGGCGCCGGTGAGATCGGCGTCGGCGCTGTTCGCGCCGCGCAGCTCGGCGTCGGTCAGATTGGCATAGGACAGATCGGTGCCGGTGAGGTTCGCGCGCCTTAAGTCCGCGCCGCGGAAATCGGCGTAGCGCGCATTGGCCTGGTCGAGCCTGGCCGGCAGGAGCCGCGCGTCGGAGATCATCAACGGCCCGAGCTTGGCGTCGCGCAGATCGGCGTGATTGAGCTTGGCGCCTGAGAGATTGACGCCGCGCAGATCGGTGCCGCAAAGCTTCGCGGAGCGCAGATCGGCGTCCTGCAGGTTGCTTCCCTGCAGCGAGGCGCCTTCGAGGTCCAGGCCGTAGAGATTGGCGCCTGGCGCGATCAGCGCGGTGAGCACGCGATGCTGGAACAGCGCCACCTTGCGCAGGTCCATGCCGGAGAGATCGGCGGGCTTTCCTTCGCGGCCGTTGCTCTCGACCCAGCGCGCGTGCGCCGCGAGCATGTCCTCGATCGGCGTTTCGAGATCTTGCGGAACGCGTCCGCTGGCGGCCTCGGTGAGCGCGCCCGTCATGTCGGCGCCCTGGGTGATGGCCATGTTCAGCCGGCAGCCTACGAGCACCGCACCCGCGAGATTGGCGCCCGACAGGTCGCAGCTCGACAGATCGGCGTTCTCCAGATTGGCGCCCGCGAACGTCGCCTGGCGCAGATTGGCGCGCACCAGCCTGCAGCCCTTCATCATCGCGTCGGTGAAGTCGGCCTGGATGGCGGCCGCGCCGCCCATCTTGGCGCGTTCGAGATTGGCGGAGTTGAGCATGGCATTGCCCATCTCCGACGGACCGAGGTCGTGCTGCATCACGCGCAGGTTCCCGAACTTGTCCTTCTCCGCGATCGTGCCCTCGCGCAGATCGGCCTCGTAGAGATCGGCGCCGATCAGATTGGCGCCGCGCAGGCAGGCGCCGCGCAGGTCGGAGCGGCGGATGCTGGCGCCCGCGAGATTGGTCCGGCGCAGATCGGCGCCGAAGAAGCTCGTCGAATCGAGCCGGGCGCCGGCGAGGTTGGCCTCTTCGAGCACGGCGCCGGTGAAATCGGCGTCGCAGAGATTGCGTCCCGAAAGGTCGAGGCCGGAAAGGTCGCTGAACGCGAAGACCGCGCGCGCCCCGCCCATCCGTCCGGAATAAAGCATCTCGTGCCGGGCGACCGCGGCGGCGACGTCCTTCTGGGTTAGCCTGGCGAAGCTCGTGCGGCGAATGGGCTGCATCGGGGGGTGGCCCGCGCGTTAAGGATGACGGACGGGCATTCTTCGCCTAACCCTCTAATACCTGATTAAAATGGGGAAAGTTGCCTTTGGCCTCGGCGGAGGCTAGGTGACGGGTTGGGACTTGTGTATGGTCCGCCCGGGTTGCGCCTGAAGCTGGGGAAGCGGCGCGCGGGGACCGGACTTTGGTGTCGTTAACGCCAGCGCGGCTTGGGGGTCCCACCCAAGGTTCGATTGGCCGAGGAAATTAAGGGGTTCGCCTTGAACAAGCAGGTCCTGTTGCTGTCCGTTGCCGTGGCCGCTTTGTCGGCGTCGCCCGCTTTCGCCCAGACCGATCCGGTGGACGACATCACCACGGCGATCACCACGCCGGTCACGAGCGCGACCGCGAATCCCGACGGCTCCGGCACCCCGGCCGACATCCTGCTCGACACCGGGGGCAGCATCACGATCACGGTCTCGGGCACGCAGACGACGCCTCAGGCGGCGGTCACGATCAATTCCAACAACAGCTTCAGCGGGCTCACCGCCACCACGATCTCCAACAACAACACCGACATGGGCGTCGGCATCATGGTCGACCTCACGGCGGCGCCGATCGACGCGACCAATGACATCTGCAGCGATTGCCATACCTTCGAGGGCATCACCGAGGCCGGCATCATCAACCTGACCGGCACCGGCAGCACCAAGGTCGGCCTCTATCTGGAAGGCGCCGACCCCACGACCGCGACGACGGTCTACACCTTCACCGGCAATATCGACATGACCGGTTCGACGATGACCATCACCGGCGACACGAGCGCGGGCATCAAGATCGATTCGCTGACCCAGCTCGACGGCAACCTCACCGTCGGCACGATAAACCTGAAGACGGGCTCGACCACCTCGACGGCCAGCGAAATCGGCCTCGACATTCTCGGCGCGGTCTACGGCGATATCACCACGGCCGGAAGCATCAGCGTCACGGGCAGCGCCGGCCCGACCACCACCCCCGGCATCGGCATGGATCTGGCCGGCGCCGTCTACGGCAATGTGACGATCGGCACCGGTTTCGGAGTGGGCGCGGTCGGCTCCGGCTCGCAGGGCGTCCTGCTGACCGGCAGCATCAATGCCTGCGACTCCACCGTGTCGACGGGCTGCACGAGCCTCGGCGCGCTGATCAACAACGGGTCGATCAGCGTCGTGGCCAAGACCGGCACCCTGACGGCGACCACCGGCAACAACGTGGCGGGCATCGCACTGGGTATCGGCGGCAACGTCGCCGGCGGCATCTACAACGCCGGTCCCACCTTCTCGGGCGACACGGTCGCCCAGGCGTCGATCTCCTCGCAGGGCATCGCGCCGACCGTGGAAATCAGTCCGACGCTCGAAACCACCACGACCTTCACGCCGATCGTCATCGGAGCCTACACCGACGCCCTGGATCCGGGCTTCTCCTTCTACAACCGCGGCTCGATCGTCTCGTCGTCGTCGAATTCGAACGACAGCACCCAGGCGGTCTTCATCGGCGGCGGCAACACGATCGCCACCACGACGTTGACCGGCGGCATTTTCAATTCGGGCACGATCCAGACGGCCGCCGGCGACCTGAAGGGCGCCGCCTCGACCACCTCGGCCACCGCAATCAACATCGGCGGCTTTGCCTATATCGGCGTGACCACGACGGACGGCACGAACTTCACCGGCGACATCTGGCAGTTCGGCGGCAGCTGCACGGGCACCAGCATCGACGGCTTCCAATATTGCGGCACCAAGGCCATCGACCAGGCCGGTCTCGTCAACTCCACCGAATCCGGGACGGGCAGGATCATCGCGTCCGTCGGCGGCGCCGCGAACGGCGAAGCCGTCGCGATCAACATCGCCACGAACGGCTATCTGGGCTCGATCATCAACCAGGGCCTGATCTCGGCCGTCGCCACGACGACCGACCCGACCGACACCACGATCCTGGGCGCCCGCGCCATCGTCGACAGTTCGGGCTCGCTCACCTTCATCGAGAACAACGGCACGATCGCGGCCGCGGCTTCGACGCTGCAGAACGATGCCCAGGTGGCGATCGCCATCGACCTGTCCGCCGACACCGAGGCGTCGCCGTCGGGCAAAGGCGTGCTCATCCTCGATCAGGCGACCGTCGATTCGGCCGCTCTGATCACCGGCAAGATATTGTTCGGCACCGGCGACAACCAGGTCGTGGACGTCGAGGGCGTGAGCACGTCCAACACCGCGGCGATCAACGGCGACATCACCTTCGGCGGCGGCAGCACGGAGGGCAGCGACCAGCTCATCATCGGCAATTTCGGCACCGTCACCGGCACGATCCTTTCCAACAGCGTCGTCGGCGTAAGCGTCGACATCCGCAACGGCGGCGTGCTCAATCTTCAGAACGACAGCGCGGCGCTCGTTGTCGCGCAGAACGCCGGCACCGGCTACGCGTTCCATGTCGAGGATGGCGGCACGCTGAACCTCACCGTGCTCGAGGAGTTCAAGAGCGGCATCATTCAGTCGTCGGGTTTTGTGTCGCTGGATTCGGGCGCCAAGCTCAACATCACCTATGGCAGCTTCGTACCCTCGACGTCGGACTTCGTCCTGATCTCCGCACCGGCGGGCCAGCTCAACGTGCCGGACAGGCTCGTCTACCAGACCGACATCCTCTCAAATCTCCCCTTCCTGTTCGATCCGGGTACCGTGAGCAATCCGGAGACGCAGCTTGAAGACATCACAAACAACGGGACCGAAGAACTCGTGCTGCACGTCGTGCCCAAGGATGCGGCGGCGCTCGGCCTGTCCGGCTACGCGGTGCAGATGCTGCCGATCGCCAATGCGGCGCTCTCCAACGACGACAAGCTGGGCGCGGCCTTCGTCAACGGCATCACCAATTCGGCGCAGGCGCAGCGCGCCTATAACGAAGCCGCGCCCGACGTCTCGGGCGGCGAGCGCGCCATCGCGATCGCGCTCACCGACCAGTCGAGCGGCCCCGTCGCCGCGCGCCAGCGCATGCTGCGCATGTACGGCAAGCAGGACGGCGAGGTCACGCTCTGGGGCCAGGAGTTCGCCGAGTTCGTGAGCGATCCGGGCGACAAGAGCACCGGCCAGACCGGCTTCAAGGACCACGGCTTCGGCTTCGTGCTGGGCATGGACGGCGGCGATGCCAAGACCGGCTGGTACGGCGGCGCGTTCAGCTTCTACTCCGGCGACATCGTCGAGCCCTATCCGCGCGACAGCCACTCGGACACGCTGTGGTACATGCTCACCGGCTATAGCGACTGGCGCGGCAAGGGCCTTTTCCTCGATACCAAGGTCGATCTCGGCTACATGGACGTCAAGTCCAAGCGCTTCATCGATCTGACGATCCCTGGCGCCAATGGCGGCGCTTCGACCCCGTTCCAGGACGAGGCTGACGGCCATCGTCCCGGCGAGATCGGCGCGCTCGGCATGACGACCGGCGCGATCCTGGCCTACGGCTCGACGACCATCACACCGCAGCTCAGCATCGACGGCATGGCGATGCGCGAGGAAGGCTACACCGAGACGCATCCCAACCTCGTGGCCGGCACCTCGGCGACCGGCAACGGCAAGGGCATGGACCTCATGACCCAGTCCTACTACGCCAATTCGCTGCGCGCCTTCCTGGGGACCGAAGTCCGCGAGGATCTGAACTTCGGCGACTTTTTCGTGCAGCCCGACGTCCGGGTCGGCTACCGCTACGATTTCCTCAACGACCCGACGAAGCTCAAATTCGCCTATGCCTTCGGCAATTCGACGGGCACCAGCCCCGGCCCGATCACCACGCTGCAGGGCCCCGATCCGGCGCAGGGCAATTTCGTCGCCGGCGCGTCGTTCGCCGCCACGACCGATGCCTGGACGCTGGGCGCGAGCTACGACTTCGTGCGCGGCACCAACGGCGCCACCACGCAGGTCGGCACGATCCACCTGCTGGGCAGGATTTAATCATCCTCCCCCGTTCTTACGGGGGAGGTGGCGCGAAGCGCCGGAGGGGGACTTCCCCCTCCGCCTCGCTTTCGCTCGGCGCCTCCCCCGTAAGGACGGGGGAGGATCAACGCGCCAGCGCGATGAGCTTGTCGACGTCCGTCTCGCGTGTCGCGAACGAGGTCACCAGGCGCACGAGCGTGCGGCCGTCCTTGGGCGGCTCCCAATCGTAGAATTGCGCGCCGCCCGAGCGCAGCCGCGCGACGGTGGCGTCGGGCAGGCGCGCGAAGACCTCGTTCGCCTCGACGGGGAATTCCGTCTCGACGCCCAGACCCTGCGCCAGGCGCTTCGCAAGCGTGTTGGCCCGGGCGGCATTGCGCAGCCACAACCCCTCGCTGAGATAGGCCTCGAGCTGCGCCGAGACGAAGCGCTGCTTGGAGATGAGATGGCCGGCCTTCTTGCGCCGCCAGACGAAATCGCCGCTCGCGCCGGGATCGAAGAAGACGACCGCTTCCGCAGCCACCGCGCCGTTCTTGGTGGCGCCGAAGGAGAGCACGTCGACGCCCGCGCGCCAGGTGATCTCGGCCGCGCTGCAGCCCAGATGGGCGAGCGCATTGGCGAAGCGCGCGCCGTCCATGTGCAGCTTCAGGCCTTGGGCGTGCGCCGTGCGCGCGATCGCGGCGATCTCGTCCGCGCTATAGACCGTGCCGAGCTCGCTGGCCTCAGTGATGCTCACCGCGGCGGGCTGGGCGTGATGCACCGAACCCTTCTCGAAGCGGGCGAGCGCGGCTTCTATCGCGTCCGGCGCGAGCTTGCCGTCCGCGCCGTCCAGCGTCACGAGCTTGGCGCCGTGGGTGAACCATTCCACCGCCGCGCATTCGTCGGTCGAGATATGGGACGCCGCATGGGCGATGATCGCGCCATGCGCCGGCACCAGGCTCGAAAGCGCGAGCGCGTTCGCGGCCGAGCCTGTGATCACGGGAAAGACGGCCACTTCGCGCTCGAAGACCTCGGCGAAACGGCGCGCCAGCCGCGCGCTCACCGCGTCGTCGCCGTAAGAGGCTTGCGCGCCCTCATTGACGCGCGCGAGCGCGGCCAGGATCTCCGGCGCCGCGCCGTAGCAATTGTCGCTCGTGAAGTTCATCCTTCGGGGCTCGTCACTTCGCTCCTCGCACCTCAGGATGACGGGGACACGGCTCGCGTCATGCTGAGGTGCGAGCGCAGCGAGCCCCGAAGCAGTACCTACCACGTCCCCGTGTTGGGCATCGAGGCCCAGGGCTCGGCGGGGGCGAGGCTGCCGCCATCCTGCAGAAGCTCGATCGAGATCCCGTCGGGCGAGCGCACGAACGCCATGTGGCCGTCGCGCGGCGGGCGGTTGATGGTGACGCCGGCCGCCATCAGCTTGGCGCACAACGCGTAGATGTCCTTCACCCTGTAGGCGAGATGGCCGAAGTTCCGTCCGCCCGTGTAGTTCTCGCTGTCCCAGTTGTAGGTCAGCTCGACCATCGGCGCCTGGTCGCGTGCGGCACGCTCGGCGTCTTCGGGGGCCGCGAGGAAGACGAGCGTGAAACGGCCCTTGTCGTTGTCGATTCGGCGAATCTCCGCGAGGCCGAGCTTGGCGCAGTAGAAGTCGAGCGCCGCGTCCAGGTCGGCCACTCGAACCATGGTGTGGAGATAGCGCATGTCGCTTGCCTTCACTTTTTGCTGATCGCCGCGGGTGAATCGCGCGACCCTAGCATCGCCGCCCGCCGCGACAACCGGCGAATTGCCAGCGGCCGAACGCAGGCGCGGCTTGCGACAAACTGCGCGCGCAAGATTCTTTTTCGCCTTGTCACAAACGCAATTTCGCCATCGCCGCCGAATATAAGGCCTTGAAAGTGCGAGGCGATACGTCTCGTCGCGCTGCGGTGGAGCAGGGGAGGACGAAGCTGTGACGCCGTTTGAAGCGCGCAACAGACGCGCGGAAGCGGAACCGGTCGAACCCTGAGCGCGTTGGGAAATGTTTCATCCACAGGGCCGAAAAGGGAACAATCCGGTTCCCCACTAGTTTTAACCAGATAGGATATGAGACAGAGTTAACCAATCGAAAGACTGGACCGATCTAAAAACGATGACTACGATGAAACCAAGATCGACGAAGCGCCCTGCAACTGGGGCGCCCGAAGGGGGTTACGTGAGTTCACCGCTCCGTCGCGGAGGATTTGTCCTCTGCGCCGCGTTTAGTCTTGCCAGGCCAGTATAAACCCATGGACCAGCCATTCCACAGCATGCGGACCATCCAGCAGCGGGCGTTCACGCCTCAGCGCGCTTTAGGTATGGTCGCCGCCATCGCACTTCAAGCGGGCTTCGTCTACGCGATCGTCTCCGGCCTCGCCGCGACGATGATCCAGAAGCTTCCCGACGTGCTGAAGGTCGACGTGCAGCAGGAGAAGATCACTCCCAAGCCGCCGCCGCCGCCGCCGCCGCAAGTCGACATCCCGCCGCCGCCGACCGCGCCGCCGCCTGTGATCAACATCCAGACGGAATCCGCGCCCAGCCCGATCACGGTGACGAACAAGCCGCCGCCGCCTCCGCCGGTGGTGGTCCACCAGGCGGTGTCGACGCCGGTCTCGATCGGCCGCGCGCATTCCTGCCTCGACCGCTATCCGGAAGTCTCGGTGCGCCTGAACGAGGAAGGCACGACGACGCTGTCGTTCCACGTGATGCCGGACGGAAGCGTGAGCAACATCACGGTCGCCAAGTCGAGCGGCTCGGACCGTCTCGACAACGCCGCCCTGTCTTGCGCCGAGCGTTGGAAGTACAAGCCCGCCAGCCAGGACGGCAACCCGATGGAGACACCGTGGCAAGCCAACGTCCAGTGGAAGCTGCACTGAAGGATCAACGAGTTTAGGGCCGATCGAGGGGATCGGCCCTTCTTATGGGAATTAACCTGGAGTACCGAAAAAATGATCTCGAAATACCTGACGATCGTCGCCGCCGTCGTGTTGATGTCGGGCGCCGCCATGGCCCAGAACAACGCCGCCGCGCCCGCGACGCCGCCGGCTTCCACCTCGGCCGCGCCGACCGCGGCGCCGACGGCTCCGCCGTCCACCGCGCCGGCCGTCACCCCGCCCGCGCCCAACAAGCCGCAGACCTCCGCGGACCAGGACAATCCCTACGGCCTGATGGACATCATCCATAAGGGCAACCCGGTGTCGCTCGGCGTGCTCGCGCTGCTCGGCATCATGTCGGTCGGCAGCTGGTACATCTTCTTCGTCAAGTATCTCGAGCAGAGCCGCATCCTCGGCCAGGCGCGTTCGGTCGAGCGCCGCTTCTGGTCGTCGGGCACGCTCAACGAGGGCATCGACAAGCTGCCCAAGAACTCGATGTTCCGCCTCATCGCCGAAAGCGGCGTGCGCGCCAGCCAGGGCGGCACCTCGCTCGTCGGCCTGAACGACTGGATCGCAATGTCGCTGACCCGCCAGCTCGAGGATGCCAATGCCCGTCTCCAGGGCGGCATCGCCTTCCTCGCCTCGGTCGGCTCGACGGCGCCGTTCGTCGGTCTGTTCGGCACGGTGTGGGGCATCCTGCAGGCGCTCATCGCCATCGGCGTCGCCGGCCAGGCCTCGATCGACAAGGTCGCCGGCCCGGTGGGCGAGGCGCTGATCATGACCGCGATCGGTCTGTTCGTCGCCGTGCCCGCGGTGCTCTGCTACAACTTCCTCGTCCGCCGCAACAAGGTCATCACCGAGAAGCTTCGCGGCTTCGCGGGCGACCTGCAGACCTACCTGATCTCGAAGAGCAAATAAGCTTCGGATTACGGTTTGTAGGAGATCGCACGCATGTCGATGAACGTTCAGGGTGACGGCGGCCAGGACGAAGCCGAACTGAACACCACCATCAACACGACACCCCTCGTGGACGTGATGCTGGTGCTGCTCATCATCTTCCTGGTCACCATCCCGGTGATCGTGAAGACGGTTCCCGTCTCGCTGCCCAACCAGCGCAACATCGCCACGCAGACGAAGCCCGAGAATATCGTCATCGCGATCGATAAGGACGAGAACGTCTATTACAACAACCAGCCGATCGAATCGTCGGAGCTCCGCGACCGCTTCATCGACGCGCTGCGCCGTGCCCAGGCCCGTGGCCTGAGCGCGGAGCGGATGCCCGAGGTGCATATCCGCGGCGACCGCAACGTGCGTTTCGAGGCGGTGGGCCGCGTGATCTTCGCGGCGCAGCAGGCGGGTATCCTGAAGGTCGGGTTCCTCACCGAGCCGCGCAACGAAGGCCCGTAGTTTCCATTTGTAAAGTCAGAAGGTAGCACGTCATGGCAGGCAGTGTCGGTCCGGCAAGCGGCGAAGGCGAGGTGATGGTGGAGATGAACACCACGCCGCTCATCGACGTGATGCTCGTGCTTCTCACGCTCCTCATCATCACACTGCCGATCCAGACCCATGCGGTGAAGCTCGACATGCCGCAGCCGCCGAAGACCGAGCCGCCGCCGCCCCTGACCCCGCCGGTCAATCTGGGCGTCGATTTCGACGGCACGATCACCTGGAACGGCGCGCCGATCGATCGCTCCACGATGGATTCCTATTTCCTCGCGGAAACGGAGAAGGAGCTTCCGCTGCAGGCGGAGATCCATCTCAATCCCGACAAACTCGCGAAGTACGACAACGTCGCGATGGTGCTCGCCGATGCGCAACGTATCGGCATCACCAAGATCGGGTTCTCGGACACTGCGCAATACCAATAATGTGAGCGGTTATCGCGGCGAAAAGGGAGCATGCTGTCCGCATGTCTGGCCTTGAGGCCGTGTGCTTGAAGACGAGGTTCTTGAAATGACTGCCCAAGATTTCCGCACCGCGCTCCGTACCAAGGCCGCGGCCTTCCTCCTCGGTGCCGCCGTCGTGGCGGGGACCGGCATCGGCTTGAGCGTTCCCGCGGACGCCGCGGTGCGCGGCGCCGTCGGCAAGCCGCTCCAGGAAGCGCAGAGCATGGCCGCATCCGGCAACTACTCCGGCGCGATGGCGAAGGTTCGCCAGGCCGAGGGCGTCGGCGGGTTGACGCCGGAAGAGAGCCGCGTCGTCGAGCAGATGAAGTCCTATATCGAGGCCAAGCAGGGCGGCTCGGGCCCCAAGGCGAAGTTCTCGAACGACTACCGCTCCGGCCGCTGGAGCGCGGTCTTGTCCGACGCCGACGAGATGCACGGCCAGCTCGACGGCAACGACATGGCCGCGGTCGCGACCGCCTATTACAGGCTCGGCCGCAACGCCGAATGCGTGAAGTACATCAAGGGCCATTTCGGCAGCGGCGCCAGCGAGCTGGTGCTGCAGATCGAGCGCGCCTGCGCGTTCGGCGCCGGCGACGACGCGACCCAGACCGAGACGCTCACCGAGCTCGTCGCGCGCACCGGCAAGACCGAATATTGGGGCCAGCTCCTGTCCTCCGCGGAGCACGCCAAGGCGCTCAAGGACCACCAGACGCTGGACCTCTACCGCATCCGCATGATCACCGGCACGATGAGCGGCGCCAAGGACTACACGCTGCTTGCCAAGCTCGCGATCGAGTTCGGCTTCAACGCCGAGGCCCAGTCCGTGATCCAGAAGGGCATCGACGCCAAGCTGCTTACCGATCCCTCGACGCCGCGCCTGATGGGCATGGCGACGAGCCAGGCCCAGGCCGACGTCGCGAGCTGGGCCAAGCAGCTCGCCGCCGCCAAGGCCGCGCCGTCGGGCGACGCGCTCGTCAAGCTCGGCGAGGATTTGATCGGCCAGGGCAAGGCGAACGACGCCATCGGCCTCATCCAGCAGGGCATCGCCAAGGACAAGGCCGACATGACCAACGCCCAGACGCGTCTGGGCCAAGCCTATCTCGCCGCCGGCCAGAAGGACCAGGCGGTGCGCGCGTTCAACAAGGTCCAGGGCACGCCCAACGAGATGCTCGTCGCCAAGCTCTGGGCGCTCGCCGCGAGGAAGTAGTCCCTCCCGCTCACCTGTCATGGCCCGCGGATGCGGGCCACCCAGGTGACGCCTGTACCTCTTTCTCAAAACAGTCGTCATGGCCCGGCGTGTCCGGGCCACCCACGGATATTTTCTCGGTCGCACAAGTTTGCCGTGGGTCGCCCGCACAAAGCGAGCGATGACGATTTTATCCGATAGAGATGAGAAGACTGCACCTGGGTGGCCCGCGTCCATACGCTGTCGCTATGGACCGGGCCATGACAACGGAGCTGGAGCTACCTCGCCGCCGTCTTCTGCGCGTGTTCGTGCTCGAGATAGCCACGCGTGTCGATGTCGGGCGGCACGGCGACGCCCTTGCCGGCGCCGGGTGTTTTGAGCTCGTCCAGCGTGAATCCCATCTCGGCGTCGTAGGTGCGGTCGATCTGGTTGCGCAAGGGCAGTTCGGCGTCGTACCAGGCCGCCTTCAGCGTCGTCTCCGGGCAGGTCGCGAGCTCTTCCGGCTTCGTCGCGCCCCAGCGCCGCTCGGCGCATTGATAGGGATCGAAGGAGAGCGCGAACAGCCGCTTGCGCAACTCCTCGTAGCCGAGCGTCACCTGCGAGCCGTCGCTGCGCGCGTAGGTGAGCGTGCATTGTCGCGCGTGTGCGTCGTAAAGCGCGATCAGGTCGGCTGTGAGATCGCTGCCCTTGTATTGCAGCTTGGGATCCTTGGCGCGGTACATGCGCACGAAGCGCTCGGCCGCGTCGCGCAATTCCTTGAACGCAGTCTTCAGGCGGGCGTCGCGCGACGGCGTCGAATAGGTCTCCCAGTCGCCGTCGGTGCCGTAGATGTTGTCGGGCAGGCGCGCGGGCTCGGCTTGCTGCGCCAGCCCCGCCTTCACCGCCAGATCGACGGCGTCGACGCGGTCGTGCAGGTCGGCGCAGTTGGAATCGATCATGTCGGCGACCTCGCGCAGCGGATCGAACTGCAGCTTGCCGCCGGCGAGCTTGGCGCGGACATAGTCGTACCAGTCGAGCGAGGCGCCGTTCAGCGTGAACGTGCCCTCGCGCCAGTCGTGATCGTCGTCCGGCTTCCTGCCGTTGCCGTAGAACTGCTCCAGCGAGAAATCGGCGATCTCGTCGTTCGAGGCCGGCACGACGTGGCCGCCCGCGAAGCTGCCGTCGGCGAGCGGGCGTGCGCCCACGAGCTTGGCCGGGCGCCAGTTCTTGAAGCCCGCGCTCATGCCCGGAAACGCGCGCACGAAGCGCAGGTCGTAGAAGCCGTGCGTCAGCGAGCTGTCGGGATGGGCGTCGATGTAGTGGATGCGCCCGTCGGGCTCGACCTTGTAGACGGTCGCGACGTGGCCGTTGGGATCGTAGATCACCGTGCCCGGACGGATCGACTTGGCGTCGATCGCGGGCGAATAGAGGTCGTCCTCTTCCGGCTCCTCGAGCGTGGGATGGATGCGGAACGTGCCCGACGAGACGTTGTCGCGGATCTCGTCCCAGATCTCGTAGCCGCTCTTCTCGCCGCTCGGCACGGTGACGCGCTCTTCCACCGCGTTGCCGTTGAAGCCGTAGCGGAAGTCGCGCCCGCGCCCGCGCATGCTGACCTGGCTCACGTAACCGAACGGCAGGCCGCGCTTCCAGGCGAAGTAGAAGCGCAGATTGTAGGCGAGGTCGGCGCAGTCGGAGCGGAAGTACACGCCCGGCGGATCGGTGCCGTGGAAGGGGTTGCGGGTGGAGTGCAGGCAGGAATCGACCGTGTTGCAGCCCGAATCCCCGATCTCCGCGACGAAGCGGCTGTAGTCGCGCTCGTCGGTATCGCTCCAATGGTCGTGGCGCACGACGAAGATGGAGGGATAGGTCGTCGGGACCGGCGCCGGCGCATCGGCGCGCGCGCCGCCCGCCAGAAGCGTGGCCGCCGCCCAGGCCGCCAAAGCCGTCTTTTCCCACCCCATGGCGGGAGGGTAGGGGGTGGGTGCGGCAGGTCAAGCTGTCCCGGAGGCGGTCTTGGACAGGCGTTGCCGGGCGGCAACGCCCTCCCACCCTCAACCAAGATCGTCATCGCCCGGCGCGAAGCGTCCGGGGGCGACCCAATTTGGCAACCAGCGCAAAATTGGGTCACCCGGATCGCGAAAAGCGCGACCGGGTGATGACGTTCTTTTTGAGCGTGAGGAGAAGACCGCACCTGGATGGCCCGCGTCCGTACGCTGTCGCTACGGACCGGGCCATGACAATGTGGGTAGATGCCCGACCTGCTCACCCCCGACGAAGCCCAGGCACTGTTGCTCAGCTTGCGCGTCTCGTTCGTGGGCGTGTTCGCTGCGCTGCCCTTTGCGGTCGCGGCGGCGCTGCTGCTGGCCCGGACGCGGTTTCCCGGCAAGATCGTCGTCGACGGGATCATCCACCTGCCGCTGGTCCTGCCGCCCGTCGCCATCGGCTTCCTGCTCCTGATCGTGCTCGGCACGCGGGCGGGGCTCGGCGCTTTCCTGCTGCAGCATTTCGGCATCCGCTTCGTCTTCAGCTGGACGGGCGCCGCGCTCACCTCAGCGCTGATCACCTTCCCGTTCCAGGTGCGTGCGATTCGCCTGGCGCTTGAAGGCGCCGACCCAGGCCTCGACGAGGCGGCCAAGACCCTGGGCGCGGGCTGGCTCGACCGGCTGGTCAATCTCACGCTGCCGCTCGCGCTGCCCGGCATCGTTGCGGGCGTGATAACGGCGTTCGCCGCCAGCCTCGGCGAGTTCGGCGCCATCATCACCTTCGTCTCCAACATCCCGGGCGAGACGCGCACCCTGCCGCTGGCGATCTACAGCGCGCTGCAGGAGCCCGGCGGCGAGGCAGAGGCCGCGCGGCTTTCGCTCATCTCCATCGTTTTGGCGCTGGTATTCATGACTCTCGCCGAAGCCGCGCAGAGAAGAATGCGGCGATGAGCGTCGAGATCCGCATCCGCCATCGCTTCAAGACTTTCGCGCTCGACGTCGCGTTCGAGGCTGAGCGCGCGGGCGTCACCGCCCTGTTCGGACCGTCGGGCGCGGGCAAGACCAGCGTGGTCAACGCCATTGCCGGCCTCTTCCGTCCCGACGAGGGCCGCATCGCGGTCGAGGGCCGCGTCGTGCTCGACACCGAGGCGGGGATCTTCGTGCCGGCGCGCGCGCGCCGCACCGGCTATGTGTTCCAGGATTCGCGGCTCTTCCCGCATATGAGCGTGGAGGACAATCTGCGCTTCGGCCGCAGGCGCGCGCCCGATCCGATGGACGAGAACGAGATCGAGCACGTCGTCGAGATGCTGGGCCTCACCCATCTTTTGGAGCGCAACCCGCGCGCGCTTTCCGGCGGCGAGAAGGGGCGCGTCGCGCTTGGGCGCGCGCTGCTCGCCTCGCCCGACATCCTGCTGCTCGACGAGCCGCTGGCCGCGCTCGACGCGGCGCGCCGGCAGGAGATCCTTCCCTATCTCGAGCGCCTGCGCGACGAGACGAGATTGCCGATGTTCTACGTCAGCCACGCCGTCGACGAGGTCGCGCGGCTCGCGGACGAGGTGGTGGTGCTGCGCGAAGGCCGCGTCGCGGCACAGGGCTCGGTGTTCGACCTGCTCACGCGTATCGAGGGCGGCATCGAGGGCATGGGCGCGGTGCTCGACACGCGCATCGAAAGCCATGGCGAGGATCTGAGCGTGCTGGTCTTCGATCATGGCCGGCTCTACGTGCCGCGCGTCGGCCGCGAGGTGGGGACGCGCGTGCGCGTGCGGCTGCGCGCCGAGGACATCATGCTCGCCCGCGAGGAGCCGCGCGCGATCTCCGCCAACAACATCCTGCCCGCGACGGTGAGCGCGATCCGCTACGGCGCTCAGGCCGAAATCCAGATCGCGATGGGCGCCGCGCGCCTCGTCGCCCGCATCACCCGCGCCTCCGCCAAGCGCCTCGAACTCGCGCCCGGCGCGCATGTGTTTGCGATCGTGAAGAGCGTGATCGTGGACGCGGCGGGGTGACTCTCCCTCCCTCACCGTCATCGCCCGGCCCGCCAGGGTCCGGGCGATCCAATTTGGCAACGAGAAGAAAGAAGGAAATTGGGTCGCCCGGACGCTTCGCGCCGGGCGATGACGATTGGGGGTGGGCGTGACAATATGAGCCCCTGACATCAATGGAGCTCTCCATGCCCCTGATCCCCTATGCCGACGTTGCCGCGCTGCCCGAGGACGCGGCGCAGGCGTTCGAGAGCCTGCCGCGCAAGCTCAACATCTTCCGCATGTGGGCGAACGCGGCGACGTGCTTCAGGCCCGGGCTGTCGTTCGGCACGGCGATCCTGTCGAAGCAGAAGCTGGCGCCGGATCTGCGCGAGCTGATCATCCTGATGGTGGCGCGGCTGGAGGGCGGCATCTACGAATGGGTGCAGCACGTGCCCATCGGCAAGCGAGCCGGCTGCACGGACGCGCAGATCGCCGCGCTCGAATTTCTGCGCGTCGACGACGCGTCGTTCGACGCCCGCGCGAAAGCGATGCTCAAGCTGGTGCGCGAGGTCGTGCGCGACGTGAAGGCAAGCGAAGCGACGGTCGAAGTGGCGAAGGCACATTTCTCCGCCCAAGAGATCGTCGAGATCATCCTGACCGCCGGCTTCTACATGACCATGGCGCGGATGACCGAGACGACGCGGGTGGACGTGGATGCGCCGCCGGGTGTCGCGGTGCCGAGCTGGAGCAAGGTCGCTTGATATCCTCCCCCGTACTTACGGGGGAGGTCCGCCCGAAGGGCGGGGAGGGGGGATGCGCACATCCCCCTCCGCCTCGCTGGCGCTCGGCACCTCCCCCGTAAGCACGGGGGAGGATGCTCGAAACACCAGCCGCTTCGACAGGGTGAAGTTGAACACCAGTCCCGCCAGCACGCCGCACGCCAAGGCCAGAAGCGGATCGAGCGCCAGGAAATGCGTCAGCGCTTCGTAGGTGGCGAGGTTCATCACCGCGCCGACGCTGTTCGTCGCCACGAACCGCGCCCATTCGGCGAGCAGGTTGCGGCTTGCGTGCTCGCGGAAGGTGAGCATGCGGTTGCCCCACCAGGTGAAGGTCACCGAGGGGACGAACGCGAAGAACCAGGCGGCGTCCTCGCCCAGATGCAGCAGATGGATCGCCACCCAAAGTGCTGCCTCGTTGACGAGGAAGCCCGCGCCGCCGACCAGCGCGAAGCGCAGGAAGGCGCTCACGGCAGCTTCAGGTCCTGGGGTCCGGGAATGGCGAGATAGGCCATGCGCTTGTCCTCCCAGCGCCCGCGCGTGACGGTGTCGAGGATCAGCCCGCTCGCCAGCGACAGGAAGCCGAGCACCATGAATCCGACGGAGAGGACGGCGGTCGGCAGGCGCGGCACCTGTCCGGTGTGGAAGTAGTCGAGCACTACGGGTGTGCCCAGAAGCAGCGAGGAGATGATCAGGAACGCCGCGATGGTCGTGAAGAAGACGAGCGGGCGCTCCTCGCGCACAAGGGCTGCGATGGTGAAGAGGATGCGCAAGCCGTCGCGATAGGTGTTGAGCTTGCTCACCGAGCCTTCGGGGCGCTCCTTGTAGCGCGTCTCGATCTCGGCCATCGGCATCAGGAGCCGCACGGCGTGCACGGTGAGCTCGGTCTCGATGCCGAAGCCTTCGGCGGTGAACGGGAACGATTTCACGAAGCGCCTGGACATGATCCGGTAGCCGCTGAGCAGGTCGTTGAGCTTCACGCGGAACATGACCGAGGTCAGCGTCGTCAGCAGCCAGTTGCCGAGCACGTGGCCGGGACGATAGGCGGCCTGCCCCGTGGCGACGCGCTGGCCGGAGACGATGTCCAGGCCGTCGTCGACGAGCCTTCGGATCAGCGCGGGCGCGGCGGAGGCGTCGTAGGTGTCGTCGCCGTCGACGAGCACATAGACGTCGGCTTCCACGTCGGCGAACATCCGGCGCACGACGTTGCCCTTGCCCTGGCGCATCTCGGTGCGCACCAACGCGCCCGCCTCGCGCGCGCGCGCCGCCGTCCCGTCCTTCGAATTGTTGTCGTAGACATAGATGACCGCGCCCGGCAGCGCGGCTTTGAAGTCGCGCACCACGGTCGTGATCGCGGCTTCCTCGTTGTAGCAGGGCACGATCACGGCGATGCGGGCGGTCATGTCGGTCATCGGTCTATCTCGGCCCGGGCTTCCAGCCGGGCGGCTTGGGGGACAACGGGCACAATTGATATTCGCCCGCAAGGTTGGTGTCGAACAGCACGCATTTGGGCCAGTCGATGATGAGGTCGTAGTCCAGGACCGCGTCGTGCGCCCGCGTCATATCGAACGAATCGGCAATAAGATAGAGCTCGCCCTTGAACGCCTTGACGCGGGCGCGCATCTGTCTGGTGAGCAGCGTGCCGTCCTTGGGCTGCAGCATCCAGCCGTCGATGCGCAGCACCGGGATCTGGGGCGGCATCTCCGGCACGATGAAGCCCATGGGCGAGTTGCCGGTCATCAGCACCATGGTGTGCCTGGGATCGTCGAATTTGGGCAGCGCGATGCTGACGTAAGGACTCTCCAGCGGCGCGCGTTCGAGGAAATCGGCGCGCGTCAGAAGCAGGGCCGCGAAGAACAGGCCGGCGAGCGTGAGCAATTGCGCGCGCCTCGGCATCGGCAACAACCCGACCGCGGCGGCGATCAGGATCGGCGCCAGCATCTCGAGCAGCACGATGTAGCGGTAGATCGCGAAGACCTTGAGCCAGACGATGTAAGAGACAGCGGCGAAAGCGAAGAGCACCGCGGTGGCGCGCGGCGAGACCAGCGGGTCCTTCGAGCGGCGCCCGAACGCCCAGACGATCGCGGCTGCGATCACCGAGACATAGGCGAGGGCTACGCGGATGTCGCGATAAGGCAGGTCGTCGGCCACCGACCAGTCCTCGGCGAAGAGAATGGGATAGAGCACCTCGCGCCAGAAATGCGTCGGCACGAAGCGCAGGTCGCGATAGGGCCGCGCCAAGGCGAGCGTGGAATGGAAATGGTCGTTGAAATAGGGAAACAGCGGATTGCCGGTCAGGTGGTCCATCTGGACCATCCACCACGCCGAGAACAGCGCGAAGCCCGCGATGCCGCCGATGGCGCCGGCGATCAGGCGCGTGCCCTGATGCTTCCAATCGCCGCCGAGCACGATCAGCCCCGCCGCGAAGCCGAGCGCGAACGGCGCCTCGGGCAGCTTGAGCCCCGGCGTGAGGCCGACGAGGAATCCTGCGAGCGCGGTCCAAAGCGCGGTCTTGATCAATGAGCCTTCGCGCAACGCGCGCGCGTTCACCACCAGGATCGCGATGCCGCTCAGGATGAAGACGCTCATCACGTTGTCGTAGTAGTGCAGGCCGAGCAGCCCGAGCGTCAGCCCACCCGTCTGTCCCAGCAGCGCGAGCGTCGCGGCGCCCAGCCTGTATTCGTCCATGCGCAGGCTCTGCCGCGCGATGAGATAGAGCGGCACGACGTTGGCGCCCTGCATCGCGCCCAGCATCGCGAGCGCGAACCACACCGGCGTCTTCGTCGCCAGCTCGTAGAACGGGATGTCGAGGAACGGGTTGTAGTAGCTTGCCTGGTGCGCGACGACGACGTCGAAGCCCATGCGGTCGTGCAGATAGGCGTAGGGGATGTACCAATGATAGTTGCGGAAGTCCCACGACGTGTCCTTGCCCAGATAGACGACGAACCCCGCCCAGAACAGAATCGAAAGGCCCAGGAACAGCCACTCGCGCGGCGCCAGCTTGAGGTCGCGTGGATCGTCGGAGGTCAGGGACATCAACCGGCCGGTGGGATTGCTGCACGAAACTAGTGCAGAACCGGAATAATTTCCCCTCTCCCCTTGAGGGAGAGGAAGAAAAATCATGGGTTTGGGCGGAGCGTTAGCGGAGACCAAGCCCTTGATTTTTCAGGTGAGGGGTGAGTCGCCGGCGCCAAGACTGGTTCCCCCTCACCAGCAAAATCTAACGCTTAGCTGCGCTGCGCTCCGCTAAACGTAAGATTTTGCGTCCTCTCCCGCTAGGGGAGAGGAAAAAGCTACCCCTCCACCGCCGGTTCCACCGCCAGGTTGGAGAGGAACTGGCGGGTGCAGGCGGACCAGGAACGGGTCAGGGCGTAGTCCCGGCAGGCCTCGCGGGGGATGGCGAGCGCGGCTCGGCAGGCTTTGGCCAGGTCCTCGTCCAGGACGGCGACGGGGGCGGCGCCCACCACGTCCAGCGGCCCCTGGACCGGATAGGCGGCCACGGGCGCGCCGCAGGCCAGGGCCTCCAGGATGACGAGGCCGAACGTGTCGGTGCGGCTCGGGAAGACGAAGACGTCGCTGGCGGCATAGGCGCGGGCGAGCTCCTCGCCGGTCTTCTGGCCGAGGAAGCGGGCATCGGGGAACTTGCGCTCCAGCGTGGCGCGCGCGGGGCCGTCGCCGATCACGACCTTGGTGCCGGGCAGGTCGAGGGCGAGAAACGCCTCGATGTTCTTCTCCACCGCGACGCGGCCGACATAGAGCCACACCGGTCCCGCAACGCCCAGCGACGCGCCGGGGATGGGACGGAAGCGCTCGACGTCGACGCCGCGCGACCAGATGCGCAGGTTCCTGAAACCGTGCCCCTCCATCTCGCGCTTGAGCGAAGGCGTCGCCACCATCATCGCGGTGGCGGGCGAATGGAACCAGCGCAGGAAGCGGTAGACCGTCTCCTCCGGGATGAAGGGGAAGCGCGCGCGCACATATTCCGGGAAGCGCGTGTGGAACGAGGTCGTGTAGGGGATGGCGTATTTGATGCAGATCGCGCGCGCCGAAAGCCCCAGCGTGCCTTCGGTCGCGATGTGGATCGCATCGGGGGCGAACTCGCGGATCTCCTTCTCGAGACCGCTGCGCGGGAAGATCGCGAGCCTTATCTCGGGATAGGTCGGCATGGGCACGGTGAAGCGGCCTTCAGGCGTCGCGTAGCGCACCTCGTGGCCGAGCGCGGTGAGGTCGCGGCCGAGCGTCTCCAGCGTGCGCACGACGCCGTTGACCTGCGGCGCCCAGGCGTCGGTGACGATGAGGACCTTCAGGTGGTCTTCGCCCGACAGGATGCCGATACCGGCCGGCATGGCGCCGCCCGGCCTCACGCGGCGGATCCTACGCAGGTATAAGCGCGGGCGGGGCGATGGCCGGGTGAGAGGCGCCTTGAGGAGCGGAGTTTGCCCAGCGCAGAATCTCCAGATTTCCCCGGGCATCTTCGACAAGGGCGGAGCAGCTTTCAACCCAGTCTCCGTCGTTGAGATAGAGGATGTCGCCGATTCGGCGGATCTCGGCGTGGTGGATATGGCCGCAGACCACGCCGTCGACGCCGCGCCCGGCGGCCGCGCGTGCCACGATCTCCTCATAGCGCGAGACGTATTCGACCGCGTTCTTGACGGCGCGCTTGAGATAGGCCGAGAGCGACCAATAGGGCAGGTTCAGGCTCCGGCGGATGGCGTGCAGGCCGTCGTTGAGCCTGAGAGCCAAGGTGTAGGCCCGGTCGCCGACATGGGCGAGCCACTTGGCGCAGCCGATGACGCCGTCGAACTGGTCGCCGTGCAGGACCAGGAGCTTCAGCCCCGCGGCGGTCTCATGCACCGCCTCGCGCACGACCTCGATGCCGGCGACGCTGCGCCCGATATAGTCGCGCAGGAACTCGTCGTGATTGCCCGGCACGTAGACGACGCGCGTGCCTTCGTCGACCTTGCGCAGCACCTCGCGCACGACGCGGTCCTGCGCCTCGCTCCAGTACCAGCGCTTGAACTGCCAGCCGTCGACGATGTCGCCGACGAGATAGAGCGTGTCGCAGTCGTTGTGCTTGAGGAAATCGGCGAGCAGCTCCGCCTTGCAGCCGCGCGTGCCCAGATGGGTGTCGGAGATGAAGATCGTACGGTAATGGCGCGCGGCGCGGGGCCGGGGCGTCCCGGGCGGACCCGCATGGCGCTGGCGCCGTGCCGTCTCCTTGGGCTTTTCGGGGGCGTAGAAGCTGCGGCGCCAAGCGGTCTCGGCCAGGATGCGGGACGCTTTCTGCATGGCGCGAATCGCCTTTACGCGTTACGCCCCCTGCGTAACCTCCGCGCAAGAATCTTTTTTTGCATTGCAGCGACAGATAGATGAATCCTATAGGTCAGTTGCGCTGCACAAAGAATGGTCGGGGAATGCCCGATTTTCTCGCAACTTTCTGAAAAATAATCGCTTTTCTGCGGAATAAATCTCTTGTTCGAAGTGCCGGACGGGCCCATATTGCTGCAACGCGATATGGCGAGTTCGCGCTTGCAATATCGCGGCCCTTCCTGGGCGTTTCCTCCCTGAACTTAAGCCGCTCCCTCGGGAGCGGCTTTTTTTTGCCCTCTCCCCTCGAGGGAGAGGACGCAAAATCTTGCACTTAGCGGAGCGCAGCGCAGCTAAGTGCTTAGATTTGCTGGTGAGGGGTGATTGCTTGGGACCGCCGCGACTCACCCCTCACCTGAAAAATCAAGGGCTTGGTCTTCGCTTCGCTCCGCCCAAACCCATGATTTTTCTTCCTCTCCCTCAGGGGGAGAGGAAAGAAGAAGAGTTTATTTCGTCCGGCCAATTCGCTCGAACACCATCACACTCGGCCTGCGGCTGCCGGGAACATGCGTCGTGATCGTCAAGGTTTTCAGATCGGCCGAGAGCCCGATCGTTTCGGTATCCGTCACCTTCCCGTTGGCCTTGTCGGTGATCACGAGCGTGCGCTCGTCCACGCGCTCAGCCGAAGAGGACGCGCCTCGGCCCCCGCCCGGCCCCTCGTTGGGATAGTCCTTGCCGTCGAACTTCACGTCCTGCGTCTTTTTCTCCAAGACCGTGATGAAGGACAGGCCGTCGCCCTGGAACGCCTTCACCTGAAGCGGAAAGGGTGAGTTCATCGTCTCCTTGATGCTGCGCCAGTCCGCCGCGAAGCCCGATCCCCCACGGCTGCGCCGGTAGACGTAATCCATGCTGAACAGCGAACCGTCGGACCCGAACTCGCGGAAATAGTCGGTGAGCGTGCGGCCGTCCTTCGAGAGCTTCCACGTCGCCTTGAGCAGCAGCCGGCCGTCTTTCTTGCGCTCGACGATCCAGGTGTCGGGCGCTTCGGCTTTCGCCGACAGCATGGTCCCGCCGTAGCCCCCGGGCTGGTCGCTCCCATCCACCACGATCGTCTCGGCGCCGCCGCCGAAATCGAACGCGTATCTGTTGCCGCCCTTGCTGCCAACCTTCATCTCGTCGGGCATGCTGGTGCGCGATGGGTCGAGCTTCCATTCGCCGATGAAGGGGCTTTCCGCCGCCCATGCCGTGCCTGCCGTCAGGCAAACCGCCATCAGGATTTCGACAATTCTCTTGAACACATGCCCCTCCGTCGCGCGCCTACTCCGCCGCCAGGGCGGCGCGGCCCAGCGCATCGGCGTCGAGCGCGGTCAGTGAAGCCAGCGCCTGCGTCAGCCTCGCGCGCACCGCGTCGAAATCGGCGCGGGGCTCGATGCGCTCCTCGTCGAGATAGAGCGTGCGGTTGATCTCGATCTGCAGCGCGTGGATGAAGTCGCCGCGCCGTCCGTAGAGATGCGTCGTGTAGCCGCCGGCATAGGGCATGTTGCGCGCGGTGCCGAAGCCGGCTCGGGCGAGCGCGGCCTCGCAATGCTCGGCCAGCATCGGCGCGGCCGAGCTGCCGTAGCGGTCGCCGAGCACGACGTCGGGAATTGCGGCCGCGGACGGCATCGAATGGCAGTCGATCACGATGGCGATGCCGAACTGGCGCCGCGTGTCCTCCACCAGCCGCGCGAGTGCCGCGTGATAGGGCCGGTGCAGCAGGTTCAGCCGCTGCTCCGCCTCGCGCGGATCGAGCCGGGCGCGATAGATCTCCGCGCCGTCGCGCACGATGCGCGGGATGACGCCGAGCCCCGCCTGCACGCGCGGATTGGGCGCGTCGGCGCGCACGCTCAAAGGCCCGTCGAACATGGAGGCGTCGAGCTCACCCGGCGCGCGGTTGGCGTCGAGATAGGCGCGCGGAAAGCGCGCGGCGATCAGCGGCGCGCCCAGCGCCGTGGCGCCGGCGAACAGCGCGTCGGCATAGGCGTCCTCGGAGCGGCGCAGGCTCACCGGATCGAGCGCGCTGCTTGCCACGAAGCTGGACGGATAGAGCCGCCCCGAATGCGGCGAGGCGAAGACGAAGGGGACGCGCTGCCGGTCCGGGCGGTGGATCTTGAACGGATGGGCGTGGAGCGCGGCCAGGACCGCGTCGAAAACCGCCTCTTTCCGCTCCGGCCGCAAAAGGCCCATACGCTGCTCATACGACTTCAGATGACGCACCAGTGGACCATCAAGCGAGGGTGGCGATCAAGCGATTCCGGCGGCCGGCGAAGGGTGATAGGCTGTCCGTAGCGAAAGGGGAGTTCGATGTTCGCTTTGCCCGCGGAAGACTATTCCGGCCTCGTCACCGTCCTCGCGGTCCTGCTCTATATCGCCATGGGCGCGCGGGCGGGGACCCTGCGCGGCCGGCACGGGATCAAGGCGCCGGCCATGATCGGCCATCCCGAATATGAGCGCGCCGCGCGGGTCCATCTGAACACGCTCGAGCAGCTGATGATCTTCCTGCCGCTCTTGTGGCTGGCGACGCATTTCTTCGGCGGCCCGCCCTGGCTGCCGGGGGCGATCGGCCTGCTGTTCCTGGCCGGCCGGATCATCTTCATGCGCGTCTATATGATCGATCCGGAGAAGCGCCTGCCGGGCCTGGTGCTGGGCATGTTCGCCAATCTGGGGCTGCTGGCGCTGTCGCTGGTGGGCCTTTGGCAGCACTGGAGCGCGGACTGGCCCGCTCCTTAAGCCTTCCCGGCCTCAGCGCTAGGCACTGTTACAGTTGGGCATTGTCTTGCTCCATACGGGCCAGACAATCCTCGGTCTCGACCAGCGTCGCGCGAAGTCTCGCTACGCCCTCGGGATACAGATCATAAGATCGCAGCGGGTTCTCCAGCGTTTCGATTTGGCGCTTGATCTGTTCCCGCGCAGCGATCAGGCCTTCCCGCTCCGTTTGGCCTTGGGTTCCCTTGGGCATGGGGACTAGTATGGCGGTAAAACTGTGAGGGGCAACGATGAAAAAACCACTGAACAACTATGCGTTTGCTGTCTGGTTATTGGCCGTAGGCTATGCCCTTCTGATGATCCCCGAGGTCGTAGAGCTGTTCCGACAGCCGAGTTTGCTAGAAAGCCACTATTCGGCGAACTACGTTGAATCCTTCCAAATCCGCGACATTTTTGGTCTTTTGCGAAACACGGTTCTTGGCTCTGGAACCTTGCTGGCTCTCGGGACAATAATCGAATTGGTTGATCGAATCGTCTGGGAGGCTCGCACTAGGGTGTTCTCATAAAACCAAACTGTAGCAGTGCTCAGCGTTAACCGGCATTTACAGATTTGCCTGTTATACGCTCTACTGCCCATCCGGAGCGGGACATGGCCACTATCCTACTCGCCGAAGACGACGAGTCGCTGCGCAAGTTCCTGGCGCAGGCGCTGATCCGCGCCGGCCACGACGTCACCGATTTCGGCGACGGCAGCGAGGCGTGGGAGTGCCTGAAGGGCGCGGGCTTCGACCTTCTGCTCACCGACATCGTCATGCCCGGCATGGACGGCATCGAGCTCGCCAAGCGCGCCGCCGAGCTGAACGCCACGCTCAAGATCATGTTCATCACCGGCTTCGCGGCGGTGGCGCTGCATCCTTCGTCCCAGGCGCCCAAGCAGGCCAAGGTGCTCTCCAAGCCCTTCCACCTGCGCGAGATCGTCGCCGAAGTCGACCGCATGATCGCGGCGTAGGCCGAGCCTCGCGGCTCTCACCCTTCGACAGGCTCAGGGTGAGGGTCTGAGCAACCTGCACATCGCTGCAGTCCCTCATGCTGAGCCTGTCGAAGCATGAGGGTTTCGCCGAACTCCAACACGCCGCAATTGCGTCGGGCATAAGCCGCATTCGCGCCAATGCCGTGCCTTGATCCTCCATTAGCGTTTCTTCATCCGGCAAGAGCCGGTGAGGCCCGCGCATCCCGCGCAGGCCGTGCTCCTGCCGGAAGGGCTTTGGCCCTTGAGGGAGGAGAGAATGCAACAACCCATCCATGCCATCGGACGAAAGCGGGAGATGACGCCCGAGCGCGTCATCGGCCTGGGCTTCGTGGGGCTCCTGCACGTCGTGGCGGTCTCGGCGATCGTGCTCGGCTTGCAGCAGCACTATACGAGGCAGGCGGAGCAGGGGCCGATCACGGTCGTTCCCGTAAAGCCAGACGATATCAAGACCATCGTGAAACCCACGCTTCCGAAAGTCGATCTGTCGAACCAGCGCGTCGACATTCCGCCGCCGCGCTGGGTGACCCAGGACGACACGCCACGGATTCCCGCCGACACGCGTCCGCAACAGCCGCCGCACGATCTGGTTGCGAGCATCCCCGACACCGCGACGATGGGGATCATGGGCACGCATTCCTCGCCGCCCTATCCGCTGCTCGACCGCAGGCTCGGGCATGAGGGCACGGTGACGCTCAAGCTCGTCATCGCGCCGGACGGCGCGGTGGTCGATGCGCAGGTCGTCAAGTCGAGCGGCTATCCCGGCCTCGACGAGGCGGCGGTGATCTGGGTGGTCGCGCATTGGCGCTATCACGCCGCGACCCATGCGGGCGCCGCGATCTCCAGCCAGGCGACGGCGGCGGTGATGTTCAGCCTGAGGACTTCAGGCTGAGGCGCTGCATCCGGGGGGACGGCCGCAAGGCCGTCCCTATCCGGCTTCGCCGAACTTCACCGGCTGCAGCTTCGGCGACAGCAGGTGGATGACGAGCAGCGCCAGCAGATAGGACGAGGCGGCGACGACGAAGATCGGCGTGAAGGTGCCGAGCCGCTCGAGCACCCAGCCGGCGTATTTCGCCATCGCCATGCCGCCGATCGCGCCGCACATGCCGCCGAGCCCCACGACGGAGCCCATCGCGGCGCGCGGGAACTGGTCGGACGGGATGGTGAAGAGATTGACCGAGAACGCCTGGTGCGCCGACGCCGCAAGGCCGACCACGGCGACCGCCAGCCACAGGCTATCGATATACATTGCCAGCGCGACCGGCGTTGCCAGCAGCGCACAGGCGAGCATCGTGCCCTTGCGCGCCGCGTTCACCGACATGCCGTTCCTGATCAGGCGCGAGGACACGAAGCCGCCCGCGACGTTTCCCGCATCGGACAGGAGATAGACCGCGACCAGCGGCGGCCCGAAGGATTTGAGATCCAGGCCGTGACGCTTGGCGAAGAAGTCCGGCAGCCAGAACAGGAACATCCACCAGATCGGATCGACGATGAACTTGGCGATGGCGTAGGCCCAGGTCTCTTTCTTGCGCAGCACCCGGTTCCACGCGATCTTCGCCACCTCGTCGGGAGGATCGCTCTCGATATAGGCAAGCTCCGCCGCGCCCAGGCGCGTGCTGGCGCGGGGATTGCTGTAGATCAGCACCCACGCGACGAGCCACAGCAGGCTGGCGCTTCCGGTGAGCACGAAGGCGGAGCGCCAGCCGAGCGTCAGCACCAGGACCGGCACCGCGAGCGGCGTCACGACCGCGCCGATATTGACGCCGGCGTTGAACAAGCCCGTCGCGAAGGCGCGCTCGCGTCTGGGAAACCATTCGGCGACGGCGCGCAGTCCGGCAGGATAGACGCCGCCTTCACCTGCGCCCAGCGCCATGCGCGCGGCGATGAAATCGCCGGCGCCGCGCGCGAAGCCGTGCCCGATCTGGGCGAGGGACCAGATGAAGAACGCGACGCCGAAGCCCAGCTTGGCGCCGAAGCGGTCGACGAAGCGGCCGAAGGCGAGATAGCCGATCGCGTAAGTCGCCTGGAACCAGAACACGATGTCGCCGTACTGGATCTCGCTCCAATGCATCTCGTGGCTGAGCAGCGGCTTGAGCACGGCCAGCATCTGGCGGTCGAAATAGTTCAGCACGTTGACGAGGAAGAGAAGCGCCACGACGATCCAGCGCACGTGTCCGACGCGGGTACTCACGCCTCGTAGCGGAAATGGATGCGCGTGACCTGGCCGACTTCCTCGCCGTAGATCTCGTTCAGATGCGCCATCAGGCCGGGCACGTCGCGAACGTCGGGCGACGAGCCGAGGAAATCCTCGGGTCTAAGCGCATGGACCGGCGTGACCGTGAGCGAGAGGATGCGGATCGGCAGGCTGAGCTCGTTGAACAGCGGCGCGATGCCCAGCGCGTCGGAGCCTGGACGCTTGATGACGCGCGCGCTCACCGTCTCGCCCTCGAGATAGCCGCGCCAGTTGGGATAGATCCGGTTGCCCGGGCGGAACACGGTCGTGATCTTCCGCGCCAGCAGCAATTCCTGATAGCGCATGCGGAACGCCATCTCGTTGCGCGGCAGCTCCAGCGCGACGGCGGGCGAACGGCCGGTCCGTGCCGTCCTCATTTTTCGAGTGCCTTGCGCATCAGCTTCAGCAGTTTCCTGTCGGACTTGTCGAGGCCGGTCAGGATCTTGAACGCCGGCACCGCCTGGAACAGGTTCATGTGCCGCCCGCTATGGGTGCGATGGCCCGCCTGCCGCGCCAGCTTCAGCGTCAGCGGCATGTCTTCCAGCAAGATGTCGGCGACGATCGCCTTCTTCGGCAGGCGCTTGAGGTTCGCCAGCGACTTGGCCATGTCGCCGTCGACGTCGCCGGTCATCGCGGCGAAGGCGCTGAACTTCTCGTTGGGCTGCGCGCCCTTGTTGGAGGTGTTCACGACGATGCCGGCATCGGCGAGCTCGTCGCCCAGCGCGTCCTCGCCGGTGGCGCGGGCGCTGGTGAAGGGCGCGATGAGCTTGGCGATGGCGTCTGCCTTCGACACCGTGCGGTTGGCGATCACCACTTCCTTCGGCCCGCATTTGGCGATTTCATAGGAGATCGGCAGCGCCGTCCCGCCCGCGCCCAGGATCACCACCTTCTGGCCTGCGATGCATTTGGGATATTCGCTCTGCAGGCCCGCGACGAAGCCGATGCCGTCGGTGTTGTGGCCGACGAAGGCGTGGCCCTCGCGCGCGATCACGTTGACGCTGCCGATCGTCTCCGCCGAGCGGTCGAGGCGGTCGAGCGAAGGTGCGATCTTGTCCTTGAAGCCGGAGCCCGCGCCGCCGCCGAAATAGACCGGGGCCCGCTTCAGGCCTGCGAAGATCTCCGCCGCGTTCTTCGGATCGCCGACGAGGAAGCAGCTGCGATAGGGCAGGCGGTAATGCGCGAACACCGCATTGTGCATCGCCGCCGACCCGCCCGGATAGTCGTGATCGATGAGGAAGACATAGAGCCGCCTGATCCGCCGGCTGTTCAGGTCGAGCGCGTTGTTCCTGGGCTGGGCCGCGACGCTTACGAGCCCCTTGTCGATGAGTTCGCGGACGGCCGACAGCGGCTTGTCGCGGCCGCCGAACCCCAATCGGCTCCAAAACCCCATCGGCCCACCCCAGAGCTCTTATCCGTTTAACCATAGCGAAGAGGCGGGCCTAAGGGCAATTGCAAGGCCCTCGGGCGAGGCCGGAACCAGGCGTGGCAAAGCCCCTTGGACTGGGCTATGATCCTGTCAACGCTGGGGAATTGGCGGTGGGAAAACAAACATTCACGCTGGCGTGGCGGAGCCTTTGCGCGCTCGCTTTCATGACCTGTGCCGCTTCGGCGCAGGTGATGGAGATCCGCGCCGACGGAAGTTCCGTTACTTATGCCGGCCCGGTCGTCTCGACGGCGCAAGGCACCGTGCCTCTCGCGCCGGCCGCGCCCGCGCGCGTCCGCGCCGACAGGACGCCGGCGCTCGCCGCACTTCGCCTTGCCGCCATACGCCACGACATGAGCCCGAGCCTCGTCGAGGCGGTGGCGTGGCAGGAGTCGCGCTGGAACCAGAACGCGGTATCGCCCAAGGGCGCGCGCGGGGTGATGCAACTTATGCCCGACACGGCGCGCAGCCTCGGCGTCGACGCGCGCGACCTGGGCCCCAATGCCGACGGCGGCGCGGCCTATCTCGCGCAGATGATGCAGCGTTTCGACGGCGACATCGTCCGCTCGCTCGCTGCCTACAATGCCGGGCCGGAAGCGGTCGCGCGTTACAACGGCGTGCCGCCCTACCCTGAGACGCGCGCGTTCGTCGACGGCATCCTGGGTCGCCTGGCGGAGGTTCAACGATGAGACGTCTGTTCGTACTTGCGATGCTGGCCGCGTCTCCCGCCTCGGCCCAGACGGCGACGGACCCGGCAGGCTCGTCGCCGCTGCTGGCGGCGCTGGAATGGGTGCAGGGCACGCTGCTCGGCAACATCGCGACGACCGCGGCGGTGATCGCGGTGGCGATCGTGGGCTTCATGATGCTCACCGGGCGCATCGAATGGCGGCGCGGACTGACCGTGGTGATCGGCTGCTTCATCATCTTCGGCGCGGTGGCGATCGTCGCGGGCATCCGTGGCCTGGCGGGAGGCCTGCACTGACGCCATGGCGCGACTCCAGTCGGATCCGATCTTCAGCGCCCTGACCCGCCCCCAGATGTTCGGCGGCGTCACCTATGGCTACGCCGTGTTCAACCTGATCCTGACCTTGGAACTTTTCCTGATCACGCGTTCGTTCTGGACCTTCGCGTTCGCAGGCGTGGTGCACGCGGTGGGATATCTGGGCTGCCTGCATGAGCCGCGCTTCTTCGATCTTTGGATCGCGCGCCTGCGCCATTGTCCGCGCGTGCGAAATTTCTGGTTCTGGCAATCGAACGCGTACAGCCCATGATCGCGAAATTCATGAAGACGCGGGTCGAGAGGGTGCTGGCGCCGCGCGAGGCATTGATCGGTGAACGCCTGCCCTATCTCGGCCATGTCGACGATGTCACCCTGCGAACGCGCAAGGGCCTGCTCGTGCAGGTGCTGCAATTGCAGGGCTTCCCGTTCGAGACCGCGTCCGACGAAGAGCTCAACTACCGCAAGACGGTGCGCGAGACTCTGCTGCGCGGCGCCGCCAGCTCAAGGCTCGCGATCTATCATCACGTCGTGCGCCGCCGCGTCACCGCCGAATGGACGCAGGAGCCGGTCAATCCGTTCTGCCGCCACCTCGACAGCGCCTGGAAGGCGCGTCTGGCCGAGCGCAATCTCTATGTGAACGAGATATTCCTGACGCTGGTGCGCCGCCCGCTGCAGGGCGGCGCAGGCTTCCTCGAGCGCCTGATCAAGCGCCCGGGCACGGACGCGCTGTCGGAGGAGCGCGCGCTGCGCCAATTGAATGCGACTCGCGAGGCCTTCGTCTCGGCGCTGGCGCCCTACGGCGCGCGCACGCTGTCGCTCTACGACGGCGCGCACGGGCTTTGTTCCGAACCGGCCGAGTTCCTGTCGCTGCTCGTCAACAGCGAGACGCGCCCGGTGCTGGCGCCGTCCGGCGATCTGGGCAATGCGTTGGCGACGCGGCGGCTGAACTTCGGCTTCGACGCGATGGAGTTCGCGAGCGCGGGCGCGCATGCGCCGGTGTTCGGCGCGATGGTGTCGCTCAAGGATTATCCGTTGCGCTCGGCGCCCGGCATGCTCGACGGCACGTTGCGCCTGCCGTTCGAGATGGTTCTGACGGAAAGCTTCGGCTTCGTCGACAATCAAAGCGCGCTGAGCCGCATGAGCCTGGCGCTGCGGCGTCTCAGCGCCGCCGACGACGACGCGCTGAGCCTGCGCGGCGAACTCGCCGCCGCCAAGGACGACGTCGGCGCGGGCCGCACGGCATACGGCGAGCATCACCTCTCCATCCTGGTGAAATCCGAAAGCCTCGACGGCGTCGATGCCGCGGTCGCCGACGTGCAGTCCGCGCTTGCCGATACGGGCGCCATCGCGGTGCGCGAGGACGTCAATCTCGAACCTGCTTTCTGGGCGCAGTTCCCCGGGAACTTCAGCCATATCGCGCGCAAGGCGCTGATCTCCACCGCCAACTTCGCGAGCCTGGCGAGCTTCCACAATCACCCGCAGGGCCAGGCGGCGCACGCCCATTGGGGCGAGCGCATCACCGTGCTCGAGACCACCGCCTTCGGGCCCTATCACTTCAATTTCCACAACGGCGATCTCGGCAATTTCACCGTCATCGGGCCGAGCGGCTCGGGCAAGACCGCGCTGCTCGCGTTCCTTCTGGCGCAGGCGGAGAAGATCCAGCCCCGTATCGCCTATTTCGACAAGGACCGCGGCGCGGAAGGTTTCATCCGCGCCATCGGCGGACGCTACGACGTGATCTCGCCGGGAGAGCCGACCGGGTTCAACCCGCTGGCGCTGCCCGACACGGCCGAGAACCGCGTCTTCCTGCGCGACTGGCTGGCGCAATTGCTCAGCGCGCACGGCAACACGCTCGACTCCGAGGACCGCAACATCATCGCCGACGCGGTCGACGCCAATTTCGCGCAGGCGCCGGACCACCGCCGCCTGCGCTACCTGCGCGAGCTGTTCCGCGGCGTGCGCCGTCCGAGCGCCGGCGACATGGCGGCCAGGCTCGGCGCGTGGTGCGACGGCGGCGAGTACGGCTGGCTGTTCGATAACGCCACGGACCGCCTCGACATGGGCAACCGCATCGTCGGCTTCGACATGACACGGCTGCTCGACCAGCCGGTGATGCGCACGCCCGCGATGATGTATCTGTTCCACCGCATCGAGCAGCGCCTCGACGGCAAGCCCGCGATCATCATCGTCGACGAGGGTTGGAAGGCGCTCGACGACGACGTCTTCGTCAAGCGCATCAAGGATTGGGAAAAGACCATCCGCAAGCGCAACGGCCTCGTCGGCTTCTGCACCCAGAACGCCGGTGACGCGCTGGAGAGCCGCATCGGCCGCGCCATTATCGAGCAGTCGGCGACGCAGATCTTCTTCCCCAATTCCAAGGCGCGCGCCGCGGACTATATCGAGGGCTTCGGCCTCAGCGAGCACGAATTCGATCTTGTCCGCAGCCTGCCCGACACCTCGCATTGCTTCCTGATCAAGCAGGCCGACCACAGCGTCGTCGCGCGCCTCGACCTCGGCGGGCTGAAGGGCGAGCTGCGCGTGCTCGCGGGCACCGAGCGCAGCGTGCGCCGCCTCGACGCGCTGCGGGCGCGGCTGGGCGACGATCCGGGCTCGTGGCTCGAGCCGTTCATGGACGAGGCGAGGGACATCGCATGAGCGGGTCCTGCGCGATCTCCACCGACATGGGCGCGATCCGCGACGTGCTGGCGACGGTGGACTGCAACACCCGCGATTTCGCGCGGCTGGGCTACGATGCGCTGACCGCGCAGTCCGGGTTCCAGAGCATCCTGACCGCGATGCTGGTGATCTATGTCGCGCTCGTGGGTTACAGGATGCTGTTCGCATCCGGCGGCGCGCGGCTCGCCGACGGGCCCGGCATCGCGCTCAAGATCGGCACGATCCTGGTGCTGGTCACCAACTGGAACGTCTTCCAGACGCTGGTGTTCGACGTCGCCGCGAAAGCGCCGCTCGAGATCGCGGGCCTGATCACGGCGCCGTTCCACGCCCCGCTCGCGGCGCACCCGGTGGCGGGCGCGCAGGCGGCTTACGACACGCTGTCGACGGCGGCGCAGTCGCTCGGAAAATCATCGCCTGCGACGGCGCAGACCTATGCCAGCCGGAGCACGGCAGCGGCCGACGCGCTCGCCATCGCGTCGGGCACCCTCTTCATGGCGAGCGCGGGATTGATCGCGGTCGCGACCATCGCCATCGGCGTGCTCACCGCCATCGGGCCGGTCTTCATCGCGCTGTTCCTGTTCCTGGAGACGCGCGGGTTGTTCGTCGGCTGGGTGCGCGCGCTCGCCGCTTCTGCGTTTGCGCTGCTCAGCGGCTGGGTGTTGATCGTGCTGATGCTGAGCGCGCTCCAGCCCTGGCTGGTGGAGCTGGCGCAGCAGCAGGATGCCGGCCGCCTCGACGCGCAGACCGCGATCACCACCTCCGCCATCGTCTTCGTCTTCGCCGCCGCGGAAGCGGGTCTGGTGCTGGCAGGCATCATGGTGGCGCGCGGCTTCGATCTTCGTTTCGCACGCCGCCGCGCGGATGCGCAGGCCTCACAGGGACCGCGCGCCGCCTCGCAGCACACGCCGTTCGAGCTGGCGTCGCGTCCCGCGCGGCTGGCGGAGCAATTGCAGCAGCTGGATTCCCGCGCCGCGTGGACGAGCCGCGCCGCCGCCACGGCGCGCGCGGCAGCGGCACCTGCGAGAACCGCGCGCATGGGCGACGTGCCGTCCGGCACCGTCTATCGCCGCACGCCCAAGACCGGCGACACGCGCCTGCGGAGCGTGACATGAGGCGCGGTCTTGCGATCCTCGCGATCCTGCTCCTTGCGTCGCCCTGCATGGGCGGCGTGGTGCCGAAGCCCGGCCCCGGCGATCCGCGCAACCGCGTCGTCCAGTACGACGCGACGCAGGTCGTCGAGCTGCGCGGCGTGCTCGGCTACCAGATGGTGATCGAGTTCGCGCCCGACGAGCGCGTCGAGAACGTCGCGATCGGCGACTCTCTCGGCTGGCAGGTGACGCCGAACCACGCCGCCAACCTGCTCTTCGTCAAGCCGATGGCCGAGGTGCCCGTCACCAACATGACGGTGGTGACGAATTCGCGCCAATACGTCTTCGAGCTCAGCGTCGAGCGCCGCGGCGCGCGCGACAGCGGCATCATCTATACGCTGCGCTTCGACTATCCCAAGACCGCGGCCGCAGCCGACACGGCACCCGCGCCCGAGCCGCCGCCGCAGGTCGTCAACGCCGGCTATTCCTACGAGGGCTCGGCCAAGGTCCTTCCCGCGCGCATCTTCGACGACGGCCATGCGACCTATTTCGAGTTCCGCCAGGGCGCGGAGTATCCGGCGATCTTCGCGGTCGATGCCGAGCGCGGCGAGGCGGTCGTCAATTCGCATATCCGCGACGGCTATGTCGTGGTCGACCGCATCGAACGTGAGTTCATCCTGAGACAGGGGGGCGAGGTGACCCGCATCTACAATGACGGCTACAAGGACGCGGCACCCGGTCCGCAAAGCCCGCAGCCGCGCAACAACAAGCCCGAATGCACGAGCTGGCTGTGCCTATGACCGCGCCCGGCAACAGCCCCGTCTTCGACCGCGCGCGCCAAGGTCGCGCCTCGGTCACCCAGCCCAATTCGCGCTGGACGCTGGTGCTCGGCGTCGCGGGCGCGATGCTGCTCGGCCTCGTCACCTTCAGCGCGCTGAGCAGCGGACGCGAAGCGCCGCCGAAATCCAAGCCTGCCGCGATCAAGCATCAGGCGGTCGCGCAAGCGGCGGCGCCGGCGCCTGTGAGAGTCGCGCAAGTCGTGACGGTGCCGCCTCCGGCTCCGCCGGTGCCGGAACGGACGACGCCGCAAAGCTGGCGTGCGCCCGCGATGATCGTGGATCTGAGCGAGGCCAAGCCTGCGAGCAGCTCGGCGCAGGCCAAGGCCGCGGGCGCGGACGACAAGCTGAGCCCCGACGAGCGCTTCTCGCTGCGCGTCGGCTCCGACAGCGTCGACACCGCGCGCGCGACGCGGCTGAAGGATACCGCCAGCGTCGCCGCGCAGGGCACCGTCATTCCAGCGGTGCTCGAGACCGCGATCGATTCCGACGTGCCCGGTTTCGCGCGCGCCGTCATCAGCCAGGACGTGCGCGGCTTCGACGGCAGCAAGGTGCTGATCCCGCGCGGCTCCAAGCTCATCGGCCAGTATCGCAGCGGCGTCGCCCAAGGCCAGACGCGCGCCTTCGTCGTGTGGTCGCGCATCCTCACCCCCGACGGCGTCTCGATCGATGTCGGCTCGCCAAGCACCGATCCGCTCGGCCGCGGCGGGCTCTCGGGAGAGACCGACACGCATTTCCTCGAGCGCTTCGGCTCGGCGATCCTGCTCTCGGTGATCACTTCGGGGCTCGACGCGCTGTCGCAGACCCAGGGCAGCACCGACATCGTCATCGGCTCCTCGACCCAGGCCAACCAGGTCGCCAGCGTCGCGCTGCAGAAGCAGATCGACATCCCGCCGACGATCAAGGTGCCGCAGGGCACGCCGCTGCAGGTCTTCCTGGCGCGCGATCTGGATTTCTCCACCCTCGAGCCCAAATGACGGCGGGCGTCTATCTCGACTCCTATCTGGCGCTGCTCGCGCCGTGGCTGACGCGCGACGACATCACCGACGTGCTCGTCAACCGCCCCGGCGAAGTGTGGATCGAGACCGCTTGCGGCCAGACCACGCGTGTCGCGGCGCCCCAGGTGACCGAGATGGCGCTCGCGCGCCTGGCGCGGCAGATCGCGGCGGCGAGCCACCAGGGCGTCAACCGCGAGCAGCCGCTGCTCTCGGCCGCCCTGCCGGACGGCGCGCGGGTGCAGATCATCGCGCCGCCCGCGACGCGCGACGGCATGGTGCTGGCGGTGCGCAAGCACAGCATCAAGGACCTGTCGGTCGACGATCTCGCGGAAGCCGGATTGTTCGATGCGGCGCGGGAAACGCGGCGCCCCGATGCCGACGCCGATCTGGTCGCGCTGCTCGAAGCGGACGCCGTTCCCGCGTTCCTCAAGCTGGCGGTGAAGCGGCGCAAGACCATCGTCGTCAGCGGCGGCACCTCGACGGGCAAGACGACGCTGCTCAACGCTCTGGTGCGCGAGATTGACCGCGCCGAGCGGCTGATCGTCATCGAGGATGCGCCCGAGATCCGCCTCGATCATCCCAACGCGGTCGGCCTGATCGCGGTGCGCGGCGAGCAGGGCGAGGCGCGCGTCGACGCCGACGACCTGCTGCGCGCGTCGCTGCGCATGCGCCCCGACCGCATCCTGCTCGGCGAGCTGCGCGGTAAGGAGGCGTTCGCGTTCCTGCGCGCCGTCAACAGCGGCCATCCCGGCTCGATCACCACCGTGCATGCCGACAGCCCGCAAGGCGCTCTCGACCAGATCGCGCTCCTGGCGATGACGTCGGGGCTGGATCTGGAATGGGGCAAGATCCAGACCTATGTCCGCCGAGTCATCGACGTGATCGTCCAGCTCGACCGCCGCGCCGGCGCGCGCCGCGTCGCCGACGTGCAGTTCGTGTCGCGGGATGGGCGGGAGGGGTAGCGCGAATTCCATCCACCTCTACGCTGTCATCCCCGGCGAAGATCGCTCGCACCGCGAGCGATCTGAGGGAAGGGGACCCAGGTGGATAGACCGCTCTTGTTCTTTCCACCTGGGTTGTTCGTATGCTGACGCTACGAACTCCCCTCGCGCTGTTGACGCAGCGCTCGGCGGGGAATGACAATGTGTTTTAGAGTCCCGGCACGCCCAGCGATTTTGCGGCGTCGCGCAGCGCCGCCTGCTGCTGCGGTGCGCCGGCGAAGGCTTTGGTCGCGTCGCGCAGGGCCTCAGCCGCTTTGTCGGTCTCGCCCAGGACCATGCGCGCGCGCATCAGGCGGATCCAGCCGTCGGCGTCGCGCGGGTTCTGCTTGAGCTCGCCCGCGAGCTTGTCGACCATGCCGTGGATCATCGCCTGCTGGTCGGCTTGTGGCATCGCGCTCGCGGCGGCGACGTCGGCAGCGTTCGGGCCCGGCGGCGGGGCGGCGGGCGGCAGCCGGTTCGAGATGTCCTCTCCGCGCTCGCGCGCGGTGCGCTCGACGAAGCCGCGCACTTCCGCAGCCCAAGGCGCATCGGCGGGCGCGCTCTTGAGCAGCGCGATCCAATCCTCCATCGCGCCCTTGTGGTCGCCACTCTGATCCTTGGCCACGGCGAGATAATAGCGCGCGCGCGGATCGTCCGGCACTGCTGCGAGCGCGGCCTTGAAGGTCTTCAGCGCGTCGTCGCCCACTTTCCCGCCCGCGGCGACGGTCTGCGCTTCGCCCTCGGCGGAGAGATAGTCCGCGTTGCCCGGCGCCAGCGCCGCGGCCTTCGCATAGGCCTTCGCCGCATCGGCGGCGCGGTTCATGTGCATGTAGGACCAGCCCAGCATGCGCCAGCCCTCGGCATTGTCCGGCGACCGCTGAAGCTGCGCCTCGAGCTGCGCCACCATCGCCGGCACCTCGCCCATCGGATGCGCAGGCGCTGCGGCCGCCTGCTGCGGCGGAGGAGGTGCCGTGCCGTTGTCGGTGAGTTCGGGCCGTCCCATCGTCGCATAGAGCCCGGCCGCGGCCAGCGCCACGATCGCCGAGAGCCCGATCGCGATCCACGGCATCGAATGCGCAGGCAGCGGACGAGCCGGCGCCTCGGCGGCGCGTCCTTCCGTAAGCAGGCGTCGCTTGATCTCGGTGCGCAGGCCCTCGGCGTCGGCTTGCGTGACGGTTCCCGACGCAAGCTGCGCGTCGATGTCGGCGAGCTGCGATTTGAGCACCTCGACATTGCCGCCGCGCGCCCGCGTCAGGTCGTGACGGCGCACCAGCGGGATCGTCAGGCCGCACACCGCCAGCGCGATCATCAAGGTCAGGACGATCCACAGGGTCATGCGCCGCCATCCGTTCTCAAGAGTTCTTCGATCCGCGCCTCTTCATCGGCGCTCAAGGCGGCAACATCGCCGCGGCGGCGAAGATAGAGCGTAACGCCCGCCCCGCCTGCGAGCAGCACGAACAGCGGCCCTAGCCACAGCACGAGCGTCTCGCCGCGGAACGGCGGCTTGAGGAGCACGAAGCTGCCGTAGCGCTTGACGATGAAATCGACCGCCTGGGCGTCGCTGTCGCCCGCCTTCAGCCGCTCGCGCAGGACGACGCGCAGATCGTGGGCGAGCGGCGCGTCGGAATCGTCGATGGTCTCGTTCTGGCAGACGACGCAGCGCAGCTCCTGGCTGATCGCCCGCGCGCGGGCTTCCAGTTTGGGATCGGAGAGCTGCTCGCCGGGCAGCACGGCGTGGGCCCATTGCGCCGATGCGATCAGCGCGGCGCTTGCGAGGATGGCGAGCCGCGTCATGCCGGCGCCGTGGCGGCGATAGGGGCGTGCGCGGCGGCGCCGACACGGAAGCGCCGGTCGCCGAGCGACAGCGCGCCGCCCAGCGCCATCATCAGCGCGCCCGCCCAGATCCAGTCGACGAAGGGGTGGTCCCAGAGCCGCACCACGATGCCGCTCGAATCCGGATCGCCGATGGCGATGTAGATGTTGCCGAGCACGCCGGTGCCGATGCCGGCTTCTGTCGTCTGCGTGCCGCTCGACGGATAGAGGCGGCGCTCGGAGATCAGCATGCGCTCTCCCGAACGCGACACGACGCGGAAGCGCGCCTGGTTGGCCTGGTAGTTCGGCCCGGCGACGCTCGCCACCGATTGCAGCGTGATCTGCTGCCCGGCGAGCTCCACCGTCTGGCCTTGCGCCATGTCGAGCACCTTGCTCGTCTGCCATGCGCTCACCGCCGCGATGCCGATGACCGTGACGCCGAGGCCCGCATGCGCCAGCGCCATGCCGAAGGTCGCGAACGGCGTCGCGCGCAGGCGGCGGCGCGCCAGGACCGCCGCGGCGCCTGCGATCAGGAACAGGCCGAGCGCGATCCCGCCCGCGGCCAGGGTCTGGGCGAAGCCGAAGCCGAGGATGCAGAACACGAACGCCGTGCCCGCGACGGCGAGCGGCCATCTGAGCCTGGCAAGGACCTCGCGCATATCGTTGCGCTTCCAGTTCAGCATCGGCCCGAAGCTCACCAGCGCCAAAAGCGGCACGAAGATCGGAACGAACGTCATGTGATAATAGGGCGGCCCGACAGAGATCGAGCGGCCGTCGAACATCTGCACGAACACCGGATAGAAGGTGCCGAGGAACACCGTCGCCGTCGCCGCGAGCAGGAACAGGTTGTTGAGCGTGATGCCGCCCTCGCGCGAGAGCGGCGCGAACAAGGCGCCGCTGCGCATCGACGGTGCGCGCCAGGCGAACACCGCCAGCGCCGATCCCGTCGCCACCGCGATGATGGCCAGGATGTAGACGCCGCGCGCCGCATCCAGCGCGAAGGCATGCACGCTGGTCAGCACGCCCGAGCGCACCAGGAACGTGCCGATCAGGCTCATGGAGAAAGTGAGGATCGACAGCAGGATCGTCCAGCTCACCAGCGCGCCGCGGCGCTCCAGCACCAGCGAGGAATGCAGCAGCGCCGTGCCCATCAGCCACGGCATCAGCGAGGCGTTCTCCACCGGGTCCCAGAACCACCAGCCGCCCCAGCCGAGCTCGTAATAGGCCCACAGGCTCCCGAGCGCGATGCCGGTGGTCAGGCAGATCCATGCCGCCAGCACCCAGGGCCGCACCCAGCGCGCCCAGCCCGCGTCGACGCGTCCCTCGATCAGCGCGGCCATGCCGAATGCGAAGGCGACCGAGAAGCCGACGTAACCCAGATAGAGCAGCGGCGGATGGAAGACGAGGCCGGGGTCCTGCAGCAGGGGGTTGAGCTCGCTGCCTTCGAGCGGCGCGGGGCTCAGCCGCAGGAACGGGTTCGAGGTGAAGATCGAGAAACCCAGGAACGCGGCGCCGATCATGCCCTGCACCGCGAGCACGCGCGCCTGCAGCGTCTCGCGCAACCCGCTCCCGAACAGCGCGACGCCGCCGCCATACACCGCCAGGATCAGCACCCACAGCACCATCGAGCCTTCATGGCTGCCCCAGGTTCCGGCGAGGCGGTAGATCCAGGGCTGGGTGGTGTTGGAATGCTCGGCCACCAGCGCGACCGAGAAATCGTTCGCCAGATACGCCACAGCCAGGCTCGCGAAGGCCAGGGCCACGAACAGCAGCTGAAGCAGCGCCGCGACCTGCCCCAGCGCCATCAGCGCCGGATCGCGCCTCGCCGCGCCGATCAAGGGAGCCGCGGTCTGCACCAGCGCCAGGACGAACGCCAGAATCAGGGCCAGTTGGCCGATCTCCGCCGACATGAAAAACCGTTCGCCCCCATACAGTTAGGGCAGGACTGTAGCGCCGTGTATACTGCGGCGCGAGGGGGGACGGGCGTGGCTGAGGTGTATCGAGTCGCGATATTGGGCTCGGGGCCGGCGGGCTTGAGCGCGGCCGCGCATGCGGCGCGGGCGGGCTTGAGCCATGTGCTGATCGAGAAGGCCGACCACCTCTCCGACACGATCTACCGCTACCAGCGCGGCAAGCACATCATGGCGACGCCGAGCGCGCTGGTGCTGCGCGCCGATTGCAGCTTCGCCCCGGGCAAGCGCGAAGTCATCCTCGACACCTGGAACCAGGAGATCGCCAAGTTCGGCGTCAACGTGCTGACCGGCACCGAGGTGAAGGCGATCACGGGCGCCAAGGGCGATTTCACCATCGCGCTCGGCAAGGGCGGCGAGGTCCATGCCGAGACGATCGTGCTGGCGATCGGCACGCAGGGCAATCCCAACTTCCTGCGCTGCGAGGGCGCGAACCTGCCGCATGTGCAGTACCAGCTCGACGATCCGGGCGAATATGTCGACGAGCATATCTTCGTCATCGGCGGCGGCGATGCGGGCATCGAGAACGCGCTCGGCCTGGCCGCCGATCCGGCGCAGGGCAACATCGTCACCATCGTCAACCGCTCCGCGGATTTCGCCCGCGCCAAGGACGCCAATGTCGCGGCGCTGACGGCGGCGCGCGACGCGGGCCGTATCTCCATCCTGACCGAAACCGCGCCGGTGAAGATCGAGAAGGGCTTCATCACGGTGGAGACCAAGGACGGCACGGCGAAGCTTCCCTGCGACCGCGTCATCGCGCGCATGGGCTCGCAGCCGCCGCGCAAATTCGTGGAATCGGCGGGGCTCAAATTCACCAGCGAGTCGCCCGCCGCCTTCCCGCAATTGTCGCCGACCTTCGAGAGCACGGTGCCGGGTATCTACGTCATCGGCGCGCTCGCCGGCTATCCGCTCATCAAGCACTGCATCAACCAGGGCTACGACGTCGTCGAATACATCGCCGGCAACCGCGACCTCAAACCCGCCGACGAGCCGATCCTGGAGGCCAAGCTCAAGGGTCTCCCCGGAAGGCGCTCGGTGGAGGAATGGATCGAGTTCCTGCGCCGCGAGGTCGAGATCCTGCGCACCCGCTCGCCGCTGCAGATGCGCGAATTCCTGCTCGATTGCGAAGTGCGCGCCTATCGCGAGCATCAGGTGATCTTCGCCCGCAACGTCATCGGCTCCTCGCTGTTCGGCATCGCCTCGGGCTCGGTGCGCGTCGAGGTGGACGCCAAGGACCCTTCGCTCACGGTGCCGATCCCGACCGGCTCGATCTTCGGCGAGGTGGGGCTGATCTCGGGACGGCGGCGCGGCGCCACTGTGCGCGCGGGCAGGGATTGCATCGTCGTGGAGATTCCGCGCACCGCGGCGCTGAAGCTGATGGCGCAATCCAAACAGGCGCGCGACACCGTCAACCGCATCACCACCGAGCGCCAGCTGCTGCAGATCTTCGGCTCGGGACTCTCGGCCGCCGACGTCGCCGACGTGCTGGGCAGCGCGGAGCTCAAGGAGATCAAGGCCGGCGAGATCGTCGTAAAGGAGGGCGAGGACAGCCACGACATCTATGTCGTGCGCTCCGGCTCGATGACGGTGGAGAAGGAGATCGGCGGCAAGGCCGTGTTCCTCAACTACATCCCGGCCGGCTCCTATTTCGGCGAGATGGCGCTGGTCGACGGCGGCCCGCGCACGGCGACGGTGCGCGCCGCGATCAAGTCGGACGTGATCCGCTTCGACGGCGACGTGTTCCGCCAGCTTCTCGCGAAGAAGCCGGCGCTTCGGATGAAGCTCGAAGCCGACATGAAGACGCGGCGCGAACTCAACGCCTTCATCGAGGACCAGAAGAAGAATTTCGGCGGCGTCGTCGACATGTACAGCTCGGTCGCCGAGTTCCTCGTCGCCCAGGGCATCGGCGAAGCGACGGACGTGCTGCTGATCGACGAGGAATTGTGCATCGGCTGCGACAATTGCGAGAAGGCCTGCGCCGACATCCATGACGGCCTCTCGCGGCTCGACCGCGAGGCGGGGCGCACCTATGCGCATCTGCACGTGCCGACCTCGTGCCGGCATTGCGAGCATCCCTATTGCATGACCGACTGTCCGCCCGACGCGATCCGGCGCGGCGCCGACGGCGAGGTCTTCATCAACGACACCTGCATCGGCTGCGGCAACTGCCAGCGCTACTGCCCCTATGGCGTGATCCGCATGGATTCGGTGCCGCCGGAAAAGCCGAACTTGCTGCTGTGGCTCCTGTTCGGCACCGGGCCGGGGCCCGGCGAGCCGGACAAGAAATGGAAATACGAGCACGCCAAGAAAGGCGAGGCCGCGCCCAAGGTGGCGATCAAATGCGACATGTGCGTGGGCAAGGTGGGCGGACCGGCCTGCGTCAAGGCCTGTCCGACGGGAGCCGCGATCCGCGTCTCGCCGGAGGATTTCCTCTCCGTCGCCCTTCTCGAACGCGGACGGTAGGCCGTGGCTGGGCGCGATCAATACGGGAAGCGCTCCCATGTGACGAAGCATGAGGGCTTCCTGCGCCATGCGAATTTCCGCTGGCTGAAGATCGCGTCGGTGCTGTCGCTCGCATCGCTTGCCGCGTTCGCCGCACTTTATGCTCTCGGCGATTTGCGGCTGCAGCACGCGGGCGGGACGTGGCTCGGCTATACGCTGGGCACGATCGGCGCGCTCCTGATCGTCTGGCTGACGCTGCTGGGCATCCGCAAGCGCGCGATCACGCAAGGCTTCTGGTCGCTCAAGGCATGGACCTCGGCGCATGTCTATCTGGGACTGGCGCTGATCGTGATCGTCACGCTGCATACCGGCTTCCAGTTCGGCTGGAACGTCCACACCCTGGCCTACGGCTTGATGCTGCTGGTGATCGTGTCGGGAATCTTCGGCATCGTGATGTACGCGCGCCTGCCGAGCCGGCTGAGCGAGAACCGCGCCGAGACGACGCAGAAGCAGATGCTGGAGATCATCCGCTCGCTCGACAGCCGCATGCTCGAGGCCGCCCAGCCGCTCGACCAGAAACAGGCGGCGATCGTGCGCCTGTCGCTCGACAGGACGCGCATCGCGGGCGGGTTCTGGCGCCGGCTGACGAATTCCCACGGCAATTGCGGCACGCGCAAGGCGATCGCGCGGCTCAAGCGTGCGCAGCGCGGCGTGCCTTCCCCGACGCTCGCCCATATCCTGGAGCTGCTCGAGCGCAAGGACGCCACGTTGAAGCGTGCGCGGCGCCAGATCCAGCTCAAGGCGCTGCTCGAAGTCTGGCTCTACGTCCATGTCCCCATCACCTTCGCCCTCCTGGCGGCGCTGACGGCGCATATCGTCAGCGTCTTCTTCTACTGGTGAGGCGGCGATGAGCTTCACCCTCAACCAGGTCACCCAGCGCGCCGGCGGCGGCGATATCGTCCGTACCAAGAACATCGAGGCGGCCGAGCCGGTGATCGGCCGCGGCACGGATTGCGACATCCAGATCGCCGATCTCGCCGTCAGCCTGCGCCATGCCGTCATGCGCCAGTCGGGCCGCGGCCGGGTCGAGGTCAGATCGCTCGGTCAATTGTCGTTCGAGGCGAACGGCGCCTTCACGAAGAACGCGCAATTGGTGCTCGCCGACCGGCCCAAGCTCGTCTTCGGCAGTCATGAATTGCGCCTGGCGCCGGGACCGGGCGCCGACGAGATCGTCGTCACCCTGTCGCGCACCGAGAGCGTGGCGGGAGAGCCCGACGTCCAGGACGAGAAGACGGTCTTCCGGCTCGGCGCGTCGATGTTCAGCCGGCGCAGCGCCGCTTGGACGCTGGGCGCGGCGCTTCTGGCGCTGTGCCTGGTCCTGCCGGTAGCGGTGTTCGCGCTTTATCGCGCCGCGCCGCTCGTGGCGCCTAACCCGTCGCTGCCGCGCGCCGATGTGCAGTGGGAAGGCGGCGCGCTGTCGCCCGGCCACCGGTTCCTCGAAGGCAATTGCCAGGCCTGCCACCGCAAAGCCTTCGTCGCCGTGCGCGACGATGCGTGCCTGGCCTGTCACAAGACCGGTCTGGACAAGCAGGCCGCGCTCGCGCTGGCGGCGCAGCTGCGCGACGCCGGAAGCGTGGCCGCGCCGGAGCCCGCGCGCGATCACGCGGCCTCTGAACGGCTGGCGAAGGCGCAGCCCTCGCGCGACGATCTCGCCCACGACATCCATGCCGCGGTCGCCCGCACGTTCAATCATCCCGACGGACGCTGCGCGAGCTGTCACACCGAGCATGTCGGCCCTGCCGCCGCGCACGACGTGAAAACGGTCACGAGGGATCAGATCGTCGGAACCGATTGCGCCGATTGCCATGCCGGCCTGAAGCGCCGCCTGCCGGACACGGCGCTTCTCGACGTCGCCGATTGGGAGCGCCATCCCGATTTCCGGCCGCTGGTGACACTCTCGCCGAAGGAACCGCGCGTCGAGCGGGTCGCGCTCGCTGATATTCCGTTGGAGAACAACGGGCTGATCTTCCCGCACGACCTGCATCTATCGAAGACCGGCGGCGTCGCGCGCATGGCGCAGGAACTCGGCCCCTCGCGCGGCTATGGCGCGGCGCTGGACTGCGCGAGCTGTCACCGCGCCGACGCGAGCGGCCGCTTCTACAAGCCGGTCGAGATGGTGCGCGACTGCTCCGCCTGCCACTCGCTCGCCTTTGCGCATGAAGGCGGCAGGACGATGATGCTGCCGCACGGCCACCCCGACCAGGTCGTGGCGACGCTGAGCGCGTTCTACAAATCGGGCGAGGCGGCTTCGTCCGACATGGGCGATCTGTTCCGCCGCCGTCCGGGCTTCGACGCCATGCCGCCCGTGCCGCCGTCGAGCGACGCCGTCGCGCGCAGCGTGCGGGCGGTGTTCTCGCGCGGCGGCGCCTGCTACGGCTGCCACACGATCTTGGCGCCACCCCATCCGGGTTCGCTCGCCTTCGGCATCGCGCCGGTGCGTCTCACCGACCGTTACCTGCCGCGGGGCGGCTTCGACCACAGCGTCCCGGCGCACCGCGTCGACGCGAACGGACAGCCCATCTGCAGTTCATGCCACAAGGCCGAAAGCTCCAAACGCTCCGCCGACGTGCTGTTGCCGCAGATCGCGCGCTGCGCCGCCTGTCATGGCCAGTCCAAGCGCGCGACGCCGACGGCGGCGTCGAGCAGCTGCGGCGAATGCCACGGCTATCACGATGCGGGCAGGCCCGCGATCAATGAAAATGCGGGCGCACTTTGGTCTCCGCGCGGTGACCTTTGGACGCCTGGCCGTTGAAGATGTCGTGCGTCTGGCATCTGAGTTCGTCGCAGGGCGGCGGCGGCGGTGGAGGCGGCGGGTTCACGGGCAGGTCCAGAGAGGGAATGTCGCCGCCGATATTGCCGAAATCGCCGAGCACGGAATTGTCGCCCGACGCAGCCCCCGCCGAGCCGATATCGGGACCGCCGCCTCCGCCCGCATGCGGCGTCGGATTGAGCAGCGCCGCGAAGCGGGCGTAAGCCGCGTCGGAAAGCACGAACGGGCCGATCACCGGCCGTCCCGGAAAGTACACCAATGCGTTGCCGGGCTTGTTCACGGTCGTGGTCGCGCCCTCGCCTTCGACGTCGATCGCGCCCTGCTTTTCGGCGCCCTGCGTGCCGCTCGGCCCGCGCAGCAGGATCAGCACGGCGTTGGTGGGATCGCCGGTGAACGCGGGCACGCCCGGCTCGCCGGTGACGACGTCGACGGCATCCTGGCCGACCGCGCCTTCGACGATGGTGCCGCGCACGCCGATCGTGGCGACGGGGGTGCGGATCGCCTGGCGTCCTGCCCCGGGCAGGAGCTGGCCCGACAGGAAGCGGAAGGCGCCCTTGGTCACCGATGCCGCGATGTCGGTCGTGCCCTTGTTCGGATCGTAGACGAAACGGTCGATCTTCATGCGCGCATTGGCGCCGACGGTGAAGACGGAATGGTCGAGGAGGAGCATCTGCAGCGAGCTCTGCTCGCCGCTGGAGACCAGATCGCCCAGATGCACGTCCTCGCGCACGACAGCAGGCCTGAGAGCGGCGTCGGCATCGGTCTTCATCTCGACCTTGTTGCGGACGGCTGCGTTGACGCCGACCCTGGTGGTGCCCGTTGCGGGCCAGGCGGCGAGCGCGGCCGCGAGCGCCAAGAGCGAAACCGAAAGCGTCGTTTTCATCGGGCTTCTCCGTTCAACGGTCGCCGAAACGCCACACCAGATTGATATTCACGCCCACGCCGCCGTAATCGGCGAGCGGCTCGGGCCTGGCGCGGGACGCGTAGGACACCGTGGCCTCGAAGACGACATCCTGCACGTCCTCGACGTCCGCGCCCAGCGGCTTGAGCGCGGTGAGCGGCACGCCCAGTGTCGCGCTCGCATAGTCGCTGATGTCCTTGCGCGGCTTGGTGAGCTGCGGCAGGAAGACGATGTCGATCGCGCGGTAGTCCACCCAGCGCATGTCGCCTTGGACGTCGAGATAGACGCCCGATCCCAGCGAGCCGATATAGTCCGCGCCGAAGAAAGGCGCGTTGTAGGCGAAGCCGCGATAGCTCGCGGTCTGGAACTCGTAGCCGCCGAGAAGCCCGACGGCGGAATGGGCATCGATCCGGTACGCGGCGCTCAGCTGCGCGTTGTAGCGGCCGCCGTTGCGCGACTGGATCGCGCCCGAGGGCAGGGTGACGAACGGCGCGTCGTAGTCCTGCCACACCGCTTCCGCCGTCGTGCTGATCGTGAGCGCAGAACTCGCGCGCCAGTCGGCGCCGATGCGGCCGCCATATTCCAGCAGGTAAGGATCGCCGAACACCCAGTAGCGGTTGGCGATGCCGCTCGCCGACAGCGACAGCGTGTCGATGGCCTTGCTGACCCCCGCTTCGCCGCTGAAATATTGCAGCTTGTTGTTGGGGCCGGAGATCTCGGTGCTGCTGTAGCCCGACGCAGAGCCGTAGAGCGTGATCCCGTCGAGCTGGTCGAGCTTGGTCGAGCCCGTGAGCGTGCCGGAGAAGACGGCCGAGGTGCCCTTCTGGTGTGGCGTGCCCAGGATGGGATTGTCGAACTGCGTCGCGAGCTCGCCCAGCGCGTCGGTGTTGTAGCCGAAGCCGCCGGAGAGCTGGGCGCCCCAGGTGCTGTCGCTGCGCCCGTCGACGATGATGCGGCGGTAGCGGTTCAGCTCGGAGCGGCCGAGCGGCTGCAATTGCGCGCTGTCCACCAGCGCCAGCTGGGTGTTGGCGTCCTGAAGATCGCCCAGCCGGTAGAGCACGACGGCGTAGAACAGCCGCACCGACGCCGCGTTCGGATGCGACATCAAGATGCGCTCGAGCGCCGCGGCGGCGTCGAGCAGGTGGCCGTCATTGGCCTGGGCCTTGGCATAGGCGAGATTGAGGTCGACGTCGTCGGGCGCGGCCAGCACCTGCTCGAAGGTGGGATTGTCGTTGGACGCGGCAGAAGCCGGGCTCGAGACGCACGCGCAGGCCGCGAGAACCGCTGCCGCCTTCCAAGGAGACGGTGTGGTCGCGCGGTGAGAGCGTCTGGTCATCAGCAGCGCTTGGTGGTGGCGTCTTCGCATTGCAAGGGCAGGTCCAGGTTCTGCGGATCGGTGAGGAACTGGCCGTCGAAATCGCCGATGCCCAATATGTCACCCGAGCCGACCGACGCCGAACCGACGTCCGGCCCGCCCGCTTCGCCCGCGCCGGGCTTGGGGCTGAGCAGCGCGGTCAGCCGTCCATACGCCGCGTCGGAAAGCTTGAACGGCCCGACAAGCGGCTGTCCCGGAAGGAACAGCATCGCGTTGCCGCCATGCTCGACCGCCGTCGTCGCGTTGCCGCCGGTGACGTCGATCGCGCCCGGCTTGTCGAAGCCTTGGGCGCTGTTGCCCGGACCGCCGAGCAGGATCAGCACCGCGTCCTTGGGATCGCCGCCATAGGCGGGCACGCCGGGCTCGCCGGCCATGACGTCGAGCGCGTCCTGGCCGACCGCGCCTTCGACGATGGTGCCGCGCACGCCGATCGTGGCCACCGGCGTGCGGATCGCTTCGCGTCCGGCGCCCGGAACCAGATGCCCCGACATGAAGCGGAACGCGCCTTTCGCGACCGAGGTCGCGATGTCGGTCGTGCCCTTGTCGGGATCGTAGACGAAACGGTCGATCTTCATGCGCGCATTGGCGCCGACGGTGAACACCGACTGGTCCAGCAGCAGCATCTGCAGCGAGCTTTGCGGGCCGCTGACGACGAGATCGCCCAGATGCACCGCTTCGCGCGGCACCGCCGGGCGCAGCGCCTTGTCGGTATCGGTCTGCATCTCGACCGTGTTGCGGATCGCCGCGTTGACGCCGACCTTGGTGGCGGCGAAGGACGCGGGCACGAACGCGGCCGCAAGCGCGGCGGCTAGGGCAAGGCGGGAAACGGAAAGCGTCTGTTTCATCGGGTTCCTCCGCTCAGCGTCCGTCGCCGAAATGCCAGACCAGGCGAAGCTCGCCGCCGAAGCCGTCATAGTCGGACAGCGGGAAGGACCTGTTGCGCTTGGCGTAGTTGACGGAACCTTCGAGGGCGAAGTTCTCGAGCCCGTCCGCGGTCGCGCCCTCGGCGCTGAACGCGCTCAGCGGCACGCCGACGGCTGCGCGGGCGAAGACGTCGGTGTCGTAGCGCTTGGTGTTGAACAGGAAGAGCGTGTCCACGGCCCGGTAGCCGACCCAGCGCAGATCGCCCTGGACATCGAGATAGACGCCCGATCCCAGGAGGTCGTGGAAGTTCGCGCCGGCGAAGGGCGCGTCGTAGCCGAACGGCTTGTAGCTGGCGACGTGCGTCTCGTAGCCGCCGATCGCGGCGATCGTCGCATGCGAGTCGATGCGGTAGGTGATGCCGCCCTGGATGGCGTAGCGCGCGCCCATATTGAGGGCGCCGATGACTGGCTCGTTATAATCCTGCCAGACCGCTTCGGCCGAAGCGCTCAGCGTCGTCGCGGTGTCGAGGCGCCAGCTCGCCTCGCCGTGCCCGCCATATTCGGTGAGGAAGGGATCGCCGAGCACGCGGTAATAGCGCGCGACGCCGCCGAGCTGCCACGAGCCCATCCGGCCGGTTTCTTTCAACCCGGCTTCGCCGGTGACGTATTGGATCTGATCGTCGGGACCGGAGATCGAATTGCGGTCGTAGCCCGCCAGCGCGCCATAGAGCTCCAGATCGTCCGACGATCCGAGCTTGGTCGAGCCGGCAAGCAGGCCGGAGAACACGGCGCCGGCGCCCGACTCGCGCGGCGCGCCCTTTCCGGTGAAGTCGAACTCCGTGACCAGCGCGCCGAGCGCGTCGCTGTTGTAGGCGATGCCGGCCGCGAGCTGGCCGTGCACCTTGGTGTCCTTGCGGCCGCTGTCGACGACGCGGCGGTATTTGTCGAGCTCCTTGCGCTCCAGCGGCGGCAATTGCGTGCCGTCGACCATCGCGAGCTGCGCGTTGGCGCCCTGCAGATCGTCGAGCCGGTAGAGCACGACGGCGTAGAGCAGCCTGACGGACGCCGCGTTCGGCTTCAGCATCAGGACCCGTTCGAGGGCGGCGGCGGCGCTCAACAGGTGACCGCTGTCGGCCTGCGCCTTGGCATAGGCGATGTTGAGATCGACGTCGTCGGGCGCCTGCATCACCTGCTCGAAGGTCGGACCACTGCCGGTTGAGGCGTACGCAATATCAACTGAAGCGCAAGAGGCCGCAATTGCCCCCATCGCCCACACCGACGCCCGAAAAGCCTTCATGGCAGGTCCCCAAGGCCACCCTGGACGGGTGGCCGTATGCCCGACCTTTATGTTAAGGTATTGTTACGTTGGGGCAAGGGCAATCGGCTGGGCACGCCGTCACGGCGAATACTCCGCACGAGTGGCCTAAAGGCGACAATTGGGCAATGGCTAGTGGGGGTGCCGGTCCGGGGGGCAAGGGCAATCGCCGTACAAGGCGGTCGTTTGCCGATTTCGCCAAGGCTGTCTGGCCGGGCCTGCTGGTTACCGCCGTGCTCCTGGTCGTCCACAGCCTGCACCCGGCCATCATGGCCGAGGCGCGTAACCTTATTTTCGACGCCTATCAGCGCGCCGCACCTCGTCCTTACGAGGATGCCCCGGTCCGCGTCGTCGACATCGACGACGCCACCCTGGCCAAGCTCGGCCAGTGGCCCTGGCCGCGCACCGACATGGCTCGGCTGGTGCGCACGCTCGCGCAAGCGGGCGCTTCGGCGATCGCCACCGACATCGTCTTCTCCGAGCCGGACCGCACCTCCACCCATGTCGCGTCCCAGCGGCCGGGCGATCCCGCGGCCCCGCCGGACCACGACGCCGTGTTCGGCCAGGCGCTTGCCGAGACGCCGTCGGTCACCGGCTATTTCCTCCAGCACGAGCCCAATTCCGTGCGGCCTGAGCAGAAGGCGGGGTTCGCGATCTCAGGCAGCCCGCCGCTCGACGCCATACCGCAGATGGAAGGCGCGATCGTCCCCCTGGCCGTCATCGACGACAAGGCCGCAGGCAGCGGCTTCGTCAGCCTCGTCGGCGGCTCCAATGACGGCATCGTGCGCACCGCGCCTCTGGTCAGCCGCATCGACGATCTCATCCTGCCTTCGCTGTCGATCGAAGCGCTTCGCGTGGCGCAGGGCGCGGGCGCCATCGTCATCAAGAGCACGACCGGCAGCGGCGAGATGGGCGGCGGCAATTTGCAGGGCATCGTGGCGCTGAAGGTGGGCTCGTTCGAGATTCCCACGACGCCGCAGGGCGGGCTGTGGATGTACTACACTGCGGACCATCCCGAGCGGATCGTGCCGGCGTGGAAGATCATGACCGGCGCGCTCACCCCAGCGCAGATGAAGGATCTGTTTGCGGGCCGCATCGTCTTCATCGGCACGGGCGCCGCGGGCCTGCGCGACCTCGTCTCCACGCCGCAGAAGCGCAGCGAGCTCGGCGTCGTCGTCCATGCCGAGGTCGTGGAGCAGGCGATCCTCGGACGCTTCCTCATACGGCCCGACTGGTCGCTGGGGCTGGAGCGCGCGATCCTTCTGGTGCTGGGCATCGGCATATCGCTGCTGCTGCCGTGGCTGGGCGCGCTGCGCGGCGGCATCCTGTCGCTCGCGGCCTTCGGTGCGTCGGCCGGCGGATCGTGGTTCGCGTTCCGCTACGGCGCGCTCCTGCTCGATCCGACCTATCCGGCTTTCGGCGTCGCGTTGGTCTACATGGCCGGGACGTTCTTCTCGTTCTACCGCGAAGAGCGAGCGCGCGCCTATATCCGCCGCGCCTTCGACCGCTACCTGTCGCCGGAGATGGTGGAGCGCATCGCGCGCGATCCGGGCCAGCTCGAGCTCGGCGGCGAGGAGCGCGACATGACGGTGATGTTCTGCGACATCAGAAGCTTCTCCCACATGTCCGAGAAGCTTACCGCGCCGCAGATCATCCAGTTCCTGATCGAGTTCCTGACCCCCATGACGGACGTGCTGCTGACCAAGAAGGCGACGATCGACAAATATATCGGCGACGCGATCCTGGCCTTCTGGAACGCGCCGCTCGACGATCCCGACCATCACCGCAACGCGGCCATGGGCGCGCTGGCGATGCTGGACAAGCTCAAGGAGATGAACGCAGTCAACATGGGCACGGCCGCGAAAGTGTGGCCGGGCGAGGTGAAGATCGGCATCGGGCTGAACAGCGGGCCGTGCTGCGTCGGCAATGTCGGCTCCAAGCAGCGGCTCAACTATTCCCTGATCGGCGACACGGTGAACCTGGCCTCGCGCATCGAGGGGCTGACGAAGATCTACGGCGTGCCGATCGCGATGGGGCACGATCTGGCGGAGAACCTGCCCGATTTCGCGCTGATCGAGCTCGACCTGGTGCGCGTCGTCGGCCGCGACATGCCCGAGCGCCTGTTCGCGCTGGTCGGTCCGCCCGCGCTTGCCGGGGTGGCGGGTTTCCGTGAATTGCGCGCGGCGCAGGACGCGATGCTCGCCGCGTACCGCGCGATGGATTGGGACGGCGCCGACGCCGCGCTCGAGAAGCTTCGCCCGGCGGCGGCGCGGTTCGGCTACGGCAAGCTCGCCGATCTCTATGCCGCGCGCATTGCCGCCTGCCGCGCGAACCCGCCCGAGGCGGGCTGGGACGGCGTCTACCAAGCGACGGAGAAGTGAGCGCCATGCTGACGATCGCGCAAATCACCGATCTGCACATCACCTCCGACAAGGACCCGCTGAACAAGGCGCGCAACGAGGAGCGCCTGCGCAAGGTGCTCAAGGCGATCCACGAGCGCAAGCCGCGCCCGGTCGCGATCATCGCCTCGGGCGATCTCGTCGACCGCGGCGAACCCGAGGAATATGCCGAGTTCAAGAAGATCGTCGACGAGGTCGAGATCCCGCTCTATCTGGGCCTGGGCAACCACGATCTGCGCGCGCCCTTCCGCGCGGCGTTTCCGGGTACGCCGGTCGACAAGTACGGCTTCGTGCAATACGCGGCCGATCTGGGCGGCGTGCGGCTGGTGATGCTCGACACGCTGGAAGAGGGCAGCAACGACGCGGGCTTCTGCAGGAAGCGCGCGGCGGTGCTCAAGCGCCTGCTCCGCCAGGACAAGCGCACGCCCACCATCGTGGCGCTGCATCATCCCCCCATCATCAGCGGCATCCAGTGGATGGACCCGCCGCCCGACGCCGACTGGATCAAGCGCCTGGCGAAGACGATCAAGGGGCGTGCGCAGATCCGCACGCTGATCTGCGGCCACGTCCATCGCGCCTATCACGGCATGCTGGCGGGCCAGCAGGTCGCCGTGTCGCCCGCGACCTCGATCCAATTGACCTTGAACCTGACGCCGGTGGATGTGCGCGTGCCCGACGGCCGCGAGATCCTGGTCGACGAGCCGCCCGGCTACACGCTGCTGATGTGGGACAAGGAGCGGTTCATCACCCATGTCTGCGTCGCCGGCGATTTCGCGCCCGCGGTGACGTACGACTTCCCGTTCGTGAAGGATTGATATCTTTATCCTCCCCCGTACTTACGGGGGAGGTGCCGAGCGTAGCGAGGCGGAGGGGGACCGCTTCCCCCCTTGCCGCCTTCGGCGGCTACTCCCCCCGTAAACGGGGGGAGATGACCTTCGCCATCTTCTTCACGGGCACATACTCGTCGAAGCTCGGCGCGTCGCTGACGCGGTACTGGTCGCCGAGCGAGTCGATGAAGAATTTCTCCATCTCCTTGCGGGTGAAGGGGCGCGCGCCCAGCCGCCCGAACACCGCGATCTGGTTGCCGGTCTCGTCGACGGCGCGGTCGCGGTCCAGGCCTTTCGACAGTGCCAGCGCCGGCGAGGACGTGCGCGCCCAGGCGATCAGCTCCGGTTTCGGCGCGGGCGAAAAGCCGTAGAAATTGGGCTGTGTCTCGGGGCTGGTGAGCTGGAGGACCTTCAAGCCGTTCTTCCCGTCGGCGACATAGGCGAACAGCGAGGCATTGGTCGAGCCCACGATCACGTCCTCCGCATCGTTCAGCTTCCCGTCGAAGGTCACGCGTTCGTAAAGCTTCGGCTTCTCGGGATTCTTCACGTCGACGATGACGAGGCCGTCCTGCTTCGCCGCGACATAGGCATAGGTGCGCGCGACATAGACGCGCCTTGCGTCGGCGAGGGGCACGCTCGCGCCGTCCACGGGCTTGGGATGCGCAAGATCGGTTGCGTCGAGCACTTCGAGCCCGTGCGCGTCGGTGACGAAGAGATAGCGGAACTGCAGCGCCGAGGCGCGCACGTCCGGCAGCTTCACGATCGCCGCGATTTTCGGATTCAGCGGCTTGTCGAGATCGACGACGACGAGGCCCGCATCCGCCGCGATATAGGCATACGGCCCGCCCAGCGTGATATGGCGCGCGCCGTTCAGCACGCCGTTCGGGTTCCAGGTGAGCGCGCGCTTGAGGTTGTTGTTGCGCGGCTCGCGGTCGGCGAGCGTGTCGACGTCGACCAGGATCAGGCCTTCCTGCGCGTCGGTAATGACCGCGTAATGGTAGATCGGATGAAACGGCTGCTCCTCGTTCATCGCGCGCATCTCGGGCGTGTTGCGCTTGGGCGCGATGGACTGGTCGGTCGGCAGCGCCATGCAGGTCGCGTTCTTCGTGGAGACGTGCATGTTCTGGCCGAGCGGCGAGAACGGCGCGGTGATCAGCTTCTCCGACACGCCCTTGTTGGCGATGCTGGCGGCGTCGTAGACCCGGAAACCGCCCGTGCCTTCGGCGACATAGAGATACTCGCCGCGCAATTGCAGGCAGCGCGCGGCGCCGCCGGCAGAGTGGACGATGTTGGCGATGTCCTCGGTCGGGTTGGTCTCGCCGCTCATGTCCTTGTCGAAGGTCGCCCCGCGGGTCCAGTCGATCAGCTCGCGCTTGTTGCGCTCGACGTGCAGCTTGTAGAAATCGGGATAGGCGTAGCGCTGGAGGTACGAGCCGAACACCGCCTGCGGCTCGTTCCATTCGCTGACGCGAACCGCCTCGACCGCGCCGTCGAGGCCCACCCAGGCATGCAGGCCGACGAAGTTCACCGTGTTGGTGCCGAGGAGGAGGAGCTGCGCCATGATCGCGTTGTTGTCGTTCGCCTTGGAGACGTGGCAGTCGCTGCAGGTCTTGGTCTCGGTCGTGCGCACCGTGTGCGGGAAATGCGGCGAGAACGCCTGGCTCGAGAAGCCGATCGACGAGATCGGCGGCTGCTGCACATAGATGCGCTCGCGGTTGAGGTTGGTGGACGACAGCACCAGCGCCGAGGACGAGCGCACCGGCACGATCTCATTGCCTTTGGTCGTCATGTGGCGGCCGAGCTGGAACATGTCGTCGCGCGCGACCTGGGGGTTATAGGTCGCGTAGTTGCGCGTCGTGGCCCCTTCGTATTTGTGGCTCGCCGTCTTCCAGTTCGCCTCGATCGGCAGATGGCAGCCGCCGCAGGAGGGCGTCCACGCGGTGTGACAGGTGAAGCAGGGCATCTCGGCGTCCTTGTGCGCGAGATCGTTGCGCGCCACGCCCTGGCCCCAGCGCATCTGCTGGCCCTTCACCGTCGTGCGCGCCATCAGCTTGGCCCGCGCCGAGCGCGGATTGTAGTCGGGACTCGTGGGATCGACGGAATCCTTCACCAGCTTGACGCGCCATTCGAGCTTGGGATCGTCGATCGAGCGCTGCATCAGGACACGCCGCCCCTCCTGCTCGACCCATTCGAAGCGTCGCTTGCCGTCCGGATTGCGCAATAGCGAGAGATCGTTGCCCATCGGCGGCGCCGCGGGGCCAGAGGTGCGCAAATTCGGCGCGGCGTCGATCGTGCCGTGGCAATCCTTGCAGCCGATCTCCACCGCGTTGGCGACCTCGCCATAGATCAACCCGTTGCCGTGGCTGTCCTGCGCGAAGTGGCAGTCGGCGCATTGCATGCCCTTCTCGGCATGGATGTCCATCATATGAACGGCCTTGCCGGGATTGATGCCCGGCTTGACGAATTTCTTCTCGCCCTTGCGCCGCCATTTCTCCGGGTCGTCGGGGGGCACGACATTGCCCTTGGCGTCGAGCAGGTTGCCGTCGCGGTCGCGCTTGAACACGGCGCGGAAGTTCCAGCCATGGCCGTGATAGTCGGCGAACTGGGTGTCCTTCAGTTTCGGATTGAGGTCGGTGACGTTGCGCAGGAAATCGATGTCGGCCCATTTGCCGCGCGGCGCCGCGCCTTCCGGGTTGCGGTCGAGGACTTTGCGCACCTCTTCGGCGGTCGGATATTTCTGCTTTTCCGGCCACATGAACGGCGCGTCGGATTCATAGTCCCACATCGTGTAGCCGAGATAGGAATTCAGGAACATGTTCGGCTGGTGCATATGGCAGTTCATGCATTGCGAGGTCGGGATCGAGCGGGTGAACTCGTGGCGGATCGGATGGCCGGATTCGCTCTTGTCGATGGTGGGATCGGCGCTCGCGCTCTTGCCGTCGCGGCCGTAGCGCTCATAGCCCAGGCTGTCGCGCGGCTCGCGGTCGTTGGCATAGATCACGTGGCACGAAGCACAGCCCGACTGGCGATAGTCGCCCGGCTGGTCGTTCGTGCCCATGAACCAGGTGAACGGATCGTTGAGGCGGGTCTTGTGGATGTTGAGGATCGGGATCGCGACGCGCAGTCCGGTGCCCGGTCCGCGCTTGGATTGGCGGATGTCGGGGCGGCCCGGTTCCTCGAGCACCTGCAGGTTGCCGCTCTCGTCGGGCAGGCCGATCTCGGCGAACTCGGTGCCGATGCTGCGTCCGCCGCGCTCGAAGACGCGGAAGATGTCGGCCGGCGGCACGACTTCCCAGGTCGGCAGCGGATAGAGCGCGGGAAGCGCGCCGCGTTTCTTCTGCTCGTCGGTGACGGTGCCGGGTGGATCGCCGGGCGAGACGACCTTCGCGGGCTGGCCGTCGCGCGTATAGGCCTCGCCGATGATGTAGTTCTTATAAGGGATGATGCCGTTGTTGTAGGACGCGCCGCCGTAGAACATCGCGCCCGTCGCCATCAGCGAGCGCTCCGCCGCCTCGATCAGCGGCATGTGGCAGGCGCCGCAGGACTGGCGCACCACGCGATAGTCCGACGGATTGACGAAGCGGATGAACTCCGGCGCCTCGCGGTTCAGCAGCGTGTAGCTCTGTTTCGGATTGGCGGCGCTGGGGAAATTCCAGGCTTGCGGATAGCGCGGCAGGACATGGGCACGGTCGCGCAGCGCGGCGTATTGCGGATCGTTCTTCGCCAGTCCCGCCGGTGCGATCACGCCGGCGTCGCCGCCGTGACAGCTCGCGCAGCCGAGCACCACGGCCTCGGTGCGGTGCATCGTCATCGCGTCGGTCTTGGTGTGGCAGCTCTTGCAGCCGATGCTCTCGCGCGCGGCTTCCTGCGGCGTCTCGCCTTGGCGCGCGGAAGGAGCGGTGACATAGGTCCGCTCGACCGGGGTTTCGTCCTCGCTCGCGCCCGAACCGGCAATGCCGAGCAATGCGAGCGCCAGCGCCCACATCGTCGACTTCAGGAACCGGTTTGCCGACATCGCCCGCCCTAATAGGTCACGATCGCGTTCAACAGCAGCGAGTAGTAGCGGCTGTCGTGTCCGCTGTTGGTGAAGAGATCGCCGAAGCCCGCGCCCGGATCGAGCACCGCGGCCGAAGCGCGGAAGACGATGTTCTGGGTCATCAGCGGTCTATACGTCGCGGCGACGGAATAATCCCAGCCGATATCGTTGGGGATCGTGCCTTCCTGGCGCAATGTCTGCAGCACCGCCGTGTTCACGAACCACAGATGGTTGAGGTTCGTCGACAGGCGCAATTGCGGCAGCACGTCGAAATCCGCGCCGGCGCCCAGAAGGATCGTGCCCGGATTGTTGAAGTTCGACTGGCCTTCGTCCTTGGACGAGCGTAGATCGGCGAGGACGCCGTTGCGGCCGTTCAGCGCGACGCCCTGGCCGCCGCCCGCGAACGGGATCGACTGGCGGATCCAGTAGCTGGTGTCGGCGCCGGCGAAGAGCGGGTTCTCGTAGATCGCGTCGAACCCGGTTTCGGTGTTGTCGTGCGGGTTGCTGTCGCCCGAGGCGTAGAGCCCGGAAACCCTCACCCGGATCCAGTCGATGTCGTAGGACGGCTCGGCGGCGGCGAACCAGCTTCGGATGTTCGCGGGCTTGTTGGTGAAGATCGAGTTGCGGTCCTGGCCGAGGGCTGCATAGGCCGATGCGGTCAGGTTGACCTGTCCGAAATGGCCGTCGCCGTTGTAGCCCAGATAGACGACGTCGAAATCGCGCGCGCGGTCGTCGCCGATCAGCGCCGGGCGCACCGGGAAGCCGTTCTTGTCGTAGTGGATGTCGGTCGCCTCGCGGTCGGCGTTGTAGGCGACCGTGACCTGCGAGGTGAAGCCGGGGGTGGGGAAGTCCTGGCGGTAGAGATTGGCGAACATCACGTAGTCGTGGCGCAGGTCCTGGCCCAGATCGTTCAGCCCGGAATTGGTGTCCTTCTCGAGCAGCGCGAAGGCGGCTAGATTGTATTGCCAGCGATTGTCGTCGCGGTTTCCGAACACTCTCATGCCGAGCTGGTTGTCCTGGAACAGGAAGCCGCGGAAATCGTCGGAGAAGGGCTGGATGCCGACGCGGACGGAATCGAAATCGTAGCGCTCCGACACGTCGCGGATGTGATAGTCGACGAACGCCTCCTGCACGCCGACGAAATCGTCGCTGCGGTGCGGCGCCTTGCTGGAATCGATGGAGAGGATGCGCCGCTCGTCGGCCTCGGCATAGTTCCAGTTGAAGCCGAGCGTGAGGCGAAACTCGATCTCCGGCGGCTTGAAGGCGGTCGCGCCCTTGAACACCGAGGCGCCCAGAAGCACGGTCTGCGACAGGTCGATGCTGCCGTCGCGCCCGAACGTGTCGAGCGAGCCCTGGCCGCCGGTCTGCACCGCGACCGGCAGCGGGAACGAGCGCGGCTCGACGACGGTGTCCGAGATCGCGTTGAGGGCGACGAACCAGTCCGTCGTGCCCTTGATCGGACGGTCGCCCTTGAGCGCGTTCTGGTTATAGGGATCGAACCAGTCGGCGTTCACGCCCAGCGTCTCGATCAGCCGCCAGCGGTCGGGCACCGGGATCTGGTCGGCGGGAAAGGCTTCCGGCGGCGGCGCGCTCACCGCGCCCGGATTGATCTGGGTGACCGGCGGCGGAAAGCTCTGCTCTGAGCCCGGCAGGTGGCGTCCGTCCAGCTCGGGATGTTCCGTCTTCTTGTCGGCGCCGATCAGGTCGACATCGGCTTTGGGCAGGCCTTGCGATTTCTCGGACGCCTTCTTGTCGGGCGCGGGCTGGTCCTGCGCGGCCGCGGCTGTGGCCGAGAGCAGCAGCAGTCCAAGGATGTGGGCCGCCCGCTTCATCGCTATTTGCCGTCGCAGGGATGCTGGTCGTCGGAATTGAGGAAGGGCGCGACGGGGCAGTTGACGTAGCGGAGTCTCACCTTGTCGCCATTGACGGTGATGACGATGTTGTCGGCGCGGATCGCGGTCGGTGCCTCCTCGACGCTGTGGATCGCCTGGCCGGCATTGTAGAGTCCCAGGAACGAGATCATGTCGTCCTGGTCGATGCCGTCACCCGACACGCCGATGCCGCCGGCGAGCACGCCGTTCTTGTAGATCGGCACGCTGCCCGCGAAGATCTGGATGCCGTTCTGCAGGCGGTTGTGCGTGCTGCTGGTGGGCGGGAGCGTCGTGCAATAGCCGGGGTCCGAGCCCGTCAGGTTGCCCAGCACCAGCGCCGACTGAAGTCCCGTCGAGAACGGATTGAACTGCGCGATCGGGCGCGAGAACGGGCCGTTCGGATTGCCGTCCTGGCCGTCGGGGAAGAACGGCCGCGACAGATCGCCGTTGGAGCGGTCGGCGAAGGCGAACTTGCCGGTCAGCGCGGTGGGATCGGGGATGAAGTCGCGCACCTTCTGCACGAAGCCCTGCACGTCGGCGCTGTTGCCGGAAGAAAGGAGATCCGAGGCCGCATTTTTTCCTGAGAAGAACGTGGCCGTGCGCGCCTTCTGCAGCGACACGTCGATGCCGAAGATGGGAGCGTCCGGCGCGCGCACGATCCCCAGGATCGCGCCGTGCGTGTCGACGACGGACATCGTCACCTCGGCGCGGCTGTTCAGCGGATTGCGGATCGCCGCGCGCGTATTGCTCATGAGCTCGAAGGCTTGTTCGAGCACCGACTGCACCTCCGAGGCGGTGAGCGGCGCCGGATCGTCGGAGGCGTCCGTGCCCGCCCGCGGCGTGTAGCGGTCGTTGCCCGAGCCGTCGGTCAGGATGAAGGCGTCGGGGTTGTTGAACTCCGCCGTCGTCGCCTTGCGGATGCCCGATGCCTCGGTGCCGTAGATCGCGCCGGGCAGCACGGCGCTGCCGGCGTAGAAGCCGCCGACCGCGGTCAGGCTGCCGGTGCCCGGCGGCAACGTGTCGAAGGCGGGCGCCGATGCCGGGTTCGATTTCAGCGTCGCGCTCGTCGCGTCGCTGTAGCGAAGGCTGGTGCCGTTGACGAAGATCTGGTCGGCCGTGATGGCGCTCGGCGCGGCGAAGGAGAAGGTGCCCGCGAGCGCCATATTCTCCTCGGGGTCGTTGTCGACGTCCAGCACGTTGGGGTCGTCGCCATAGACGCCGTCAGCCTCGATGCCGACGCCGCCGACCACGACGCCGTTCTTATATAAAGGGAAGCCGCCGGGATCGGCCGCGAGCCCGAGCGGCGAGCGCTTGGGTCCGATCAGCGCGCCGTTGCCGCCGCCGGACATGAAACGCGACGCCAGGTCCGAGCACGGAAGCTGGCTGAACTGCACGCCGAACAGCGGTCCGCCCGGCAGCCCGTTCGACGCCGGGCCGGGCGGGAAATGCTGCTGCACGATCATGCTGGCGGTGCGCGTCGAGAACGCGTTGCCGCCGGAGGAGAGATAGGCGCCGGTGACCGCCTTGGCGATCGCGGCCGCCGCGGCAGGGACGCTCACGCCCTGGATGTCGATGTTGCTGCCGTTCGGCGCCGGCAGCACCGTCGTCGATGACGGCGCGCCGGTCATCGCATAGACCGCGAGCACGTTGCCGACGCGGTCCGTCACCGCGATCGTCGCGGGCTTGCCTTGCGCCTGGGCCTCGAAGATCGCCTGCGCCAGGACCTGCTTCACGTCGGTGACGCTCAGCCCCACCTGCGCCGGCACGGAATAGAGCGGCCCGCCGCCGCCGCCGCCACCGCCTCCGCCTGAGCCGCTGCCCGAGCCGCTGCCGCCGCCGCCGCAGGACGAGAGCAGGAACGCATACGCCACGAGCACGCTGGTCAACCGGTTGGGACGCAGCATCAGCGGAGCCTCCTGATGGCGGACGCGACGCGCGCGAGCGTGTCGCGGAATTCCTGTGAGCGGTAGGCGTTGGGATCGCGCACGTCGCGATAGAGCGCGTCGATGTCGGGGCGCAGCGCGGCCTCGGCGCCGCGCGGCACGTGTCCGGCGGTGACCAGCGCATTGAGCAGCGTGTCGATCGCCATCACCGCCTGCGCGCCGCCGGCGTAGTCGGTGTAGCGCTGCGTGCCCGCGCCAGCGAGCAGCCGGTCGAGGATCGTGAACGTCTCGGCGCGGCTGAAGGCATGGGTGGAAAACGCGTCGGCGAGCGCGCGCGACGTGGCGGCGAGGGTGGAAGCCGCCTGCACCGCGCTCGAGCGGTCGCGCGCCAGCGCCGCGTGGAAGCTCTGCGAATCGCTGCGGAAGCGGTCGGCGAGGGCGGGCGCCGCAACGTCGACCGCGGCTTCGAGCATGATCATGTTCTCGTCGTCGAACACCGGCGTACCCGGCTGGATGCGCCGGTCGGGGTTCGCGACCGCCGTGATCTGCGGCGCGCGCGTGTCGCTCAGCGCGCGGTGGCAGCTCTGGCAGTCGTAGAAATAGAAGTCCGGGAACATGCCGTCCTGGCGCTCCGCGAACCCGCCGAGCACGCGCTCCAGCGCCATCGCCTGGCCGACGGCCCACAGCTTCACGCCGCCGGGAACCTGCTTGCGCTGCATGTAGTCGGCGTCGAAATCGTAATGGCTCTGCAGCGCCCCGAAGAGATCGAGCTCGAAGGAGATGCGCGGATGGCCGGCCGCCATGATGCGGTGGGTGAGCGCGTAGCCCGGCTTGCTCGCGCCGAAATGGCAGTCCAGGCACACCGATGCACGCGCCTTCGCGTCGTCGAGCGGCTTCATGCCGCGCGCGAGGTTGGAGGCGTGCGTGGCGCCGACCGCGTAATGGCTCGCGAGCCATCCGCCCGCGCCGCCGTGACACGCTTCGCAGCCGACGCCGTCGGAAAGCTGGAAGCGGCTGCCGCGCCCGGCCGCCGGCGCGTCGTCGGAATGACAGCCGAGGCAGGTCTGCGCGTGCTCCGCCGCGCCCAGTCCCAGCCTCGCCGCGATCGCCTCGCCGCGCGCCTGGGTCAGCACAGCCCATGCGCGGCTGTGCGCGCCGGCGGCGGAGGACTCGTCCTGCCAGGTGATGAGCTCGTTCTGCCGCACCACGCGCCCGCTCGGCGCCAGCCTGCCGTGGCAGGTCGAGCCGCCGCAGGAGGCTACGCCTTCATGCGTGCCGATGTCGCTTGCGAGCGCGGACGGAGCAGCGAGACAGAGCACCCAGCCGAGCAGGGCCGCCCCGCAAAATGAGCGCAATCCCAGCAGCCTGGCCGCCCCCACCACCGTCTTTCCCCATCCCTCCGGCCGCAAGATCCCCAAAACGGCCGCTTGCGCCCATTTTCCACCACTTCCGGTGCGAATTCAAATCAGGGTGGTGGCAGGGAAAAGGGGGTGGCCTGCCATCCGAAGCTGCGCAGGGGTCAAGCAGTCCTCCTACGCGCTTACGCGCTTCGGAGGACACCATCCTCCGCTGCTGCGCAGCGTAGGATGGTGGTGCAGGCAGTCACGTACGAACAAGTCTCCGGCCGCAATTCCCTGGTAACAGGGAAAAATACAGGGAAAATCGCGAAAATTGGGGTCGAAATAGGTTGGAAATGAGTGCATTGTGCACTGTTGACGGGCTTAAATCGCTTTTTAGGTGCGAAAAATAACAGGGAATTATTCCCGCTGTAACAGGGAAAGAATTCGAATTAACAGGGAAAAAAGCCTTCGTTGCAGGCTGATTGCGAAATTCGACCAAAGTGGCTGGTGAGCGTCCTTTTCTCGCACGCTTGTTTTGAGAGGTGACGTTCCAATTTGCTCTCGTCCGCGGTTTCGCGAACTTGCCGCCATCCGCCGCCGGTTCGGCTAGCCGAATCACATGAAAACAGTGAACGCCGGTGACCTGCAATCGATGGCCGTAGCTCAACTACCTGTGAACTGTGCTGCGCACTATCCAGAAAGCGCCGAACACAAGCGCCAAGCAAATCAAACCGTGGATGTCGGGGACTTCAGGGGCCTTGCGGAGGATGTATCACAGATCCCCGCTCAACCGCTGCAACCAATATCTCGAACAATTCCGCAACACGAGTTCGGTGGCCGTCCCGACCAAGCTCCCCTTTGCAATATCAAGAGCGCCACCATGCGCGACGAGAAAAATCGGTCCGCATGTCATGGCAGAAGGAAGCCCGTGACGCGCGGCCGCCTCCTCACTGCCAAACAAAAGCGTCGATTGTCACGCCGCTTGCTGCGAAGGTTATTGTGGCCCCTATGGGAATACTGGTGACGAGGTCCACAAAGTTCCGACCTTCGACCAAGTTGCAGGCTGTCGCACTGATTTCGCAGGTAGCCATTCCCGACACCGCCAGGGCCGCAGGGGAACCGCTCAGGACTGCCGTCGCGACCTCCGTTTCAGGCGTGCTTGTGCACGGCATGTTCATCGTCTGGGACGCGCTGCTGAAGCAAGCGCCAACATTGGCGAGCGGAGTTCCAGTTCCAGTTCCAGTGGCGCCGGCCGTGATCGACCATTGCACTCCCGGTACCGGGAGTTCTGCGCTCCCCAGGTCAAGCATCGTCGGACGGCCGAAAGCGACAAACTCGCCTTCTGTTTTCGGTGCAGTGGCTACGAATGCAGTGGTACCACCCATCATAGGGTTGTTAAAGGATGCGCCGGCTCCGGGGACCACCACCTTCCTCGGCTGACGATTGTAATAGCTGGCTACGTCGCGTTTGCCCGGGCTGTCGTTCACGGTGGTTGACCCGCCGATATACGCCATGCCTACGAGCGTTTCATTGGTCGCACCGTTTTTTACGGCGATGCCGTTGCTGTCATAGACATAGCCCGTCGCTGAGGAGTCCATGGCGAGATACTGGCAAGTCCCCGCTCCCGTATGCGCGAATGTCACGTCGCTCAGCGTGATCATAGTGCCCGAGAGGACCGTGTTGGGGTCGTCTTTCACATTGGCGGCCGGCGTGCTCCCCGCGGGAAAATTGGCGCAGGTCAGGGAAGCGCCACTGACAAAACTCCCCGGAGCGGCGGGAAGCTGCAAAACCGCGTGGCCCGATCCGTCAAATGTAATCGACGTGACGCTGACGATCTTGCTGAAGACATAGAAGTAATTCAGAGTGTTGCTGTGGGTCGATCCCTTGGCAAAGAAAACGCATCCGCGCGGAATGTGGTTCATTGCGCCATTGATGACGAGCCCCCCAGGTCCATTGTACGGACAGACGCGAAAGTTCGTTGAGCCGTCATAACTGAAATAGACTTGGCCGTTCGCGATGAGCGGCGCGGTGCTGGGGGTCAACTGACCGACGAGCCTCGCGCTGGGAGTGGACAGCGCGTTCGCCGTGAGAATTCCCGGGTCTCCGGAATCGAATATCCAGCGCGCGCCGTCGAACACCAGGGAAACAGCAGGGGCGGCAACAGTGGAAGTGTTGGAGACATTGGCAGAGGGCAGGATCGTGACGGGCGACGTGACGCTGCCGAGCGCCGCGGTGAGAATTGATTTGGAGTTCGGGTCGATCGAGAAGCCGAAGCCGTGACTGGTGTCGTTCATGAACCAGAACCGGCAACCCGCCACAGGATTGGATGGGAGCACGACGTCCAGCTGCGCGGACGCCGACGCGGAGCTGATCGTCTGCCCGCAATTGGCGTTGAGCGCGTAGTATATCGCTCCCATCGGCGATGTTTCCGCGCTGGCGAGGGTTGGATTGGCGGGCGCCGCGCAGGAATTCGACTGTATGGTCGAACCGGTCCTGTCGATCAATGCGGGCGTCGCGGTGCTTTGGCAAAACACCTGCAACGCCGGCATCATCGAATCCTTGATGCCCAGGCTCGCGGTATCGTCGCTGACAAAACCAAAGCCCTGCGTCTGGCTGCTCACGCCTTCCAATTCCAGTCGCGCATGAGAGGCCCCCGGCGGTGAGACGCAATCGACGGTCGTGGTCGTGAGGCAGCCTTCGTCGATGAAAAGTATTTGGTTGGGGCCGCTGTTCCCCTCGTTGCCGCCGATCGTGGTGCCTATCACGCGGTTGGCCACGAGATTGCCGGAACTGCCGCTGATTGTCGCCCTGGAGATGATGTTGCCGCCGAAATAGTGTACCGCCCCACCGATGACGGTGTTTGCCTGGCTCGTGTTTTCAAACAGAATGCCGTGTTGAAAATTGTCCTGCAGGACTTGGTTGCTGAAACAATTCGGCCCGACGACGGTCGAATTCGAAGCCCCGACGGGCGTGCTGTTTTGATACCCGCCGAAGACCAGGCATTTGCGATACCCGTTGGTGAAAGAGTTCACCGTGCTCAGCGAAATCGTATCCTCGATCTTGGTTCCTACGCCGTCGCGGACACCCGCCGAAAGGCTGAGATTGCCATTGAAGTAGACATTCAGCATAACCCCCGTCCCCGTCGCCCCCGACGGGCTATTTGGCGACGTCGGGAACATTGTGCAGGTTCCCGGATCCTTGATTACGACCGAAGTCACCGCACTGCTTCCCGGCGACTCCTTTGCAAGAACGGTCGGCTGATCGGTGCACGTGCCTCCGGCGAGAGTCAGAAGCTCATTGTTTGTGTAGCCGCTTCCTCCGGACACGACAGTCGCGCCCGTAAGGAACTGGGTAGGCGGGACAGCATCTTTCAGCGTGATCGTCTCGGCGCCGCAATTGCCGCCGTTCGTGGGAGTCGTCAGCGCGATGATTCCGTAATCGTACCAGACGGCGGCGATGGTATCGCTGGTCGGGATGCAGCCGCCGGTTACGGTTTGTCCCGGCTGGACCTGACAGAAAGCGTTTGGCACGGCCTTTATCGGGCAAGCGGTGCTTATCATGCTGAGATCCAGCTGCAGGATCGTCGTATTGATCGCAAATGAGAGCACCGGGAAGTTCTGTCCGGGGCCGCCCGGCAGGAAATTCGAAGTGGAGTTGTTGAGCAGCCAATCCGACCCGCTTGCCGTGACGCGCCATGCCTGGCCGTTTGCCGATTGGGCGCTATATGGCTGCGTCACCCAGACATCCATCGTACCGGCGGCGGGACAGTTTCCGGTCGTGCAGGCGGATGCAAGCGAGACTTTGAGCTGACCGCCGGAATCGCTCACGCCGGTGATTGGAAGATCGAACGCGGAGAACGGCGTCAGCTCGGTCACCAGATTGGTGCATTGGCCGTTCACGGTATAGATCGTGCCGCCGCCGCGCTGAAACTGAAAATCCTGGCAATTGTTCGCGTCGACCTTGTAGTTCGACAGCGAGAATTCCCGCGCTTGCGCCGAGACGATCCCGGTATCGAAACCCAATATGTTTCCGTTCTTGAACTGACACGCGTCGCCCTCGATATCCAGTCCCGTGCCGCCGTAGTTGCTCTTGACGGCCCACAAATCCTGCATGTCCGTAGGCGCCGTGCTGCTGCTGTGTCCCGGCAGGATATTCAATCCCGTGCGAAGAATGTTGACGCCATCCAGCTTTCCGCTGATGCCGGGTGGCGACGACGACCCGGCTGGCGCCAGGCCGCATACGATCTTGTCGGTCGACGAGCCGGAAACGCGCAATGTATAAGGATAGTTGGTGAAATCTCCGCTGGAGGGCGTTCCGACCGTTGTGGTTTCGGGCCGGTTTGCATCGCGCGTCGGGCAGCTGACGGTGGCCGTGACCGTGAAGCCGGTTGCGATATTCCACTCGCTGCCTTGACTGTTGCCGCAGACATTGATGCCGACCAGATTGTTTCGGATTGCCGCGGTTTGAGCGGCCGCGAAACATGAACTATTGTCGAAAGAGACGCCTCCGTCGCCCAATTCAGGCTGACACCCGTAGTAGAGCACGTTTACCAGACCGAAATTGTCGGCGAGGTCTTCGCGCGCGAAGTAGTGACCGCCGCTGTCCTCAAAACATTGGCCGCTGTCCGGCTTTAGTGTGACGGGGTCTATAGGACAATCGGTCGCGCCCCCCGTCGTAAGGCTCAGGAGACCTCCACCCAGATCGCCCGGCGTGTAATAGGCCTGCAAATTGATGATGCCGATGAAGGGGTAGGGATTGTGCGTGAGCGTATAAACATCCGGGACTGTCTGGACGTTAGTCTGCCCGAATGCGGACGGCACGAACGCAACGAGAAAAGCGATTGCTGCAGCGACACGCTTCATCATCCGCCCCCGACGAAGAATTGAGTCGATTATAGCACACAATTTATGCGTGCCGCGACGCTTTTCTCGGCGATTCTTATTGCGACGGCGGAAGCGATTGCAGGTAGGGCAGCCCGTTGTTGATACCGGAACTCTCGATCCAGACCGTTGAATCGAAGCCCGTGGGCAGACCGGATTGCAGCTGCGCGGTCGTCAGCCCGGTGATGCCGGGATCGTTAGGGGCATTTCCAGCCCCCTTGCTGGGATCGCTGACGCCGCTGGTATCCATATCCCAATAGTCGAATGCGGTTTCAAACCCGCTTGACGTATCGTGACCGACAAATCCGCCTATCTCCGACGTCCCGGCCGTCACCGAAACCATGCCGGTCGAATAGCATTGGGGGGTGAAGCGAACCGGGCCTGTGCCGGCAAGCCCGCCGACATACCCCTGATCGCCAACGGCGGCAGCGCCTCTCGCATATGAACGCCTGATGCTGCTCTTAGCGCCGGTTCCATTGGAGTCGGCCCAGCCTACCAGGCCACCGATCGAGACATGGTTCGTGGCAATGCGCATGCCCGAGCCGCCGCTGACGGCTCCGGTTGCGTAAGATTCGTTGATGAGGCCGCCGTTATAGCCGATGAGCCCACCGGCCGTGGCTGTCAGATTGCCGTTCTTGCCATCCATCGCGTTGCCGACCGAAACCGAGCCGGTCGCAAACGAAAGTGTGATCGCCGCCAGATAATACTCGTCACCACCTACCAGACCGCCGGCATTCGCATTGTTGCCGGCATGCACGGCGCCGCTGGCGCTGGACTGTTTCACGCTGGCGCTGAGTTCCATTGCGCCAACAAGGCCGCCGACCGAACACCTGTCTCGGCAAGATACGCGCGCTGAAGAATGCGAGCGAATCGCGGTGCCCACATGGGTACTACCGATGTCCGAGTCCAAAAATCCGATCAGCCCCCCAACGGCGGAAAATTCGCCGGTGAACATCACCGAGCCGCCGATGGTCGATGCACCGATGACGTTGCCGTAGGTCGTGCCGACCAAGCCGCCAACATCGCCTGAAGACGCCTTGACGGTTTCGTTGAAGAGGATGACGTCTCTAAGGGTGCCGTTGGCATCTGTATCTCCCACCGTGTCGAAAAGGCCGCAACAACCGTTGATCGTGAGATGAGAAATGCTGTTGCCGAGACCTTCGAAGGTTCCGGTGAACTCGGTGCTTACCGGCGACTGCGAATACGCGCCGTCGACCGACGCGTTGTAATTGTTGGCGAAGGCAAACCGGCCGCTGGAATTGGCCGCGATGCCGGCCGCGAGAGCGGCGACGTTGCTGACCAACGCATAGGAATTTCCGTTGATGATGAGGCTGCTGGACGTGTCCCAGAACGCCACGCGCCCCTTGCCCGAAAAGTAGAAGTCCCCGCCCGTGCCGCCGTCGTCGGTTTCGATCGTCAGTCCGCCCGTGCCTTCCGACGTGACCGGCTGCGTGAAGGTGATTGCGTGGTAGGAATCGAGCGTCAGTCTCTGTGCCGACGTCCAGTGCGCGGGCGTGTCGAACTCGATGTCCTGCGCCGTGCTGCCGCTCGCCAGCGTCGTGTCGCCATGGGCGAGAGATCTCTCCAGATCGCGCACGTTGAGCACCGCGTTCTGCGCGGTCGCGGTGCAGACCCCGCTGGAGCAAGTCACGTTGCTTGTCGCACCCGTCGAAACGATCAGTGCGGCATGGGCGCCACCGCCGAAAAGAAACACAGACAACATGGCCGCTGTCAAAGCGGCAGCGCTCATCCTCATTTTCATCGTCAATGGCTCCAATTCCTACAAGGCTTGGTTTACCACATCTCTGCTCACCACCCAAGAGTGCGGAAATTCACAGGCTGCATATGCAGCGGTCATCGGATGGCTCGATTGGCGCGATCTTCGCCACAAGATTGCTCACTATTCGCTCGCTTCGCGGCCCGAAGGGAGCGTGCATCCGGTCCTGACGGTGCTGATGCCGTCGAGCACGGACGGAGAGGATTGTGGCAAAATCAAAGAAAGCGACGGGCCGGGCGCGGTCGCGCAGAGTGCTGGGGCACAAAGCGAGGCGGTCCGCAACCAGAGCTGGGCGCAGGGAAATCCAGTCGGGCGCCAAAGCGCAAAGTGGTCAAGCCGGTGCAGGCAAAAGCGCGAAGATCGCGTCCTTGACCGTGTTGCTGTGCCGCATCAAGGACGTCAGCCTCGATGAGTTGTGCAAGCACACAGGTTGGCAGCCGCATTCGGTGCGGGCGGTGATCTCCAGCGTGATCAAGAAGAAGCCGGGACTTGAAGTCGTTTCTGAGAAGGTCGACGGCGTGCGCGTCTATCGCGTCGTTGTCTGAGACGGCCGTCATGTCGCAGCGTTCAGATGTCCCGCATCAAATCGCCGAGTGAACCGATCGCCCGATCTAGAGAGCATAGCCGGCCTCGGCCTTGAACATCTGCGTGCCGAATAGCGTCGACGCTGGGGAGAGCCGCCAAAATTCCGCTCCCGCGACACACTGGCGCGAGCATTGGCCCATCGGATTCAGGCGGAAGCATTCGGCGACCTGTCCGCCTCCGAGCAGCATCGTGCGGCCGATCTTGCCAAGCGGTTCATGGTGGATCGGGGCTTCACGCCGCAATCAGCCGCGACGCTGTTGCCTGGTTCCTCTCTGATCCGCGAGTGGCAACGCAAGCGCCACGAGGTCGCCGTCGTCGCCGATGGGTTTCTGTATCGAGGCCAGAAGTTTCGTTCGCTCTCGAAGGTAGCCCACCACATCACCGGCACCAAATGGAATGGTCCAGTGTTCTTCGGCTTGAAGCGCAAGGGCTCTTCATCATGAGCACGGTTCGCTGCGCCGTCTACACCCGCAAATCCACCGAAGAGGGTCTTGAGAAGGACTTCAACAGCCTTCATGCGCAACGCGAGGCATGCCATGCTTATGTGCGGTCTCAGGCGGGCGAGGGGTGGGTTGCCAGCGCCGCCGACTACGATGACGGCGGCTATTCCGGCGGCTCGACCAATCGCCCCGGCTCTTGACCGACATCCATCGCGGCAAGGTCGATGTCGTCGTTGTTTACAAGGTGGACCGCCTGACGCGTTCGCTGTCGGACTTCGCCAAGATCGTCGATCTGTTCGACCAGCACAAGGTCAGTTTTGTGTCCGTAACGCAGGCGTTCAACACGACGACGTCCATGGGCCGCCTGACGCTCAACATGCTGCTGTCGTTCTCCCAGTTCGAACGCGAGATCACCGCCGAGCGCATCCGCGACAAGATTGCTGCCTCCAAGGCCAAGGGGCTCTGGATGGGCGGGAGGCCGCCGCTCGGCTATGACGGCCTCGGCCGCAAGCTGGTCGTCAACCCCGAGGAGGCTGAGCTCGTCCGCCATATCTTTCGGCGCTGTCTCGAACTCGGGTCCGTCCTCACGCTTATCGCCGACCTGAGAAAGCGGGATGTCCGTTCGAAACGCTGGACCAACAAGCAGGGAATGCTTGTGGGCGGCGCATTCTTCAGCCGTGGCGCCCTGTATCATCTGCTCGCCAATCCGGTCTACCGAGGTGCGATCCGTCACGGCAAGCTGCTGTATGAGAACGCACATCCTGCGATCGTCGACGAAGCCGTTTGGGATGCGGTGAGGGCGAAGCTGAACGCAAACGTTCCCGAGCTTCCCTTGACGCCCAGGCTGGCGGCGACATGCCTGTTGCAAGATGTACTGTTCGACGACCAGGGCCATCCGATGCGTACCGTTCACAGCACGCGTCGTGGCCGGCGATACCGCTGCTACGTGTCGGCGGCGGCGTTGCACAAGGAAGGCCGAGTCGCCGGCTCGCTGGTAAGGATGAGCATGGGCGTTCTGGACGACTTTGTCTTGGAACGCGCCGCGGCGGCGCTATCGGTGAATTGGCGGCCGAACGAACCTGTAGAGAACCGCGTCCGCTCCGCCCTGCCGCGCGTGACCGTCAGCGAAAAGCATATCGCGATATTGTTGCGGGCCGATGCTTCCAATCCCAATCAGAAGCTGGAAAACGCGAACATAAGCGAGGTCGAAGATGGGGTCGAACTGAGCATCGGTATCCGATTGAAACATCGCCAGACAGCGATCCTGATCGATACGCCAGATGCCGCTCGGAGCGCTCCCCGCGTCGACCGTGCACTTCTGCGAGCGCTGTGTCTGGCGCGAGCCTGGGCGGCCCTGCTGGCCTCGGGCGAGGTCGCGTCGGTGCGCGATCTGGCCATTCGATACGGGTATTGTAACCACTGCGCTGCCAAGCTGTTGCCGCTCGCCTGGCTTGCACCCGATCTGGCGACCGCCATCCTGGACGGCAAGCAGCCCAAGACCCTTACCCTCGGGGCGCTCGTGAAGCAGCCCATGCCCATGGACTGGAGCGAACAACGAGCACTCTTCGCGTCGTTCCGCTGAGCCGGGCAAAAGCACACTTTTGGAATCGGCCCAGAGAGAAGCCGCCAAAACGGCCAACTTCCGGCTTGGTCCAAGGCGGCGGAGAGAGGCAGCAGCGTCTCCGGTGCCGCTAACCGGCCGAAATCGCCCGACATTGAGGGTCATCAGAATGCCACCGCCATCCGCGTCGGACTGGGTGGTGGTGCAGGCAGTCATGTACGAACGTTCTCCAGGCGCAAATTCCTGGCAACAGGGAAAAATGCAGGGAAAATCGCGGAATGGGGGGGCGGGATTGACCGGAAATGAGAGAATCGCGCGGTGTTTGCAGGCTTGAATCTCATTTGCGGCGTGAAAGCCAACAGGGAATTCCTTTCGCGACAACAGGGAAAGGATTCAAGCTAACAGGGAAAAAGTACCCTGGCCCGCCGATCGGCGCCATCTGCTCTATTCTTGTCCGATGGGTCCCGGTTCGGACGTCCGCGCCGCAGATTTCATGTGCTCGCGCAGGCTGAGTGGCCTCATATCGGTCCAGACCCGCTCGACGAACGCCAAACAATCCGCTCTGGTTCCGCGACAACCTGCCTCGTGCCAGCCCGCCGGGATGTCCTTGTCAGCCGGCCAAATCGAATACTGCTCCTCGTCGTTCGCGACGGTGACAAATTGCTGATCTTCGAGATCGGACACGAGCTAACTCCTTGGTTTGCGCAGACGCGATTTACGGGCGCCATTCTCGCCAATGGATTGCCGAGCGCCGCCGGCATCAAAGACATGGCGCCGATTGAGGAATTCGGCGGTCCTGTCTGATTTGCCGGTCCTAAATCGTTATTGCGGCAAGTAGAAGGCGAGTATTAGTTCGAACGCTGGAGAAACTAGCGCTATTTCTTTTGGAATTGATATAGGAAAATGGTCTGAAGTGGATCATACATCCGTGAATATACAAGATTTCCTCTCCCAAAAGGAAGGAATTTTCCCCGATAGAGCGCCTTTTTTCTTATTTAGTACTACCTAGGAACTCCGCATATGCTGCAGAGGAAAGTTCACTCGATCGGTCCAGACCCGGATCTTGCCCGCGTGACGCGGGATCGAAAACAATTCGATTGGTCGCGCAAATTCTCCGCGCAGGGCGTGCGGGCGGCGCCGTCGCAAATTCAAGAGTTGATGAAGATACTCGACCGGCCAGGGCTGATATCTCTGGCCGGCGGAATTCCCGACGCCAAACTCTTCCCCATCGCGGAGATCGCCGCGGCCCATCGGCGCATTCTCGACGACCCCAAGAGGTCCGCGGCGGCTTTGCAATACACGCACAGCGAAGGATTCGCCCCCTTGCGCGAGTGGCTCGCGGGAGACTGGCGCCGCCAGGGCATCGACTGCGGTCAGGAGAACATTCTCGTGACGAGCGGCGCGCAGCAGGCGCTCGATCTCGTCGCGCGCCTCTTTCTGGACAATGGAGACCGGCTGCTGACGGCGCCGACTCTGTATATCGGGGCGTTGCAGGCCTTCGGCAACTTGGCACCGGCATATGGCGAGCTCGCGGAGCTGCGGCAGCCGCAGGCCCCGGTTGCCAAGCTCGCCTATGCCATGCCGGATTTCGCGAATCCGACGGGCCTCTCGATGGATCTCGACGAGCGCCGCGCGCTTCTCGATGGTGCGGAGGCGCGCAATGTCGTTCTCGTGGAAGACGGCACCTACGCCAGCCTCAATTACGATGGTCCGCCACCGGCCTCGCTCATGGCTCTCTCCGCGGGGCGGTCGGGCGCGATCGACGGCGCGCGCGTCATCTACTGCGGAACGTTTTCGAAATCCCTGGCGCCGGGGTTGCGCGTCGGCTGGATCGTCGCGCCGGCTCCGGTCATTCGCCGGCTGGTATTGCTCAAGCAAGCGAGCGACCTCTACACGAGTCTGCTCGCGCAGATGGTTCTCCTCGAAGTCGTTTGCAACCTCGGCGATGCGCATGGCGAAACCCTTCGCCGGACCTACAGGCCGCGGCGCGACGCCATGTTGTCGGCCCTTTCGAAACACATGCCCGCCGGCGTCCATTGGACAAAACCTGGCGGCGGCATGTTTGTCTGGTTGACGCTGCCGCTTGAGTTCCATGCAAAGGAGCTTTGCCGCCGGGGGCTCGAGGAGGAAAATCTCGCCTTCATTCCCGGCAGCGCCTTTTATGCCAAATCGCCGCGTCGCAACACGGTGCGACTGAGCTTTTGTCTCAACGATCCCGAGACCAACGCGCAGGGCGTGGAACGTTTTGGAAGACTCATTGCGCGGTGAATTATCGATTCTTGCGGGCGCGCGCTGCTAGCGGCCCACCTGCTCGACGACGAAGGCATGCGCCACGGCAACGAACTCGGCCGGATTGTCGGACATGACGCCATGGCCCGCCATGCCGATCGTCGCAATTCTCGCATTCGCCGCGACCTTCGTCATCCGCTCGGCCATTGCGCGCGACAGCATCGCTGAAGCGGCACCGCGGACGACCAGAATTGGACATGCGATCGCCGCCAGCGACGCCCAGGAATCGGCCGGCTCCGCGTCTTCGACGCCGGCCGCCGCCAGCATCGCGGGGTCGCGCCGCATTTCGTACCGGCCGTCCGAGCGGGCGAGCAGAGCGTGCTTGGCAATCGTCGAAATCCGCTCCGGCCGCGCCAGCGGCCGCGTCGCGCGCAGCCATTGCGCGAATTCGAATTTCGTCGCGTAGATCTTGTTGCCTGCCGTGAACTCGGCGGCGACATGCGTCGTTCCCAGCTCGCTTTTTTGCGGGGCCCAGTCCACGAGTATCAATCCGATGAGACCTTGCGGCTTCGTGGCTGCGATGCGCGCGGCGACGGCGCCGCCCATCGAATGGCCGATGAGGACGAACCGACGTAAGGCGAGCGCCCTGACGAGGCGCGCGACATCGCCGGCATGGTCGCCGATGCGATAGCGGCCCATGACGTCCCATGGCGACCGCCCGTGGCCTCTCAGGTCGGGAACGATCGTCTGGCCGCCGGCGGAGATCGCGGACGCGAGTCCATCCCATACATACCCTCCTTCGCCAAACCCGTGGAGGAAAAGACATGCCGGTTGGCCTTCGCCGCACATCTGAACGTGCAACGGCACAGGGGCATCCGCCGGATTCGCAGAATCCCTCTTCCTGTCGGAAGTGCCGGCGATGTTCAGCATTGTGGTTCTCCTCGATCCCGGTTCGCCCACTACTCGGCGCAGGGCGGAGGTGCACGATCGTAGGTGTCGGCGACGTAGTTCAATTGCCGCAGGAGCCCCGCGGCCGTCATCGAGTCCCGCCCCGAGTTTCCGACCGCATGCGCCTGCGAAAACGGAAGCTTGCCAAGCGCAGCCCAGCGCAAGGCTCCGCGGCCGTCGATGATGGAGCGCGCCAATCCCGCATTGTCCGCGTGAATGCAGTAGGGCACGTCCAGGATGCCGTCTTTGAAGGCCAGCAGAATCGCCTCGCCGACCTCCGAAGCCTGGTTGAGAACGGCGTCGAGCAGGGCAGTAGTCTCTTCTCGTATCTCCTCGTAAAAACCCTGTTCTTCCGGATCCGGCCGGGTATCGGCCTGCACCACGGACGCCGCGATGCTGTCCGCCAGCTGAAGCGCGTGCACGTTCTCGAACACGGAAGGAATTTGGCGACGCTCGATGGTCGTCTTCACGATCAGCCGCTCGCAGCCCGCCTCGCGCGCAAGGCGGGCGCTGTCCTCGATGAGCCTCGCGGCGCCGCGCTTGGTCGCGGGGAAGACGCCCATATAGGTGTAGACGACAACGTGCCAATGTACGTCGCCAAGCATGGAGCCGGCAAGCTCGCGCAATACTCTCAAGGCCGCCCTGTTCTGGCGATGCGACGGTCCCTGCGCATAGCTCATCGACACGCTCCGCACGCCCGCGGCGCGAAAGAACAGGCATTCGAGGATGCTCATGGCGACGAGCAGCGATGGCGGGCAGAGCTGCCCCATCAGGCAACCGCCAAAACTCTCCAGATGGCCGAACTCGGTCTCCTGGGCAAGAAACCGGCTGGCTTCGCGCCAGCATCGCGTCGCTTCGCCCAGCGCCACGCGGCCATAGGGCAGGCAGTAGGAAACAGGGCCGCCCTCGGTGGCGTCCAGGCCCAACGCCACCATGCGTCTGAAGATGTCCAACGGCCGCGGCGTGCCGTGTCTCACCTGGATCGGAAAGTCTTCGGCGAGGAGGCCGCTAAGCATATCCCTGGTTGCAGACGGTGCATGATTGACGATGGGATACCCGTTCAATCCGCCGCCGCCATCCGCGGCGAGGCACTTCTCGACGAACGCGTAGTCACCACCGCGAGTATAGGAGTCCAGCGTCAGCGTGCCCATGCAGTTCGTCCCGCTGGCTTTGATTTGACGCAGAGCGTCCTGCATTTGCTGTATCCGGCCAAAGCCCAGCCTCGGCTGGACGATCAATTTCTTCGCGCTTCTTGAGGTATCGACGAAATGGGAGAAAATTGAAGCCGGTAAATCCGCGATTTCCGCCAGTATTTGCTGCATCTGTTTTATTTATTCTCTCAGCTTTTATTTATACTATATTTGGTTGACAGGTTAATTACATAAGCATATACGACGCAATAAGAACACACCAAAAACGCGAAAATACTCGTTCTTTAGGAATTTCCCCTCTTCAGAAGAGGGTGAGAATTCCGAAAGTTCTCGGAAAAATTTGTCGCTTTGGAATCCGCACAAAGTGCCGGATCGACGATCTTTTTGTTTGCGGTAGGAGAACCGAATCATGGACAAAATGGACGCATTGGCGAGTTTCCATCAGAGAATCAGCGGCAAGGAGCAAAGCGCGATCGCCAAGATCACGAGCTGCGTTCTGTGGGAACTGCAGGCCTACGCAATGCGCGCGGGCTTCGTGCAGATATTGCCCGTCATGATTTCGCCTTTCACGGACCCGTTGAACCACGCGGTATATCCCGCTCAAATCGACTACGAGGGGCGCGCGCTCAAACTCACCGCCAGCATGATCTTTCACAAGCAACTGGCCCTCAACCTGGCGGAGGTAAGCAAGATCTTCATCGTCTCGCCGAACATCCGCCTGGAAAAGGCGAGCCTCAAAAGCTCCCTGAACCATCTTCTGGAATTCTCGCAATTCGATCTCGAGGTAAGAGACGCGCGCATGGGCGACGTCATGGCGTTCGTCGACGGCATGGTTCGCCACATGTTCGAAGCCGTGAAGGAGCAGTGTGCGATCGAATTGTCGATACTGGGCCGCAAGCTCCCCAGTTTCGACACGCCTTTTCCGATCTACAGCTCCGACGAGCTGCGCGCCAAGCACGGCGAAGATTTCGAGTCCGTGATCTCCAGCGACTCCGCGACGCCCTGCTTCGTGACCAATTTCAAGCGGGAATTCTATGACCGCGAAACGCCGGGCCGCAGAGGAAGTTACAACAATTTCGACCTGATCTATTCCGAAGGTTACGGCGAAGGCCTTTCCGGCGCCGAGCGCGAATGGGAATACGACCAGATTCTCTATCGCATGAACGAGTTGAACATGGATCTCGGCCAGTTCGCCCAGTATCTCGAAGCGGCCAAGCGCGGACAGATACCGTCGACCGCGGGCGCCGGCCTCGGCATTCAACGCTTGATCAAATTCATCTGCGGGCGCAGCGCCATTCGCGACATCTGCCTTTTCGACCGCAGCATCAATTCCGAGTTCATGTTCTAGGACGGCGGCGGACAATGCGAAAAAACCGGTGTGTGCTTGCGACGGTCCAATCCGACTCGCATATGTGGAACCTCATCTACATGCAGCTCCTGCTCGAGGAGTACGCCTTCGAGGTGACGAACCTGGGCTGCTGCACGCCTCCTTCCCTTCTTGCGGACGCAGTGCAGCGCGAGGAGCCGGACCTGATCGTGATCTCGACGATAAACGGTCACGGCGCGGCGCAGGCGAAATCGACGCTGGAGCAATTGCAGGGGCGCTTCGGGTCCCAGATGCCGGCCATCGTCATCGGCGGCAGGTTGACGACGTCGACGCTGCGCGATGCCGCCGCCGCCGAGGAGTTGGAGAGGGCCGGATACGATCGCGCATTCGTGGGCGCATCGGCGTTGGACAGATTCTCCGCCTACCTCTCGATCGGCGCTCAAGCGCAAAGGACGGCTGCATGATGGGCGTCGGCGAACCGGTGGTCTTGCGGCGGGGACCGGCCCGTCGGCCGGCCGGGACCGTCATTGCGACATGTCTGGCCATGATGCTGGCGACGGTTTCGGGCGGTCAAGCTGCCGCGGCGGACGTGACCGGACTCTGGCATACCGATGGCGGCGGCGTCGTCGAAATCAGAACCTGCGCGGTGTCGGTCTGCGGCCGCCTGATGAGCACGCCCGGCCTGATCCGGGATCCGGCGCAACTCGACGTCGCCAATGAAAACCCCGCGCTGCGCAAACGTCCGCTGAAGGGTATTGTCTTCGTCGACGGGTTCCGGCGCTCGGGCGGGTCCTGGGTCGACGGCACCATCTATGATCCGAACAGCGGCGCCACTTACGCGGCTTCACTGGAATTGGCGGATGCGAACACGCTGAAAGTGTCGGCGTGCGTGGTGTTTGTCTTGTGCAAGACCATGACGTGGACGCGCGCGATATAGCGGCCGCGTCGCGCGGCGCGGCCGGCGGCAAGATGCCGTTCGACGAGCGGACGACCCGCTCGACGCTCATGATGTTCGCGATGCCGCCTGGCTGCGACGCGCCTGGCTCACGGGTGGACTCGAATGAGCGCGGGGACGATGCACGGCGGAACGAATCCGCAGGTTTGCAACCGGCCTGCTCGCAAGCACCGGCGAACACCATGCCGCGAACAGCGCCGCCGGCTGCACAGCGACATCTGAAAGACGCATGATGATATCCCAGACGATCGTTCAGTGCCTTCTCGCCGCCGCGCAGAAGAACCCCGAGGGGCTTGCCTTTCGATATTTGGTCGATGGCGACGAGACAACGGAAGAACTCGACTATCAAACCCTGCTCGCGCGCGCATCGGGCCTCGCCTGCATTCTCGCGGACTGTTCGACGCCCGGCGACAGGGTGCTGCTGCTTTGCGCCCCCGGGTTGGACAGTGTGGTGGCACTGTACGCTTGTTTCGCGGCGGGCCTCGTCGCGGTTCCGGTTTCCGCCCCCCATGCCAGCCGGATCAAGGGTCAGAGCGCAAGGCTGAAGAACGTCATTGCCGACTGTTCGCCGTCCATCATCATTGCGACATCCGATCTGGTTCAGGCCAAACCCTTGTTCGTGGAAATGGCATGGGAATTCGCCGTGCCGAAATGGATAGCAATCGATGCAAACCGAGCGGTCGCAACCGAAGTTCCCGCATCCCCGCGCGCAGACGACCTCGCCGTCCTGCAATACACCTCGGGATCCACGTCGGTTCCGAAGGGGGTCATGCTCAGTCACCGCAATCTTATCGCCAATCAGAACGTCATCGGCGAGATCGCGATCCCGACGCACCCGACCGGCTGCTTGAGCTGGCTTCCGTATTTTCACGACATGGGATTGTCGTTTTATATCCTGCCGGTATTCCTGGGAATCCCGTGCACCCTCATGTCGCCGATGCACTTCATGCAGCATCCGATGCGATGGGTCCGCGCGCTCTCGCGCTATCGCTGCAGCGGAACCGCAGCGCCGAATTTCGCGCTTGAACTGGTTGCGGAGCGCTTTTCGCCCGAGCGCGATGGAGGATTGGATCTGCGCCATCTTCGCGCGCTGATCGTCGGTGCCGAACCGGTCAGGGCGCGGACGCTGGAACGTTTCAACGACGTGTTCGGCGAAATCGGCTTCCGCGGCGAAGCGTTCTTTCCGTGCTTCGGGATGGCCGAAAGCACCCTGATCTCGACACACGGCTCCCAAGGCGCTCCAACGATTCGCGCGTTCGAGACCGATGCATTGTCCGCCGGGCGCGTCGTGGCCGTGCCGCTCCTTGGGAAAGCGGTCTTGGCACAGGGCCGGGAGTTCACCGAACTGGTGGGCAATGGAGCCCCGGGCGAGCACCACGATGCGATTGTCGTTGATCCGCGGACGGGAAAGCGGGCGGCGGCCGATCGGGTCGGCGAGATCTGGCTTTGCGGCCCAAGCATCGGGCAGGGCTATTGGCGCCGACCGAAGGAGACGGCCGAGACATTCGCTGCGCTGACCGAACCGCCGGACGGACGGACTTATCTGCGCACCGGAGACCTTGGCTTCTTTCACGAGGGCGAACTTTTCCTTACCGGCCGCATCAAGGACCTGATCATCGTGCGGGGGCGCAATCTCTATCCCGACGACATCGAAGAGATCGTGCGCCTGGCGCATCCCTCGGTAGGCGAGGGCGTGGCCGCGTTCGAAATGGGCGCGGAGACGAAGGGCATCGGAGTTCTCCTGGAACTCAAGAAGCGCAAGACGGACGACGCCGTTGCAATCGCGCGTGACGTGCGTCAGGCGGTGAGCGCTCGATTGGAGGCGGAGGTCTTCGCCGTCGGAATCGTGGCGCCGCTGAACCTGCCGCGAACCAGCAGCGGCAAAATCCAGCGCAGTCGCGCAAAGCAGTTGTATGAGAGCGAAACCTTGCCGCTGGTCGCGGATTGGCGCGCCGACCGGATCGCGCAAACCGCCTGACGTCGAGGCGAGGAGCCACCATGACCCTCGAGGAAATTCGAACATGGCTTGTCGCGCACGTCGCCGCGCAGCTTCTTCTGGAGGTCGATGACGTCGACCGGAATTTGCCGCTCGGCGATCTTGGTCTGAGTTCCCAGCAGATGATCGGCATTTCCGCCGATCTGGAGCGCCTCCTGCAAAAGCCGCTGGGCGCTCAACTTCTCTACAATTATCCGACGATCGAGGCTCTGGCGCGGTACCTGGCCGCAGGACGCGATGGTTCCGAACAGGCGGTACCGTCCCGACAACGCTCGGAGCCGGTTGCGATTGTCGGAATCGGCTGCCGGTTCCCCGGCGCCGGCGCCGGGCCAAAGGCTTTCTTCGATTTTCTTTGCGGTGCGGGCGACGCCATCGTGGAGGTGCCGCCTGAGCGGTGGGACGTCGAAAGCATCTACGATCCCGACGCGATGGCCGCCGGCAAGACTTGCGCGCGTTGGGGCGGGTTCCTCGACCGGATCGACACGTTCGATCACGGCGCGTTCTCCATCGGGCCGGGCGAGGCCGCCGAAATGGATCCTCAGCAACGGCTGCTGCTCGAGGCGGCTTGGCATGCGATGGAAGACTCGGGACTGACGACATCCGCGCTCGCGGGATCGCAGACAGGCGTTTTCATCGGAATTTCCCAGAACGAATACGCGCGCGGCCGTTTTGACGATCCGGCAGCGATCGGCGCCGCGACGCCGGCGGCAAATGCCGTCAGCATCGCGGCCAACCGGATTTCGTATGTGTTCGACCTGCAAGGACCCAGCCTGGCGGTCGACACGGCTTGCTCGTCGTCCCTGACCGCCATCCATCTCGCCTGCGAGAGCCTGCGCAATGGCGAGTCGACGCTGGCCCTGGCAGGTGGCGTGAACGCACTTCTTTCGCCCGATATTTCGATCGCCTTCGCTCGCGCCGGGTTGATGTCGCCCGACGGCAGGTGCAAGTCCTTCGACGATCGCGCCGATGGCTATGTGCGCGGCGAAGGCGTCGGCATCGTCGTTTTGAAAATGCTGTCGGACGCGTTGCGCGACGGCGATGAAATCTACGCGCAGATACTCGGCAGCGCGGTTCGGCAGGACGGTCGCAGCAACGGCCTGATGGCGCCGCGCGGCTGCGCGCAGGAAGCGGTCATCGCGTCCGCATGCGCGAATGCGGGCGTGACGCCCGGCGAATTGGACAGTATCGAAGCGCATGGGACCGGAACCGCATTGGGCGACGTCATCGAGTCGATGGCATTGGGCAATACGGTGGGACGCAGGGTCCCCGGGCGCGATCCCTGCGTCATCGGGTCGGTGAAATCGAACATCGGGCACCTGGAGTCGGCGGCGGGCGTGGCGGGGCTCATCAAGATGGCGCTGTGCTTGCAGAACGCCACCTACGTTCCGTCGCTGCATTTCGAGACGCCGAACCGCGCCGTCGCGTTCGGCATGCTCAATCTGGAGGTCGCGGTAAAAACGACCGCTTGGCCGCGCGCCGGCGAGCGACGCATGGCGGGGGTCAGTTCGTTCGGCTTCGGCGGCACCAATGTCCATGTGGTGATGGCGGAAAGGCCGGCGATACGCGACGCGGCGCAACCCGTCGTGGAGCTTTCCTTCCCGCTTGCCCTGGCCGCCCACGACGGCGACTCGCTTCGCGAACTCGCGTCGTCCTATGCGCGGGAATTCGACAAGGCGACGCCGGCGCAAGGACGTTTGTTGGTCTCGGGCGCGGCTCGGCGGTCGCCGCACCGCGAACGCCTGGCCGTCACCGCAAAGACGCCGAAGGCGATGGCAGCGGCTCTGCGCCGTTTCGCATCGGGAAAGGCGGATCGCGACGTCACGATCGGCACCACACGGCCGAACCGCGGATTTGCATTCGTGTTTTCCGGCCAGGGCGCGATTTGGCCGGGCGTCGGCCGCGATCTATTCGAACGGAACGCCGTTTATAGATCGGCGGTGCTGCAATGCGACGATCTGCTGCGCGAACATACCGGACGGTCCGTCCTGCCGGCGATGTTCTCGGACGATTCGGAGGCCCTGCTCGCATGCACCGAATGGGCGCAGCCGGCGCTCTTTGCGGTCCAGATGGGGCTCGTCGCGGTTCTCGGCAGTTGGGGCGTGATCGCCCGCGCCAGCGTCGGCCATAGCGTCGGCGAGGTGGCGGCGGCATGCGTCTCCGGGCGGCTGACACTGGCCCAGGCGACCCGGCTCATCGCCTTGCGCGGAAATGCGATGCGGCACAGCCGGGCGCTGGGAAAAATGGCTTCGCTGCTTGCTTCGCCCGCTCAAGTCGAGACGCTCATCGCGCCGTTCGGCGATCGTCTCTGCATCGCGGCCGTCAACTCGGGAAAATCGGTGGTCATTTCCGGAGACTCCGCCGCGGTCGACGCCGCCATCGTCGAGGCCAACACCGACGGGATAACGTCTCTGTTTCTTCCCGTGGACTATGCCTTTCACAGTTCGCAGATGGATGAGCCCTCGATACGGCTGTCGCTTGAGCTCGGTGTCTTCGAAGGTTCGGATGGAACGATCCCCTTCTATTCCACGGTTCGCGGCCGGTCATTCGCGGACGGTGCGCTGGATGCGCCGTATTGGAGCGAAAACGTGCGCTCGCCGGTTCTCTTCCGCGACGCCATTTCGTCGATGATCGCGGACGGCATCGACGAGTTTGTCGAGATCGGGCCGAGTCCCGTTCTGCTCAACGACATCCAAGCCCTCTTGGCGGAGCAGGACGCGCAGGGCCGGGTCGCCGCCACGCTGCGCCGCCGGCACGATTGCGTTTCCGCCCTCAATGAGACGGCTGCACAGGCGTTTGCCGCCGGCGCGCTTCCGTCGCTCGCGGCGATGGCACAACGCGAGCGCTATGCCCTTGGCGCGCCTCCCTATGCATGGGTGCGGCGGAGCCGTTGCTGGCGCGACGTGCCGGTCGCGTCCGCGGCTTGGCGAGGGCAAACCGGCGGCCAGGACGAAGGAGCATTGCCCGCCGCGATCGGCCGGATCAGGTCGCAAGAAACCGGCCTAAAGCTTGAGGGAATCGATGGCGCATTTTTTGTCCCATCCTGGGAAAGGCTGCTTCCGGGATCGGCGGCGGCCTGCGATGTCGAAAGCCCGAACAAGGTATGGCTGGTTTTCGTCGGCGAGAACCGTTTGAGCGCTGAACTCGTGCACGCGCTTCGGGCGCGAAATCTCAACGTCCTGACGGTCGCGGCCGGCGAGGCGTTCGCGACGGTCGAGGGAGGCTATGTCGTGTCGCCCGGCCGCAGCGATCATTTCGAAAATCTGATGGCCTCGCTCGCCGCCAGAGGCATATCGCCGGATGGGATTGTCTATCTCTGGAGCCTGCTCGCGAATTCGCCCGCGCTCGCCGAACTGGAGAGCGGGCTCGATCTGTCCTTCTTCGGTCTCCTGAATATCGTTCACGCCCTGGGCGAGGCCTATACCGACCGGCCGCTGAGGCTGACAGCGGTTTCGGCCGATACCCAAGATGTGCTTGGCGGAGAGCCGGTGCTTCCCCTTGGCGTCACCGCACTGGGTCCCTGCCTGGCTCTGGCGAAGGAATGGCCGCGTCTGGATTCGCGATTTGTCGACGTCAGGCTCGAAGACGCCGTGAGCGATGCGAGCGTGGGACTCGCGGATCGTCTCGCAACGGACATTCTGTCCAGTGAATCCCATCCGCTCGTCGCGTATCGCGGAAATTCCCGATGGGCGCCGGTCCTTCTGCCGGTTGCGATCGCGCCCACCGATCCGAGACGTTCCGTCTTGCGTCCGCACGGCGTTTATCTGATCACCGGCGGTCTGGGCGATCTAGGCTTGATCGTTGCGGGCAATTTGTGGCGAACCGTCGGAGCAAGGCTAATTCTTGTCTCACGCACGGTGCCTCGGGAGTTCGATGGCGCTTCAACAGCGCAGGATGACGCTCGCCAGAGCGGGATTGCCCGGCGAATTCGGGAATTGGAAGCCGAAGGCGCGGAAATCATGGTGGCCGCCGCCGACATATCCGACTCCGGCGCGATGCGGAAAATCGTCGATGCCGGTCGCGCGCGTTTTGGCGCCGTGCACGGTGTCATCCATGCGGCCGGCGTCACCGGCACCGGACACACATTGTCGAAGACGCGCGCCCAAATGCTTCAGGTATTGCGCCCCAAGATCACCGGCTCCCTTGTCCTCGAGGAATTGTTCGACGCGAACGAGCTCGACGTGCTGGTCCTGTTTTCTTCAGTCAGCTCGCTTTCCGGCCGGGTCGGGCTGGCGGATTACGGCGCCGCCAACGCCTTTCTCGACGGCCTTGGGCGCCGATCCGGCAGCTCGATTGCCAGGCGGACGATCGTCATAAACTGGGACACATGGGGTGAATCGGGCATGGCCGCGAATTTGGCCGTGCCCGACGGATTGCTGGCGTTGAAGAAGACGCTGCTGCGGGCCGGGCTGCGCGACGCCGAGGGCGAAGAAGCCTTCGCCCGAATCCTTTGCTGCGATTTCAATCATGTTCTCGTCAAGAAAGGGGGCCTCGGTTCCACCGCGGCGACCGCTCCCGCCGCCAAGTCCGTCGCGGGCGGAACCGAACGTCAACCACGGCCCGAACTGGACGTCGCCTATGTCGCGCCGGCCACCGAGTTCGAACGGACCCTGGCTGCTCTGGTCGCCGAGGTGCTGAATTTGGAAACGATCGGCATGGAGGACAATTTTTTCGACCTCGGCGGACACTCGCTTTTGGCGACGCAAGCTATTGCCCGCATCCGTGCGACTTTCGGCGTGTCGTTGCCCCTCAGGACACTGTTTGAATCCCCGACCGTACAGGCCCTCATGGTGCACATTCCCGAACGGGAATGGGAAGAGGTTTCCATTTAGGCGCCGGCCTCGGAAGCATCTGCGTCATCGCCAACGAAGACGGTGCTGATCGCAAACGCCGTCCCCGATTTGCGGCCGAATCTTCCGACCAGGGATCGCTTTCCGAAGAGGTCCGGTTTCCGCGAATTGACGAGCGCGATCCGAAAGCGGTGCTTCGTCCAATCGATCGTGGCGCGTACATCCTGGAACTCGAGGAATTCGCGGGTCGCGGGCGCATAGGCCTTGTAGAAACTCTCCTTGATCACGAAAAGAAGCTTCGCTGCGTCTCCCTCCCCAAGCGGCGAGCCATTGGCGGCATGTGCCAGCTCGTCGCCGGCGCATACGGTTGCCGCAAGGTCCGAACCGAGCGGGCCGGAATCTTCGACGTCGAACCCTATGGCTCGAACGCTTTCCCGCCTCGCGACGGCGACGCCGCAGAAAGCGTCGCAGTGTGAAATGCTGCCCACCGCACCTGCGGGCCATATCGGCATACGGCTGTGATCGGCGAGGATCGCAACCGGGTTCATATCGATCTGCCGCAAAGCGCGTCGCGCATAGCAGCGTCCCGCGGTGAAATGGGCGATGCGCTTGGCGGCGCTCGCGCGGACGAGATCCTCCTCCGCGGGGAAAAGCGCGATTTGGGCGCCGGCGAGCGAGCCGCCGGCGAACCGGATCGTTGGAGGTAGAATCTTTCGGATCGCGGCGGCGACGCTGTGTTGGCCGTCGCCCATCGCAACGCCCGTTTTGGACGAACGGGACGGCGGGATCATCCGATAGCCCGTCCGGGCTTTGCGCCGGCACGGCGATGCGTCACGGCAAGGCCTCCAGGTCGAGCCGCAGGAGGCGTCCGATTTCTGCAGCCGGCCCGGCGTTGAACATGTCCGTATGACCCGAGTCGATCCGGTGCAGGGAAATGCTGCCGGTGACATAAGGGCTCCAAGCATCCAGCCGGGCGGCGGTATCCGGTACGTCTCTTGTCGCTGCGAAATAGTGCAGGTCACCGTTGAACCTGCGTGGAACAAACGTGGCGTTCAGACGCGCCAAATTGCGCGTGACATTGGCCAGCAATGGAAGGTTGGCTTCCTCAAACTCCGCCGGCACATAGCCGTTGCTCTTCAGAAACGAAAGCGCGGCCGAAAACTCGATTTCGCCGTTCACCGTGAGCGGCTCGATCTCGCAACCCACGCCGTCGAGAAGGTTCCTGAGGACATCCTGGTCGGTGGCAGCCGCGGCGTCCAACTGTCCATGCGCGGGAATCGAGTCCAGAACGCACAGGAATGCGACGTCTTCGCCCGCATCCGTCAGCAGACAGGCGATCTCGTGCGCCGCGATACCGCCGAACGACCAGCCGAGCAGGTGATAGGGACCGACGGGCTGGATCTCGCGGATGCGCATCAGATAGTCCTCTGCCAGCGGCCGCATCGTTTCGAACGGCGCTTCCCCCGGCATGATGCCGCGCGCCTGCAATCCATAGATCGGGCGATCGGCCCCCAGATGGGCGGCGAGGCCGAAGTAGCACCAACTGATTCCTATTCCGGGATGGATGCAGAACAGCGGCGGCCGGCTTCCACCGGTCGCGATCGGTAAAACCGGCCCGAGGTCGCTTTGGTGGATCTTGCCCGATTGCAGGCTTTGGTCGATCAGGGCGGCGAGTTCGTTGATGGAAGGCGCTCCAAACAGGGCCTGCAGCGGCAATCTCACGCCGAATTCGGTGTGAACGGCGTTGACGAGTTTTACGGCCAGCAGCGAATGGCCGCCGATCTCGAAAAAATTGTCGTCGACGCCTATGGAATCGAGTTTGAGGATTCCGCTCCACAGCGACGCCAGCCTGTCTTCCGTCGCCGAACGCGTTGCCGCGGTCCCGTGATGCGCATCCGCGCGTGGCGCGGGCAGAGCCTTGTGGTCGAATTTGCCTGTCGCGGTCAGCGGAATTTCGTCCAACGCGACGAACAGATGGGGAATCATGTAGTTGGGAAGGCTCTTTTTCAGATGGGCCCGAAGTTCGCGCGACTCGATCGGCGTCGCTCCGTCGGCGACCGTATAGGCTATCAGCCGCTTCTCGCCCGGCTTGTCTTCACGCGCCAACGCCACGGCCTGTCGCACGCGCGGATGCGTCAGCAACGCCGCTTCTATCTCGCCCAACTCGATGCGGAATCCGTTGATTTTCACCTGATGGTCGGTGCGCCCGAGGAATTCGAGCTCTCCATCCCAGCGCCAGCGCACGAGATCGCCGCTGCGATACATGCGCGCGCCGTTGCCGCGGAAAGGATCGGGCAGGAAGCGCTCAGCGCTCAGCGCCGGGCGGTTGATGTAGCCGCGCGCCACCCCGCTTCCGCCGATATAGAGCTCGCCGGCTACGCCGACAGGGACGAGTTCGAGCCACTCATCAAGGACGTAATTTTCGCTGTTCGCGATCGGCAGGCCGATGGGTATCGCCGAACCGCAATGGAGGCTGGACGTCAATTCATAGCTCGTGCAGCCGACGACGGTTTCGGTGGGCCCATACTCGTTGATCAGGCGCAGTCGCGGCGCATGCGCGCGCCAGAACGCGGCCTGGTGATCGGTGAACTTGTCGCCTCCGAACACGAAGACCCCGGTGGCGCCCATGCAGGCGTCGGGGTGCAGCAGGCGGAGCATGTCCAAATGCGCAGTGGTCAGCTTGACGAGAGGCCGGTCGCCGGCGACCAGCATTTCCGCGGCCAGCCGTTCAAGCCCTTCGCTGTCGTCGGGCAGAAGCATCACCGGCCGTCCGGCAAGCAACGGAGCCCACAGGCTGGTCACCGTCGCATCGAATACAAGCGGCGTGACGACCAAGCCGCGTGTCGCATCGGCGGCCTGATAAGCCTCGATTGCCCATTGCAGGTAGTTGGCGAACCCGCCATGCGTCACGCCAACGCCCTTCGGCCGGCCCGTTGAGCCAGACGTGAAGATCACATAGGCGAGATTGGCGGCGTCGAGCCGCATGATCGGCGCGGTGTCGGGATAGTGGTCGAGATAGCCGTCATCGCCATCGATGGCGACAAGCAGCAGGCGGTCCGTCGCCAGGCGCGGAATCTGCGCCGCGAGGGTCAACGCGACAGTGGCGCCCGCGTCCTTCAACATGAACGTCAGCCGTTCGACCGGTTGACCGGCATCCAGCGGCAGATAGGCGCCGCCCGCCTTCAATACCGCCAAGAGAGCCACCAGGACGCGGGGGCTTCGGTCGAGGCAGACGCCCACGACACACTCGGGACCGACGCCCAAAGAGATCAAATGATGCGCCAGCCGATTGGCTCGGCGTTCCAACTCTGCGAAGGACAGGGTCTGAATGCCGTCGGTCACGGCCGGCGCGTCCGGCGTCCGGCCCGCCTGCCGCGCGAACAGTTCGTGCACGCGGCGATCCGGCGGGTAAGCTTTCGTTTCCCCGTTGCCACGCTCCAGGACCCAGGTCCGTTCGCCGTCGCCCAGCAATTTATGTTTGCCGAGACATTCGTCCGGGTCGGCCGCTACCGCGGACAGCAGCCGTTCGAAGCGCTCCGCCAACCGGACGATGCTGGCACGTTCGAACAGATCGGTGGCGTATTCGAAGGTCCCCTCCAGCCCCGCCGCGGTTTCGCGCAGGAACAGCGAAAGGTCGAATTTCGCCGTGAGAAGCTCGCTCTCGATTTGCTGCAGTTCGAGTCCGGCAAGCGCCAACGAAATCTCCGGCGTGTTCTGCAGCGCGAACATGACCTGAAACACCGGGTGATGGCTGGTATCCCGTGCCGGCCGCAGCGCCTCGACCAGCTTCTCGAACGGCACATCCTGATGGGAAAATCCCCCCAATGCCGTCTCTTTCACTTGCGCCAGCAGATCCAGAAACGTGGAGCTTCCCGAATATCTTGCGCGCAAGGCCAGTGTGTTGACGAAGAATCCGATCTGCGATTCGAGGACACGGTGCGTGCGCCCGGCGATCGGCGAGCCCACGATGATGTCGTCTTGCCCGCTCCAACGTGCGAGGAGCGTCTGAAACGCGGCGAGCAGCGCCATGAACAATGTCGCGCCCTGGCTTTGGCCCAGCACCCTCAGAGCGGCGGCCAGACCCGGCGCGATGGTGAAATTCACACTCCCGCCGCGCAGGCTGCGTGCTGCGGGACGCGCTCGATCCGTCGGGAGATCCAGGACCGCCGGCGCGCCGGCGAGCTGGTCGCGCCAATAGGCGATCTGTTGCTCGAGCAATTCTCCTTGCAGTCGCCCGCGCTGCCAAAGCGCGTAGTCTGCGTATTGAATCGGCAACGCCGGCAGAGGCGACGGTTGTCCCGCCAAATGGGCCTCGTAAAGCACGCCGGTCTCTCGGATTAGTACGCTCATCGACCAGCCATCGGAAACGATGTGGTGCATCGTCAGCAGGATGACGTGCTGTTCGGGGGTCAATTTCAGCACGCTCACCCGCAACAGCGGACCGGCCGCGAGATCGAACGGCATCAGGGCAGCCGCCTCGCCGAGCCGCTGCACGTCTTGCGCGCGCGCTTCGTCCGGCAAGGCGGAAAGATCCACGAGGTTCAGGCGAAACGCCCCCGGAGGATCGATCAACTGCGCGCCTTGCGCGTTTACCGTCGCAAATCGGGTGCGTAGACTTTCGTGTCGCTCGATCAGGGCGGCAAAGGATCGCTCCAGAGCAGCGATGTCGAGCCGTCCGCTGGCGCCTATGCGCGCCACGACGTTGTATGCGGCGCTGCCTGCGTCCAGTTGGTCCAGGAACCACAGGCGCTCCTGCGCAAACGACAGGGGCAAGTGCGGCGGACGGTCTTGAGGTGCGATCTCGACGCCGGGGAGCCGCGCGTCGGTTTTGCGCAATTCGGGTCGTTCGCCGAGTTCCGCGATCGTGGGCGATTCGAAAATGGCCCGTAGCGGCAATTCCGATCCGGCCGCTTCGCGAATCATCGCGACGACGCGCGTGGCCAGCAGCGAATCCCCCCCGATTTCGAAGAAGTTCTGGTTGATTGAGATATTTTGTTGATTGAGGACGTTTTGCCAGATGGTGGCGAGGATTTGCTGGATATTGTTTTGGGGTGGTTGGTAGGCATGGGTTGATTGGGGTTGTTCGGGTTTTGGCAGGGCGTTGCGGTCGACTTTGCCGTTTTGGGTCGTGGGCAGGGCGTCGAGCAGGACGAAGAGGCTGGGCAGCATGTAGTCCGGGAGGCTGCGCTTGAGATGCTCGCGCAGCTGGTCGAGATCGAGCTGTTTTGTGTTGTCGGCGACGACGTAGGCGACGAGGCGCTTGTGGTCGGCTTGGCGCTCGGCCTGGGCGATGACGGCGGCCTGGGCGACGGCGGGGTGCAGACAGAGCGCGGCCTCGATCTCGCCGAGCTCGACGCGGTATCCGCGGATCTTGACCTGATGATCGACGCGGCCGAGGAACTCCAGGACGCCGTCTGCGCGAAAGCGTCCCAGATCGCCCAGCCTGTAGAGGCGTGCGCCCTTTGCGCCGTAGGGGTCTGGAAGGAAGCGTTCGGCGGTCAGCGCGGGTCTGCCGGCATAGCCGCGCGCGACGCCGACGCCGCCGATATAGACTTCGCCGCCCACCCCGATGGGGACGGGCTCGAGCCGCGCGTCGAGGACATAGACCTGCATGTTGGCGATCGGCCGGCCGAGCGCGATGACGCCATGATGGGGGGTTTGCGCGTCGATCTCGTAGATCACCGAGCCCACCGTGGCCTCGGTCGAGCCATACTCGTTGATCAGCCGGATCTGCGGCGCGCGCGCGCGCCAGAACGCCACCTGCCCCGCGTTCAGGGCTTCGCCGCCGATCACGAAGGTGGCTGCCGCTCCCGGCCAGGCGGCTTGCGGACAGAGCTGTTGCAGCGCCTCCAGATGCAGCGGCGTCAGCTTGACCAGCGCAAAGCCGCCCTCCCGGGAAAGCGCCTCGGCGAGTGCACTGAGCTCGCCTTCGCCTTCGGCCAGCAGCTTCACCCATCCCCCGCACACCAGCGGCGTCACCAGGCTGGTCACCGTCGCGTCGAAGCTGAACGGGGTGTTGACCGGAACCCCTGCGCCCGCGCGCACGCCATAGGCGGCTGCCGCCCAGGCCAGATAGTTCACCACCCCGCGATGCAGCATCATCGCCCCTTTGGGCTTGCCGGTGGAGCCGGAGGTGTAGATCACATAGGCCAGATTGTCCGGATGCAGGCCGCTTCGCGGCGCCTGCGCGCTTTGCCGCGCGATCGCTTCGGCCTCGTCGTCCAGCAGCACCACGGCGCAGCTTGCCGGCGCCAAGCGTGCGGCCAGCCCGGCGCGCGTCACCACAAGCGAGGCCGCGCCGTCGCCGATCATGAACCCCAGCCGCTCGCGCGGATAGGACGGGTCCAACGGCAGATAGGCACCGCCCGCCTTGAGGATCGCCCACAGCGCGATCACCAGATCCGTCGAGCGCTCCAGCATCAGTCCGACGACGACCTCCGGGCCCACCCCCAGAGCGCGAAGATGATGCGCAAGACGGTTGGCGCGCTCGTCCAGCTCGCCATAGCTCAGCCGCGCATCACCCCAAACCACCGCCGGCGCCGACGGCGCGCGCAAAACCTGAGCCTCGAACAAATCCACCATCGTCGAGCCCGACGGATAGGCCACAGCCGTCTCGTTCCAACGCCGAAGAACAAGATCGCGCTCCGAAGACCCCAGAAGATCGATATCCCCGATCAACCCGTCCATATCCCCAACAACGCTCTCCAACACCCGCACATACGCCTCGCATAGACGTACAATCGTACCAACATCGTATAAATCACAGGCGTAGCCGACTACGAGAGTGAGCGCGTGCGACGCGCTGAATTGCAAGGACAAGCCATAGTGGCTGAAATCGGTCGCGCGAAATTCGTCGATATCGATCGCGGCCGCCAGACGGCTGGAATCGAGCGATTCAAGGGGATAGTTCTCGAAAACGAAGGTGCTTTCGAACAGCGGCACGCCGAACGGCAATTCACTCGCTCGCCGCACGTCGGACAGCGAAACGTTCTGATGCTCGAGCATCTCGTTCTGCCGTTCCTGGACGTGATGCATGAAGGCGAGCGCGGTCGTGCCTGGGGAAACGTCCAGCCGCAGCGGCAAGGTATTGATGAACAGGCCGACACGGTCTTCGATCTGCGACAATTCCGGCGGACGGCCCGATACGGTGACCCCGAACACCACGTCGGTCTGCCGGCTGTGACGGCTGAGAACCAGGGCCCACGCGCTCAAGGCGAGCGTGTTCAGCGTCACTTTGTTACGGCGCGCGAAGGCTTCCAGCAGCTCCAATTTCAGAGGCAGAACAGATGTGTGCCGTGCACGAACGCCGGCGTTGCCGGTTGCCGAAGATCGCGCCGCGCCCAAAGATGTCGGCGCGGTGAACCCGGCCAATCGGGTGCGCCAATAGATCATGGACTGATGGCTGTCCTGCTTCTGCAACCAGGAAATATAGTCGCGATAGGGTCTTGCGGGCGCGAGCGCCGGCAAGCCGCCCTGCGCATAGGTTCGGTAAGCGGAAAAAACTTCGCCCAACAGCACCGGCATCGACCAGCCGTCGAGCAAGAGGTGATGGCTCGTCCAGATCAGCCGACATTCATCCGGCGCGGTACGGATCAGACACAGGCGCATGAGGGGCGCCCGGTCGAAATCGAAGCCGCGTTCGCGCTCGCCCTGCTCCAGCATGGTGAGCCGGTCTTCGAGAGTTTCCGGCGCTTCATCGCGCCAATCCAAATGCTCGAAAGGCAATTCGACGTCCCGCATGACGAGTTGAAGAGGAATTCCCATCTCCAGCCCGACGAAAGCGGTGCGCAGGATGTCGTGGCGGGCGACGACGTATCGCCACGCCTGCTCCAGCGCCGCCGTGTCGAGAGCGCCCTTCATGCGCCAACTCAGCGTAACGACGTAGAACGTGTTGCCGGGATCGTGAAGGCAGTGAAAGAGCAAGCCTTCCTGCAATGGCGAAAGTGGATAGAGATCGACGACCCTCCCGGCGCCCCCCGCCCGGTTGACGATGCGGTCGAGCTGGCGTGGATCGATCTTTGCGAGTGGAAAATCGGACGGCGTGTATTCCGGTTCCGCGGCGCGACAATGCTCGACAAGGGTTCGCAGGTTCCCGATGAACGCCTGGGCGAGGGCATCGATGGTCGCGAAATCGTGAACTGCCTCGCTGTATTCCCAATTCATCGTCAGGCGCCCGGCGACAACGGCGCCGTTGATGTCGATGAGGAACCGGCGGCCCGCGTTCGGGCTGCGCAATAGTCCCGGGTCTTCGGGCGCTATCCGGAAAGGCGAGGCATCGGCGGGACCGAGGTCGACCTGTCCCAGATAGTTGAAGCTTACCTGTGGCTCGACGGTGCCGTCGAATACTTTGGCCGCGCGCAGATAACGCAACGCGCCGTAGCCGATGCCGCGATTTGGAATCCTTCTCAGCTGTTCCTTGATCGACTTGAGCGTCGCGGCCGGCCCGCGGACGCCTTCCAGATCCAGGCGAACGGGAAACGCGCTGGTGAACCAGCCGACGGTGCGCGTGATATCGATGTCGTCGAAAAGATCTTCGCGGCCGTGACCTTCCAAGTTGAGAACGAGTGCGCGCTGACCTGTCCACGACGCGAAGCTTTCGGCCAGCGCCGTCAACAAAATATCGTTGATCTGCAAGCGATAGGCGGCGGGCGCTTCGCGCAGAAGCGCTGCGGTCTGCGCTTCATCGAGGCTGACCGCAATCCGCTTCGCGGACCTGACGGCGTTTGCGCCGCCGTGTCGGTCGAGAGGGAGCGCGGGGCCCGGCGTGGAAAGAAGTGTTTGCCAATATGGAATTTCGGCGGCCAGAGATTCCGATTCGGCATAAGCCGCCATGCGTTCGGCCCATGCCTTGAACGATGTCGTTTTTGCCGGAAGGCGGACGGTCTGTCCCTGTTCGATCCGTGCGTAGATCGTCAACATGTCTTCGAGCAGGATTCGCCAGGAGACCCCGTCGATGGCGACATGATGGATGATCAACAGGAGCCTCTGAAGCCGGCCCGCGCCGAGGTCGAACAAGGCGGCCCGCAACAGCGGACCTTGTGCGAGGTCCAGTCCCGACTGCAGGTGGTCGGCCATTTGGGTCATTGTCGAATCTTGCTCGGCGGGTGAAAGCCAGCGCAAATTGACTTCGTCGAGCGCGATCGTGTCCTCTGGATCGATCTGGCGCTGGTTCCAACCCGACGGCGTTTGCCACAGCCGCAGGCGCAGTGCATCGTGATGCGTCGACAGATGGTGCAATGCTTGTTCAAGCACCGCGGCTGACAGGCTCTCCCGGCTTTCGAGCATCAAGGCCTGATTGAAGTGATGAGGCTCGATTGGGTCGTCGTCGAAAAACCATCGCTCGATCGGTGTGAGTGCGACGTCGCCCGTGACCGGGCCTTGCTCCGCTTGCGGGGCCGCATCGAATTTGGCCACCGAAGCCAGGCCGGCGATCGTCTGTTCCTCGAAGAATTGCTGCAGTGTCAATTTCAATCCGGCGGCGCGCGCGCGCGCGATGACCTGGATCGAACGAATCGAATCCCCCCCGATTTCGAAGAAGTTCTGGTTGATTGAGATATTTTGTTGATTGAGGACGTTTTGCCAGATGGTAGCGAGGATTTGCTGGATATTGTTTTGGGGTGGTTGGTAGGCATGGGTTGATTGGGGTTGTTCGGGTTTTGGCAGGGCGTTGCGGTCGACTTTGCCGTTT